>WPCG01062269.1_pt1 | contig 98870 bp, 83 predicted proteins | sample 5403311 | NCBI WGS metagenome assembly WPCG01 (sample SAMN12869467, study PRJNA574797) | sludge metagenome | isolation source: wastewater treatment of Control | place: China:Beijing | collected 2019-05-17 | reverse complement strand
GTGCAAGAGGCGCAACAATGATCCTTGCCCACAAGATCGCACTCGACCCGAACAACGCGCAGGCGACCTACTTTGCGCGTGCGGCAGGCGTGGCCCGATTCGCCTACAACTGGGCGCTGGCCGAGTGGGGGCGACAGTATGAGGCCAGCAAAAACAACCCGGCTGCGCCCAAGCCGTCACAAGCCGCGCTGCGCCGCCAATTGAATGCCATCAAGCGCGAGCAATTTCCGTGGATGCTGGAAGTCACGAAGAACGCACCACAAATGGCGATCATGCAACTGGGGCAGGCGTTCCAGAACTTCTTTGCCGGTCGCGCAAAATACCCGCAATTCCGCAAAAAGGGCGTGCATGACCGCTTCACCGTTAGCAACGATCAATTTGCCGTCGATGGTTCGCGCATCCGCATCCCCAATCTGGGCTGGGTGCGGATGCGCGAGACGTTGCGCTTCACCGGCAAGATCATGTCGGCCACGGTTTCCCGCGTGGCCGACCGCTGGTTTGTCAGCCTTACCGTCGACACCCCGGACACTTCGCACCTGCCGCCCGCCGAAAACCAAGGCTCGCGGAGCGACACCAGTCTGAGTGCACAGGGTAAAGATGTGGTGGGTGTCGATCTGGGCGTGTCGGCACTGGCAACGCTTTCGACGGGAGAACCGCCCATTCCCGGCCCGAAGGCCCACAAGGCGCTGCTGAACCGATTGCGTAGGCTCTCGCGTGGCCTGTCGCGCAAGGTCAAGGGATCGGCCAACCGTCGCAAGGCCAAGGCCAGACTGGCGAAGCTGCACGCCCGTATCGCCGCGATCCGCTCGGACGCCCTGCACAAGCTCACGACGGACATCACCCGCAGGTTTCACACCATCGGCATCGAGGATTTGAACGTGCGCGGCATGATGAGGAACCGGCATCTGGCCCGCTCCATCGCCGACATGAGCTTCTTCGAGTTCCGCCGCCAACTGGCGTACAAGGCTGCGATGCGCGGTGGGCGGGTGGTGGTGGCGGATCGGTGGTTTGCCAGCAGCAAGATGTGTTCGGCGTGCGGACATGCGCTTGAAACGCTGCCCTTGTCCGTACGCGAGTGGGCGTGCCCGGTATGTGGCGTGGTCCATGATCGTGACGTGAATGCGGCGATCAATCTGAAGAATATGGCCGTGAGTTCCACGGTTTCAGCCTGTGGAGAGGAAGGCGCTGGCCGCGCTCGCAAGAGCGCGGTGAAACCGGCCTCGGTGAAGCAGGAAGTCAGCTTTGTTCCTGTTTAGGCAGGAATGAGCAAGTCTGACGGAACGGTGAGCGAATCGCTGTTGCTTGACTTATTAACCCGGCCCTTGAGCATGCTGTCTCCGTTCGCCCTGAGCTTGTCGAAGGGCGCTGCCGGGACTGGGCTTCGACAGCGCCTGTCCTGAACTCGACGAAGGGCTCAGCCCGAACGGTTGTCAGTGACTTTAAGGACCGGGTTAATAAAAAAGAGCATGCTCATGAGTTGTGTTGCATCTGAAATGAATATTCTCCAGCGTTTCACGACCGAATACGTCGAACTCGAAGATCGTATCCGCCTGACGGGCGAGCTTGTTACGGGCGACACCGTGGTGTTGTGGCTCACCCAGCGACTGATGAACCGTCTGGTACCGCATCTGGCTGCATGGCTGGCACGGCAGCTGGCTCCGGCTTCTGGCATTCCTTCCGTCCAGGCGGCTCATCAGGAGGTCGTGCAAGGCTTCGCCCAGCAGGCTGCCCAGGCGAAACTGGCCCCGGAGGCGCCGGTGCAGGCGTCATCGCCGGGGGCGGTCTGGCGTGCCGATTCGGTCGACATCGCTGAGCGAGAGGGGGCGGTGGTGCTCACCTTCAAGGGGAATGCGGGTGGGCAGGCAACGCTGCTCCTGGCCGGACAACTGCTGCGCCAGTGGCTGGGCATCGTGTTTGAGCAGTACCTGCGCGGTGAATGGCCGACCACGATCTGGCCCGGGTGGATGGAGGCGGCACGCCCGCAGGCCATCGCCGGTGCAAGGGTGCTGCACTGAAATCCAGCGTCACCGTGTGGCCTGTCTGTATGGGGCAATGCGCCTGGCGTACGGTGGCGCAAGGTGGGCAAGTTACGCTGTATGATCGTGCCCTGAAACGGTTGCGGCCTGGCCGCCCACAATCATGACCCATGACAAGAGGAAGAGGGGAACACATCCATGAGTGACTGGACCGCTGGTTACGTTGCCGACATTGGTTATACCTATGGCTATTACACTGAACTCAATCCATTGCGGGTACGACTGGCGTTTCTGAATGCCGGTCTGGTGCCCCCGGAGGTTGGCACGGCGTGCGAGCTGGGTTTTGGCCAGGGCATGAGTGCCAACCTGCATGCGGCAGCTTCTGTGGTGCGGTGGTGCGGGACCGATTTCAACCCGGCGCAGGCGGGGTTTGCGCAGGCGCTGGCCCGCGTGGCCGACTCCGGTGCCCAGCTTCTTGACGAGGCCTTTGATGCCTTCTGCAGCAGGGAAGATCTGCCCGACTTCGATTACATTGGCTTGCACGGCATCTGGAGCTGGATTTCGGACGAGAACCGCTCGGTGATCATCGACTTCATTCGCAGGAAGCTGAAGGTGGGGGGCGTGCTCTATATCAGCTACAACACCCAGCCCGGTTGGGCCGCGATGGTGCCGATGCGCGACTTGTTGACCGAGCATGCCGAAGTGCTGGGGGCCGATGGGGCCGGCATCGTGAGCCGCATCGACAGTGCGCTGGCCTTTGCCGATCAGTTGCTGGCGGCCAATCCGGCGTATGCGCGTGCGAATCCTCAGATTGCAGAGCGCATCAAGAAGATCAAGGAGCAGAATCGTCACTATGTGGCTCATGAGTACTTCAACCGCGACTGGGCCCCGATGAGTTTTGCGCGCATGGCCGACTGGCTGGCGCCGGCCAAGCTGCAATGGGCGTGTTCGGCCAATTACCTGGATGCGATCGATGCGGTCAATCTCACGGCTGAGCAGCAGGTCCTGCTGGCCAGTATCCCCGATCCGATGTTTCGGCAGACTGTGCGTGACTTTTGTGTGAACCAGCAATTTCGCAAGGACTACTGGGTGAAGGGGGCCCGCAACCTGACTGCGCTGGAGCAGGCTGAGTTGCTGCGTGAGCAGCGTGTCATTCTGGTGCAGCCCAGAGGCGAGGTGAGCTTGAAGGTGAGCGGCAGTCTGGGGGAGGCGACATTGCAGGAGGCTGTGTATGGCCCGATTCTGGATGTGTTGGCGGATCACAAGCCGAGGTCGCTGGCGCAGCTGGAGCTCTCCCTTCAGTCGAGTGGCCTCCAGTTCGTCCAGATACTGCAGGCGGTGGTCGTGCTTGCTGGCGTGGGCGTGCTGCTGGCCGCGCAGGATGAGCCTGCAGTGACACGAGCAAAAAAACGCACAGACCGCCTGAACACGCTTCTCATGACCAAGGCTCGCAGCAACAACGAGCTGAACTACCTGGCCAGCCCGGTGACCGGGGGAGGCATTGCAGTGGCACGTTTCGATCAACTGTTCCTGCTTGCTCGCCAGTCGGGTCACAAGACTTCGCAGGAGTGGGCAAGGTTTGTGTGGAGCCTGCTGGCCATGCAGGGGCAGCGTCTGATGAAGGAGGGCAAGGCAATCGATGGCGCTGAAGAAAATCTCGTTGAACTGACTGCCCAGGCGACCGGGTTTGCCGAGAAACGGCTGCCGATTCTAAAGGCGCTGCAGATTGCGTGAAGGTGATTGGGCTGCCGTCATCAGAACAGTGCGTCCGAGCGTGTGCAGGCGTGCTGTGCGCTGTCGTCTTGATGATCTACTTGAGTGAGCGTTTCAGCAAGCAGGGGGGCTGAAGGGGCGGCTGTGGGTGTGCGCTCCCAGCGGGTGACTACATGGCGGGCGAGTCGCAGGCGCTGCTCTACGGTGAGGAGGTCTTCGCCCTGTGCCCCATGCAGGATGTCGAGGCTCAGGGCGATGAGGCTGCGTCGGCCCTGCATGAGTTCTTGCTCATAGTAGTCTCGTCCGGTTGGTTCTGCAGTTCGGCCAAAGAGTTGGAGGTAGAGGTTGTCTATCAGTTCGGCGGGGGTGAGGTGGCTGAACCGGTCGACAAACTCTGCTGAGTTTCCGAAGCTGTCGATGATCGCGTGCAGGTCGCCGTTCCGGTATTCGAGTTGTTCGGCCCACCAGGCCAGGCCGGCGGGGTCGGCCGGACGACCGTAGTAGGCGAGGTAGGCCGTCAGGACGGCGATTTCGTATCGCGTGAAGTCGCGCGCCTGACAGGCCGAAGTGGCTGGGTTGCTGAACAGCGCAACGATGTGTGCATCGCCCGTGACCGTGAGGTGGCATTGCCCGGTGTCGGCATTGCGACGGAATCCCGTTTCGCGGCAGGCGCCGCCCCAGGCTTCGAATGTCCAGCCTGCGGCAGGGCTGCTGGCCAAAAGAGAGGCGCCGACCGGAGGGCTGAACTCAAGCCGGCAGGGGGGCTGGAGGCAGTTGAAGGCGGTGCTGGCATAACTGCCTCGCCCCAGTGCCATGAGGGTGAGGTAGGCAACCGGTTCGAAGCGGGCACTGAGCGTACAGTTGCTGGTGAGTGGGGGGGTGGTGAAAACGCTGTTGGTGAGCGTGCCTGGACAGCCTGTGACCGAGGCGATGCGATTGCCCGGGTGGGCCTTGATTGTGAAGGTGGCAACAGTGCCGGTGGGCAGGCTGGTTTGAGCGGGGATGATTTCACCGCCAGCCCCACTTTGAGTGTCGATATGTACAGTTCCGGTTTCGTTTCCGTGATCTGCGAAGTCGAGTATCCATTGTGCCAGTGTGCGTGCCTCGGCAGGGCTGACCTGAGGGTTGGGAGGCATGGGAACCGGGCCATACCGACCGGAGCTTCCGTTGATGATGCGGTCGCTGAGCCACTCGACCGCGCCAGCCTGCCCGGCGTGGGTTTGCCCAATGAGGAGAAACGAGGGGCCGACCAGCTTTTTGTCGTAGGCGTGGCAGGCCGTGCAGTTTTTCTGTTTGGCCAGGGCGTCGGATGCGTGGCTGACCGGGTGGGGCAGCAGCAGGGGCAGGGCGAGCAGAATGGCCAGGCTTGGGTGTGGTAGCCGGGCAAGGGTGGGGGTGTTCATGGGGTGACACCTTGTTGCCTGAAGCGACCACTTTCCGGAAGCGAGATGCATGCCTGATTAAATTCATTTAAAAATCATGTGCTTGTGTTTTTTCCGTGGGGTGGGTGTAAAACCTTTCGACAGGGTTGAGCCAAGGCCGATGCTGGGACACGGGCCTTGGGTTTGCCGCTGGGATGTCATCGTCCGGGGGCATGCTTCGTATTCAGGGCGTTCCCGGCAGCTGAAGTCGCTTTGCAACAGCCTGCCGGGCGTGGAGGCGTCAGAGGATACCTTCGTTTCCAAAGATGGGTTCACCAACTCCGGTGAAGGTGATTGTCGGAAGAAAACGGTCGTGATACTCAGGCGATGCCATGAAGTCAGCGATGACTGATTGCATGGTGGCCCCGTTTTCCAGTTCGTTGAGCCAGAAGGCATGGCCGGCCTCTTCGGGGGTGCGCGAGAGCAGGCCAAGATACATCAGGGCGACGTTGACGTCCGGTTCGGTGTACTGGATGTTCTCCTGTGAGTTGGTAAAACCAAGTAGTACCTCGCCCCGCGTGCTTCCACCTTCAAGACGCCCAACCCAGTATGCCTGGCCGGTTGGGTCAGCCGGGCGGTCAAGAATGTTCAGGTAGAGTTGCTCAACGAAGTTGTTGTTGTCGAGTACGCCGTAGCGCGAAATGAATTCCGCGCTTGCTGCGAAGGACTGGGCCACCGACGGCATGGGGGTGTTGTCCAGGGTTTTGTTGAGCCAGTATTGCATGCCGCTTTCGTCGGGAAGGCGTTCCAGCGACCCCATGTACAGCCTGACCAGTGAGCCAGCGTTGTGCTGAAATTCGGTCGATGCCAGAAACTCCCGGGCGACATCGTCGCGTGAGCGTGCTCCGGTGGAGAGTTCGTTCATCCAGAATGCCAGGCCCTCGGGTTCGGCTTCACGGAACAGGATGTCACGGTACAACTGCAGCACATACAGATCGTCCCGGCTGAATACGTCGTTGTCCTTTTCCCCGACGGTCAGGCCCCAGAGGGGCTCCAGCGCATCGGGGAACTGGTCATTGTCGCTATCGATGCTCAGATCAAGATCGCTTTTCCAGCCGATACCACCCGGGTCAACAATGGTTCCGTTAGCCACTCCGTCGGTGTCGAAGGGGCCTCCATCCATGATCTGGAAATCGATTCGGGTCTTGCTGCCTTCGGTGACGATGCGGGTGGCCAGGTTAACCCACTCTCCACCAGGGGTCTGTTTCCAGTATCCATTGACTGGGTAGCGACCATCGACGAGCAGGCTGAATGTGGTTACTTTGCCGGGGACATCAATCTGAGCGGTGAAGCTGATCAGCCCTAGCGGAAGGTTGAATCCATCTGGCAAAGAGCTGGGAGCGTCGAGTTGCCTCAGGCTTTCAATCGTAGCGTTGCCATTTGGATGGCTGTTTCCATCAGCATTGGCAACCAAGGTCACAAAGGTGACGGGGGCATTCGGGTTTTGGCTGACCTGGCTGGTCTGACGGAATGGAAGGGAGGCTACGTCCGCTTGAAGGCTGTCGGGTATGCCATCTCCATTGCCGTCTCCGCGACTTGTGCCGTCCCGGCTGACGACCAGATCCTCAATGCTGGCAGGAATGCCATCGTTATCGTCATCGGGCAGTGAGGTCCAGCGGTCGGGATCGGGAATGTCCGGATATTCGAAGACATCAGGGTAAGGAAAGGCAGGCGTTGGTTCGCCACCACCACCGGTATCGCCACCGCCACCGGTATCGCCACCGCCACCGGTATCGCCACCACCACCGGTATCGCCACCGCCACCGGTATCGCCACCACCACCGGTATCGCCACCGCCACCGGTATCGCCACCGCCACCGGTATCGCCACCACCACCGGTATCGCCACCACCACCGGTATTGCCACCACCACCGGTATTGCCACCACCACCGGTGCCGCCACCACCACCGGTGCCGCCACCACCACCCGTGCCACCCGGTGCTGTGGTCAAATTGGTTACGCTGGCATTGAACAAGCTGGCGGCATCGTTGCCTGCCACGTCCTGGATGGCCAGGGGGTCGTTGGTGTTGCTGGGGTCGGTGTAGCTGACGGTAACGGCCTGGCCTGCCGTGACGGCGCTGGTCAGGGTGAGTGTGACGGTATTGTTGTTGGCATCCACGCTGACGGCTGTCACGGTGCGTGCCGTGCCAGCCACGGTGACCGTGAAGGCGTCAAGAGGCGGTGGGTTGTCCGCATCCAGCGTGCTGGCCTCAATGTAAGTCATTGTCAGGGTGTTGCCGGTGACGGTGGCAAAGCCAAACACCGGGGGGGTGGTGTCAGCAATGGTTTCGTCGGCAACGTCGAACACGTTGATGATCATGGCGCGTTCGGTGTATGAACCCAGTGTGTTTGTAGCGCGAACGATGACGTTGTAGATGTTGTTGGTGCCGGTATCCTGCGGGTTTTCGTAGTCAGGTGGGGTGATGAAGCTGAGGAAGCCGGTTGTTGGGTGGATGGTGAAGAGCGCACGGTCGGCGTTGGCCGCGTCGGTGCTGGGGCTGATGCTATAGGTGATGGTGTAGCCGTTCGGGTCGGTGGCCGACATGACGGTGACGGCCGCTGAGTTTTCGGCAATAAAGTAGTCGGTGGGGTTGAGCACCACGGGTTGGCTGGCATTCGGGATGCTCAGGCTGATGTTGGACGGCAGCGACACGCCACCGTCACCGTCGTTCAGCGTGAAGGTGATGGTGCGGGTGTTTTTTGCCGGACTGGCTTCGGTGTTGGCAAACTGGATGGCTTTGAGCAGTGCGGTGACTGCTGCCTGAGAGGCATTCGCGTTGAAACTCACCACGAGATCGGCGGTACCAGTTCCACCCGAGAAGGTGCCAATGGTGGTGCCGCCATAACTGACATTTGCCCCACTTACTCCGATCTGCCCTACGCCCATGCCCTGATTTGCGATGCTGAGGGTGTCGCCAGTCACGCTGCGGTCGAGCGTGATGGCCACGCGCAGGGACCCACCATTAAAGTCTGGCGAATCGGGGTCAATGAGTTGTACGCCGTCGCTGACGATGGGACGGGGGCCGGATTGTGCCCCGTACACCACGGCGGTGGGCGGGGTACCGGCAATGCCGTGAATTTCGGGTGCGTCGTTGACCGGGGTGCGGGTTACCGCGACCGACTGGGTTGCCGATTCGCCCCCCGCACCGTCCGAAACTTTGAGGTTGAAGCTGTCATTGGTGCCAATAGCTGGGTCGGTGGGCTCTTTGTCGCCGTCATCCTGGAAGCGGACCCGGCCGTTGGTCAGGTCGGCATGGCTGAAGGTGTCGCCTGCTGCGAGGGTTTCCCCTGTGTCGCGTATGCCATTGCCGTTCGTGTCGATGTACAGCCAGCCGTGCTCAGGGGCAATATCCAGGGCATAGACGAAGTTGCTGCTCGGGCTATCGACATCGGCCGCCGTGATGTGCGCGGTGCCGAGCGTGAAGGAGCCGCCTTCGAGCACGGTGAAGCCTGTGGTGTTGAGCGTGGGCGCCTGGTTGGTGGTGTTGACACTGACTGTAGCGCTGACGGCCAGGTTTGCAGTGTCGATACCGCCGTTGGCGGTGCCACCATCGTCCTTGAGTTGGGTGATCGTAATGGTTCGGACACCCGCTGTGGCGCTGGCGGTGGCGCTGGAGTGCTTGTATCCAAGACCTTCGATCAGGGTCTGCAGTTGTGCTGCATTGAGGCCGGGATGGGTCAGTGTGACCGTTGCAGTGGTACCGGACACGGTGACCGTGTAGCTCAGGTTCTGGCCGTTGATCTGCCCTGCCGCACCGCTGCCGGTTGCGCTGCTCAGGCCCAGTTCGTTGCCATTGACGACGAGCTTTTCAACTGCGCCGTCACGTACATTGCTGACACGAACCGCCAAACTGGTGAATGTTTGGGCTGCAACGCTTCCCGCGTCCTTGTCGCCTACGCTGGCGAGTACTTCGCTGAAGAGCGCTGTCGGCGCTGCACCAAAGGTATAGCTGGCGTCCGTGGCTGGCGTTGCGCTGAGGGTCGGTGGGTCATTGACCGGGGTGACGGTGATGCTGAATGTCTTTTCCGAAGTTTGACCCAGTCCGTCGCCCACCTTGAACTTGAAGCTGTCTCCAAGGACCTCATCGCTACCATCGTGGCGGTACTTGATCAGACCGTTCACCAGTTGCTGCTGGGTGAAGGTGCCGTTCAACCCAATCGCTTCACCGCTATTGACCAAGTTGTTGCCATTGCTGTCAATGAACAGCGTGCCCTTGCCCGGCAATTCGGTGATGGTATAGATGAGGGTGCCGTCAGCCTGTTCGGCGTCGGTGGCCGATAGCTTGGCTGTGTTGAGGGTCAGCGTGGCACCTTCATTGACCGATGGAGGCGTACTGTCGATCGTGACCACGGGCAGTGTGTTGCCGCCCGAAGTGACGGGGCTGTAGAGCAGCACGGTGCCGCCCACGTCGCTGATCGGCTTGGGTGCGGGCACCCCGTCAGGCGGTGTTGCGGTCTCGATGCTGTCGAGTTTGATATCCCGTGCACCACTGGTCGGTGGTACTTTTGTGTTTTCGTATTCGACGTTATCGACAAGTCCACCTGCTTCTTCTTCGGTGAAACCCCCGGGTTTGGTGGCAGTGACTTCAAAGTTGCCGCTGTCTGCCGGTACTTCCGTCACTTCATAGGAGATACCGGTATCCGGGTCGGTGTAGGTGCCAGGTTTCATCGGCACATCGAAGCTAGCGGCACTTGGGTCGCTTGGGTCTTTCGGGAAGCGTAGCACTTCGTCTTCGCCGTCCTTCACCCCCTTTAGCGTGAAGGTGAGTTTGTTGACGACGTCGCCATCTGCCACGTCATCATCCGTCAGGCTGCTGCCGAAGGGGGCAATCGGGCTGCTGCCGTCGGCCGGTGCGACCGTGCCGGTGCCACCGGTGGCGGGGGGTACAGTGGACCCGTCATCCACCTTTGCTCCGGTCAGTGAGATATCACGAGCCCCTGAACTGGCCGGCGAGCTGTTATTGACATAGGTCGTGCTCCTGATGGTGTCTTCGGCATCTGTTTCCGTCCAACCGTCCGGTTTGCTGGCCTTGACGGTGAACGTGCCGGCAGGCGCCTCGACGACCTCGTAGGTCGTGCCCGTGCTGGTATCGGTGTAGATGCCTGGTGTCAACGGAACTTCGTAGCCGTCGATCTTCAGGACTTCCTTGTCGTCTTTGACGCCGCTCACCGTAAAGGTGAGTTCGGTCACCTTTTTACCCCCCAGGTCAGGCAGGTCGGCAGTCGGCAGTGGCGTGACCGAGGGTTGAACCGGAATGGACGAGGTGACCGTGGTTTCGGTCGTTTCTTCGTTATCGGCCCCATCGACCGTCGTGATTGACTTCAGCGTGACCGTACGCTCACCTGAACTGGGCGGTACTTCGCTGTTCTCGTAGGTGACACCGCCAAGCAAGGCTTCAACTTCTTCATCGGTGAAAACCGCACCATCAGGTGCGATGACAGTAACGGTGAAGTCACCGCTGCCCGGTGGGGTTTCGGTCACTTCATATTTGATGCCGGTGTTTGGGTCGGTATATGGACTGCCGCTTGTGTCCATCGGGACCTTGAAGGTGGCGTCGTTGCCGCCGCCATCCTTGCTCGGGAAGTTCAGCGTTTCCTCTTCACCGTCCTTGACGCCCTTGACGACCAAGGTGAGTTTTTTGACATCCTTGTCGTCTGGCGTCTCAATGTCCGGGGTTGGAAACAGCGGAGTGGTGCCGTCGGTGCTGGGCGTGGTGGTGCCGCCGCCGCCCACGCTGGGGGTGCCGGGTATCGTCGTGGCTGCGCCGATGCCGAGGCTGAAGGTGTAAGGCGTGTCCGCGCCAAGCACGGTGTTGCCGTCGCTGAGTGTGAAGGCGAAGCTGTCGCTGGTGGTGGCTTCGCCGTCGTGGCGATACTTGATCAGGCCAGAGTCGATGTCAGCCTGGGTGAAGCTGGCGCCTGTTCCGATGAGTTCGGAAGACTCGGGAGCACCATTGCCGTTGCCGTCACGGAACAGTACGCCATTGGCGGGCGCTGTGGTCAGGGTATAGACCAGGTTGGCTGCTGGGCTATCGACGTCAACGAAACTGAGCAGGGTGTTGTCGATGGTGGCGACACTGCCGTTGGCAATACCGCTCTTGCCGGTGTTGTTGCCGGGCACAGGTGCGCTGTCAAAGGCATCGATGGCAATGGTCGAAGCAGTGCTTAGCGTGCGGGCGTCGATGCCGCCGTTGCTGGTGCCACCGTTGTCCTGCACGCGGGTCAGGGTGAAGGTGCGACTCTCGCCACTGGGGGCGATGTTCACATTTCGGTATGCCAACCCCTCGATCAGGGTCTGCCATACTTCCTGTGTGGCGCTGCTCTTGTCGACCGTGATGGTTGCGGTGGTACCTGTCACAGTGATGGCCACGCCAAAGCTGGTTGCGGTGGTGGTGACGTTGGTGCTATTGAGCAGACTGACTTCCTGTCCGTCGATACGCAGCTTTTCGTCGGCACCGTTCTGCAGGCCCGACACTGTGAGGCGGATCTGGTTGACGAACTGGGTGCTTTCGACGGGGCTGGCGGTGACATCCTGAAAAACCGTTACCCACGCGCTGTCGGCGGGATCTGTCGCGTTTTCTGCAAACCTGTTGCCCGTTGCAGCAGCCGTCAGCGTCGGGGCGTCGTTGACCGGCGTGATGGCGATTGCGAAGCCGTCTGTCGGCGGTACTGCCCCGTCCTCCAGGCCATCTTCCACTCGGAAACCAAAGCTGTCGCTGGCGTAATCCGTTACGCTCAGTGCGTCGGTATCGTACTGACGGTACTTGATCAGCCCCGCGTCGACTTCGCCCTGTGTGAAGTTGCCACCGGTGATGATGCTGATGCCATCGAGTGCTATCCCTGCAATGATTTCGCTGGCTTCGATTTCGCCGTTGCCGTTGCCATCGCGGAACAGGGTGCCTTTAGTGGGAGAAGTGGTGACGATGAACTTGAGTGAGCTGTCGTCGTTATCCACATCGGTGGCTTTGAGCAGCGCGCTGGTGATGGTCTGGGTGCCACCTTCGAGCACGGTCAGGCCGGCATTGGTGTCGATCACCGGGGCATCATTGACCGGAATGATGTTGATTGTGGTGGTGGCGGGGACTCCGGTGTTGTTGTCCTGGTCAACGATGGTGGTGGTTACTGTGCGTGCGGTGACACTCGGGTCTTCAGAGGTGTTTTTGTATTGCACGCCACGCAGGCCGAGCTGGAAGAAGGTTGCGTCCTTGTCCCCGGTAAAGGTGACCGTGTGCCCGTCTGCAGACACGGTTGTGGTGATGCCGTTTGCTGCAAGGTTGCTGATGATGTTGGCTGCTACGAACAGTGATTCGGTGCTGTTGCCGTCGCTGTCGATGTCTGCCGGATTGGTCAGTTTGACCGTGACCGAACTGAGGTTGCCGTCCTGGTCGGTGATTGAGGCGTTGGAGGTGGCAATGTAGGCGCCTGCATCTCCTTCGGTATAGGTGGTGGTGTGATTGGTGCCAGGCTGGCCGCTGCCGTTGAGGTCGACTACCGGTGTCCACAGCACCATGATGGTGGTGGTGGCGGCGAAGGTGTTATAGCCACTGGCATCGAAGCCGACCGCCGCCTGCGCAGTGGTGACCGTGTTGCCGTCGAGCTTGAAGGCCAGCGTGTCGCTGTTGGTCATGCCGGGCAGTGGGCCGCTGGCGACGAAGTGCAGGCCGTTGCCACCCTCTGCGTCGCGCAGGCTGGCTACTGTGCGGCCGGTGTCTATGCCGTTCAGGTAAATTTTCTGGCCGACAGCAATGTCGTTGTTGCTTGTCTGGATGGAGAAAGAGGCATCGTTGGAGGCACGCCCCTCCTCATCCGTTACGGATACGGTGATCTTGCGGTTGCCGGCAAAAGCGCTGTCGTTGGTGTTGTTGTAGAAGATCGTCTTCAGCGCAGCCTCGTAGGTGGCGTGCGAAGCCACACCGCTCAGCGTCAGCAGGGTGGCGTTGGTGAGGCCGCTGGCACCCGTGCCGTTGCCGGTGATGGTCAGCGTTTCGCCACCGGTTGTGAAGCTGCTACCCGAGGTGGAATAGATGAACTCATAGGGGTCAAAGAGGTTGTCCACATCGCCGGCTGTGATTTCGATTACCGCCTGCGTCAATGTGGTGCTGTCAATGTCGGTGATCTTTACTGAGTCATCAATCACCCGCACCGCCTCGCCACGCGGACGGAAGGCGATGGCGTGGTTGTCGCCGGTCGCCAGCCCTTCGCTGCCGGCCGGTACGCCTTCTCCCGGAGCATCCAGTGCATTCAGGTCGATGCGAGGTGCGTCGTTGGTTGCGGCTACGTCTATGGGGATGCTGGCCAGTTCGATATCGCTGGCGCCATCGGGGTCGCTGACCAGAATCCGCACACTTGCGGGGGCCTCGGCTCCACTGCCATTGGCGTTGGGGACGGTGGTGTAGGTGACCTTGTCCGGGGTACGCAGCCAGTCGTTGATGGCGGACAGTGTGCCGGTCAGGGTCAGGGTGCTGGTGTCGCTGCCGGCCACACTCATGCCTGCAATGGCATCGCCCGCGGCGAGCTTGCCGTGGCTGACAATCAGCTTGACGGTGAAGCTGCCGGTTGGGCTGTCGACGTCGCTGATCTGCAGTGTGGCAGGGAAGAATAGCGCACTGGGCTCGTCTTCCTGGACCGTTTGCGGGGTGTCGGCCACGTCGAAGGGTTGGTTGAAACGTGCGGGCAGGTCGCGCACGGTCGGGGCATCGTTGGCACCATTGATGGTAATTTCGATGACGCCCAGCCCAGCAGCCTTGTTTATGGTGGACGACAGGCCTGTGTCGTCGGTGACGACATAGGTGAAGGTGTCCGTCAGACTCTGGCCTGACTTCAGGCCTTCGACGCTGTAGTTGTACTGGTCGACGTAGTAGGTGTAAGTGCCATCCTTCTGCACCTCCAGACGTCCGTATTCGCCGGTGATTACGTAAGCCAGGCCATCGAACAGGGCGTCCGTGTCTGACGCGTTGCGAACCGCAGTGATCTCCTTGTCCTGAGGATCGTTCGCATCGGTGACGGAGGTGGTGATGATGTTGCCGGTCGGGTTGGTGCCTGCGATTGCGTTATCAACCCCGCCTGCTTCGGTTGCAATAGCGGTGAACTTGTTGGCGACCGGCGGGATGATGCCAAGTTGGACGGCGGTGCCACGCGCTCCAGTCACGACTTCGGCAGTGCCCTCGTCATCGGTGTAGCTGACGATGATTTTGATGAATTTGCCACCGTCGTCATTGCCAAGGGTGTAGCTGCTGAAGGTTGCACCGGGGATCGCCGTGCCAGCGCCTGGAGTGAAGTCGGCACTGTCTCCACGATGCCATTGGTATGAAGGAACAGCCCCGGACAGACCATTCGCGTCGGTCAGGGTAGTGGAGAGGGTTTGGCCCGGGGCCAGCCCTCCCACAATGTTGACGACACCAGGCGACTGGAACACTGGTGCTTTGATCGCGTTGGATTCCGGCGATTCGGCAAAGCCGCCGCCGTCGTTATAGAAGGCCTGGACACGAATGTACTGGCCGGATTCGTTCTGACTCAGGGTCAGGGTGTTGCTGGTGGCGCCGCCAATGTCGGTCCAGGGGCCATCGGCTGCACTCGACATCTGCCATTGATACGTCAGGGTGCTGCCGATTACGCCGTCGGCGTCGACGGGGGCTGCGGCGGTCAGAACGCTGCCGATGCCTGTAGGCGTTCCGGAAATGCTGACGGTCCCCACCGAGTTCACGGCACTGGCATAGTCGGCGGCGTTGGCCAGATTCAGCGTGAAGCTGGTTTCCGCGCTGTCAGTGCCGTCGCTACCGATGACCTTGAGGTTCAGGTAAGGCAGACCGGCAGGCGGTTTGCCTGTGAAGGTCTTGGTCGCGGCATTGAAGCCGAGCCAGTAGCCGTCGCCGGAGGCTGCCGGCACATTCTGCCAGTGGCCGTCGGCGTCCTGATATTGCGCGCTGAGAGCAATTGAATTTCCGTCCGGATCGTTGAAGATGCCGTCGCCAAGAATCAACTCCCAGTTTGTTTTCGCTGTGAACGTGACATCGGGCAGCGGTGCATTCAATTCCGGTGCATCGTTCGGGTTGACGATGTTCAGCGTGAAGGTCTGCGATGCGCTCGAAGCGACACCATTCGTATCGCTGGCTGTGACGCGGATCGAAAGCGATGCAGGTGCATCGACGGGCGGGTTGCCGCTGAAGGTGCCGGTGGTGGTATTGAAGCTTAGCCAGCCAGGGAGGGGGCCGCCGCCGTCCAGTGTGGCGGCATAGGTCAGTTGGTTGCCAGTAGTGCTGCCTTCGGCGTAGGCGAAGGCATCGGCGGAGGGCTGGAAACTGAATTCGCCCGGGCCATTCCAGGTCTGTGCCGGGATGGCCGAGCCTGCGCTGACTCCGGCGTCGATATTGTTGCCAATGTTCAGCGAGATGGTGGCGATGGCCGTGCCGTTTGACACCGCATCATGGGCTTCGACCGTGATTGTTCCGACAGGCAGAGCGTCCCCATTGCCAGAGAAGGTACGGGTTCCTGTGTCGAACGATAGTGCGCCGGTATTGACGAGTTCGACTCCGTCAAGCTTTGCTGAGTACGTGAGCGGGTTACCTTCCGGGTCGGCAAAGGTGTTGGCCGGCAGGCTCCAACTCCAGCCGGCTCCTTGCGTGTAGTCTCCTACCGTCACTGTGCCGCCACCAGTGACATAAGTCCCCGAGAAGGCGGAGGCGTCGACGTTGGTGACGTTGCCGAATGCGGTTGAGGTGTAAATGACTTTGCTGCCGTCTCTGTTGACAGACCAGTTGTCAGTCGCGCCGGCATCCACAATGGCCTGTGCAACCTGTTCGGCGGTCAATGCAGTGCCGGCGGTCGTGGTAATGCCGTCGAAGATCAGCGTGGAGCCGCTCAGACCGCCGCTGGTGAAGGTGGCCTCGAAGATTTCGGGCTGGCCGTCATCCAGTTCGTCGGAACCCTGAACATAGTCAGAGATCGACAGGGTGCCGCCATAAGTCGTGAAGTAGCTGCCGGTAAAGCCGCCTTCAGCATTTATTGCAACATCCGGAGCGTGAGTTCCGTCAGTTTTCTTGGTGAAGCGGATGCTGTCGGAATCGACTGAAGACAAGTTCCAGTTGGGAAAGCCGCCATAATCATTTACCAGCCAGGTTGCCAGACTCGCTGCAGTGTCACCCGCCGATATCTGGATCGTTTGGCCGTCAAAAATGAACTCACGCAATTCATCAAGATTATCGACGAGATTCAGAATGAACGACTCGGGCTTTGCCGGGGTGTTGGTGGCCCCGTTCTGAGTCTTGTGGATGCTGATTGAACCCGTGAAGGTACCCGCGCCGATAATGCTGGCGTAGTCGGCATCCGTGACATCGGCATGGGTCTTTGAGGTGAAGACCACCGTGGTTGGATCGCCCCCCTTTATAGCCGCTGTGAACGTGCTACCACCACTGACGGCTACAAACGCGCCCTGTACCGCTTGGGCGACCTCTGCAGCAGTTTGCTCCGAACCAAGCGTTACTGCCTTGCCATCAAAGCTGAAGGTACTCCCCCCCAGCGCTTCGCTAACCTGGACGCTGAAGCTTTCCTTCTGATCGATCACTACCACCGGTGCTACCGGGTTGGCAACATAGGGGGGCTGGTTGCCGACGTTGCTGAAGTCGAGTCGGAAGGTGTCTGAGATTGCGATACTTTCGGAGTCGGTGGCGGTGACTTTGATATGGAAGGCACCGTTCTCGCTCGGGTTACCACTGAAACTGCGGCTGGCCGGGTCGAAGGTGATGCCGTCAGGGAGCGCTCGTTCGTTCGAGCCATCGGCATCAACTTGCACTGCCGTATAAGTCAGCCCCAGGCCTTCGGCATCGGTGAAGGTGTCAGCCGGAATCTGGAAGGTCCAGGTACTTGGGCCGGACAAGCTCTGGTCAGTGATTGACCCATTGAGCACCGGCAGGTCATTGGTGCCGGTCAACTCGACGGTGAGCGTTTGCAGGCTGTAGGCGCCCAGCGGATCGATGACGCGGAATTCGAAGGTTTCGGTGGCCTTGGCGCCCTGTGGAATGGCGTTGATGGCAGTGAAGTTGGTGGGGGTGTATTCCCATGCGCCAGTACTGGTGTTGACGGTAAGCTTGCCGTAGAAGCCGTCGCGGCTGGCAAAGTCCGTAGCTACCACGCCGCCGCGAATGCCGAAGCTGAGTTCGCCTGCAGCGTGGTCAACATCGCTGGCTGTCAGTGTGCCGGTGAGGCTGCCGGCATTTACGGTGACGCTGTTGTCGAAAGCGGTGGTTTCACGCAAATCGACGGTCGTTGGGGCTGCGCTGGTAAATGCGGGCGCATCATTGACCGGTGTAATCGTGATGCCGAGTGATCTGGGGTCTGCTGTAAAGGCTGATGAAGCCGTCGGTGAAGTGACATTGAATCCACGGACAGCGGAGCCTTCGCTCGTCAGGGCTCCTGCATATGAGTCGTCCAGTCCATGCACCTGCAGGCTGGGCGGAGTGCCGTACTTGTCGTGACCGGGGTTGAAGCGTATCAGGGTGGTGGCTGACAGCACCAGTCCATTGGTGGCGCTGACCGTGCCGATGGCGGTCCACTCTCCTGCGCCGACCTTGTATTCCCACTGGCCGAGATCGGTGGCTGGGTTGGTAACGATGACGATGCCCTTGAGGAAGGCGCCCGCATCCACGTCCTGAAAACGGGGGGCGAACAGGCTGCCAACGCTTTCGCCGTTGTTTGTGACCTGGTCTTCAGTGATTGGGCGCATGAGCGCATCGGAGGCCAGGGTGGGCGCATCGTTGACGGGGGTAACATTGACCTTGGCCTGTACCGGTGTTGAGGATTTCAGCCCGTCTTCGTCCTGCGCGACAAGCGTGAAAGCATTGAGGGTGCCGTTGGCGTCCTTGGCCGGTGTCCAGTAGGCTTTATTGGTGCCGTCGATCTTGTCATTGACCCCCACCGCCCAGGCTGTGGCTGTGCCCGCACTCGTGCCAATCTTCAGCGTTCCACTGGTGATGCTGGTCACTACATAGGCAGTGATGGTGCCTGGGATCAGTCCGCCGCTGTCATCGGGTTTTTGGTCGGTAGCATTACTCTGAGCGTGAATGTCTGCATAGGTGATTTCGACCTGGGTGTCCTCAGCAACGGTGTCTACCGGATGACTAAGCGCGGTGAACACCGGTGCAGGGTTGGATGCCAACTCGATCTGGGTAATGGTGTCGGCGATGTCTGCCGTATCGAGGGAGGTGAAGTATTCGAAGGTGACCGATGCGCCTGCTGCAATGTTGCCAGCCTTGAAGATGATCGCGATGGCTGAGTCGGATGTCGTGGTGTACCCCTTGTTCTGTACGGGGGCTGCGTAGGGGTTGGAGTTGGAAAACCCGAAGTTGGAGACATAGGCGCGGCTGTCGGACGTGTAGAACAGAATCTTGGCGGTCGAGCCGGCAAGCGTGTTGTAGCTGTCCCCGGCTATGCTGGTGGCGGAAATGACGGCTCTGCCGTCACCTGCGGCAAAGGTGCTTTCTACTCTGTTGACGGTGCTGTATGAGCCTCCCTTATAGACGGTGTTGTCCGGGTCGAACGAGCGCATGAAGCGCACGTCGGTCATCGTCGCGCCACTGGTATTGGTCAGGGTGACGGTAGTCTTGAAGAACTTGTCATTGACGCCAAAGGTGTGGGTCTGTTCGACTTTCAGCGCGCCGCCGACCGTACCGGTGAATTTTGCGCCCAGGTTCGATCCGCTACTGATGTTGGCGACCGAGGTGCCGGAGAGCGTGGCCCCCGTGCTGCCATTCAATGCGCTGTATCCACCTGTGGTACTGCCGTTGTAGCCCACGGCCCAGCGTTCTTCGGGTGACCCCGGCAGGAAGTAATCGATGCGCAAATCTTGCCCGACATTGAAGCCGTCTGCATCATTGCTCATGCCCAGACGACTGTCGTTTGCTGTGCCGAAGAAGTTCGAGGGTTTGCTGCCTGAGGTTCCGAAGGAGCCGACCGAACTCATGCCCAGTTCGATGTAGTTGCCACCGATGAACACTTCACCACCGGAGACGGAACTGCGTGCGCCCGGCAGTGCCAAGGTGCCGGTGTACGCTTCCAGTACTCCGCGTGCGATGAAGCCTTCGTTCTCGATTTCGCCTGTGCGGGCTTCAAGAATCCAGTTGCCACCCAGTACGTCTGGGCCGGTCACGTCGAGTGAGGCTGCGATGTCGGCGCCGGTCAGCAGCGCAAACTGCTGGATGAAGGCAAGGCCTGCATTTCCTTCAGCAACATTACAGCCGTACAGCAGGATGTCGCCTTCTTCGGTGAGGTGTTCGCCAAGGCGGGCAAGGTCGTCCGAGCGCTGTTCGAGCATGGCAGTGTCAATGATGCTGTTGCCCAGTGCGAGCGTCCCAGGCCCTCCGTGACTGACAACATGAATGGCGTCATGGGGGGCGCGTCCTTCGAGTGCTGCGAGCATCTGGATGAGCGCATCGCTACCCGTGTCTATCAGGGTATATTCACTGCCTTCTGGCAAGCCGGCAATCAACTGGTCGAGCTCTGCAACATCACGGCTGAAGAAGTAGTGAGACTTGACGGACTGGATCGCTGGCATGGTTGACTCCTCGGACTTGGACACCCGTCAGTCCCTTCATTGGGAAATGATGTGACGGTATGGGATCTGGAAACGGATCCATGCTAGCAATCGGGGTCTGAACACGTCCTGAACCGGAGATGAATCAGAAATGAACGAGCGTGATAAATGACACACTCGAGTGCAGAAACATGGGCGGCTCTGCTTGTCGGCAGGGTGGCATCTGGAGGGAGGCACCAGATGCTGGTGTTGGTGCTGGTGTTGGTGCTAGTGCTGGGGGGCTCCGGCGCGTGGGCTTTTCCTCGGGACAGGAGCGAAGGGGCGTCCCTGCGTCTGTGCGTGGATCCGGATTGGATGCCCTATGAGTGGATCGATGGGGAGGGGCAGTTTCGCGGCATTGCAGCTGATTTGCTGGCGTTGATTTCGGAATATTCGGGCGTGGTTTTCGAACTGCACCGCACTGCGGATTGGCCGGCAAGCCTTGTCGCTGTGCGTGAGGGGCGCTGCGATGCACTTGCATTTCTGAACCAGACCGAGGCGAGATCGGAATGGCTGACTTTCACCGAGCCGTATTTTACGGATCGCAATGTGTTCATCGCCCGTCAGGATTTTGGCTATGTTCGTGATCCAGCTGCGCTGGAGGGGGTACGGCTGGCATTGCCGGAGGGCACCAGTCTTGAGGAGTACATGCGCAGCCACTATCCCAACCTGACGTACCTGAGCATGCATGGTGAGGCAGAGGTATTGCAGGCAATTGAAGCAGGCGAGGCTGATCTGACCGTACGTTCGTTGGTGATGGCCGCTTATGTGTTACGCAAGGAAGGGCTGTTTCGCTTGAAGATTGCGGGTGAGTTGCCCTATTTTCAGAATGCGTTGAGGGTGGGGGTGGTGCATTCGCATGCACATCTGGTGCCGGCCCTTAATAGCGGAATTGCGCAGCTGAGTCCTTCGGATGTGGAGGCAGCAATCAATAGACATATTTCGATCAGTGTCTATCGTGGGGTGGACTATGGTTTATTAATGCAGGTAAGTGCGTTTTTTCTTGCATTGATGTTTTTGGTCCTGTTTTGGACAAGGCGGCTCAAGCGCTTGAATGTCTTACTGCGGACGCGGGAAACCGAACTGTTGGCTTCACGGAGCCTTCTGCAGCAGTCTCTGGAAGAAGAACATCAGACGAATCTCGCTCAGCAGCAGTTCATGCGGATGGTGGCGCATGAGTTCAGGACACCTTTGAGCATCATCGAGTCGTCTTGTGATCTGATGGATGAATTGGTCGCCACTCCTCACGAAGCGGGTGTCCGAATGATGTCGTCGGTTGTGGAGCGCCAGCGTGCAGCATCGCGTTATCTGACCGAGTTGGTGGAGCGTGCGCTTTCTGCAGACCGGCTGTTGAATGCGAATTGGAAACGCGATGCAGCGTGGGTCGATTGTGCCGGGTTGCTGGCAGAAGTTGCGGGTTATGCCAGAACGCTGTCGCATGGCAGGCATGAAATTCGTGTGCGTGCGGATAAGGCAAGGCTCCAGGGGGACCGGGGTTTGCTACAGATTATGCTGGCCAATCTGGTGGATAATGCGATCAAGTTTTCATCGGGTGGTGAGGTGAGTCTGAGTGTGTTCGGGCGACAGGATGAGGTGGTATTCGAAGTCAGGGACTCAGGAGCCGGAATTTCCGAGTGTGATGTGCAGCGTATTTTTGGCAAGTATCAGCGCGGAGCGCGGGCAGATGGAGTGCCAGGTCTGGGGCTTGGGCTGTACCTCGTACGCAGCATTGCCGAACTTCATGACGGTCGGGTTGATTTGCATTCATCGCCAGGACAGGGGTGCCGCTTCGTGATTTGTATTCCCGTTTGTGTGGCCTTGGAAGGGTAGCGATTCGATGAATACAGTACTTCATGGTCGGTCTCGGTCTGGCTGGCGAATTCTGATGCTTGAGGACGATCTGTCATTGTGTTCCGTGGTGAGTGACTTCATGGGGTTGCATGGCCACGAAATGGACTGTTGCGGGGAGGTGGTTGTTTTCCGGAAGTGGTTGCTCGCTCGAACCTACGATCTGATCCTGCTCGATCTGAATTTGTCCGATACGGATGGACTCGATGTTTTGGAGGAGGTTCGTGCAATCAGGCAGACATTGCTGTATGTCGTTTCGGGTCGTTCCGATGCTGCGAGCAGGCTGCGTGCGTATGAATTGGGTGCGGATGATTTCATCGTGAAGCCTTTTAGTGTGAAGGAGTTGGAGTTAAAGGTGCGCAACGCGATGTTGCGCGGCCAGCAGGCTGCGGCAGATGTAGTCGAAGGGGGAGGCTGTATGCCATCTGGTCGTGCTTGGCGGCTGGACGCGCGCGCGCGCGCGGTGGTGGGGTTCCCGGAGGATGCCCGTATTGCACTGACCCGGGGAGAGTATGAGCTTTTCAGGGTGTTGCTGGAGGCTGGGGGAAGCGTTGTTGCGAGAGAGAAACTGCTGAGTCATCTGGGCAGCGCTGGCCAGATTACCAGTGCGGAAAGCATCACGACCCTGATCTATCGCCTACGGCGCAAGTTCGCGCAGCTTGGTGCGAAGTGTCCGATCTGTACTGTGGCAGGTGAGGGGTATCGTATCTTTTAATGATGCTTCATGATTCGTTTGCCGGGAGTCTTTTTCGGGATTGCGTTGGGCCTGAAGCCTTGCTATGATGCGCGCCTTCGCTTCTTGGTTGCCAGTTTTTTGGTGGCCATGTCGTCATGCGGGAGTAGCTCAGTTGGTAGAGCGCAACCTTGCCAAGGTTGAGGTCGCGAGTTCGAGACTCGTCTCCCGCTCCAGTTTTGCCCATGTAGCTCAGTGGTAGAGCACTCCCTTGGTAAGGGAGAGGCCGGCAGTTCAATCCTGCCCATGGGCACCATCCTGAAGTGTTTTTTACGCGTCGTCGTGCCCATCTGCAGACTTGTTGCAGGCGGCGGGCTGGCGTAGTCTTCGTGTCTTGCCCGAGTGGGCACCGTCCTGATTTTTCAATGGGTTTTCCATGTCCAGATATGAAGCAGTTTCGCGGCAACGGTTTGGCGACCGTTGCTGGCGGCGTTATTCCGACTACCGTTTTGCTGCAGGCGACGCGCTGGCCCCTCTGGCGGTGCAGGAGTTGCCGAAAGCGGCAATGTGCATGCCGATTGGTTTTGTGGCGTCTGCCGAGGGCTTTGTGCCGGTAGCCTTGCAGGGCTTGAGGCCGGGCAGGAATCTGCTGGTGGACGCCGATGGCCGCTGGCGCGCCGGGTATGTGCCGGCGCTGTACCGGGGGTATCCCTTTGCGTTGATGAATGCCGATAACGGGCAGCAGGTGCTGTGCATCGATGTGGACAGCGAACTGATTGTGGAGGCCGGGGCGGGTGGGGAGCCGTTTTTTGCCGAAGCGGGCGCACCGGCCGGCGGGGTGGCCGATGTGATGGCCTTTCTCACCCAACTACAGGGCGGACGTGCACTGACGGCTCGCATGTGCGCCGCGCTTCAGGCGCAGGAGCTGATTCAGCCGTGGCCGCTGAAAATACGAACTCAGGCAGGTGAGCAGGAAGTGGCCGGGGTGTTCCGTGTGGATGAGGTGCGTTTGAACGGGCTGTCGCCCGAGGCTTTCGAGTCGGTACGTCAGGCGGGAGCCTTGCCGATGGTGTATTGCCAGTTGCTGTCGATGCAGCATGTATCGCGCCTGGCCGAGTTGGCGCAACAGGATGATGCAGCCGAAAGGCCGGCTGCGGCGGCATTGCCGACCACGCCGGACGGAGAGCTGGACCTGGAGTTCATGAAGGGGGATACCTTCAGGTTTGGCGGTCTGTAGTGTGTAATGCACGGATGCACGACAGTGGTGTTGAGCGCGGGGTGAGCATGAAAAAGGTCTATGTGGCTGGGCATCGCGGCATGGTGGGCCGTGCCATCGTGCGGCAGTTGCAGGCGCATGGCGATGTGACGCTGGTGTGTCGCACGCATGCCGAGCTGGATTTGACCGATCAGGCGGCGGTGAACGCCTTTTTCGAGGCAGAGCGGCCCGATGAGGTGTATCTGGCGGCGGCGAAGGTGGGCGGTATTCATGCCAACAACACCTATCCGGCGGAGTTCATTTACGACAACCTGATGGTCCAGGCGAACGTGATTCACGCGGCCTGGCGCTGTGGGGTGTCGCGTCTGCTGTTTCTGGGCAGCAGCTGCATTTACCCGAGGCTGGCGCCGCAGCCGATGACCGAGGACATGCTGTTGTCCGGCCATCTGGAGCCGACCAATGAGCCCTATGCGGTGGCGAAGATCGCAGGCATCAAGCTGTGCGAGAGTTACAGCCGCCAGTATGGCTGCGATTTCCGCAGCGTGATGCCGACCAATCTGTATGGCCCGGGCGACAACTATCACCCGGAAAACAGTCATGTGATTCCGGCGCTGATCCGGCGCTTCCACGAATGCCGGCAGGCTGGCGAGTCGTCGATCACGATCTGGGGATCGGGCAAGCCGATGCGCGAGTTTCTGCATGTGGATGACATGGCGGCGGCGTGCGTGCATGTGATGAGCCTGCCGCGTGCAGTGTATGAGGCCCATACCCTGCCACAGCAATCGCATGTCAATGTAGGCTTTGGCAGCGATGTGACGATTGCCGACCTGGCGCGGCTGGTTGCGAAGGTGGTGGGTTTCGAGGGCGACATCGTGTTCGACACCAGCAAGCCCGATGGCACGCCGCGCAAGCTGATGGATTCGTCGCGCCTGCGCAGTCTGGGCTGGGCGCCGTCGATTGCGCTGGAAGCGGGGCTGGCCATGACGTACCGGGATTTCGTGGCGGGTGGCGGTCGCACTGCCTGAGCGCCGGGCGCTTGTGTGGGAGTGCCGTATAATTTCGGCTTTATTTCTTGAACGATGACTCCCTCATGCAGGTACTCCCGACCGATCTTCCCGGTGTGCTGATTATCGAACCGCGTGTGTTTGGCGACGAGCGCGGTTTTTTCATGGAAAGCTGGAACCGCGAGCGTTATGCGGCGGCCGGGCTGGATGTGGATTTCGTGCAGGACAATCTGTCGTTTTCGCGCCGTGGGGTGTTGCGCGGGCTGCATTTCCAGAATCCGAATGCGCAGGGCAAGCTGGTGCAGGTGCTGCAGGGCGAGGTGTTCGATGTGGCGGTGGACATTCGTGTGGGGTCGCCCGCCTTCGGCCGCTGGACGTCGGTGCGGCTGTCGGCGGAGAACCGGCGGCAGTTCTACATTCCGCCCGGGTTTGCGCATGGCTTTTGCGTGACTTCGGAGACGGCGCTGTTCGCCTACAAATGCACCGATGTGTATAACCCGGCGGCGGAAGGTTCGGTGTTGTGGAATGACCCTGACCTGGCGATTCCCTGGCCGTTGGCGGGTGAGCCCGAGCTGTCGGCGAAGGATCGGGAGGGCGTTCGGTTGCGCGATGTGCCGGTCGAGCGCCTGCCGCGCTACGAGGGGGCGGCATGAAGGATGGCATGAGCGGGCCGATTCTGCTGCTGGGTCAGCATGGCCAGGTGGCGCGCGAGCTGCAGCGCGAGCTGAGTACGCTCGGCGAGCTGGTGGTGGTGGGGCGCACGCCGGGGCCGGGCGCGCCCGGCCTGCTGGCCGATCTTGCCCGCCCCGATACCTTGACGGCCGTGGTCGATGCGGTGCGCCCGGCGCTGATCGTGAATGCAGCGGCCTATACGGCGGTGGATCGGGCCGAGAGCGAAGCGGAGCTGGCTTTTGCGGTGAATGCCGAGGCCCCCGCCGTGCTGGCGCAGGCGGCTTGCCGGCATGGCGCGCTGCTGGTGCATTACTCCACCGACTATGTGTTCGACGGTCGGGCGCAGCACCCTTATCGCGAGGACGATGCGACGGCGCCCCAGGGTGTGTATGGCTGCTCCAAGCGGGCGGGCGAGGAGGCGATTGTGGCTTCAGGCTGCGCGCATCTGATCTTTCGCACGAGCTGGGTGTATGGGCTGCATGGGCAGAACTTCATGCGCACCATGCGGCGGCTGGCGCGTGAGCGCGATACGCTGCGGGTGGTGGCCGATCAGGTGGGCGCGCCGACCTGGTCGCGACACATCGCGCAGGCCACCGCACAGGTACTGGCGCAGCTGCGCGGGCAGCCGGCGTCGGGCGAGCCGGCGGGGCAGGGCGGCTTCGATCGCGGCTTCGATGCCGCGCGCGGGGCGGCCTGTTCGGGGGTGTATCACCTGGTGTCGTCGGGGCGTTGCAGCTGGTTCGAGTTTGCGCAGGCGATCATCGCGCATCAGCGTGGCCATGAGGCGCTGGCGGTGCGCGAGGTCGTGCCGATTGCGACGCATGAATATCCGCTGCCGGCGGCCCGTCCGGCCTGGTCGGTGCTCGATGCCGGCAAGCTGGCCGACACGTTCGGTGTGCGCCTGCCGGACTGGACCACGGCACTGGCCCAGGTGCAGCAGGAGCTGGACCGCGAGCCGATCTGAGGCTGGCGGGGCATCCGCTCCGAACCCTCCGCACCGAATCTCCCCTTCAAGGAAGTTTTTTCACAATGAACAAGACAATTCTGGTGACCGGCGGTGCCGGTTTCATTGGTTCGGCACTGGTGCGTCACCTGATTGCCGAAACCGGGCACAAGGTGGTGAATCTGGATTGCCTGACGTATGCGGGCAATCTGGATTCGGTGGCGATGGTGGCGGACGATCCGCGCTATGCCTTCGAGCAGGTGGATATTCGCGATGCGCAGGGCGTGCGCGGGGTGTTCGAGCGCCACCGCCCGGACGGGGTGATTCATCTGGCGGCGGAAAGCCATGTGGACCGCTCCATCGATGGCCCCAGGGTGTTCATCGAGACGAATGTGCTGGGCACCTACACGCTGCTGGAGGAGGCCCGCCGGTACTGGAGCACGCTGCAGGATGAGGGGCGTGCGGCGTTCCGCTTTCACCATGTGTCCACCGACGAGGTGTATGGCTCGCTGGGTGAGCAGGGGCTGTTTACCGAGGAGACGCCGTATCAGCCCAATTCGCCGTATTCGGCCAGCAAGGCGGCGTCCGATCATCTGGTGCGGGCCTGGCATCACACCTACGGTCTGCCGGTGGTGACCACCAATTGCTCGAACAACTACGGGCCCTATCATTTCCCGGAGAAGCTGATCCCGTTGATGATCCTCAATGCGCTGGAGGGGCGGCCCCTGCCGGTGTATGGCGATGGCCGGCAGGTGCGCGACTGGCTGTTCGTGGAAGATCACGCGCGGGCACTGGCGCGGGTGTTCGAGCAGGGCCGGCCGGGGCAGGAGTACAACATCGGCGGGCACAACGAGCGGCGTAATCTGGAGGTGGTGCACACCTTGTGCGAGTTGCTGGAAAGCCTCGCGCCGGAGCGCCGGCCGGCCGGTGTGGCACGCTATGCCGATCTGATTACCTTTGTGCAGGACCGCCCCGGTCATGACCTGCGTTATGCAATCGATGCAGGCAAGATCGAGCGTGAGCTGGGCTGGGTGCCGCGCGAGAGTTTCGAGTCGGGCATGCGCAAGACGGTGCAGTGGTATCTGGACAACGAAACCTGGTGGCGCCGGGTGCGCGATGGCAGCTATCGCGGTGAGCGACTGGGGCTGGCGGGCTGAACAGCCGGCATGCCCAGGGTTGTTTTGAACATTCGACGGAGTTCCTGATGAAAGGCATCATCCTGGCCGGGGGTTCCGGCACCCGGCTGTATCCGGCCACGCTGGCGGTGAGCAAGCAGTTGCTGCCGATTTACGACAAGCCGATGATTTATTACCCGCTGGGCACGCTGATGCTGGCGGGCATCCGTGACATTCTGGTGATTTCCACCCCGCAGGATACGCCGCGCTTCGAGCAGTTGCTCGGCGACGGCAGCCAGTGGGGCCTGAACATCCAGTATGCGGTGCAGCCCAGCCCGGACGGGCTGGCGCAGGCGTTCATCATTGGTCGTGAGTTTGTCGGCGACGGTCCGTGTGCGCTGGTGCTGGGCGACAACATTTTTTATGGGCACGATCTGCACAGGCAGCTTGAGCGGGCGGTGGCGCGCGACACGGGGGCCACCGTGTTTGCCTATCATGTGCATGACCCCGAGCGTTATGGCGTGGTGGCCTTCGACGAGGCGGGCCGGGCCACTTCGCTGGAAGAGAAGCCGGCGCAGCCGAAGAGCAGTTATGCGGTGACCGGGCTGTATTTTTACGACAATCAGGTGGTGGACATGGCTGCGACGCTGAAGCCCTCGGCGCGCGGTGAGCTGGAAATCACCGACATCAACCGGATTTACCTGGAGCAGGGCCAGTTGAATGTGGAGATCATGGGGCGGGGGTATGCGTGGCTGGATACCGGCACGCATGAGAGCCTGAACGAGGCGAGCAACTTCATCCAGACCATCGAGCACCGCCAGGGGCTGAAGGTGGCCTGCCCGGAGGAGATTGCCTACCGCAAGGGATTCATCGACGCCGCCCAGGTCGAACGCCTCGCCAGCCCGCTGGCAAAGAACGGCTATGGTCAGTACCTGCTGCGCATGCTGAAGGAGCGCGTGCTTGCGTGAGGGGGGCGAAAGTGAGGCGGCGATGATGCTGGAGTGGGCTGGTTGAGCAGGGGGGGGCCAGGGGCGGTCGCCGGGCATCCTGTTATGAGAATGTTATAATCCGGGCCATCGGACACCCGCTGCACTGCGTGGCGGGCGTATCATGTCATGACAAGGCAGCACTACGAGGCTGTCGGCATTCACCCCCCCATTTCTTCAGTCGCAGAGATTATCCGCATGGCCCACCTCGTCTGGTCGGAAGACCTGAACACCGGCATCGACGTGATCGATGCCCAGCACCGGCAGATCGTCGGTTTCATCAACCAGCTCGATGACGCGCGCAGCAAGGGCGACCGCAAGCTGGTGAAGGATGTGCTCGATGGCTTGATCGACTACACCGTCGCGCACTTTTCCTTCGAAGAGACGCTCATGGAAGACGTTGGCTACGCCTACCTGCGCCCGCACCAGAAGGTGCATGAACAGTTCGTGCGCCGGGTGTCGGACATGCGTGACCAGTTCGAGCGCGGTGAGGAGGTGGTCGACGCGCTGCACTCCTTGCTGCACCGCTGGTTGTTCAACCATATCCGCCACGACGACGATTCCTACGCCAAAACCGTGAAGGGCCGCATGCAGAAACTGCTCGAAGACCGGCAGCAGGGCGGATGGCTGTCCCGCACCGTGTCGCGCTTTTTCAGGCGTTGATCGGTCGGACTGACCAGCGTTGCCTGGATGCTTGCTTGTCGATGGCGCCGTCTACTAATGATTACTAACATACTGCGAAATTAGTAGACGTTGGTGGTAAAGGTGTCGCTATACTAAATTCTACTAATCAAGTCAGGAATTAGTAGAGTGAAGCTGCCAATGTCTCCGCCGAACGTTCAGGATCTCGTGCACAACGTCGATCCCAAGTATCTGCCAAAGGTGTTGGCCTATTCGACGCCGTTGCCAACCGGCAGGTATCTGCACTGGGATGAGTTGCGCCGCAGGACGCCGCCCGAAGGCTTGTCGTCCGAGCTTTGGTGGGCGAGTGTATGGTTTGCCCGAAGTGGCGGCATGCAGGCCATGCCATTGCTCGACAAGGCGGGGGCGCCCTTCATGTTCGCCATGCCCGAGCCGGTGCAGGTGCACCTCCATCACATTGATCGCGATGCGGCTGGGCACGATGCGGCTGGGCAAATACGCAGCCCGGAGGGAACGCCCGTCCATGAGAGTCGGGAGCGGTATCTGCTCCACTCGCTGATCGAGGAGTCGATTACTTCCAGTCAGCTCGAAGGCGCTTCGACCACGCGCAAGGTCGCCGAGGCGATGCTGCTGGAAGGACGCAAACCCCGCGACCGCAGTGAACGGATGATCTTCAACAACTACCGGGCGATGGATCGCATTCGTAGCCTGCGGGACGAGTCGATCACGCCTGAGCGCATCCTCGAACTGCACCGGATGATCACGTTCGACACGCTTGAGGATTCGGGCGATGCCGGCCGGTTGCGCACCGGTGACGATGTGAAGGTGGTCGATAATCGGGATGGCACGGTTCTCCACGACCCGCCCAGCCACAAGACACTGCCGGAGCGTCTGGAGCGACTCTGCGCGTTTGCCAATCAGGGTACCGAGGCGAAGCCCTTCGTTCATCCAGTGTTGCGGGCTATTCTTTTGCACTTCATGATCGGTTACGACCACCCGTTTGCCGATGGCAATGGGCGCACTGCGCGTGCATTGTTCTATTGGTCGATGGCGCGCAGCGGCTACTGGCTGATGGAGTTTCTTTCGATCTCGCAGTTTCTGCGCCAGGCGCCGCGTCAGTATGTGCAGGCCTACCTCTACACCGAGACGGACCATAACGACACCACCTACTTTGTACTTCATCAACTCGATGTGATCCGGCGGGCGATCTCCGGACTGCACGACTACCTTGCGCGCAAGACGGTCGAGCAGCGTGAGGCCACGCGTTTGCTTGGAACCGGCTGGCTCAGGAGCAGGCTTAACCACCGCCAGGTCGGGCTGCTGACGCACGCGCTCAGGCACCCTGGGGAGACCTATCGTGTCGCCCGGCATCAGGCGGTGCACAATGTGGTCTATCAGACCGCCAGGGCTGACCTTCTTGATCTTGCGGAGCTGGGGTTGCTGGAAAAGTCCAAGCAGGGCAATGCCTTTGTGTTCCACGTGGTGGATCGCCTGGAATGGCGCCTGGAAGGATTGGCCCGGAAGGATTGAGGGCGCATATGGTGCCGTAGGGGCGATTGTGCCGGGATGCTGGCCCGGCGTGCCTCCGCCACAAACGACAAAGGGCTGCATCGCTGCAGCCCTTTGATTTGTTTGGTGGTGATGGGCAGAATCGAACTGCCGACCTACGGGTTATGAATCCGTCGCTCTAACCGTCTGAGCTACATCACCGTTAAGCCTGTTAATATAGCGGCTGTTGTGTTCCTGAGTCAACTAAAAAAGGACCCGATGAAGAAATTGTACATTCGCACATTCGGCTGCCAGATGAACGAGTACGACTCGGACAAGATGGCGGATGTGCTGGGGGCCAGTGAGCCGCTGGTGAAGACCGATAATCCGGAAGAGGCGGATGTGATCCTGTTCAATACCTGTTCGGTGCGCGAGAAGGCGCAGGAGCGGGTGTTTCACGATCTTGGGCGGGTGAAGCATCTGAAGCAGAGTAAGCCGGGGTTGATCATCGGGGTGGGGGGCTGTGTGGCCAGCCAGGAGGGCGAGGCGATCGTTGCGCGGGCGCCCTATGTGGATCTGGTGTTCGGGCCGCAGACCCTGCATCGCCTGCCGCAGTTGATTGAGGCACGGCGGGCCAGTGGGCGCTCGCAGGTGGATATCTCGTTTCCGGAAATCGAGAAGTTCGACAACATGCCGCCGGCGCGGGTGGAGGGGTCGAGTGCGTTTGTGTCGATCATGGAAGGGTGCTCGAAGTATTGCACCTTCTGCGTGGTGCCGTATACCCGGGGCGAGGAGGTGTCGCGTCCGCTGGACGACATTCTGACCGAGGTGGCGACGCTGGCCGGGCAGGGGGTGAAGGAGGTGACGCTGCTCGGGCAGAATGTGAATGCCTGGCGCGGTCCGATCAGCCGGGACGCTGAGGAAATGGGCGATTTTGCCTTTCTGCTGGAGTGCGTGGCGGAGATTCCGGGCATCGAGCGCATGCGCTACACCACGTCTCACCCGCGCGAGATGACGCAGCGGCTGATCGATGTGTATGCGAAGATTCCGAAACTGGTCAGTCATCTCCATCTGCCGGTGCAGTCGGGCTCCGACCGGGTGCTGGCGGCGATGAAGCGGGGCTATTCGGTGCTGGAGTTCAAGTCGATTGTGCGCAAGCTGCGTGCGGTACGGCCCGATCTGTCGCTGTCGTCGGATTTCATCGTGGGTTTTCCGGGGGAGACCGAAGAGGATTTCGAGAAGACGATGAAGCTGATCGACGAGGTGGGGTTCGACGCGTCTTTCAGCTTTGTGTATAGCGCCCGCCCGGGTACGCCGGCGGCCGATCTGGAAGACCCGGTGCCGCAGGACACCAAGCTGCGCTGGCTGGCGCGCCTGCAAAAGCGCATCGATGAGCAGTCGCAGGCGATCAGCCAGGCGATGGTGGGCAAGGTCGAGCGGGTGCTGGTGGAAGGCCGTTCGCGCAAGCGCGAGGGCGAGCTGGCGGCCCGTACGGCGAACAACCGGGTGGTGAATTTCGTGGGTCACGAGCGCCTGATCGGCGCGTTCATCGATGTGACGATCACTGCGGCCAATCCGCATAGCCTGCGCGGCGAGATCGTGCTGCGGGAGTCCTGAATGCATGTGAGTGAATGGGTGGTGGAGCCGCTGGACAACCAGCGGCTGGCCAATTTGTGCGGGGTGCTCGATGAGAACCTGCGTCAGATCGAATCGGCCTTCAATGTGACGATTTCACGCCGGGGCGGGCGTTTTGCGGTGCAGGGCGAGCAGCACTGCGCGCGCCGGGCGGTGTCGGCGCTGGAGCGCTTTTACGAAGAGGCGGACGACATGCTGGGCTTGGACGAGGTACAACTCGGGCTGGTGGAAATCGGCACCGAGGCGGCCAGCCATGCGGCGCCCGGCGCGCCGCGGCTGATGACCCGCAAGACCGAATTGCATGGGCGCACGCCGCGTCAGGTGGAGTATCTGGCGAACATCCAGGCGCATGATGTGACTTTCGGCATCGGTCCGGCGGGTACCGGCAAGACTTATCTGGCGGTGGCCAATGCGGTGGATGCCTTCGAGCGCGAGCAGGTGGAACGCATCATCCTGACCCGGCCGGCGGTGGAGGCGGGCGAGCGGCTGGGGTTTCTGCCGGGCGATCTGGCGCAGAAGGTCGACCCCTACCTGCGGCCGCTGTATGACGCGCTATACGATTTGATGGGCTTTGACCGCGTGGGCAAGTTGTTTGAGCGGGGCAGCATCGAGATTGCGCCGTTGGCCTTCATGCGTGGACGCACCCTGAATCATGCGTTTATCATTCTGGACGAAGCGCAGAACACCACGCCCGAGCAGATGAAGATGTTTCTCACGCGGATTGGCATCGGCGCCCGGGCGGTGGTGACCGGCGACCTGACCCAGGTGGACCTGCCGCGTGGCAACCGCAGCGGTCTGCTGGAGGCGCGGGAGGTGCTGTCGACCGTGCGGGGCATTGCCTTCACCACGTTCGGGAAGGAAGATGTGGTGCGCCATCCGCTGGTGGCGCGCATTGTGGAAGCCTACGATCAACATCAGCGTCCGGCCGTGCAGGCCGGCAAGGATCAGACTCCGTGACCAAAAAGCGTCGAGCAGGTTCTGCGGACACAGCAACGAAACCGAAACAGTCCGCCCCCACAATACCGGATTTGCCCATGATCATTGCGGTGCGTCGTGATGGCAGCCGGGTGCCGCTGCAGGCGGACTGGCTGGAGTTCGAGTTTGGCGAACAGGGGCGTCTGAGCGTGGCGCTGAGTGGTGACGGTGCCGGGATCGAGGTGATTGCCGAGACGGCAAGCGGCGAACCCGAGCTCGGGGTGCTGCCCGGGGCGGCCAACGCTGTGGTGCTGCGCCTGCAGGGGGTGGCGTCGGCAGGCGAGCCGGCGGTGGATGTGAATGCGCCAGTGCGTGAGCCGCTGCTCAACCTGTTCATTCAAAAGGCGCTCGATGACGAACACAAGCGCGCCGCGCCGCGCAAGCACCAGATCCGGCGCTGGGCGCAGGCGGCGATGCTGTCGGGCGTGGCCGAGGTGACGATCCGCCTGGTGGGCGAGGCGGAAGGCCGCAGGCTCAACCGTGAGTACCGGGGCAAGGATTACGCCACCAATGTGCTCACCTTCGTGTATGACGATGCGGTGATGCCGGATGCGCTCACCGGGGTGCTGGCCGGCGATCTGGTGATCTGCGTGCCGGTGGTGCTGCGCGAGGCGACCAGCCAGGGCAAGGCGCCGGATGCGCACTTCGCCCATCTGGTGGTGCATGGTATGCTGCATCTGCAGGGGCATGACCATGAAGAAGAAGCCGATGCGGTCGTCATGGAGCAGCTGGAGCGGGAGATCCTGGCCGCCCTCGGCCATGCCGATCCTTACGCCTGATTCCGGGGTCCGGTCCCAGGCTCCCGACGCGCAGCTTCCGATTTTCGACGCTACCCTGACTCCACCTTTACGTACATTCAATGGACAGTTCGTCAGCAAAACCTTCCTTAATTGAGCGACTTTCGGCCTTTCTCACGCGCGAACCGGAAGATCGCGAAGAACTCCTCGCGCAACTTCGCTCGGCCTGCGATCGCAGCCTGATCGATGTCGATGCCTTGACCATCATCGAGGGCGCCCTGCAGATTTCCGACATGCAGGTGCGCGAGGTGATGATTCCCCGGGCGCAGATGGATGTGATTCATCTGGATGAGCCCATCGAAAGAATCGCCGACCTGGTCGTCGATACCGCCCACTCCCGCTTCCCCGCCGTGAATGAAGGCAAGGATGACATTGTCGGCATTTTCCTGGCCAAGGACCTCTTGCGCTATTACGCTGGCCGGGAGTTCGACCTGCGCGACATGCTGCGCCCAGCGGTGTTCGTGCCGGAGTCCAAGCGCCTGAATGTGCTGCTGCGAGAGTTTCGCGTGAGTCGCAATCACATGGCGATTGTCGTCGATGAGTATGGCGGGGTGGCCGGACTGGTGACCATCGAGGATGTGCTCGAACAGATTGTCGGCGACATCGAGGACGAATACGACTTCGACGAAGCGGGCGACAACATCCTGCTCGATCATAGCGGCCGCTACCGTGTGAAGGCGGCCACCGAGATCGAGGATTTCAACGCCGCCTTCGAGACCCGCTTCAGCGATGAGGATGCCGACACCGTGGGCGGGTTGGTGATTCGCCATCTTGGGCGTTTGCCCCGGCGGGGCGAGGTGGTCGAGCTCGATGGCCTGCGGCTGCAGGTGATGCGGGCCGACAGTCGGCGGGTGTATACCCTGCTGGTCGAACGCCTGCCTGCTGCCGGCACGCAGCCCGATGCCTGAGTGCCCCGGTACGGCATGACTGAGGTGAATCCTGTTCCTGTCCGCCTGGGGTGGCGTTTTTTGTTGGTCCTGCTGGGCGGGGGGCTCTCGGTGCTGGCCCATGCGCCCTTCGAGTGGTGCGGGCTGGGGCTGATCGGGCTGGCGGTGCTGCCGGCCTGTCTGGTCGGGGTGGTGCGCACGCGGTCGGGCTTTCTGCTGGGACTGGCCTGGGGGCTGGGGGCCTTTCTGGCAGGGGTGTCGTGGCTGTATGTGGCGCTCAACCGCTATGGCGGTGTGCCGGCGCCGCTGGCCGGGCTGGCCATTGTGCTGTTCTGTCTGTATCTCGCGCTGTACCCGGCGCTGGTGGCGGCGCTGTTCGTGCGGCTGCGGCTGGCGTGCTCGGTGTGGTGGGGCGGGCTTGGGTTTGCAGGGCTGTGGGTGCTGGGAGAGTGGGCGCGCGGGCGCCTGATGACCGGGTTTCCGTGGCTGTCGGTGGGGTATGGGCAGACGCCGCCCAGTCCGCTGGCGGGCTATTTTCCTGTGCTCGGTGTCTTCGGGGTGGGGCTGCTGCTGGCCCTGCTCGCGGCCTGGCTGGGCCTGCAGCTGAGTGCGCAATGGGGGGGCTGGCGCAGGCTGAGCACGGGGGCGCCCGCCTTGGTGCCGGTCCGGTGGCGTGGTCTGGGTTTGGCTGCGGCGGGCCTGTTGCTGCTTGGCTGGGGGCTGGGCGGTGTGCGCTGGACGACGCCGGACGGGGCGCCGGTGAGGGTGTCGCTGATTCAGACCCATATCGACCAGGGCCTGAAGTGGTCACCCGAGCATCTCGGCGAGTGGCTGGAAACCAACGCACGGCTGGCCATCGGGCAGGCTGCACACAGCGACATCGTCGTGCTGCCGGAAACCACCCTGCCGCTGCTTGCCGACCAGTTGCCTGCGGGCTACCTTGACCTGCTGGCCGGGCAGATGCGGATGCAGGGCAGCGATCTGGTGTTCGGGGTGTTCATGCGTGACGAGGCCGGACGCATCTTCAATTCGGCGATGAGCGTGGGGGTGTCGCCCACGCAGTCTTATGCCAAGCACCACCTGGTGCCTTTCGGGGAATACTCGCCGCCGTTGTTTGGCTGGTTCTATCGTCTGGCGGAGATTCCGATGTCGGACCAGAGCCCCGGCGCGGCCGATCAACCGCCGCTGTACCTGCAGGGGCAGCGGGTGGCGGTGAATATCTGCTATGAAGACGTGTTCGGGCATGAACTGATCCGGGCTTTGCCCGAGGCCACGCTGATGCTCAACCTGTCCAACCTGGCCTGGTACGGGCGCTCGCTGGCGCAACCGCAGCATCTGCAGATTGCCCGGGCGCGTGCGATGGAAGCCGGGCGGCCGATGCTGCGCGCGACCAATACCGGCATGACCGCGCTGGTGCAGCCCGATGGGTCGGTGCAGGCCGTGCTGGCACAGTTCGAGCAGGGTGTGCTGCAGGTGTCGGTACAGGGCTATCAGGGGCTGACGCCGTATGCCCGCTGGGGGGACGGCGTGCCCCTGTCGCTGGCGCTGTTCGCGCTGCTGCTGGCCGGGTGGCGCCGGCCCGGGGGCGCACGTGCGGCAAACTTCGCGTCCGGCGGCGAAAGTCAGTAAAATCCCGTTTCTTTAAGCATCATCAGCGCGGCCCATGCCGCCCGGGATCATGTCCAGACAAAAACCGACCTTCCAGCAAATCATCCTGACCCTCCAGCAGTTCTGGGCCGAGCGGGGCTGCGTGCTGATGCAGCCCATCGACCTTGAAGTGGGGGCCGGAACCTCCCATGTGGCCACCTGCCTGCGCGCACTGGGCCCGGAGCCGTGGAACGCTGCCTATGTGCAGCCCTCGCGCCGTCCCAAGGACGGCCGCTATGGCGAAAACCCCAACCGCCTGCAGCATTACTACCAGTTTCAGGTGGCGCTCAAGCCGTCGCCGGCAAACATTCAGGACCTGTATCTCGACTCGCTGCGCGCGCTGGGCATCGACCCCATGGTGCATGACATCCGCTTTGTCGAGGACGACTGGGAAAACCCCACCCTGGGCGCCTGGGGGCTGGGCTGGGAAGTGTGGCTGGATGGCATGGAGGTGACCCAGTTCACCTACTTCCAGCAGGTTGGCGGGCTGGACTGCAGGCCGGTGCTCGGCGAGATCACCTATGGCATCGAGCGTCTGGCGATGTACCTTCAGGGGGTCGAGAATGTGTATGACCTGGTGTGGACCGTCTATCCGGACGGCTCCCGGGTGACGTATGGCGATGTGTATCACCAGAACGAGGTGGAGCAGTCGCGCTACAACTTCGAGGAGTCGAATGTCGAATTCCTGTTCTCGCTGTTCGGCAACTACGAATCCGAAGCGCGCCGCCTGATCGATACCGGGCTGGCGCTGCCGGCCTACGAGATGGTGCTCAAGGCCGCCCACACCTTCAACCTGCTCGATGCACGCGGTGCGATTTCGGTGACCGAGCGTGCCGCCTACATTGGCCGTATCCGCAACCTCTCGCGCGGGGTTGCCCAGTCCTATCATGCGTCGCGTGAGGCACTCGGTTTCCCGATGCTGCAGTCCGACAAATCCGCCGGGGAGGCTGCCTGATGTCCGTTGCAACACTGTTGGTCGAACTGGTCACCGAAGAACTGCCGCCGAAGGCACTGCCGAGGCTGGGCGAGACCTTCGCGCAGCGCATTTTCGAGGGGCTGGCCAGCCACGGCCTGGCCGATGCCGCCGCGCAGATGCGCTGGTTCGCCGCCCCGCGCCGCATTGCGGTGAGCGTGCCGGCGGTGCGTGCCGAGGCGGCTGCGCGCGAGGTGTCGGACAAGATCATGCCGGTGAGCGTGGGGCTGGATACCGAAGGACGACCGACCCCGGCCCTGCTCAAGAAGCTGGCGGCAAAAGGCATCGCGGAAGAGGCGGTGGCCGATTTCGAACGGCGCATGGACGGCAAGGCCGAGGCGCTGTTCTACACCCGCACCGAGGACGGCGCACGCTTGGCCGATGTGCTGGCGCAGGTGGTGCAGGAGGCTGTGAAGGCACTGCCCATTCCGAAACTGATGCGCTGGGGCGCCAGCGACGTGCAGTTCGTGCGGCCGGTGCACCGGCTGGTGATGCTGCATGGCGATGCGGTGGTGCCGGGCGAGGTGCTCGGGCTGCAGGCCGGGCGCATCACGCTGGGCCACCGTTTCATGAGCCGGGGCGAGATCGAACTGGCCAGCGCCGATGCCTATGAGCCGGCCTTGCTGGCGGAAGGCAAGGTGGTGCCCGATTTCATGGCCCGGCGCGAAGACATCGCGCGCCAGCTGCATGCGGCAGCCGCCAGCGAACAGGCTTCGCTGGGCGACTTTGACGACTTGCTCGACGAAGTGTGTGCCCTGGTCGAGCATCCGGCCGTGTATGTGGGCGAGTTTGAACGCGAGTTTCTGGAAGTGCCGCAGGAGTGCCTGATCCTGACGATGCGTGCCAACCAGAAGTATTTCCCCCTGTTCGACCCGCAGGGCCGGCTGCTCAACCGCTTTCTGATCGTGTCCAACATGCGGGTGAGCGACCCGGGCAACATCATCGCCGGCAACCAGCGGGTGGTGCGTCCGCGCCTGGCCGATGCGCGCTTCTTCCTGGAGCAGGACAAGCGTCACGGTTTCGCCTCCCGGGCGCTCAAGCTGGGCGGCGTGGTGTATCACAACCGCCTGGGGTCGCTGGGCGAACGGGTGGAGCGGCTGGCCAGCATTGCGCGCACGGTGGGCGAGCGGCTGGGCGCCCCGGCGAATCTGGCCGAACGTGCCGCGCTGGTGATGAAGGCCGACCTGCTGTCCGAAATGGTGGGTGAGTTTCCCGAGCTGCAGGGGGTGATGGGGCGTTACTACGCGCTGCACGAAGGGCTGAGCGAAGACGTGGCGAACGCGGTGGAGCAGCACTACTGGCCGCGCTTTGCCGGCGACCGCCTGCCCGAAGGGCTGGTGGCCTGCGCAGTGGCGCTGGCCGACAAGCTCGAATCCCTGACCGGCTTTTTCGGCATTGGCGAGCTGCCCACCGGCGACCGCGACCCCTTCGGGCTGCGTCGTGCCGCGCTGGGTGTGCTGCGTATCCTGATGGAAAAGCCGCTGCCGCTGGATCTGGGCGAGCTGATCGATGTGACGGCCGCCTCCTTCCACAAGGGCGTGCTGACCCAGGCCTTCAAGGACAAGCTGCTCGATTTCATGTTCGAGCGCCTGCGCAACCTGCTGCGCGATGCGGGTCATGCGCCCGATGCCATCGATGCGGTGATTGCGCTGCGCCCGACCCGCATCGATCTGGTGCTGCCGCGTCTGAACGCGGTGCGCAGCTTCCAGAGCCTGCCGGAGGCAGCAGCCCTGGCGGCCGCCAACAAGCGCATCGTGAACATCTTGCGCAAGGTGGAGGGCGAACTGCCCGCACCCTCGGCTGCCCTGTTGTCCGAGCCGGCCGAACGCGCCCTGTTCGAACAACTCGCCGAGCTGACGCCGCAGGTGCTGGCGCATCTGGAGGGTCAGGCCTACACCGAAGCGCTCACCACGCTGGCAGGGCTGCGCGAGGCGGTGGACAGCTTCTTCGACGGCGTCATGGTGATGGCCGAAGACCCCGCCGTGCGTGCCAACCGGCTTGGGCTGCTGCGCGAGCTGGCGGGTTTGATGAACGGGGTGGCCGACATCTCCAGACTGTCGGCGGCCTGATTGTCTGCCGGGGCATGTGCAGTGCGGGCATGCCCATGATCTTCAGAAGGGCGTAGTCGATGAAGCTGATCATTCTCGATCGTGACGGGGTCATCAACCAGGACTCCGAGCAGTTCATCAAGTCGCCGGAGGAATGGAAACCGATTCCCGGCTCGCTTGAAGCCATTGCCCGCTTGAACCAGTGGGGCTGGCGGGTGGTGGTGGCCTCCAACCAGTCGGGCATTGGCCGTGGCCTGTTTGGCATGGACACGCTCAATGCGATCAACGACAAGATGGTGAAGGCGCTGGCGGCCGTGGGTGGCCGGCTCGATGCGATCTTTTTCTGCCCGCATCCGGCGGATTCGACCTGCGCCTGCCGCAAGCCACAGCCGGGCATGCTGCTGCAGATTGCCGAGCGCTTCAACGTGGACCTGGCCAAGGTGCCGGCGGTGGGCGACAGCCTGCGTGACATGCAGGCGGCCCAGACCGCCGGTGCGCAGCCGGTGCTGGTGCTCACAGGCAAGGGCGAGGCAACCCGGAAGCAGCCCGAATTTCCGGCCGACATCCCGGTTTTTTCCGATCTTGCGGCGTATGCCGTACATCTTACCGATTGAGTGACACGTGGTCCTGATCCGTTCCCTGCTGTTTGCACTGATGCTGGCGGTACTCACGCCGCCGTATGCCTTGCTGTGCCTGCTCACCTTTCCCTTTGCGCCACAGACGCGCTACAGCATCATCACGCGCTGGGCGCGCATCGTGATGTGGTTCATCTGGCATGTGCTCGGCATGCGCTACCGGGTGGTCGGTCGCGAGAACATGCCTGCCGGCCCGTCGGTGGTGCTGTCCAAGCACCAGTCGGCCTGGGAGACGATTGCCTTCCAGAAAATCTTTCCGCCAATCTGTTTCGTGCTGAAGAAGGAATTGCTGCGCGTGCCCTTTTTTGGCTGGGGGCTGGCGCAGATGCCGATGATTGCGATTGACCGTGCGGCGGGCAAGGATGCGCTGACCCAGGTGGTGGAGCAGGGCAGGGCGCGCATTTCCGAGGGGTTCTGGGTGGTGGTGTTTCCGGAGGGAACGCGTGTGGCCCCCGGGGCGACACGGCGCTACAAGCCCGGGGGCGCCTGGCTGGCCGTGCAGGCCGGTGTGCCCGTGGTGCCGGTGGCGCACAACGCGGGTGAGTTCTGGCGGCGCAATGCCTTCATCAAGCGGCCGGGTGAGGTGGTGGTGAGCATTGGTCCGGCCATCGACACCACGGGGCTGGAGGCTTCCGAGGTGAACGCCCGCGCCGAGGCCTGGATCGAAGCCGAGATGCGTCGGCTGTTTCCGCACCATTACCGCGACACGCCCCCTGCGGAGCCGGCAACGCCAGAGCCGGCAGGACAGCAGCAGCCCTGAGGGGCGCGCGTGCTGCGGTGCCGGCTCACTCGGCGTACAGGGTGTCGCCGACGCCCGGCATGAAGCGTCGATCAACCATTTCGGCGACGGAAAAGCGTGGATACACCGCCGTGATGCGCGCTTCGCCCAGGCGGTATTGCTCCTGGCCCAGGATCTCGCCCTGCGGGGTGACGATCGGCGTGCTGCCCTGGCGGGTGACCATCAGAATGTCGCCATTCTGCAAACCCTGTTCGGCACCGGCATCCAGGTGGATGCGCTCCCCTTCGATGCTCACCACCCTCACACCAAAGGGCTGGCAACGCGCCTGCGTGCTGGCCCAGGCGCTGGCCTGTTCAATCAGTTTCAGATACGCCTGACCTAACCCGGTGGCGTAATGTTCCGGGCTGCCGAAACGGGTGCCGGCCGGCACGACGACCCGGCCGGAGGCGGTTTCCTGCAAGCGGGTGCGTGCCACGCAGCTGGCCGAGTAGGCGTCGAGCAGCAACACATCGAGCTCCAGGTTGCGGCGGTTTTGTGAGGGGTTGAGCGCAAAGCTGCGGAACTGGCCGACCAGCACATATTGCGCCCGATGGGCGGCAGCGGCTTCGCGTACCCGTGTCCAGCTCTGTTCATCCAGCAGCACATCGGCTTCCACATGCTCGGGCAGGCTCAGGCGCAGCATCAGGCTGCCCTTGTGATCCACCAGCAGTGGCGCATCGGCGGCAAAGCGCTGGGCGATCTCACTGGCGGTGAGGCGGGCATAGCCGTGCAGCTCGTGCTGCAGCAACTCGTCCGGACGCCGCAGGGGAAAGCCGCCCACCAGCACACGCCTGACCAGCGGGCTGTCACACCGGGTCGCCGCTTGGGCGGAGAAGTCGGGTGGCACCACTTCGGCTTCCACCAGTACACGGTACAGGTCGCCTTCGTGCGCCTCATGCACCACCTGATGACGCCGGATGCGCAACTGCGAACGCAGGGTGGTGCGCTCTTCGGTGACCTGTCCGTGCATCACGGTGGTGGTGCTGCGGACATCCACGGCCGATTGCCGGCTGATCTCGGCCAGTGCGTCGCGTATGGCCGCTTCGCGTGCGCTGCGGCTGTCGCCCTCGACCACGGGGGCGCTCCCCATGGCGCTGAGCAACTGCACCTGAGCCCATGCGCCTGCAGGCAGTAGTGCCAGGGAGAACGCCAGGGTCAGCAGCGGCGGACGCAGTCGGGTATGCAGGCTCATTGCTGCGGACTGTAATACTGGTTGCTCGGCTGCACGCATCCGCCCGCGATGCATTCTCTTGCTGCGGGGGCGCTGACGGCGGTTGGTGCAATGCAGGCCTGCTGGCGCCCGGAGATGCAGTCGGTGAATCTGCCGGGCAGTTCGAGCTCGACGGTGGCTTCGTAATTGCCATCGGGCAACTGCGTCATTTCGACCAGGCGTGCGCCCCGAAGGTGGCTGTCGACATAGGCGCGCACCGTGTCGTTCTGGGTGGCGAAGGCCGAGACCGTGGTATTGCCGCTGATCCGCAGTCCGTAGATTTGCTCGGCGAGTGCGCGATAAGCGTCCACCCGTGCGGCGCGCTGGGCCATCAGGCGCTGTTGGGCGTTGTTGAGCTGGAAGCCGGTGCTGGCGATCGCGCCATGCCCGGTTGCAACGAAGCGCTGGGGGGGCGCCACTTGAGCCGGCTGTCCGTGGCCCATCAGGCAACCCGAGAGCAGCACGCTGCCGGCGAGCGCTGCAAGAAGAGGGAGTGCTTTCATTTTGTGTGCTCCGTCATGGATCTCTGATCTGCAGGTTCTGCAATCGATATCGGCAGTGGTGGGCACAACTTTACGCGAGATATGAAGAAAACGGACCAGAAAGAACAAAACCCCGCGTATGCGGGGTTTTGTATGGCTGCGGCAGGTGCCCGAGCCCGTTGGAGGCGGGCACCTGTGATCGTCGTATGGCGATCAGGCGGCTTTCTTGGGGGCTGCCTTGGAGGCGGTGCTGACAGCCTTGACGGTCGCGTTGGTGGCGGCGGTCACGTTGGCTTCGGCGATTTCGGCAACCTGCTTGGCGGCCTTGTTCACGCTGTCGTAGGCGCTGTTGGCAGCGGCGATGGCGGACTTGACGGCAGCCACGGCCACGTCGGAACCGGCGGGGGCGGACTTGGCAGCCTTGTCGAGGACGGCAGCCAGGTTCTTGTTCAGTTCGGCGATCTGGGCTTCGATCAGCTTCGAGACTTCTTCCTGGCTCTGGCTGGCGATCTCATACACGCTGCGGTTGTAGGCAACGGCCTTTTCGACCATCGGCTGGGCCAGCGAGGTCTGCAGGTTGACGAGTTCCTGCACGTCCTTCACGGCCATCAGCGACTTGGCGTTGGTGACGGCGTCTTCGAGCAGGCCACGTGCGGTATTCAGGTTCAGGGCAGCCAGGCGCTCGATGTTGGCGAAGGCGGTGTTGGTGATGCTCAGGGCGGTTTCGATGTTGGCCTTGTTGGTGTTGGCGAACTGCTCGGGGGTGTTGAACATGTGAATCTCCTTGTCAGAAAACGAAATCGGGGGTGTAGCGGTACGGCATTCAGTGAGTCTGCGGGCACGGGTCCGGGTGTGGGCACCAGACTGGTGCGTCGCAGCATGATGCAAAGTATAGACATCGAAAACGCGCTGTCAAGCTTTATTTTTGTGCGATGCACAATCTACCTTTCGGTAAGTTTTCTCATAGCGCAAGTTATTGAAAAATTGAACATACGGGGCCGTATGGGAGTTGTCAGACATGATGAACATGGCATGATTTGACGCGCTGCCAGCATTCTTTTTGGGTGTTCTGTAAATGCTGTGGGAATTGCTCTGGGCGTTGCTGACGAGGGGGCAGCGTGAGTTTGCAGAAGGCACTGCGAAAGGCGGGGGAGGGCGGCGAGGTGTGGCGGGAGGCGATGCCGACGCCCGGGGCAGCCCTGCCAGGCTGTCGGGCGTCGTTGATGGGGCAGGTCAGCGGTGCTTGAAGTCGGGCTTGCGCTTGGCGACAAAGGCGGCCATGCCTTCCTTCTGGTCGTCCAGCGCAAAAGCGGAGTGGAACACCCGGCGCTCGAACAGCAACCCTTCGTTGAGGCTGCTTTCAAAGGCGCGATTGACTGACTCCTTGATCATCATCACCACCGGCAGTGAGTAGCCGGCGATGGTGCCGGCTGCTGCGAGCGTCTCTTCGAGCAGGCGGTCGGCGGGGATGACGCGTGCCACCAGGCCGGAGCGTTCGGCTTCCTCTGCGTCGATCATGCGGGCAGTCAGGCACATGTCCATGGCCTTGGCTTTGCCGACGGCGCGCGGCAGGCGTTGAGTGCCACCGGCGCCGGGCAGAATGCCGAGCTTGATTTCCGGTTGACCGAACTTTGCGTTGTCGGCAGCGAAGATCATGTCGCACATCATCGCCAGTTCGCAGCCGCCGCCCAGCGCATAGCCGGCCACCGCCGCGATGACCGGTTTGCGGCAGGTCTTCACGCGCTCCCAGTTGCGGGTGATGTAGTCGCCCTTGTAGGCGTCCATGTAGGAGAAGCTGGCCATTGCGCCGATGTCGGCGCCTGCGGCAAAGGCCTTTTCGGAGCCGGTGATGACGATGGCGCCGATGTTCTCGTCTTGCTCGAACTGGTCGAGCGCGGCACCGACTTCGTCGATCAGTTGATCGTTGAGCGCGTTGAGCGCCTGGGGCCGGTTGAGTGTGATCAGGCCGACGCGGTCGCGGGTTTCGACGAGGATGTGTTCAAACGACATGCTCCCTCCGTGGGTGTTGCGGGTGTGGTTGAAAAACGGTTCAGTTGCCCGGAGCCGGGCTGTCGGTGGCACGTGGCTGGATGACCGCACGAACCCGGCCACCGCCTTCCCCCTCGGGCGTGTTCGAGGCGAAATAGCGTTCGGTCATGGCGTCGTATTCGATGAAGTCTCCGGTGACCACGTCGCCACCGGCCGAGACCCTGGCATGGTTGAAAAGCCGCGCACGCTCGGCGCGGGTGTCGTACTCGATGCGTTCGGCTGCGCCCTGCACAATGTCGCCGGTGCCCGCGCGGCGCTGACGGAAGGTGGCCGGGCGTTCGGCGCTGCCGGTGGCCACGCCGGTCTGGAAGCCGTCCGCGCCTTGAATGACCACCATGCGCTGCCCGCGAATCTCCAGGCTGCCCTGGGTCAGGATGACGTTGCCTTCAAAGGTGTGGGTCTTGTTGCGGTCGTCGACCGTGACCTTGTCGGCTTCGATGTTGACCGGCTGGTTGCGGTCGTCGGAGGCGGCCAGGACGGGCAGCGCGATGAGCAGGCCGATGACCAGCAGCAGGGCAGGCAGGAGACGTTTCTCGATCATGGTGTCCTCGGAAGGGTGGGCGTCCGGTGCGGGGGGCTAGTTTATGGTGACGCGCGCATTGCCGATGAGTTCGAATGTGCCGAACAGGTTGTCGGCCCGAAGGCCGTCGCCGGTGGCGAGGCTGCGCCCCTGCTCGAGACGCACCGGGGCAGGGCTGTAAGCGCGTTGCGCCGCAGGCCAGACGGTGAGCGTGGTGGTTTCGAGGGTCATGGGCGGGGCGTCGTCTGCGGTGTCGCGCCGGACTAGCACATGGCCGTCGAGCTCGATGCGTTCGTCCTGTTCGTAGGCACGGCCGACGGAGGCCTGTATGCGCACTTGTGGTCGACCGGTGGGGGCCTGTGCCGCATCAGGGGCTTGCGGGCCGGATTCGAGCATGTGCAGTTCGGGCTGGAGCAGGATGCTCAGGGCCTGGTCGGGGTAGTGCGTGACTTGGCGGGCGGTGAGGGTGTATTCGGCTTGCCCCTGAGCGTCGAAGCTGACCAGCCGGACCTGCTCGGCGACGAAGTCGGGGTCGCCCAGTGGGCGTACGCCCGAGGCGCTGTCCTGGGTGCGGGTGCTGTAGTCGAGCCAGAGGCTGGCCCCCGCGAGCACGGCGAGCACGGCAAGCGGGTAGAGCTGTTCGGCGGTGGGGCGCATTGCGGCAGACTCCGCAGGCTCAGTCCAGGCAGGCCTGGTGCAGGGCTTCGAGCCGACCCTGGGCGTCGAGGATGAAGTCGCACACTTCGCGCACTGCACCGCGTCCGCCCTCCTGCCGGGTGACCAGGTGCACATGGCGCTTCACGAAGTCGTGCCCGTCTGCAGGGGTGGCGGAAAAGCCGCAGATGCGCAGAATGGGGAGATCCACGATGTCGTCGCCCATGTAGCCGGCCTCCTGGGCGTCCAGGCCCTTGCGGGCGAGCAGGTCGTAGAGGCAGGCGCGCTTGTCTTCCACGCCCATGTACAGGTCGTCGATGCCCAGGTTCTCGGCGCGCAGTTCGAGCGCCCGGGAGCTGCGGCCGCTGATGATGACCACCTCGATGCCGGCCTGTCTTAGCATCTTCAGGCCATGTCCGTCAAGACTGGAGAAGACCTTGATTTCTTCGCCCTGCGGGGTGAAGTAGAGACTGCCGTCGGTCATCACGCCGTCGACATCGAAGCCCATCAGCCGCAAGCGGGCGGCACGTTCGCGAACCTGCATCAGATCACCTTTGCCTGCATCAGATCATGTGTGTTGAGTGCGCCCAGCAAGGCGCCGTCGGCGTCGAGTACCAGCAACTGGCTGATGCGCAGCCTTTCCATCATTTCGGCGCCTTGCACGGCCAGAGCGTCGGGCGAGATGCTTTGCGGCGAGCGGGTCATGATTTCGCCGATCGGCGTGCCATGCACATCGAACCCGCGCTCGATTGCACGGCGCAGGTCGCCGTCGGTGAAAATGCCGGTGAGCTTGCCATTGCTGTCCTGCACGGCGGTCATGCCCAGTCCGCCCCGGGTCATTGCGAGCAGGGCCTGGCCGGCCGGTGCCGCGTCGCTGACCATGGGCACCCGGCTGGCCGGCCGCATGATGTCCCGTACATGGGTCAGCAGGCGGCGACCCAGGCTGCCGCCCGGGTGGGAACGGGCGAAGTCTTCGGCGCCAAAGCCGCGCGCATCGAGCACGGCCACCGCCAGCGCGTCGCCCAGTGCCAGGGCTGCGGTGGTGCTGGCGGTGGGGGCGAGATTGAGCGGACAGGCCTCTTCGGCCACGGCCGCATCCAGATGCACGTCGGCCTCGCGGGCAAGCGGCGAGTCGGGACGTCCGGTCATGGCGATCAGGCGTGCGCCCTGACGCTTCACCAGCGGAACGATGGTGAGCACCTCTTCGCTTGCGCCGGAATTGGACAGGGCAATCACGATGTCGTCGCTGGTGATCATGCCCAGGTCGCCGTGAGCGGCTTCGGCGGCATGCACGAAGTAGGCGGGTGTGCCAGTGCTGGCAAGGGTGGCGGCGAGCTTGCGACCGATGTGCCCGGACTTGCCGATGCCGGTGACGATGACGCGCCCCCGGCGTTCGAGAATCATGCGCACCGCGCGCGCGAAGCCGGCATCCAGCCGGTCGGCCAGCGCGGCCACCGCTTCGGCTTCGATGCGCAGCACGCGCCGGGCCATTTCGAGTGGGTCCGGCAATGGACGGACAGGAGGCGAGGTTTCGGTCATGAGGTGACGGGCCCGCAGTGGGGCGGTTGTGGGAACGATGCAGGGACCGTTCCGGTCAGGGTTGGATCTCTGGAATCTCTCTGAACCTTGCAGTGTGCTGTACCCGCACTGCCGGGCGGGGCTGAACGGCAAAGTATATCAGAGCCCCGACCGGCGGGTTCGTGTTGCACCATGCATGATTGTGTGGTGAGCGATGGTGTGTCCGGCGAGGCGGGTCAGTGTGTTAGAATGTTCGTTCTATTTGCCCGAATGTGGCCCGACCCGTGCTGGCGCCGTGCTGTTGTTTTGCAGGTGACTGTCCGGGTGAGCGCCCGATTCATCATGGCTGACGTATGTCACTGATCCCGAAAGCGTCCTCGAACCCTTCCGTAGCTTCCATCACCTCCGGTGAGGCTTTGGTGCGGCTCCGTCAGGCGCGCTTTGCCTATGGCGAGCGTGAAATCCTCAGTGGCATCGACCTGGAGGTGAGGCGGGGGCAGGTGGTGGCGATCATGGGCGGCAGCGGCAGCGGCAAGACCACGCTGTTGCGCCTGATTGGCGGGCAGTTGCGCCCCTCGGCCGGGGAGGTGTGGGTGGATGGGCAGGCGGTGCCCGGGTTGGGGCGCGAGGCGCTGTACCGGATGCGCCGACGCATGGGCATGCTGTTCCAGTTCGGGGCGCTATTTACCGACATGTCGGTGTTCGACAACGTGGCTTTTCCGCTGCGTGAGCATACCGACCTGTCGCCCGAGCTGGTTCATGATCTGGTGATGATGAAGCTGCAGGCGGTGGGGCTGCGCGGCGCGGCGCGACTGATGCCGGCCGAGCTGTCGGGGGGCATGGCGCGGCGGGTGGCGTTGGCACGGGCGGTGGCGCTCGATCCGATGCTGGTCATGTATGACGAACCGTTTGCCGGGCTGGATCCGATCTCTCTCGGGGTGGTGGGGCAGCTCATCCGCCGGCTCAACGATGCGCTGGGGGCCTGCTCCATCCTGGTGACCCACGATGTGCAGGAGTCGCTGGAAATTGTCGATTATGTGTATTTCGTCTCCTCGGGGCGCATCGTTGCGCAGGGCACGCCCGACGAGATCCGGGCTTCGACTGACCCTTTCGTGCATCAGTTCGTGCATGCCGAGGCCGATGGGCCGGTGCCGTTCCATTATCCGGCGCCACCCATGGCCGCAAGCCTGATTGGCGGAGGTGGGCAATGAACTGGTTGATGGCGCGGGTGCAGGCGCTGGGCGGCAGGGTGGTCGATGGGGTGTGGCGGCTCGGTTTTGCGGCACGCTTCCTGGCCTTGCTGCTGCTGTATTCGGGGCAGTCCTTCCGGCGCTTGCACCTGACGATTCGTGAAATCTATTTCAGTGGTGTGCTTTCGCTGCTGATCATTGTCGTGTCCGGGCTGTTCGTCGGCATGGTGCTCGGCCTGCAAGGCTATGAAACCCTGCAGCGCTTCGGTTCGGGCGATGCGCTGGGCGTGCTGGTGGCCCTGTCGCTGGTGCGCGAGCTCGGGCCGGTGGTGGCAGGCCTGCTGTTTGCCAGCCGTGCCGGATCGGCCGTGACGGCCGAAATCGGTCTGATGAAGGTGACCGAGCAGCTCAAGGCGATGGACATGATGGCGGTCAGTCCGATTGCCCGGGTGGTTGCGCCGCGTTTCTGGGGTGGGGTCATTTCCATGCCCTTGCTGGCAGCGATTTTCTCGGTGATGGGCGTGTTCGGTGGCTGGCTGATCGGGGTGGTGGTGATCGGCGTGGACGAGGGCGCGTTCTGGTCGCAGATGCAGGCAGCGGTAGACTTCCGCTATGACGTTCTGAATGGCGTGATCAAGAGCGTGGTGTTCGGTTTTGCGGTGGCGCTGATTGCGGTGTTCGAGGGATATGACTGCACGCCTACCGCAGAGGGGGTGTCGCGTGCGATCACCCGCACGGTGGTCAGTTCGGCGCTGGTGATCCTGGCGCTGGACTTCATTCTTACTTCTTTCATGTTTCGGGGTGGATCTTGAGCCGGACGACAATTGATCTATGGACGGGGCTGTTCGTGCTGATTGGCATCGCAGCGCTGTTCTTTCTGTCCCTGCGGGTGGGCAGCTTTTCCGGGGGGCATTTTCAGGACGCATACAGCGTGCGTGCGCAGTTCGACAACATCGGCGGACTGAAGGTGCGTGCGCCGGTGAAGAGTGCGGGGGTGGTGGTGGGGCGGGTCAGTGACATCCGCTTCAACACCGATTCGTATCGCGCCGAGGTGGTGTTCACCATCGATCGCCGCTATCCGTTTCCGCGTGATACGATCGCGTCCATCCTGACGTCCGGGCTGCTCGGCGAGCAGTACATCGGGCTCGATCCCGGCGGTGACATCGAGATGCTGGAGGATGGCGAAGCGGTGATGATCACCCAGTCTGCGGTAGTGCTCGAAAAGCTGATCGGGCAGTTCATGTTTGACCGCGCGGCCGAAGGGCCGGCCAACTGAAGCCCCCGAAGGGGGTAGATCCATTTCATTTTCCTGATCATGACCCACAATAACAATCGCCTCGGTCGTCTGGCCTGTGGCGCAGTACTGGCAGTGGCCCTGCTTGTGAGCGGCTGTGCCAGTCGTCCGGCCAATCCCGACGATCCGCTGGAAGGCTTCAATCGCGCAATGTATGGTTTCAACGACCGGGTGGACCGTGCGGTGCTGAGGCCGGCAGCCGAGATTTATGAAGCAGTCACGCCGTCGCCGCTGCGTACGGGGGTGGGCAATTTCTTCAGCAACCTGGGCGATGTGTGGATTGGCGCCAACAACATCCTGCAGGGGAAGGTGGCCGAGGGGCTGTCGGACTGGATGCGGGTGGCGCTGAACTCTACCTTCGGTTTTGCGGGGCTGCTCGACATCGCTACCGAAGCCGGCCTGCCCAAGCATGACGAGGACTTTGGTCAGACCCTGGCCGTCTGGGGCGTGGGCGAGGGGCCCTATGTGGTGGTGCCCTTCTTCGGGCCGCGCACCCTGCGCGACGCGGCAGCGATTCCGGTCAACATGTACGAGGACGATGTCTGGGGCATCGATCATGTGCGTACCCGCAACAGCATGGTTGGCCTGCGCCTGGCGCACCAGCGCTCACGTCTGCTCGGGCTCGATCAGACGCTGGAGACCGCGACCACCGACCCCTATGCGTATGTGCGCGATTTTTACCTGCAGCAGCGTCGCTACAAGGTCTTCGATGGCAATGTGCCGGTCGGTTACGACGATGAAGACTGGATGGACGACGATGAGGATGCGCCGGCCTTCGTGCCCAGTGGGCGAAACTGAGCCCCGGTCGCACTGTCCGATAGTGACTGAACAGCGTGCCTCCGTTCGCCCTGAGCAGTTCCGGACGGAAGCAGGGGCCGGATCAATCAATCTGGAGTCAATTCAATGGTGAAGCATTTGAACAAGTGGTTTTTCTGCGTCTTGCTGGCCTGTCTGCCCGTGCTGGCGCTGGCCAGTGGCGAGCGCCCCGATGTGCTGGTGCAGCGCATTTCCGACGAGGTGCTGGAAATTGTCCGCAACGACACCCAGTTGCGCGCAGGCAATACCGACGAGGCCATCCGCCTGGTCGAAGAGGTGGTGCTGCCGCACTTCAACTTCCGCCGCATGACCATGCTGGCCGTTGGACGTGACTGGCGCGATGCCTCGCCGGATCAGCAGCAAAAACTGATGGACGCCTTCTATAACCTGCTGGTGCGCACGTACTCCAACGCGCTCACCCAATATCGTGACCAGACCATCCACTTCAAGCCCTTCCGCATGAACGAGGGCGACCGAACGGTGCGGGTGCTGAGCGAGATCCGCCAGTCCGGCGCGCAGCCGATCGAGGTGGATTACACCTTGGAGTTGGGCAGCGATGGCTGGAAGGTGTTCGACATTGCGGTGGCCGGCGTGAGCCTGGTGACCAACTACCGCAGCACCTTTGCCCAGGAAATCCGCAGTGGCGGCATCGACGGGTTGATCCGCTCCCTCGAGAGCCGCGCCGAGCAGGCCCGCACGCAAGCCGAGGCGTCCTGAGCGATGGCCGCCACCGAAACCCGGGGCAGACTGGCGCCGCAGGGTGCGCTCACCATGGCTACTGCGTCGACCGTGCATGCGCAGGGGCGGGCGCTGGCCGCACAGGGTGACCTGCTGGTGGATCTGTCTGGCGTCTCCGAGGCCGATTCGAGCGCACTGGCGCTATTGTTCGACTGGATGCGGGTGGCCGCTGCGGCTGGTCACCCTGTGTGGCTGACCGGCCTGCCGGCCGGGCTGGACAGCCTGGCCGAGCTGTACGGCGTGCGCGAACTGCTGCCCGGTCCGCCGCCCAGTGTGCCTGAGCCTTGCTGATGTCCCTGTCTCCTGCTCCTTGCTTGCCCGCCGCATGACTGTGTCTGTTTCTTCTGCTGCTCCGGCCACGCCCGCCATTCGCATCGATTCGGTGTCGAAGCGTTACGCTTCGTTCAGCGCCCTGTCCAGTGTCAGCCTGGAGGTGGCGCAGGGCGAGTTCTTTGGCCTGCTCGGCCCCAACGGGGCGGGCAAGACCACGCTGATTTCCTCCATGGCCGGTCTGGTGCGCCCGACTTCGGGTTCGATTTCGATCATGGGCCACGATGTGGTGACCGAGTATCGTCAGGCGCGCCGGCAGTTGGGCGTGGTACCGCAGGAGCTGGTGTTCGATCCGTTCTTCTCGGTGCGCGAGTTGCTGCGCATCCAGTCCGGTTATTTCGGCATCCGGCGCAACGACGACTGGATCGATGAGATCCTCGGGCATCTCGATCTGCTGCACAAGGCCGATGCGAACATGCGCACCCTCTCGGGTGGCATGAAGCGCCGGGTGCTGGTGGCGCAGGCGCTGGTGCATAGACCTCCGGTGATCGTCCTTGACGAGCCGACTGCCGGGGTGGATGTCGAGTTGCGTCAGGGGCTGTGGCAGTTCATTCGCAAGCTCAACCGCGACGGCCATACCATCGTGCTCACGACCCACTATCTGGAAGAGGCCGAAACCCTGTGCGGGCGGATCGCCATGCTCAAGGGCGGACGCATCGTGGCGCTGGAGCGCACCGAGGTGCTGCTGCGGCAGTTTGCCTCGCATAGCCTGGGGGTGCGCCTGAGCGCACCGGAGAAGGGCCTGGCCCTGGGGGGCGTGCCGGATGAGTCGGGGCGGGGGGTGCGCTTTGCCTTCGAGGCCTATGCCGAGGTGGAGCAGATTCTGGCCCGACTGCGCGAGGCGGGGGCGGGCATCGAGGAGATTGTCGTTGGCGAGGCCGATCTCGAACAGGTTTTCGTTGAGGTGATGAACCGTGAGTGATGGTGCGGGCATGCGGGGCGATCCGCACATTTCGCCGTGGACCGGCTTTCGCACGCTGCTCTACAAGGAAGTGCTGCGCTTCTGGAAGGTGGCTTTCCAGACGATTGCTGCGCCGGTGCTCAATGCGCTGCTGTTTCTGCTGATTTTCTCCCATGTACTCGACCGCCATGTGACCGTGTATGGCGATATCGCCTACACCAGCTTTCTGGTGCCCGGGCTGGTGATGATGTCGCTGCTGCAGAACGCCTTTGCCAACAGTTCGTCGTCGCTGATTCAGAGCAAGATTACCGGTAACATCATCTTCGTGCTGCTGCCACCGATCTCGTATGTGGAGTTCTACGCTGCGTATGTGCTGGCTTCGGTGCTGCGCGGCCTGTTCGTCGGGGTGGGGGTGTGGCTGGTGGCGCTGCCCTTTGTCGATCTGCCGATGGCCCATCCGCTGTGGGTGCTGGCGTTTGCGGTGTTCGGCGGTGGCATCCTCGGCTCGATGGGGGTGCTTGGTGGCATCTGGGCCGAGAAGTTCGACCAGTTGTCGGCTTTCCAGAATTTTCTGATCATGCCGCTCACGATGCTGTCCGGCGTGTTCTACTCGATTCATTCGCTGCCACCGTTGTGGCAGGATGTGTCGCATGTGAACCCTTTCTTCTTCATGATCGATGGCTTCCGTTACGGCTTTTTCGGTCAGTCCGATGTATCGCCCTGGCTGAGCCTGGGCGTGGTGGGGTTTTGTTTTGTATTCCTCGCAGTACTGACCCTGGCCGTGCTGGCGCGGGGCTACAAGCTGCGGGCCTGAAGGATTGGATGAATGATGTTTGAAGCAGCCGAGATCAAGCGCCTGATTGGCGAGGGGATGCCGTGCGAGTTCGTGGAGATTGCGGGCGACGATGGCGTGCATTTCACCGGGATCGTGGTGAGTGGCACGTTCGAGGGCATGAGCCGGGTGCGCCAGCACCAGGCAGTGTATGCCACGCTGGGCGCCTTGATGGGCCACGAGATCCACGCCCTGCAACTGCAAACCTACACCCCGGCACAGTGGGCGCAGGCGCGCCAGGAACTGGGGCTGTGACTGCGTGATGGACAAGCTTTTGATTGCCGGCGGGGTGCGCCTGTCGGGCGAGATCGCCATTTCCGGCGCCAAGAATGCCGCCCTGCCGGTGTTGTGCACTGCCCTGCTCACCGCCGAACCGGTGCGTTTCACGAATGTGCCCGCACTGAAGGACATTGATACCCTGCTTGCCCTGATCGAGCAGATGGGGGTGAAGGTCAGCCGTGAGGCCGATAGTGTGACGCTGGACGCTTCCGGCCTCGACAATCCGGTGGCGCCGTATGAGCGGGTCAAGACGATGCGTGCTTCCATTCTGGTGCTGGGGCCGCTGGTGGCCCGCTGCGGCGAAGCGCGGGTGTCGCTGCCGGGCGGTTGCGCCATCGGGGCACGACCCGTTGACCAGCACATCAAGGGCCTGCAGGCGATGGGGGCGGCGGTCAGCGTGGAGCATGGCTATGTGCATGCGGTGTCGCCACGCTTGCGGGGCGCACGCCTGTTCACTGACATGGTGACGGTGACCGGCACCGAAAACCTGATGATGGCGGCGTGTTTGGCCGAGGGGGAGACGGTGATCGAGAACGCCGCGCGCGAACCCGAGGTGGTCGATCTGGCTAACTGTCTGGTGGCGATGGGCGCGCGCATCTCCGGGGCGGGCACCGATGTGATCCGCATTCAGGGGGTGGCGCGCTTGCATGGGGCCGAGCACCGCATCATGCCGGACAGGATCGAGACCGGCACCTACCTGTGTGCGGCAGCGGCCACCGGGGGGGCGGTGCGGTTGACCGGCACCTCCGCAGCCTATCTGGACGCCGTGGTGGACAAACTCATGGATGCCGGTTGTACGCTGCGTTGCGAGCGCGACGCGATCGAGTTGCAGGCGCCATCACGACTCACTGCGGTGAATATCCGCACTTCGCCCTATCCGGCCTTTCCCACCGACATGCAGGCGCAGTTCATGGCGCTCAATGCGGTGGCCGAAGGCACTGCGGTGATCCGCGAGACGATTTTCGAAAACCGTTTCATGCATGCCGTGGAGTTGCAGCGGCTTGGTGCGGACATTCGCATCGATGGCAATACGGCAGTGGTGCAGGGGGTGGCACGGCTGCAGGGGGCGTCGGTGATGGCAACCGATCTGAGGGCGTCGGCCAGCCTGGTGATTGGCGGCCTGGTCGCCGAAGGCGAGACGGTGATCGAGCGTATCTACCATCTGGACCGGGGGTATGAGCGGCTCGAGGAAAAACTGGGTCTGCTCGGTGCCCGGGTGCAGCGCATTGCGTGAGTGAGTGTGCCGGGGGGGGCTGCCATGCCGGGTGCCCTGGCCATGCTGGCAGGCTGCCCGGCTGCAAGTGTCAAGCCGCTCAGGCTTCGGGCGAGGCGCTGTCCGGTTGACGGATGATCTCCAGCACTTCGAGTTTGACCGTACGGCCGTCGGTGCTGGTCCAGTCGATGTTCTGGCCGACAGCCAGTCCGAGCAGGGCACTGCCGGCAGGGGTGAAGATGGAAACACGGCCTGCGCCGTCCGGATTGCCCGGATAGACCAGGGTGAGTTCGTATTCGCGGCCGCTTGGATGTTCGCAGAAGCGGGCGCAGGTGTTCATGCGGATGACGTCGGCCGGCATGTCCTCGTCGTCGCGGATGTCGGCGCGGTCGAGTTCGTCGCGCAGGCCGTTCAGGTCGCTGCGGTTGCGCGCGGCAGGGGCCGCGAGCAGGGCTTCCAGGCGTTCGAGATCGCCCGATGAGATGATGATCTCGGGTTTCATAGATGTGTCGCTCAGTGAAAGAGTGTTGGTCGGTGCGGCTGGAAAAGTAAAAAAGGCTGAACCCGCCGCAGGAGTTCAGCCAATGTTGTGAAGGCTATCATGCTGCGACGCGGGTTACAATCTCGGCTGCAGGTTCTTATCAATCGCATCCCGCCCGATGCCATCCGGTTTGCCGCCCTGTGTGGCGTCCGGCCGTCGGGACAGGAGCACCAGACAATGAGTTTTCGTCCGTGACCAGCATTACTCTGGCCCTCTCAAAAGGCCGCATCTTCGAGGAAACGCTGCCGCTGCTGGCGGCGGCCGGCATCGAGCCGACCGATAATCCGGAAAGCTCCCGCAAGCTGATCATCGGCACCAACCGGCCCGATGTACGGCTGGTGATCGTGCGTGCCACCGATACGCCCACCTATGTGCAGCATGGTGCGGCCGATCTGGGCATCGCCGGCAAGGATGTGCTGATCGAGCATGGCGGTGCGGGACTGTACCAACCGCTGGATCTGAACATTGCCCGGTGCCGCATGTGTGTGGCGGTACGCAGCGGCTTCGACTATGCGGCAGCGGCCCGGCCGGGCGGGCGCATCCGGGTGGCCACCAAGTACATCAACACCGCCAAGGCGCATTTTGCGGCAAAAGGGGTGCATGTCGATCTGATCAAGCTGTATGGTTCGATGGAACTCGCCCCGCTGGTCGGGTTGGCCGATGCGATTGTCGATCTGGTGTCGACCGGGGGCACGCTGCGCGCCAACGGCCTGGAGGCGGTCGAGGACATCATGCCGATCAGCTCGCGCCTGATCGTCAATCAGGCTTCGCTCAAACTCAAGCGCGAACTGCTCCAGCCGGTGCTGGAGGCTTTTGCAGGGGCAATCAAGCAATGACCGACAACATCGTGAAGGTGCGTCGCCTCGATGCGCGCGATCCTGAATTCCTGAGCACGCTCGATGCACTGCTGGCCTTCGAGCATTCAGCCGATGAGCGCATCGATCAGGCTGTCAGCGAGATCCTGCGGGCAGTGCGCACGACTGGCGATGCGGCCGTGCTGGAATATACCCGCCGCTTCGATCGCCTGGATGTGGATTCGATGGCCGGGCTGGAGCTGTCCCAGGCGACCTTGCGGGCAGCGCTCGACAGCCTGACGGTGGCCCAGCGTGAAGCCTTGCGTGTGGCGGCCGACCGGGTGCGGGTGTATCACGAGCGCCAGCGTGCCGAGTCCTGGTCGTATGAGGAGGCGGATGGGACCCGGCTGGGACAGAAGGTGACCCCGCTCGACAGGGTGGGGCTGTATGTGCCCGGCGGGCGGGCCTCTTACCCCAGTTCGGTGCTGATGAACGCAGTGCCGGCCAAGGTCGCCGGGGTGGGCGAGCTGATCATGGTCGTGCCCACGCCAGACGGGGAGCGAAACCCGCTGGTGCTCGCGGCCGCTGCGATCACCGGGGTGGACCGGGTGTTCACCATCGGCGGTGCACAGGCGGTGGCTGCGCTGGCGTATGGCACGCAAACCATTGCGCAGGTCGATAAGATCGTCGGCCCGGGCAATGCCTATGTGGCCGAAGCCAAGCGCCGGGTGTTCGGTACGGTGGGCATCGACATGGTGGCCGGTCCGTCCGAGGTGCTGATCATCTCCGACGGCAGCGGCAACCCGGACTGGGTGGCGATGGACATGTTTGCGCAGGCCGAGCACGACGAGTTGGCGCAGTCCATCCTCATCTGCACCGACGCAGACTTCATCGATGCGGTGGCGAGCAGCATCGACCGTCTGCTTCCGACCATGCCGCGCCGTGACACCATTGCGACGTCGCTCACGCAGCGTGGTGCGCTGATTCATGTGGAGACACTGGAGCAGGCCTGCGCGATTGCCAACCGCATTGCGCCCGAGCACCTGGAGCTGTCGCTGGAAGAGGCCGAGCCGTGGGTCGAGCACATCCGTCACGCGGGGGCGATTTTCGTGGGGCACTGGTCTGTGGAGGCGCTGGGCGACTACTGTGCCGGTCCCAACCATGTGTTGCCGACCATGCGCAGTGCGCGCTTCTCGTCGCCGCTCGGAGTGTATGACTTCCAGAAGCGCAGCAGCGTGATCCAGATTTCCGAGGCCGGGGCGCAGACGCTGGGCCGCACCGCATCGCTGCTGGCGCATGGCGAGGGCCTGCAGGCGCATGCCCGTTCTGCCGAAATGCGGGTGCACGGCTTGCGCTGACCCGCATTCGGCGAATGAGCCACGGGGGCGTGAGCCCCCGCCTGGGTTCAGCGTTCAGATCAGTTCGCGCAGGGCTTCGACCAGGGCGGCGCACTGCGCTTCTGTGCCCACGGTGATGCGCAGGAACTCGGCAATGCGTGGCTTGGCAAAGTGGCGCACGATGATTGAGCGCTCGCGCAGGGCCTGGGCCAGTGCTGCGCCCGAATGGTCCGGGTGGCGGGTGAAGATGAAGTTGGCCGACGAGGGCAGGGTGATGAAACCCAGGCCTGCCAATTCGGCCACCAGCTTCTCGCGAATGGCGATGACCCGGGCGCAGCTGTCGGCAAACCAGGTCTCGTCCTCCACTGAAGCTTGGGCGCCTGCCAGCGCCAGACGATCCAGCGGGTAGGAGTTGAAGCTGTTCTTCACCCGGTCGAGGGCTTCGATCAGTTCGGTCTGCGCCAGCGCGTAGCCGACGCGCAGGCCGGCGAGCGAGCGGGACTTGGAGAACGTGTGTACCACCATCAGGTTGGGGTAGCGGTCGATCAGGGTGGCGGCGCTTTCCCCGCCGAAATCGACATAAGCTTCATCCACCACCACCACGCACTCCGGGTTGCCGGCGACAATGCGCTCGACCTCGCTCAGCGGCAGGCAGATGCCGGTGGGGGCGTTGGGGTTGGCAAAGACGATGCCACCGGCCCGCGTCTCGCCGTCCGGCAGGTAGTCTTCCGCGCGCAGGCGGAAGTCTTCGTCCAGCGCGATGCTGCGCGAGGCAATCCCGAACAGGCCGCAATATACCGGGTAGAAACTGTAACTGATGTCCGGAAACCAGACCGGACGCTCATGGCGCAGCAGGGCCTGGAAGATGAAGCCCAGCACTTCGTCCGAACCGTTGCCGACGAAGACCTGACCAGGCTGCAGCGCAAAGCGTGCGGCCAGCGCGGCACGCAGCCGGTCTGCGCCCGGGTCGGGGTACAGCCGCAGCTGATCGCCGGTCTCATGGCGGATGGCCTCCAGCACGCGGGGTGAGGGGCCAAAGGGGTGTTCGTTGGTATTGAGCTTGATCAGCTTGTCGAGCTTGGGTTGTTCGCCCGGCACATAGGGCGTGAGTTGGGCAATGCCCGGACTCCAGAAGCGGCTCATGGGACGATGATCCTGTGTGGTCTGTCTGTTCGGTGCTTCATGCGATTGCCCTGCCGTCGCAGGGCAGGCACTTGTGGCCTTGTTCGCGGTCGATGGTATCATGGGCCGTTTTCTGGTGCGAATGTGCCCGCGCAGGGTCGCAGTCCGGCAACCCGGGCCCGTCATCCGCACCCAATTTTCCTGCGAGTGAAACGACAAGCCATGCGGCAAGCAGAAGTTACACGCGACACGCTCGAAACCCGTATCCGGGTCGCGATCAATCTTGATGGAAACGGCAAGGCCGAGCTGAACACCGGTGTGCCATTCTTCGATCACATGCTCGATCAGATCGCCCGCCATGGCCTGATTGATCTGGTGGTGCAGGCGGAGGGCGACACCCATATCGACGATCACCACACGGTCGAGGATGTCGGCATCACCCTCGGGCAGGCGTTTGCCCGCGCGCTGGGCGATCGCAAGGGCATCCGCCGCTATGGCCATGCCTACGTGCCGCTCGACGAGGCGCTGTCCAGGGTCGTGATCGACTTTTCGGGGCGTCCGGGCCTGCATTACTTTGTCGATTACACGCGTGCGCGCATCGGAAATTTCGATGTCGATCTGGCGCGCGAATTCTTCCAGGGTTTTGTCAATCATGCTGCGGTGACGGTGCATGTCGACAACCTGCGTGGCGATAACGCCCACCACCAGTGCGAAACCATCTTCAAGGCCTTTGGCCGGGCGCTGCGCATGGCGGCCGAATGCGACGAGCGTGCGGCCGGTACCGTGCCCTCGACCAAGGGGACGCTTTAAGCGCCGGATGCATGCCGGGTGCCGCCCGGTATGTCGCATTCATGGCACAATGATCCGCAATCAGGCTTTCAGCCATTCAACCAGAGAGTGTTTCCGTCATGACTGACGTAGCCATCATTGACTACGGCATGGGTAATCTGCGCTCGGTGTGCAAGGCGGTCGAACATGTGGCCCCGGGCCGCGATGTGCGTGTGACCTCCGATCCGGCCGTGGTGGCCGCAGCCGGGCGTGTGGTGTTTCCTGGCCAGGGCGCGATGCCCGACTGCATGCGCGAACTCGATGCGCGCGGGCTGCGCCAGGCGGTGCTCGATGCCGCCGCCAGCAAGCCATTTCTGGGCATCTGCATTGGACAGCAGATGCTCTTCGAACACAGCGAGGAAGGCAATGTGCCCGGCCTGGGCATCCTGCCCGGCAAGGTGGTGCGCTTTCCCCCCGCAGCGTCGATGATGCAACCCGACGGCAGCCACCTGAAGGTGCCGCACATGGGCTGGAACCGGGTGCATGTGCTGCACCCCCATGCGTTGTGGGACGGAATCGAACCCGACAGCCGCTTTTATTTCGTACACAGCTACCATGTGGTGCCGGCCGAACCGGCCGATGCTGCGGCACAGACCGAGTACGGACTGCGGTTTACCAGCGCGGTGGCTCGGGATAATATCTTTGCGGTCCAGTTCCACCCTGAAAAGAGTGCGCAGGCTGGCCTGCGCCTGCTCGAAAATTTCGTGCGCTGGGCCCCCTGAGCGGTGGCCTGCGTCCTGATCCATCCACCACTGACAAAAAACTGAATCCGGTATGTTGCTCATTCCCGCCATCGACCTCAAGGACGGTTCCTGCGTACGTCTCAAGCAGGGTGAAATGGAAGATGCTACGGTATTTTCCGAAGATCCGGCGGCCATGGCCCGCCACTGGATCGACCAGGGGGCCAGGCGCCTGCATCTGGTCGACCTGAACGGCGCCTTTGCGGGCAAGCCGAAAAATCGTTCGGCCATCCGCGCCATTGTCGACGAGGTCGGCAGTGACATTCCGGTGCAGCTCGGCGGCGGCATCCGTGACCTGGACACCATCGAGCATTATCTCGACAACGGCATCACCTATGTGATCATCGGTACGGCCGCAGTGAAGAACCCGGGTTTTCTGCAGGATGCCTGCACCGCCTTCGCCGGTCACATCATCGTGGGGCTGGATGCCAAGGACGGCAAGGTGGCCACCGATGGCTGGTCGAAGATGACCGGACATGACGTGGTCGATCTGGGGCGCAAGTTCGAGGACTACGGCGTGGAAGGCGTGATCTATACCGACATCGGGCGTGACGGCATGCTGTCCGGCGTGAATATCGAGGCCACCGTGCGGCTGGCCCAGGCGCTGCGCATTCCGGTGATTGCCAGCGGCGGGATTGCCAACCTGTCGGACATCGACGCACTGTGCGCGGTCGAGGACGAAGGCATCATGGGGGCGATCACCGGGCGTGCGATCTACGAGGGGTCGCTCGACTTTGCCGCAGCCCAGGCGCGTGCCGACGAACTGGGCGGGATCGCCTGATGCTGGCCAAGCGCATCATTCCCTGCCTCGACGTGAGTGCGGGCAGGGTGGTCAAGGGCGTGAATTTCGTCGAACTGCGTGACGCTGGCGATCCGGTGGAGATTGCGCGTCGCTATGACGAACAGGGTGCCGACGAACTGACTTTTCTGGACATTACCGCAAGTTCGGACGACCGCGACATCATCCTGCATGTGGTCGAGCAGGTGGCCGAGCAGGTGTTCATTCCGCTCACCGTGGGCGGTGGCGTGCGTACGGTCGATGACGTGCGGCGCCTGCTCAATGCCGGCGCCGACAAGGTGAGCATCAACACTGCTGCGGTCACCAACCCTCAGGTGGTGGCCGATGCCGCTGGCAAGGTCGGCAGTCAGTGCATCGTGGTGGCCATCGACGCCAAGCAGACGGCACCGGGCCAGTGGCATGTGTTCACTCACGGTGGGCGCAAGGATACCGGGCTGGATGCCATCGAGTGGGCCCGCAAGGTGGTTAGCCTGGGGGCGGGAGAAATCCTGCTCACCAGCATGGACCGCGACGGTACCCGCATCGGTTTCGATCTGGCGCTCACCCGTGCGGTCTCCGATGCAGTGGCCGTGCCGGTCATTGCCAGCGGGGGCGTGGGGTCGCTGGAGCATCTGGCAGACGGTGTCTCCCAGGGGCATGCGGATGCGGTGCTGGCGGCGAGCATCTTTCATTTTGGTGAGCATACCGTGCGCGAGGCGAAGGAATTGATGCGCGCGCGCGGCATAGAGGTGAGGTTATGACGACGCAGGCGACCGGTGACTGGCTGGAGGCTCTGCGCTGGGATGAGAACGGTCTGATGCCGGTAATCGCCCAGGAAGCCGACAGTGGCGAAGTGCTGATGTTCGCGTGGATGAACCGTGAAGCGTTGGCACGCACGGCCGAGCTTGGCGAGGCGGTGTACTGGTCGCGCTCGCGCGGCAGGCTGTGGCACAAGGGCGAGGAATCCGGCCATACCCAGAAGGTGCTGGAAATCCGTACCGATTGCGACAACGATGTGGTGTTGCTGAAGATCGCACAGACCGGAGGCATTGCCTGTCATACCGGCAGGCACAGCTGTTTCTATCAGCAGTATCAGGACGGCAGGGGCTGGCAGGCCGTCGAACCGGTTATCAAGCGTCCGGAGGACATATACAAATGATCGATATCGAAGTGTTGCATCGCGTGTCCGCGACCCTGGCCGAGCGCAAGGCGGCGGACCCCGATTCGTCCTATGTCTCGAGCCTGTATGCCAAGGGGACCGACACCATCTGCAAGAAGGTGGCCGAGGAAGCGGCAGAGACCATCATGGCTGCTAAGGACAAGGACATGCTGCACCTTGTCTGGGAAGTCACCGACTTGTGGTTCCACTCGCTGGTGTTGCTGCATCACCATGGGCTGTCGGTGGATGATGTGCTGGCCGAGTTCCGCCGACGCGAGGGCGTGTCCGGCATCGACGAGAAGAAGTCGCGCACCGCTGCGCAGTGAGGAAGCGATGAGCGATTGCCTGTTCTGCCGCATCGTCAGCGGCGAGATTCCGAGCCGCAAGATTTACGAAGACGAGCATGTGCTGGCCTTTCACGACATCAACCCGGTGGCGCCGGTGCATTTTCTGGTGATTCCCAAGCTGCACATCAGTTCGATGGCCGCACTTGGACCGGAGCATGTCGAGACGATGGGCCGGGTGATGACGGTTGCCGGAAAACTTGCTCAGGAACAAGGATGCACCGATGGTTTCCGTACGATCATCAACACGGGTCGGGTCGGACGTCAGGAGGTGTATCATCTGCACGTACATGTTTTGGGTGGTCCGGACGTACTCCCGGCCATGTTGAAGCGTTAAGGAGAACGTTATGGGTTCATTCAGCATCTGGCATTGGCTGATCGTGTTGATCATCGTCATGCTGGTTTTCGGTACCAAGAAGTTGCGCAACATCGGACAGGACCTGGGCGGAGCGGTGAAGGGTTTCAAGGACGGCATGAAGGAGGCCGAAGGCACTTCTTCCGATACGGCCGATGCGAAGAAAATTGCTGGCGACGGCAATACCATCGACGCCGAAGTACGCGAAAAGTCTTCCAGCAGCAATACCCACTCCTGAGCTTCCGCGGCCGTCCGGTTGAGCATGGGTGTGCGCCCTTGCCCTGCTGGACGGCCGCGGAGCGTTTGTGCCGGCGCGCTCCGGCGGATCTTCGCCCATGTTTGATTTCGGTTTTTCTGAACTGCTGCTGATCGCCCTGGTGGGTCTGATCGTGGTGGGTCCGCAAAGGCTGCCCAAGGTAGCCCGTACGGTGGGACACATGCTCGGTCGTCTGCAGCGCTATGTGTCGGATGTGAAGTCCGACATCCAGCGGGAAATGCAGCTTGAAGACCTGAAGAAGCTGCAGCAGGAGGTGGAGCAGCAGGCGCGTGACCTGGAAAGCTCGGTACGCTCGCAGATGTCGCAGGTACAGACGGATCTGAACAAGACCGCCGACGAGGTGCGCGACAGCGTGAACCCGGATCGTGCTCCCACGTCGCCGGCACAGCCGTCGGCTGGGTCCCCCGCAACGGCACTGCCGGCCGGGGGCGAGGAGGGCGGACGACCTGCACCGGTCGGCGATGCGACAGCCGCGCCAGTCTTTCCGGTTGCGGATGCCTTCGGAGGCAAAGGCGTGCCTGCAGACAAGCGTGAGGCTGTGCCCGCCGCATCCACGCCGCCATCCGCCAGTACCCCTGGGGAGAAGACATGAGTACCGCCCAGGAAACCTTTATTTCCCATCTGGTCGAATTGCGCGATCGCCTGCTCAGGGCAATCGTGGCGATTCTGGTTTTCTTTGTCTGCCTGATGCCTTGGGCGGGCGATTTGTATGACCTGCTTGCCCTGCCGATGATGAATACGCTGCCGGAAGGCGCAAGCATGATTGCCACCGGGGTGGTGACCCCCTTCTTCGTTCCGGTGAAGGTGACCCTGCTGGTGTCCTTTGTGCTGGCCCTGCCTTATGTGCTGTATCAGGCCTGGGCGTTCATCTCGCCGGGACTGTATGCGCACGAGAAGAAGGTGGGGCTGCCGCTGGTGCTCGGCAGTACGCTGCTGTTCCTGATCGGCATGGCGTTCTGTTACTTTTTCGTGTTCGGCATGGTGTTCAAGTTCATTGCCGAATTTGCCCCGAAGAGCATCATGGTGGCGCCGGACATCGGCGAGTACCTGTCCTTCGTGATGACCATGTTCATGGCTTTCGGCATTACCTTCGAGGTGCCGGTGGCGGTGATCCTGCTGGTGAAGGCCGGCATCGTGGATGTGGACAAGCTGAAGGAGGCGCGCCCCTATGTGATCGTCGGGGCTTTCGTGATCGCGGCCATCGTGACGCCTCCCGATGTCATCTCGCAGTTCATGCTTGCAGTGCCGATGATTGTGCTCTACGAGGTGGGCATCCTGCTGGCGCGGCTGTCCCCGCGCAAGGAGGGCGCGTCCGATTACCAGGCGCCCAGCGAACAGGATATGGACCAGGAACTCGACCGGATCGAGTCGCGGGACGGCGGCAAGTAAGCGTTAGCGCAAGGACGTTCGCTCAGCGGGCGGGCGGCACCGGGCGCCGGCCGATGCGCACGTCGAGTGCAATCGGCTTGCCGTCGCGCATCAGGTCGAAGCGCGCCGACTGTCCCGGCGCAATCGCCGCCACCCTGTCGAGCATCTCGCGGGGGGTGTGCACCGGATGGCCATCCACATTGAGCAGCACGTCACCGGGTTGTACGCCGGCACGGTCGGCAGGGCTGCCCCTCAGGACGCCGGAAATGAGCGTGCCATTCGTGCTGCTCAGTCCGAAGCTGGTGGCGAGTTCGCTGTCCAGCGGCTGGATTTCGACACCGACCCAGCCGCGGGTGACCTCACCTGCCGAGACGATCTGCTCCAGAACATTGCGGGCCAATGAGACCGGGATGGCAAAGCCGATGCCCAGCGAACCACCGGAGCGCGAATAGATTGCGGTATTGATGCCGACCAGTCGCCCTTCGCTGTCGACCAGAGCGCCACCCGAGTTGCCCGGGTTGATGGCAGCATCGGTCTGGATGTAGTTTTCAAATGTGTTGATGCCCAGCCGTGAGCGACCCAGTGCGGAAACGATGCCCATGGTCACGGTCTGCCCCACGCCAAAGGGGTTGCCGATGGCCAGCACCACGTCTCCTACGGACAGACTGTCATCGCTGGAGAAAGTGATGGCGGGCAGGCTTTCCCGTGTGTCTGCGCGCAGTACGGCCAGATCGCTTTCCGGGTCGCGACCGACGGCTTGGGCGCGCAGGCGGCGGCCATCGTTGAGGAGGATCTCGATCTCATCCGCATCTTCGATCACGTGATTGTTGGTCAGGATGAAGCCTTCCGGGCTGACGATCACGCCGGAACCCAGGCCGGAGGGGTTTTGCGGGGGTTGCTGTTCGCGCTCGCCGAAAAAGTGGCGGAATAACGGGTCGTTGCGCAGGCGCTCATGCGGTGAGCGACTGTCGCGTGAAGTGAGGATGTGGACCACCGCTGGCATGGAGCGACTGGCGGCCAGCGCGTAGGAGCCAGGTGGGGCAACGCCGGCTTCGGCAGGAGGGCGGCTGCTCTGCGGCGGGGCCTCAAAAATGCGGACCACCGCACCATTGCCACGGTTGCTCGAAGGCAACCATTCTGGCTTGAGCGTGGTCAGCACGAACAGCACCGCGACACTGGCGGTCACGGCCTGGGCAAAGATGAGCCAGAGTCGGTACATGAATGAATGAACACAAGGGTGGGGCCGGCAGCGCGCCTGTTGACGAGGATTGTGGACCGATCCGGCACGCCACTGCACTGGAGGAATACATGCAGGAAAGACAGCATATGCAGCTTGCCGAGTTGGTGACGTATCTGGATCGGTTGTTCGAACCGTCGCGTTTCAAGGATTATTGCCCAAACGGCCTGCAAGTGGAAGGACGCGAGCAGGTGCGGCGGGTGCTGTGCGGTGTGACGGCCAGTCAGGCACTGCTCGATCGGGGCGTGGCGGGCGGGTATGACGCAATCTTTGTGCATCATGGTTACTTCTGGCGGGGCGAGGACGGGCGGATTGCAGGGATTCGCAAGCGCCGCCTGAGCACTCTGCTGGGTAATGACATCAGCTTGATTGCCTACCACCTGCCCCTCGATGCCCATGCAGAACTGGGCAACAATGCGCAGTTGGGAGCGTTGGCGGGTTGGCAGCCTGAGGGGCTGTTCGGCGATCAGTCGCTGGGCTGGATCGGACGGCCAGAACAGGCAGGCAATGCGCAGGTCATTGCGGACCTGCTGGGCAAGCGCCTGGCGCGCACGCCTGTGACCGTGGGGGATCTGTCACGACCGGTGCGGCGGGTGGCCTGGTGTACAGGGGGCGCGCAGGGTTATTTCGAGCAGGCCATCGCGGCCGGTGCGGATGTGTTTGTGTCCGGGGAAATTTCGGAGCAGACCACGCATCTGGCGCGTGAATCCGGTGTGCCTTACATTGCAGCGGGTCATCATGCCACCGAACGCTACGGCGCCCGGGCCGTGGCGGCGCATCTGCGCGAGCACCTGGGACTGGAGGCGGATTTTCTCGATCTTGACAATCCGGTGTGAGCTTGTCGAAGCCCAGTCCCGGCAGCGCCCTTCGACAAGCTCAGTGAGAACGGAGACAGCATGCTCAAGGGCCGGGTCAATAACGACGATTGTCCGGTGGCTGCGGGATGTCGAAGTCGGGAATCACGGTCGGTTCGTCGGGGCCTGCGAGGCGAGGCCGTACAAAGCGTGAGCCGTCGTGTTCTGGTGTGCTGGCCGATGCTTGTCCCGACCCGGGATCGGACGCACGGGTTGTGGGTTCAATGTCAAAATCCAGCGGCGGCAGGGTGAAGGGCTCAGGCAGGGCTTCTGCCTGTCGGCTGTGACTGTTCGGATTCTGGTTGGGGGGGAGTTCGGGCAGCGCGTCCGTTTCTTCCCGGTCGGGAGCGGTATCGTCCGGTAGAGGGGGCGCTGCGACATCGTTGTCGTCCTGCCCGTCACTGTCCTTTCCATCATCGTCAGGCGTTTCGCCTTCGTTGTCGTCATCGGTCTGTTCGTCAGGACGGTAGCGGCCGAGTTCATCTTCCAGAATGGCCGCCAGGGCTAGAATGTCGTCGATGATCGAAATCGGGAAGCCCTCCCGTGAGCCGTCCCGGTTGTCGCGCAACAGTTTTTCGAGATAGGCCTGGCAAGTGCGGGTGCCCCAGATGCGGGTGAGTTCCCTGGCGATGTGCGGCAGGTCTTCGAGTGTTTTGACAGGTTTGCGAGCTTCGTCGAAATTGTCCCAAGTGACGGTCTTGACGTTGAAGGTCTTGTTCAGTTGCCGGGCCAGGGCATCGAACTCCATGCGCATGCCTGCGAGGCGATACACATCCATCAGCTTCAGCCATGGGGTGATGGCCTGCTTGGGGTTCGAGCGGATGAAGTCGGCAAGGGTTTCGGCTGCACCCTGCACCCGGCCGAAGCTGACCATGATGTCTGCAAGTTCGACGGCGGAATCATGCTCGTCGGCGGTTTCCTCGACCGCCTCGTCGATTGGGGCCAGGGTGTCCAGATCGACATCGATGGGGATCGACTGCGTTGCCCGGGGGGGCTGAGCCGCTGCACGGGGAGGCGGCTGGGACGGGGGTTCGTCATCCCAAGGCAGACGGTCGCCTTCAGCCCAGCCGGGATGGGGCGCGCGGGACTGGCTGCGGTCATGCCGGCGGGCGGAATACTCTTCTCCGCGCAGTTCGATGTTGCGCTGCTCCGGCTCACCGGCCAACTCCACGGGGGGACGGGTGACCGACTTTTTCGGCGCCTCGTCACCCTCATTTTGCAGGCGGGCCATTTCGGCCCGGATCTGCAACTGCTTGCGCAGCCACAGAAGCAGGGCAAACAGGGCAAAAACGATGCCGGCGTACAGGCTCCATGCGACCAGTGGATGTTCCTCGTCGTCACGGGGGGCCGGCACGGGGGTGTCCTGGCGGTCCGGAATGTCGGAGGGCATTGTGCTGCGGGGGGCGGCCGAGGTTTCGCCGCTTGCTGCGCTGACGGGCGGCGGCTCGTGTGTCCGGGGGGCGAAGGGAGGGGGGGGCGTTGTGGCCGGCGCTCCTTCCTGAAGGGTGTCCAGCCGGCTCTTCAGGCCTTGCTGCATTTCTTCCAGCCGGCGCAGCCGGTCGAGCAGTTCGAGTTGCAGCGCAATCGAGCGGTCCAGTGCCGCGACCAGGCGCGCTTCCCGCTCCTGTGGTGTGAGTACGCCTCCCTCTTCCTGTGCGTTTGCTGCCTGAAGATCGCCGAGGGTCTGTACGGTTGCGGCGTCCTCTTCACCCTCGACCATGAGGCGTCCCGGATGTCGCCCTTCCTGTTCCAGAATCCGGGCAGCACGTTCGCGGGCGGGCGGGGGCTGGGTCGGTTCTGTGTCTGCTGCCGGGGGGCTTTCTTCAACGGCAGCGACGGTCTGCTCCGGAGGGCTTGCCGATGGTGCGCGAGCAGGTGCGGGCGCTGGGGTTGCCGCGGGTTGCAGGCGCGGTGCAGCGGGGCGGGCTGCCGCTGGGGGGGCACTGTCCGTCGGGCGTGCACGGGCGGGGCGGCTGGCGGTGGGTTCTGCCGATGCCTGTCGGGTGAGCGAGGCGGGGTTCGGCAGTGCGAAGCTCAGGCCCGCCGGCAGGGGGCGGACGATTGCGCTCAGTTCGGGGAACAGGGCTGGATTGTCACGTCGCACGGTTTCGATGAAGGCATGCCGGAGCGTGCCATCATGCGGGTACAGCGTTTCCGCAATCGAGCTGAGTGTTTCGCCTGCCGAAGTGTTCCAGGTGCGGGCCGATGTGGCTGTGCGGGGCGACTGCGCAGTTGCGCGGCTGGGAGCCGCTACGGTTGGCGGGCGGGCGCTTGCGCCCACCGGGGCGTCCAGCAGCAGGGTATAGGTTCGCTCAAGGCGTGAGGTGCAATGGTTGCGCAGCACGATCTGCACGATGGGTTCGTGCACCGGCTCGTTGCGACGCACGACCAGCCGGGTGCCGTTGCCGCTGCCCACCACGGCCAGGCGCAGCCTGTCGACCTGGGGGATTCCGTCTTTCGGGGCGCGCGTGCCCTGAGTGCTCAGGCATTCTGCAGCTTGCCGGTGACTCAGGCCCGGTGCGCTGATCTCCACCCTGAAGGGGTCGCCGAGGGCCGAGACGCTGAGCACTTCGCCAAGGGGGGTCGCCTGTGCCCAGCTGCTCCAGAGCAGCATCAGGGCTGCGCCCAGCACCCGCTGCACCGGTATGTCGGAGCGGAGCGGGGACTGCACGGAGAGGCTGCGGTCGGGTTTCATGACGTCTGGCGAGAATATGCGTATGCGTGAATCAAAAGTATGCGTGTAATCCGGATGTGGGGTCAGCGCTGCCCTGTTCCTTACGAACAAGGATATAGGAACTCAGGGGCTTCGAAGAAGTAAAAAAATCACGCTTTCCTCTTGCTTTTGCTGCGTCGGCTTTCAGGAAGCGGGCTATTGGTGACGGGATTCGCGTTATCATCGGGACCTTCTTCCATACGTTAGCGTACGTACCATGCCATTGTCCGAACCCACTGTCAGCCGTGAGCGTGTGCATACCCGCAGGATTGTCGTTGAGGGGTTTCGTCGCAGCGACGGCCTGCTTGAGCTGGAGGCGATGCTTGAGGATGTGAAGGATGTTGACTATCCGCTGGCCTCGGGCGTGCGCCGCAAGGGTGATCCTGTGCACAGGATGCGGGTACGCATCACCATCGATGCGGCGTTCAACGTGCTGGCCGCAGAAGCCTGTTCCGACTGGGTGCCCTATCCCGGCTCATGTGACACCATCGGGCCGGCGTATCAACGCCTGGTTGGCCTGAATCTGGTGCGGGGCTTTCGCCGTTCGGTTGGCGAGATGTTTGCCGATGTGCGCGGGTGCTCACACCTGACCGAAATGCTGCTGAGCTTGCCTACCGCAGCAATCCAGACCTTTGCCACCTTCAAGCGTGACAACGAGGAAACGGGCGAAAAGCCATTTCAGCTCGATCGCTGTCATGCGCTGGAGACTTCGTCGGAGACCGTGCGCCGTTATTACCCCAAATGGCATGTGAAGCAGTCCGTGTCGTGAGGGCGATGCCGATTGGGCGGACGGGTGAGCCGGATCGTTGATTCTGTACGGATCGGCGATTCTGCCGACGTTGAATACAGTTATAATTATGGAGTTTCGAGCTTCGGTCGGCCAAACAGGCCGGTCCGCAGTCTCGGGCAGGCGGCCTTCGCGGACCGCCGAGCGGCAGGGCCGGACGAGGGAGACGGTTCATGCCGTGGAGAGACACTCCGAAGCGTCCCATCAACCTGTTTGCGGCGAACACAGGCGTCGTAACTTCGATCGAAGGGCAACCATGAAGATTCATGAGTATCAGGCAAAAGAAGTTCTAAGAAAGTTCGGCGTCGTGACGCCGCGTGGCATCCACTGCACCAGCGTCGAGGACGCGGTGAAGGCCGCCGAGGAGCTCGGCGGCAAGATCTGGGTGGTGAAGGCCCAGATTCACGCGGGTGGCCGCGGCAAAGGGGGCGGCGTGAAGGTCGCCAAGTCGCTGGACGAGGTGCGCGAGTATGCCTCGCAAATCCTCGGCATGCAGCTGATCACCCACCAGACCGGACCGGAAGGTCAGAAGGTGCGCAACCTCCTGATCGAGGAAGGCGCTGACATCCAGCACGAATACTATGTCGCGGCCCTGACCGACCGCGCCACCCAGAAGGTGGCCATGATGGCCTCCTCCGAGGGCGGCATGGACATCGAGGAAGTCGCGCACAACACCCCCGAAAAGATCATCAAGGTGTTTGTCGACCCGCTGGTCGGCCTTACCGACGAGCAGGCCACCGAGCTGGCTCGTGGCATCGGCATGCCGGAGGGCTCGCTGGCCCAGGCGGTCGATACGCTGAAGAAGCTGTACACCTGCTACATGGAAACCGATGCCTCGCTGGCCGAGATCAATCCGCTGATCCACGAAGGCAACGGCACCGTGAAGGCGCTCGATGCGAAGTTCAACTTCGACTCCAACGCGCTCTACCGTCATCCGGAAATCGTCGCTTACCGCGACCTCGACGAAGAGGATCCGGACGAAGTCGAAGCCTCCAAGTTCGATCTGGCCTACATCAGCCTGGACGGCAACATCGGCTGCCTGGTGAACGGTGCCGGCCTGGCCATGGCCACCATGGACACCATCAAGCTGTTCGGCGCCGAACCGGCCAACTTCCTCGACGTGGGCGGCGGCGCCACCACCGAGAAGGTTACTGAAGCGTTCAAGATCATGCTCAAGAACCCCAAGGTGAAGGGCATTCTGGTGAACATCTTCGGCGGCATCATGCGCTGCGACACCATTGCCACCGGTGTGGTTGCCGCTGCCAAGGAAGTGCACCTGTCCGTGCCGCTGGTGGTGCGCATGAAGGGTACCAACGAAGATCTCGGCAAGAAGATCCTTGCCGAATCCGGTCTGCCGATCATCGCCGCCGACACCATGGCGGATGCTGCGACCAAGATCGTCGCCGCGGTCAAGTAAGGAGCGTTCCGAATGTCGATTCTGATCAACAAAGACACCAAGATCATCACCCAGGGCATCACCGGCAAGACCGGCCAGTTCCATACCGAGAAGTGCATCGAGTACGCGAACGGGAAGAACTGCTTTGTGGCGGGTGTGAACCCGAAGAAGGCCGGCGAGAAGATTTTCGATGTGCCCATTTACGCTTCGGTGAAGGAAGCCGCTGCTGAAACCGGCGCCACCGTGTCGGTGATCTACGTACCGCCGGCGGGTGCGGCCGACGCCATCTGGGAAGCCTGCGAGGCCGATCTCGATCTGGCGATCTGCATCACCGAAGGCATTCCGGTGCGTGACATGCTGGTCGTGCGCAACAAGATGAAGCAGAAGGTGGCTGCAGGTGGCAAGGAAACCCTGCTGCTTGGCCCCAACTGCCCCGGCCTGATCACCCCCGATGAAGTCAAGATCGGCATCATGCCCGGTCACATTCACCGCAAGGGTCGCATCGGTGTGGTGTCGCGCTCCGGCACGCTGACCTATGAAGCCGTGGCACAGCTGACCGAAATCGGCTTGGGCCAGTCTTCCGCAGTCGGTATCGGCGGCGACCCGATCAACGGTCTGAAGCACATCGACGTGATGCGCATGTTCAACGACGATCCGGACACCGATGCGGTGATCATGATCGGCGAGATCGGCGGCCCGGACGAGGCCGAAGCTGCGCAGTGGTGCAAGGAAAACATGAAGAAGCCGGTGGTCGGCTTCATTGCTGGCGTCACGGCCCCGGCCGGCAAGCGCATGGGTCATGCCGGTGCGCTGATCTCTGGCGGTGCGGACACGGCCGATGCCAAGCTCGCCATCATGGAAGAGTGCGGCTTCACGGTGACCCGTGACCCGTCCGAAATGGGTAAGCTGCTGAAGGCACTGCTCTGATGTCCTGAGCGGGCTTGCAGTCAGCATCATGATGAAGCGCCGGCCAGTCCGGCGCTTTTTTCGTGAACCTTCCCCGGGCGACAGGCTACAATCCCGTGATGTGTCCAATGAGCAGCACTGAAAAGGAGCGGCAGGAGCCGGATATGGCGCGCTGTAACATCGACTTCAATGGCTGGCGTCCTGCCGGATGGCGTGAGTAAGGTGGAGCCGCTCGTGCCAGGGTCGCCTGCCATCGATTTCGGTCACTGTTCAGATGTGGGCAGGGTGCGGGTGCGTAATGAGGATGCCCTGCATGTCGATGCTCAGGGGCATTTCGTGGCGCTGGCCGATGGCATGGGGGGCTATCGCGGAGGGGATGTTGCCGCAGGCCTGGCCGTGGCCCTGATCGATCGTGCGCTGGATCAGATGGAAGAGCCGGGCAGCCTGGAAGCTACGGCGCGTCTGCTGATGTTTACCATCATGGACATCAACCGCCAGATCTACTCCACGGGGCGCGAGATTCCATCGCTGTCGGGCATGGGCAGTACGCTGGTGGTGGCGGTGTTCATCGGGGACAAGGTGCTGTCGGCCCATGTGGGGGATTCGCGCCTATACCGCCTGCGCGAGGGGGGGCTGGAGCAGCTGACCCGCGATCACACCATGCTGCAGGAGCAGGTCGATGCCGGGTTGATCGATGTGGAGGAGGCCCGGCACATGAGTTATCGCGGTCTGCTCACGCGTGGACTTGGGGTGGGCGAGGAGGTGATGCCTGATCTGGGGTGCCATGAGGCCCTGCCAGGTGACCTCTTCCTGCTGTGTTCTGACGGGCTGACCGACATGGTCAGCGATGAAATGATCGCCCGCCTGATGGGGGCGGGCGAGGGCGTGCAGGCGATTGCCGAAGCGTTGGTGGCAGAAGCGAACCGGTGCGGTGGCCGTGACAATGTTTCGGCCATTGTCGCTCGTTTGGTCGTATGATTGAATCCTGATCGGGTTCTTGACGGAACAATGCAATATGCCGAAGTTGATCCTCAGCATGGATGGTCTGGTTCTCAAGGAGATTGCGCTCGACAAGGAGCGCCTCACCATAGGACGCAAGCCGCACAACGACATTCAGATCGACAACCTCGCCATCAGTGGCGAGCATGCGGTGATCACCACCCTCCTGAATGATGCGTTCCTGGAGGATCGCAACAGCACCAACGGCACGTATGTGAATGGCCAGCCGGTGAAGAAGCATGTCCTGCAACCCAATGATGTGATCGAACTGGGCAAGTACCGGCTGCGTTTCATTCCTGAGGAAGTGCAAAGCTCTGGCCTTGCACCATCGGAGATGATCGACACGCAGGCGCTCAAGCCGCTGGTGACGCCTGCAGAGGTGGACATGGGGGCGGCGATGTCCCGCAGCGTCGGCTCGAACACCCAAATCCTTTCGCCGGACATGAAGGCTTCGGTGGTGAGCTTGACCGGGCAGGGGGTTTCCAGTCAGCTCGGTGTGGTGCAGATTCTCAGTGGCACCAATGCGGGGCGCGAGCTTGAACTCAGCAAGTCGCTCACCACCCTGGGCAAGCCCGGCAAGCAGGTGGCGGTGATTACCCGCCGGCCGCACGGCTATTACATCACGCATGTTGAAGGGGCGACTTTCCCGCTGCTGAACGGGAAGGAGATCGATGCCCAGGCGCATCGGCTCAATGAACACGACGTCATCGACATTGCCGGCGTGAAGATGGAGTTCTTCCTGCGCTGATGAAACTCAGGGTGCTTGGCTGCAGTGGTGGCATTGGCGGACGTGATGCACACACGACCGCCTTCCTGCTCGGTGAGAACACCCTGATCGACTGCGGTACCGGAGTATGCAATCTGGAACTGGACGAGCTGGCACGCATCGACCATGTGTTCCTCACGCATTCCCACATGGATCATATTGCCGCGCTGCCCCTGCTCATCGATTCGGTGGGCGAGATACGCGGCATGCCGGTTACGGTGTATGCCACCGAGGAAGTGTTGCGCATCCTGCGCTCGCACGTGTTCAACTGGCTGGTCTGGCCCGACTTCACGGCCATCCCCGACCGTCACTACCCCTTTCTGCGTTTCCAGCCCCTGAGGGTGGGCGAGCCGGTGCATCATCCAAGGCATACGATCACCGCACTGCCCGCGCACCATACCGTGCCGGCGGTGGGGTATTGCATTGACAGTGGTGAGGGTGAGCTTGTATACACCGGGGATACTGCTTATTCGGCCGAGCAGATTGCAGCGATCAACCGGCTGGGCCGGTTGCGTCACCTGATCATCGAAACGGCGTTTTCGGATGAGCAGCATGGGCTTGCGATGGCGGCTCGTCACCTGTGTCCAGGCATGTTGCTCACCGTACTGGGTGAGCTGACCGTGCAGCCGCAGGTGCATGTCAGCCACCTCAAGCCGGGACTGGGACAACGCATCATGTCGCAGATCGAAGCTGGCGCACCGGCTCAGCCCGTCAGTGCCCTGTCGCCCGGACAGGTGCTGGAGTTCTGAGTGGCGCCCCGGTGCTCGAAGCCGACAGATTCAGGCGCACCAACGGAGAGGCCATGAAACCAGCGCAACCGGGCCGTGGAGGGGACAGCGACGTCGCACGGCGCCTGGCCTTCTTCAAAGGCCTTCAGTCACTGACCACCCGCATCCACTCGGCACGCGACATCGATGAAATCATCGTCAAGCTGTCGGCCGACCTGTGCGCGCTGTTTGGCGCCGATCGCATCTCGATCTATGTGGTCGACCCACGAACGCACACGCTGCTTACACGGGTGAAGAGTAGCGCGGATGGCGTGCAGCAGATCAGCCTTCCGATCCGCGAGGACAGCATCGCCGGGTATGTGGCCAAGACTCGTCAGCCACTCAACATTGCCGATGTGTATGACCCTGCCGAGCTGCAGGCGATCTCGCCCCTGCTGTCCTTTCGGCAGGATCTGGACGAACAGACCGGCTATCGCTCCCGGCAGATGTTGGTGGCGCCAGCGGTCGATCCTGCGAGCGGGGAAGTGAAGGGGGTCATTCAGCTGATCAACAGCCATAACGATGCCCCCTTTGCTCCCGTGCTCGAAGAGGGGCTGCTCGGGTTGGCGCAGACTCTGGGGGTGGCCTTCACCAAGCAGGCCGCCTCGCCGTCCGCGTTGCGTTCCCGCTACGATGCACTGGTGGTGGACGGCCGTTTGAGCTTTCAGGAGCTCGAAGAAGTGGTGCGCTCCGCCCGCGAGCAGAATCACTCGGTGGAGAGTGTGCTGCTTGGCAATTACGGGTTGCCTCTGGCTGAATTGGGTGAGTCGGCCGCGCGCTTCTTCGGCGTGCCCTACGAGCCTTACCGGACCGACCGGATCAAGCAGACCGACCTTCTGCGCAATCTGAAACGCGATTTTGTCGAACAGAGTCAATGGCTGCCGCTTGAGGAGGGTCCGGAAGGGGTGGTGATCATGGCGGTGGACCCGGAGGCGACCCGTAGTGCCGGCGTGGTGGAGAATGTCTTCCCGAAGCGCAGGCTGGTCTTCCGGGTTACCACACGGCGCGACTTTGCCGATACCGTGGCGCAATTCTTCGAACAGGCGCTGGAAAACGGTTCGGTGGATGATTTGCTCACCGGCATGGATGAAGAGGAGCACGAGTCCCGGACGGACGATGTGAATGCGGCCTCGGACAATGAACTCGTCAAGCTGGTCAACAAGATCATCATCGATGCCCACCGGCAGGGGGCGTCCGACATCCACATCGAACCGCGACCGGGCAAGGAAAAGACCCTGGTGCGCTTTCGCAAGGATGGCACGCTCGTGCCCTACATCCAGATTCCGGCGGCCTACCGCAATCCGCTGCTGACGCGCATCAAGATCATGTGCGATCTGGACATCTCCGAGCGCCGCAAGCCACAGGATGGCAAGATCCGCTTCCGCCGCTTTGCACCGCTCGACATCGAACTGCGGGTGGCCACCCTGCCGACGGCCGGTGGAATGGAAGACGTGGTGATGCGTCTGCTCGCCAACAGCGAGCCGATTCCGCTTGAGGGGCTGGGGTTGACGCCGAACAACCTGAAGCGCCTGCGCGATACCATCGTCAAGCCGTACGGCATCTTTTTCGTGTGCGGTCCGACAGGGTCTGGCAAGACCACCACCCTGCATTCCATCCTGGGGCATCTGAACACGCCGGAAACCAAGATATGGACGGCGGAAGATCCGGTCGAGATCACCCAGAAAGGGCTGCGTCAGGTGCAGGTCAACCGCAAGGCAGGGCTGGATTTTGCGACCATGATGCGGGCCTTCCTGCGCGCCGATCCGGACATCATCATGGTGGGCGAAATGCGCGACGCGGAAACCGTGGCGGTGGGCATCGAGGCTTCGCTCACCGGACATCTGGTGTTTTCGACACTGCACACCAACAGTGCTCCAGAGTCGGTGGTCCGGCTGCTGGACATGGGCATGGACCCCTTCAACTTTGCCGATGCGCTGCTCGGCGTGCTCGCGCAGCGACTCACCAAGCGCCTGTGTGACAAGTGCCGGCAGGCCTACCACCCGGATGAGGACGAGCTCAACCTGCTGCTCGACGAGTATTGCGAGGAGTTGCTGCATACCGATGCATTTGTGGCCGATCCATTTGCAGCCCGCCAGCAGGTGCTCGACGACTGGCGCAGCCGGTATGCCGATGCCGACGGGCGCTTCACACTGTATCGTGCTGTGGGATGCGCACACTGCAATGGCGGCTACAAGGGGCGGCTGGGCTTGCACGAGCTGATGCTTGGGTCGTCCGAAGTGCGACGCGCGATTCAGGAACGCGCGCGGGCCGCAGAGGTGATGCGGCTTGCACTCACCGAAGGCATGCGTACACTGCGTCAGGACGGTATAGAGAAGATGCTGTCGGGCCTGACCGACATGGCACAGGTCAGGAAGGTGTGCGTGCGCTGAGGCACGCCCCCGGATACCACTGAGGAGAATTGATCGATGTTCCGGATTGCCCCCAGTCTGCTGTCGGCGGACTTTGCCCGGCTCGGCGAGGAAGTGCGGCAGGTGATTGCCGCAGGCGCTGACTGGATTCATTTCGACGTGATGGACAATCACTATGTGCCCAATCTGACCATCGGCCCCCTGGTGTGCGAGGCGATCCGGCCGGTGACCTCTGCGCCGATCGATGTGCACCTGATGGTCAAGCCGGTCGATCGCATCATCCCCGACTTTGCACGGGCGGGGGCCAACGTCATCACCTTTCATCCGGAAGCTTCGGAACATGTTGACCGCACGCTGGGGCTGATTCGCGACAGCGGTTGCCAGGCAGGCCTGGTGTTCAATCCTGCCACGCCGCTGCACCACCTCGATCATGTCATGGACAAGCTCGACGTGGTGTTGCTGATGAGCGTCAACCCCGGGTTTGGCGGACAAAAGTTCATCCCTGAAACCCTCAACAAGCTGCGTGCCGCGCGCGCCCGACTCGACGAGTACGAGGCCCGCAGCGGACGGCGCATTCTGCTCGAGATCGACGGGGGCGTGAAGGTGGACAACATCGCCGAGATTGCCCGGGCGGGCGCCGACACCTTCGTTGCCGGCTCTGCGGTGTTCGGTGCGGTTTGCGAGAGCGATCCCAACCGTTATGATTCAATCATTTCCGCATTTCGCGCTGAACTGGCAAAGGTGAAGGCATGACACGAAACATGAATGGGGCGCGCTTTCCGGTCCGCGCAGTGCTGTTCGACCTGGATGGCACACTGATCGACACCGTTTCCGACCTGACCGAGGCGGCCAACCGCATGTTGTCCGAGATGGGGCGTCCGGCGCGCAGCGAAGCGCAGATCCGCATGCTGGTGGGGCGGGGCATTCCCGATCTGGTGCGCCGCTGCATGACCGAGGGCAGCACCGCCAGCGAGGCCGAAGTGGCCGATGCGCTGACCCGTTTCCGTCGGCATTATGCCGTGGTCAACGGCCAGCACAGTGGCATCTATCCGGGCGTGATTGCTACCTTGCAGGTGCTCAAGGCCAGCGGGCTGGCGCTGGCCGTGGTCACCAACAAGGCGGCCGCCTTCACCGCGCCGCTGCTCGAACTCATGGGCATCGACGGTTTCTTCGACGCCGTGGTCAGTGGCGACACCCTGCCGGTTACCAAGCCGGACCCGGCCGTGCTGAAGCATGCCTGCAAGTTGCTCGGTGTGGCCGAGGCCGATGCGATCATGGTCGGTGACTCGGCCAACGATGCGCGTGCCGCACGTGCCGCCGGCATGCCGGTGCTGTTGGTGAGCTACGGCTACAGTGAGGGCATGCCGGTGGACACCATCGAATGCGATGGGCTACTATCTGCCGCAGCCGACCTGTTGCAGCACATTCAGCCTGCATCGGCAGCCTGACCCCCTGCCGGGTCAGCCCTTCCTGAACAATACAGATGCGATCATCGTGAGCTTCCAGAAACGGTTTTCGGACACGACCAGAGCACCCCGCACGCCGGCAGGCCACTGCTGGCGCTGGCGTTGCTGGTGGCCTGCGGGCCAACGATAACGTCACCCCATTGCGGGTGGTCGCACGCGCAGCACTGCACGCACGGCACACAGGCAGCACGCCCGATGCACCAGCGCTCGGCCCCGACCCCCGCCAGGCTTGTCCGCCTTACCACCGTTTTCATGGAGTTCTCATGCTTGAGCAGGAATTCAACGAGCTGGCCGATCAGGGCTACAACCGCATCCCGGTCACGCTCGAAACCTTTGCCGATCTCGACACCCCGCTTTCCATCTACCTGAAACTGGCCAACGAGCCCTGGAGTTACCTGCTCGAATCGGTGCAGGGGGGCGAGCGTTTCGGTCGCTATTCCATCATTGGCCTGGCCGCGCCCACCCGCATCGAGGTGTATGGCCGCTCGGCGCTGCTGCTCACCGGCAACCGTCTGGTCGAGCGGCGCGACTACGGTGATCCGCTCAACTTCGTGGCCGAATTCATGGCCCGCATCAAGGTGCCTCCGCGCGACGGTCTGCCGCGCTTTGCCGGCGGACTGGTCGGCTGCTTTGGCTACGACACGGTGCGCTACATCGAGCCCCGTCTGGCCGGTACCGAAAAGACCGATCCGCTGGGCACGCCCGACATTCTGCTGCTGCTGTCCGAAGAGATCGCGATTGTCGACAACCTCTCCGGCAAGCTCACCCTGGTGGTGTATGCGGAGCCCGAGGTGCCCGGAGCACTGAAGCGCGCGCACAAGCGTCTGGGCGAGCTACTGGCGCGGCTGCGTGCGCCGGTGAGCATTCCGCAGGAGGCACCGTCGCCCTCGCATGTGGCTGAGTCCAGTTTCGGCGAGCAGGCGTTCAAGGACGCAGTGCGCCGGGTGAAGGACTACATCGTCGAAGGCGACGTGATGCAGGTGGTGCTCTCCCAGCGCATGAGCAAGCCCTACAGCGCCAGCCCGCTCGCGCTGTATCGCGCGATTCGCTCCCTCAACCCGTCGCCCTACATGTTCTATTTCAACTTCGAGGACTTCCAGGTGGTTGGCGCGTCGCCGGAAATCCTGGTGCGCCTCGATGACGATGGCGATGGACGGCGGGTCACCGTGCGGCCGATTGCCGGCACCCGCAAGCGGGGCGGCAGCCCGGCCGAGGATCAGGCGCTGGAGCGCGACCTGTTGTCCGACGAGAAGGAGCTTGCCGAACACCTGCAGCTGCTCGATCTGGGGCGCAACGATGCGGGCCGGGTGTCGAAAACCGGCACGGTGAAGGTTACCGAACGCTTCACCGTGGAGCGTTACTCCCACGTGATGCACATTGTCTCGAACGTGGAAGGGCGTCTCAAGGACGGTCTGAATGCGCTCGCCGTGCTGCGTGCGGCCTTTCCGGCCGGGACTGTGTCGGGTGCCCCCAAGGTGCGGGCAATGGAGATCATCGACGAGCTCGAACCGGTGAAGCGGGGCGTGTATGCCGGCGCTGTCGGCTATCTGGGCTTTCACGGTGACATGGACATCGCGATCGCGATTCGCACGGCTGTGCTCAAGGACGGACAGATCCATGTGCAGGCGGGCGCAGGCATCGTGGCCGATTCCGACCCCGAAGCCGAATGGCAGGAAACACGCAGCAAGGCGCAGGCCATGCTGAGGGCGGCCGAAATGGCCGAGGCCGGGCTGGACACCCGTATCGACTGATGTCGCCGGTGCGGGGGAAGACGCAGACCCGGGGCCGGGCGGCGGCGCAGCTTGCATGCCGTCCATGACCCGGGCATCCGCTCAGCCCGCCGGCAAGAACATAGAGGCCGCAAACATGCTGCTCATGATAGATAACTACGACAGCTTCACCTACAACCTGGTGCAGTACTTCGGCGAGTTGGGCGCCGAGGTGAAGGTGTTCCGCAATGACGAGATCACGCTGGAGCAGATCGCGTCGCTGAAACCCGACCATTTGGTCATTTCCCCCGGCCCCTGCTCGCCTGCCGAGGCGGGCATTTCGGTGCCGGCCATCCGCGAGTTTGCCGGACGCATTCCACTGCTCGGCGTGTGCCTTGGGCACCAGAGCATCGGGGCGGCGTTTGGCGGGCGGGTGGTGCACGCCAAACGGCTGATGCATGGCAAAACCTCGCCGGTGCACCATGCCGGGCAGGGCGTATTCCGTGGTTTGCCCAATCCGCTTACCTGCACCCGCTACCATTCGCTGGCGATCGAGCGTAGCAGCTTGCCGGACTGCCTCGAAGTCACCGCCTGGACCGACGATGAAGAAATCATGGGGGTGCGTCACCGTACGCTGGCCGTGGAGGGGGTGCAGTTTCACCCCGAGTCCATTCTCACCGAGCAGGGGCATGCGCTGCTGCGCAACTTTCTTGAATCCGACCGATAACAGGACACCGAGCGATCATGAGCATTACGCCACAGGAAGCCCTGCAACGCACCATAGACCACCGCGAGATCTTCTATGACGAGATGCTCTCGCTGATGCGCCAGATCATGGCCGGTGAAGTCTCGCCGGTCATGACGGCTGCGATCCTCACCGGCCTGCGGGTGAAGAAGGAAACCATCGGCGAGATCACCGCCGCTGCCACCGTGATGCGCGAGATGTCCACCAAGGTGGTGGTGCCGCCGCCTCATGAACACTTTCTGGACGTGGTGGGGACCGGCGGGGATGGGGCCAACACCTTCAACATTTCCACCACCACCATCTTCATCGCCGCTGCGGCAGGTGCGCGCGTGGCCAAACACGGCGGGCGTGGGGTGTCGTCGCGTTCCGGAGCCGCCGACCTGATCGAATCGCTGGGCGTGAATCTCGACCTCAGCCCCGAGCAGGTGGCCGAGTGCGTCGAAGCCACCGGCATCGGCTTCATGTATGCCCCGGCACACCACAGCGCCATGAAGAATGTCGCGCCGGTGCGGCGCGAGATGGGTGTGCGCACCATCTTCAACATTCTGGGGCCACTGACCAACCCGGCCGGGGCGCCGAACACCCTGATGGGGGTGTTCCATCCCGATCTGGTCGGCATTCAGGCACGTGTCATGCAGCGCCTTGGTGCAAACCATGTTCTGGTGGTGCATGGCCTGGACGGTATGGACGAGGTCAGCCTGGGGGCCGCCACCATGGTTGGCGAACTGAAGGACGGGCAGATTCACGAATACACCGTCCATCCGGAAGATTTCGGGCTATCGATGGCCGGCAGCCGCAATCTGCAGGTCGATGGCCCGGAGGCCTCCCGGGCAATGGTGCTGGGGGTGCTGGACAACATGCCGGGGCCGGCGCGCGACATCGTTGTGCTCAATGCCGGTGTCGCCCTGTATGCCGCCAATCTGGTCGACTCCATCGCTGCAGGCATCCGCTGCGCGGACGAGACCCTGGCCAGCGGCGCAGCACGTGCCAAGCTGGATGAATTTGTCCAGTTCACCCGCAAGTTTGCCCGGGGAGGTTGAATCGATGAGCGACATTCTCGAACGCATTCTGACGGTCAAGCGTGAAGAGGTGGCCCTGGGCCAGCAGGAGCGTCCCGTTGCCGCGATGGCGGAAGAGGCGCGCACCCGGCCCGTGCCGCGTGACTTCGTGGGGGCGATCCGGGCCAGCCTTGCCCACGGACGGCCGGCAGTGATTTCCGAAATCAAGAAGGCCAGCCCCTCCAAGGGCGTCATCCGCGAGGATTTTCGCCCTGCCGAAATTGCCCGGGCCTATGAGGTGGCTGGAGCATCGTGCCTGTCGGTGCTGACCGACCGGGATTTTTTCCAGGGCGCGCCCGAATACTTGCAGCAAGCCCGCGAGGCCTGCAGCCTGCCGGTGCTGCGCAAGGACTTCATCGTCGATGCCTGGCAGGTATATGAAGCCCGCGCCATGGGGGCGGACGCCATCCTGCTGATCGCTGCGGCGATGGACCTGACCCACATGCGCATGCTCGAAGAGCTGGCCCTTTCCATGGGCATGGGGGTGCTGGTCGAGGTGCATGATGCGGACGAGCTGGAGCTCGCCCTGCGCATGAAGACCCCGCTGATCGGCATCAACAATCGCAACCTGCGCACCTTCGAAGTCAGCCTGCAGACCACGCTGGACCTGCTGGAGCGGATTCCGGCCGATCGTATCGTGGTCACCGAGTCCGGCGTGCTGAGCGCCGAAGATGTCGCGCTGATGCGCGGGCATGGGGTGAATGCTTTTCTGGTGGGAGAGGCTTTCATGCGTGCCGAAGATCCGGGCAGTGCATTGCGGGCACTGTTTGGCTTGTAAGGCTGTCCATCCGTCTGTCAGCCCGTCCGCACGTGTCGCCCCGCGCAACGGGCGGGGCCGTTCCTTACGCCTTCCTGCAACGCCCCGTCAGGGGCGCATTTCAAGATCAGCATGACTGAACAGACCTCTGCGCCTCCTTCCTCTCCTGCCGCCCCCGCACCGGCGACCTCTGTTGCTTCCACGCCATTGACCCGTCGCCGCCGACGCTGGCCGTGGGTGCTGGCGGGCCTGCTGGTGCTGCTGGCCTTGCCGGTGGTGGCGCTCGCCTGGCTGCTGGCAACCGAGTCTGGCCTGCGTACCGTTGCCGGTTTGGCAGACCGTTTTACGGAGGGGCAGGTGCAGCTCGAAGGCGTGTCCGGGCGCGTGCTTGGCCCCCTGCGGGTCGAGCGCATCCGGGTGGATATGCCGGCGCTGCGGGTGGCGGTCGATGAGCTGGCGCTGGACTGGCAGCCTGCCAGATTGCTTGAACGCGCGCTGATCATGGATCGCCTGAGTGCGGCGGCGGTCCGGGTGGCGGCTGCGCCCGCAGAGGCGCCTGAAGAGGACGCAGGTCCCCCCGCACACCCTCCTGCCTTCGAGTTGCCGCTGTCGCTGACGCTGGCTGAACTGAGCCTGCAGCGCTTTGAACTGCAGGACTGGGCTGATCCGGAGGCGCCGCCGGTGTTTTCCTTTGACCGGCTGCGTGCGCGCCTGGACAGCGACGGGCGCACGCACCGTCTGTCCGGTCTCGGGGTAGCCTTGCCTTTCGGGGAGGCCAGCCTGGATGCCAAAGTGAATACTGCTGACGAGCATTATCCGCTGGCGGCCTCGGCGAGGCTGCAGGGCAGCCACGAAGGGCGCGATTTCGACCTGCGGGTGCGGGCCGATGGTGTGGCCGCACAGCCGAGGGTGCAGCTCGATGCCAATGGCGCCGGTTTGAGCGGACAGGCCCAGGCGGTGGTTGCGCCGTTCGAGGCGATGCCGCTGCGTGAGTTGGCGCTGCAATTGGGCGAGATCGATCCGGCCATGTTCGTGGCCGAGGCGCCGCGTGCCGGCCTGATGGTGGATGTGGACCTGAAGGCCTCGGCGGACGGTCGCTGGGCGCTGTCCGGGCCGCTGCGGGTGGATAACCGTCTGCCCGGCGCGCTCGACGATCAGGCCATCCCGCTGGTGAGCTTTGCCGCCGAGTTGAGCTGGACGCCTGAGCTCACCCGCATCGACGGGCTGGACATCCGCCTGCCCGAACAAGGCCGGATCAACGGCCAGCTTGAATGGCGTCCCGACCTGACCGATGGCACGCTGGGCCGGCTGATGGCCGAGTTGGAGCTTGCTGGGGTGCGTACCGCTGCGCTGCAGCGCAGCTTGCCACCGGCCACGCTGGCTGGCCGAATCCAGGCGCAGGGCGACGAGCGCGAACAACGTGCGACGCTGGCGCTCAGTGTCGACCGCGCCCGTCTGGAAGCCGAAGGCCTGTTTCAGGTGGCCGAGGGCGGACAGCCGGCCCGTTTCGAGGCGCAGGGCCGGCTGCAGCATGTCGATCCGTCGCGCGTGCTTGCGGAGGCGCCATCGGCCGACCTCAATCTGAGCTTCGGCGCCGAGGGCAGTCTGGGCGAAGTGCTTGCGCTGGCGGCGCACTGGCAGTTTGCGCCCAGTCATTTGCACGGTATGGCGCTGGAGGGCGAGGGGCGACTGGCCCTGCAGGGGGAGCGGCTGGCGCACTCCGATCTCTGGCTGAGCCTGGCCGGTAATCGTGTCGAGCTGAATGGCGCCTGGGGGGGGGCGGGCGATGCGCTGGCCTTCCGGCTGGATGCCCCCGAACTGCAGGCGCTGCATGCGTTGCAGGCCGGCCTGGGTGGGGTGTTGCGGGCGCAGGGGCGTGTGGGCGGGAGTCGTCAGCAGCCCGTCGGCGAGTTCGAACTGTTTGCCGAGCGGTTGCATCTGCCTGGCGAGGTGGGCATTGCGAGCCTGAATGCACAAGGCCGGCTGGAGGCCGGTCTGGATGGGCCGCTCAATCTGGCGCTCGGCCTGAGTGGCCTGGGACCTCTGGATGGCGAGGCCGACTGGCTGGACAGCCTGACCCTCACGGTGAGTGGCCGGCGTGACGCGCATGCGCTGCAACTGGCGCTCGGCACGCCGGATGAGGACCGGGTCGAGTTGAGTCTGAACGGGGCCTTGCTGGAAGGTTCGACGGCTGCATCTCCGGCCGGCGCGGCTGCGCAGGACGGGATGCGCTGGCGCGGCCAGCTGGCCGGACTGGAAGTGGCGGGGCGTTTTCCCTTGAAGCTGCTGGAGCCGGCCGCACTCACGCTGGCCCGTGACCGTATCGAGCTGGCGGGGGCGCAGATCGACGCCGGGGAGCACGGGCGCATCAATCTGCAGGAAACCGTATGGAGTCCGGCCGACATCCGCCTGCGCGGCGAACTGACCGGGCTGACGTTCGATCTGGTGTCGCCCGAGGCGCGCAGCCCGCGCAGCCGGACAGGTCCGCTGAGTCTGGGGGCCGAATGGAACCTGCGGTTGAGCGACCGGGCGCGGGGCCAGTTGCGGGTGTTCCGCGAGTCGGGCGACTTGCGGATACCAGGCGAATTCAGTACCCGCATTGGATTGGAGGCGCTGGAGTTGCGCCTGAATGCCGAGGACAACCGGCTCGCCCTGTCGGTGCAGGCCAGTGGCAGCGAGCTGGGGCAGCTCAATGGTTCGGTGACGGCGCTGGCCGAGAAGACCCCGGAAGGCGGCTGGCGCTTGGCTCCGGATGCCGCGTTGCTGGGTTCTGCACGTTTCGAGATGCCGTCGTTGGCCTGGTTGTCGCGCCTGATGCAGGACGATATCGAACTGGGCGGCAGTCTGGCAGCAGACTTCTCCTTTTCCGGCACGCCGGCCAACCCCGTTGCGGTGGGCCGTCTGAGTGGCGAGGCGCTGTCGGTGGTGCTGGTCGAGCATGGCATGCGCCTGTCCGGTGGTTCGCTGCTGGCCGAGTTCGATCGCGACCGCCTGCGCTTGACTCGTTTCGAGTTCGTGTCGCCCAACCGGGTGACCCCCGAAGACCACCGTTTGCCGGTAGCGCGCTTCACCGCCGAGCCCGGCCGCCTGGTGGCTTCGGGCGAAATTGCGCTGGACAGCGGCGAAGGGGCGTTCAGCTTCGAGGCTGACCGTCTGCCCATCCTGCAGCGCATCGATCGCTGGATGATCCTCTCTGGCAAAGGGGCGGCGACCAGCACCTGGAGCAGCCTTGGCCTGGAGGCGGCCTTTTCGGTGGATACCGGTTTCATCGGCCTGGGCGACACGCCCGCGCCCAGCCTGTCGGACGATGTGGTGTTCGTGGACACCGAAGCGGCCGATGGCGCTGGCGGTGGCATGCAGGTCAACGCCACGGTGCGGGTGAATCTGGGCGATCAGCTGTATCTGTCGGCACTGGGGTTGGATACCCGGCTGACCGGAGGGCTGGAGGTGCGCCTGCGTCACGGTGAGCCGATGGTGGCGGTTGGCACGGTGGCGACGCTGGGCGGGGTGTTCAAGAACTACGGTCAGAACCTCACCATCGAGCGTGGGCAAATCAATTTCCAGGGGCCGCTCGACAACCCCGGCCTGAATGTGGTCGCCTTGCGCAAGGGCTTGCCGGTAGAGGCTGGCATCTCGGTGGGCGGCAATGTGCGCAGGCCCATCATCCGGCTGGTGTCCGAACCGGATGTACCCGATCCGGAAAAGCTGTCGTGGATTGTGCTGGGGCGTGCGCCTTCCGGTTCGTCCGGCAGTGAAATGGGCTTGCTGCTACCGGCAGCCAATGCGCTGCTGGGCAGTGGCATGGCGGGCGATCTGGCGCGCGGGCTGGGTTTCGACGAGTTCGGCGTGGGGCAGGGCGAGCTGGGTACGACCGGCCGCAGTGCTACCAGCCGGGTGGTGGGCGGGGGCTCTGCGGTGACCAGCGATGCGGCGGTCAGCGGTCAGGTGCTCACGCTGGGCAAGCGCCTGTCGTCGGACATGATGCTGTCCTTCGAGCAAAGCCTCGGGGGGGCGGAGAGCCTGGTCAAGCTCAGTTACCAGATCAGCCGCAGGGTGTCCTTCGTGATGCGCGGTGGCACCAACAACTCGGCCGACATGTATTACACGGTGTCCTTTCGCTGAAGAATGAGGGAGGCAGGTATGGATACGTCATCCGACAAACAGATTTCCGGCATCGCGAAGCAGCTTGAAACCGCCATTCTCGGAGGGGGGTGTTTCTGGTGCCTGGAGGCGGTCTTCAGCGAGTTGGCCGGGGTGCATGAGGTGCGCTCCGGTTACTGCGGCGGGCACATCGAATCCCCCGATTACGCGTCGGTATGTACCGGGCAGACCGGCCATGCCGAGGTGGTGCGCATCCGCTTCGATCCGGAGGCGCTGAGCTTCCGGCAGGTGCTGGAGGTATTTTTTGCGATTCACGATCCGACCACGCTTGACCGTCAGGGCAACGACGTGGGCAGCCAGTACCGTTCGGTGATCTTTGCGACCACACCGTCGCAGCGGGATGAAGCGACCGGGCATGTGCAAGCGCTGACCCGTGCTGGCGTGTTCGACGCCCCCGTCGTGACTGCGATCGAAGCTGCGCAGCCTTTCTGGCCGGCCGAAGCCGTGCATGATGACTATTACGCGCGCCATCCGCAGCAGCCCTACTGCCAGTATGTGGTGGCGCCGAAGCTGGCGAAGTTCCGTCACCTGTTTGCCACGCTGCGGCGCAGTGTGTAGGGCGTGGTGACGGCCCTGTCCAGACCGATTTTTCAACCCGACAGAGGGAAGTGCTGATGTCTCAAACAACAACGGCCAGCGGACTGGTCATCGAAGATATGGAAACCGGCAGCGGAGCCACGGCCGAGCGTGGCCGGATGGTGTCGGTGCATTACACCGGCTGGCTGACCGATGGCAGCAAGTTCGATTCCAGCAAGGATCGCAATGCACCGTTCCAGTTTCCGCTGGGGGCCGGTCATGTGATTCGTGGCTGGGATGAAGGCGTGCAGGGCATGCAGGAAGGTGGCCGGCGCAAGCTGACGATTCCGCCCGAACTGGGCTATGGCGCACGCGGCGCAGGCGGTGTCATTCCGCCCAATGCCACGCTGGTGTTCGAGGTGGAGTTGCTGCAGGTGTTCTGATTCAGATGCAGGCTGCGCGCGCGCCTCAGCAGGTTTCCTGCACGATGCGCAGGATGTCCTCGCCGTAAGCTTCCAGCTTGCGGTCGCCAATCCCGCTGATGCCGGCCAGTTCACTCAGGCCGGTGGGACGGGCGAGGGCAATCTCGCGCAGCGTCGCATCCTGAAACACTACATAGGCGGGCACATTGCGCGCCTTTGCGGTGCTCGCCCGCCAGGCACGCAGGCGGTCGAACAGGGTGGTGGGCAAGCCGCCCGGAATATCCAGCGGAGTGGTGCTGCGGCGCTTGCTGCGGTGGCGTTCGCGCTCCACCCGCAGATGGAGTGCGATTTCTCCGCGCAACAGCGGCCGCGCCTGTTCAGTCAGCTGGAGCGCGTTGTAGCGGTCGTGGTCCACTGCCAGGCATTCACGCGCGATCAACTGGCGAAACACGGCCTGCCAGCGCTTCTTTTCAAGATCGCGGCCAATCCCGAAGGTGGACAGGGTTTCATGGCCGCGTTCCTGCACCTTTTCGCTGCTTTCCCCGCGCAACACGTCGATCAGATAGCCGGTGCCGTAACGTTGCCCCGTGCGATACACGCAGGACAGGGCCTTGCGCGCGGCCTCGGTGGCATCCCAGGTCTGCGGGGGGTGCAGGCAGTTGTCACAGTTGCCGCAGGGGGTGCCCTGCTCGCCGAAGTAGGCCAGCAGATGTTGCCGGCGGCAGGTGGTGGCTTCGGCCAGCCCGACCAGCACATCGAGCCGGTTGCGGGCCATGCGCTTGAAGTGTTCGCCGGCTTCCGATTCGTCGATCATGCGCCGTTGCTGCACCACGTCCTGCGCGCCCCAGGCCATCCAGGCCTGCGCCGGCAGACCGTCGCGACCGGCGCGGCCGGTTTCCTGGTAATAGCCCTCGATCGAGCGGGGCAAGTCGAGATGGGCCACGAAGCGCACATCGGGCTTGTCGATACCCATGCCGAAGGCAATCGTGGCCACCATCACCAGCCCGTCTTCGCGCAGAAAGCGGCTCTGATGCTCAGCCCGCAGTTCGGTGCTCATCCCGGCGTGGTAGGGCAGGGCATGGATGCCCTGGGTCTGCAGCCAGGCCGCTGTTTCATCCACCTTGCGGCGTGACAGGCAATACACGATGCCGGCCGCTGCCGGGTACTCTTCGCGCAGGAACTGCAGCAACTGGCGGCGGGGGTCGTCCTTTTCGACGATGGTGTAGCGGATGTTGGGGCGGTCGAAACTGGAGACGAAGCGCCGGGCCTGCACCAAATGCAGGCGTTCGGCGATTTCCTCGCGGGTTTGCCGGTCTGCGGTGGCGGTCAGGGCAATGCGCGGAATGCCGGGGTAACGCTCGGGCAGGATCGACAGCTGCAGGTATTCGGGGCGAAAGTCGTGGCCCCATTGCGACACGCAGTGCGCCTCGTCGATGGCGAACAGGGCCAGCCGGCGGGTGTCGCGCAGGTGGTCGAGCAGGTCGAGGAAGCGCGGCGTCATGAGCCGTTCGGGCGCAACGTACAGTAGCTGCAGGCTGCCGTCATGCACCGCATGCTCGACGGCACGGCTGGCCTCCAGGTCCTGGCTGGAGTTCAGGAAGGCCGCTGAGACGCCGGCCTCCACCAGTGCGCTGACCTGGTCGTGCATCAGGGCGATCAGCGGAGACACCACGATTGCCAGCCCTTCGCGCATCAGCGCCGGAATCTGGTAGCACAGCGACTTGCCGCCGCCCGTGGGCATCAGCACCAGCGCATCACCGCCTGCGGCCACATGTTCGACGATGGCCTGCTGCTCGCCACGGAATGCGGGATAACCGAAAACGTGTTCGAGAATGTGCTGGGCCGTGGAGGCGGGGACGGAGGAGGGGTGGGGGCTGGCGTTCATCAGCCCGATTTTACCCCGTGCGGCAGGTGTCTGTATGTGCGGCCCGCCATGTGTGCAAGGCGCTGCCCAGTTCGCCGATGTGGTTCATGACGAGGACGTTGTCGAGCCTGCACTGGCGGTCCCGCAGTGCCCCGCCACCGGCCCAGATCGCGATGTGTCCGGGTAGCAGGGCACGCACCTGGCGCAGGCCGTCTACCGCCTGGCGGGGCGGGAAGGCTTCGCTGAAGGACAGCGCCACGATGTCGAAGCCGCCCTTCACGGCCGCTTCGCAAATGTCCTGTACCGGCGTTTGCACCCCGAGCGACACGCAGCAGCTTCCTTCGGGCACCAGCATGGCCTCCACCATCAGCAGCCCCAACTGATGCTGCTCTTCCGGAAGCGTCGTCAGCAGCACGCGCGGACGGCACCCGGGGGTTGGCTGCGTGCCGATCGCCGCGCGCAGCACGTTCTGCATCTGTTCCGTGTACAGGTGCTCTTCCGGCACGGCCAACTCGCCGCGCAGCCATGCATTGCCCACGGCCTGATTCAGTTGCGGCAGCGTGTTCGACACAAAACCCTGAAGCCCTTGCTTCATCACCTGCTGTTGCAGGTGCGCCCGAAGCTCTGCGCTGCGCGCCAGCCGGATCAGTTCCAGAAAGTCCGCAAGCGCACCTGCTTCCTCTCCGGCCTCTGCCTGCAGGCCTTGTGCAGGCGCCTCCTGCAACTGCGCCTGCAGTGCCTGCAGGCTTTGACCCACCACTTTCGAGGGGCGTCGCCCCTGGTCGAGCAGTCGCCTGATCAGCCGCAACTGCTCAACCTGACCGACCGGATAAACACGGTCGCCGTGCGCATCGCGCTCCGGTTGTGGAAAACCGTAGCGCTTCTCCCATACGCGCAGCGTGTCCTTCGATATCCCTGTGTCGCGTTCGACCGAGGCTATGGTGTAGGTGGTCATTTTGTCGTAGACAAGGTATTGACAGGTGTGTTTGTGAAGCCTATCTTAGGGTCTCTTTCACTAATTGTCCAGGACAAGATTATGCGTGCGCTCACTTTCGGAAATCTTGCCAGCGCGCTGGCGATCGTGGCCATGATGCTGGCTGTTTCAGGCGCTCAGGCATCCCTGCCCGAGCCTTCCGGGGCGATTCGACAGGGGGGGCAGACGCAAACGGTACCTTTTATTGTCGTGGACAAAAAAGCCAGCGATAGCCTGCGGCTGCAGTTGTTGGTGCATCGTCCCGACCTGGGGGGCGAGGCTTTGCGCCTTCAGCCTGTGGAACAGGATGGCGGCCGCTGAAACGGGTGCGCGAAAAGGGGTTTGTGTCGTGAAAATGGATGATTTTCGCAATCTGCCGGGCCCGGGGCGCAAGATCGCCGTGGTCGGTAGTGGCATCTCCGGGCTTGCCTGTGCGTGGCTGCTGTCACGCGAGCACCGTGTCACCCTGTTCGAGGCGGCAGATCGGGTCGGGGGGCATACCAACACGGTGGATGTCACCCTGGAGGGCGTCACGCATCCGGTGGACACCGGGTTTTTGGTGTTCAACCGTCGGACCTATCCCAATCTGTGCGCGTTGTTTGCCCTGTTGGGAGTGCAGGCGGTCGAGACCGAGATGAGCTTCTCGGTAAGCCTTGCCGGACTGGATCTCGAGTGGGCCGGTTCTGACCTGAACACCGTGTTTGCCCAGCGCCGCAATCTGCTGCGGCCGGCGATGTGGGGCATGATCGGCGATATCCTCCGCTTCAATCGGGAAACCACGCGCATGGCGCAGCGTGGCGAACGCTGTGCGCTGTCGCTGGGGGCGTATCTCGACAGCCGGGGGTATGGTCAGGCCTTCCGCGACTGGTATCTGTTGCCCATGGCTGCGGCCATCTGGTCCTGTCCGGCCGATGCGATGCTGGCCTATCCGGTGGAAACCTTCGTGCGTTTCTGCCACAACCATGGGCTTCTGCAGATCATCAACCGGCCACGCTGGCTGACCGTGAAGGGGGGCGGGCGAGCCTATGTCGAGCGTTTGCTGGCCGGAATCGAGGATGTGCGCTTGAGCACGCCGGTCAGGGGGGTGAGTCGCAATGCGCGTGGGGTGCGTCTGTTCACCCCGCAGGGCGCGGAGCAGTTCGAAGAGGTAGTGCTGGCGTGTCATTCCGATCAGGCGCTGGAAATCCTGGGGAGCAGTGCCACGGCGGATGAACGCAGTGTGTTGGAGGCCATCCATTACCAGCCGAATCGGGCGGTACTGCACACCGATCGTTCGTTGTTGCCGCGCCGTGAGCGCGTATGGTCGGCCTGGAACTATTTCGCTGAATCCTCCGGTGCGTCTGCCGGTCAGGCCGTTTCGGTAAGCTATCTGATCAACCGGCTGCAGCCGCTGCCGTTCAGCACACCCGTGGTGGTGTCGCTGAATCCCTTGCGCGAGCCGGCTGCCGATACGGTGCTGGCCCGCTTCGACTATGCGCATCCGGTGTTCGATCGGGCCGCGCTGGATGCCCAGTCGCGTCTTGCCGGCATTCAGGGCGTGGAGCGGGTGTGGTTTGCCGGCGCATGGGCGGGCTACGGTTTTCATGAAGACGGCCTGAAGTCGGCGCTGGAGGTGGTGCAGGCGTTGGGCGGAACGGTGCCGTGGCGCAGCCAGCCAGCCGATGGGGTGAGGCGGGCATCCGTGCCAGTTGAATGCAGGGCCGTGGCATGAGCACGCCGGCCGACCTGTCGCCCTGCATCTGCTTCGGTGCGGTGATGCACCGCCGTGAGGTGCGCGCAGACAACCTGTTCACCTACCGCAGCGCCTTCGTGCGCGTGCCGCTGTCGCAGTGGCACACGCTCTCCGTGCCCTTGCTCGGCATGGATCGATTCAATGTGTTCGGTCTATACCGCCGGGACCATGGCCCCCGCGATGGCGGCGACTTGTTGCTGTGGATACGTGACGTGCTCGCCCGGCAGGGGCTGTCCAGGGCGTGCGACGGTGAGGTCGTGCTGCACACCATGCCGCGCATTTTTGGCTATGTCTTCAATCCGGTGAGCTTCTGGTTTTGCCATGACGCAGCAGGCAGCCTGCGGGCGGTGCTGGCGGAGGTGAACAACACCTTTGGAGAGCGTCACAACTACCTGATCCACCACGACGACCTGCGACCGATCTCGCGCGACGACACGTTACAGGCGCGCAAGGTGTTTCATGTCTCCCCCTTTTTTCCGGTGCAGGGCAGTTACCGTTTTCGCTTTGGGGCGTCCAATGGACACCATTCGGTGGATATCGATTACTACATTGGCGAGCAGCGCCAGCTGCGTACCCGGGTAAGCGGTCAGGCCCGGATGCTGGACGGTGCAGGGCTGCGCCGCTGGTTGCTGCGCCATCCGTTGATGACCTTTGGCGTGGTGCTGCGCATCCACTGGCAGGCGCTGCGGCTTGCGCTGCGCCGTGTGCCGTTCTTTCGCAAACCCTTGCCACCGCTTGAGGAGACAAGCCGATGAGCGCAATCGACCCCGCCCTGGGCAGCCCGGATCTGGCGGCCCTGTGTCCGCGCACCCTGTCCGCCCTGCCGCATGCCAGCCGCCTGGTGCTGGCCATGCTCGATGAACTGCAGGGCGGCGCCCTTGCCGTCCTGTTGCCCGAAGGGCGCTGGCTCAGAGTGGGGCAGGGCGCGCTGGTGGCGCAGCTCAGGGTGCATGACCATGCCCTGTTTGCCCGGGTGCTGGCGCAGGGGGATATTGGCCTGGCCGAAAGCTGGATGGACGGGCTGTGGGAAACCGATGCCTTGCCCGGCCTGCTCATCCATCTGGCGAGCAACCGTGCGCACCTGGAAAAGGCCATGCATGGCCGTGTGCTGTCCCTGCTGGGGCATCGCCTGTGGCACCGGCTGCGTGCCAACACCCGGGCGGGGGCACGACGCAATATCGAGGCGCATTACGATCTCGGCAATGATTTCTATGCCCTTTGGCTGGACGATTCGATGACCTATTCGTCTGCCGTGTTCGAGTCACCCGATGACAGTCTGGAGCAGGCGCAGCAGCGCAAGTACCGGCGCATCCTCGATCGCATCGGAGCGCGTCCCGGTCAGCATATTCTGGAGATTGGCTGCGGCTGGGGCGGTTTTGCGCAGATTGCCGCCACGGAGTACGGCTGCCGGGTGCGGGGCGTGACGCTGTCGCCGGCTCAGCTCGCGCATGCCTGTGCGCGAGCTGAGCGGGGTGGGTTCGATGATCGGGTCGATCTTCGGCTGTGCGACTACCGCGACATCGACGGTCAGTACGATCACATCGTCTCGATCGAGATGATCGAAGCGGTGGGCGAGCAGTACTGGCCGACCTACTTCGCGCAATTGTCGGCACGCCTTCGGCCGGGGGGGCACTGCATGGTGCAGGCGATCACCATTTCCGATGCCCTGTTTGAGCGCTATCGGCGTGGCACGGACTTCATTCAGCGCCATGTGTTTCCAGGCGGCATGTTGCCTGCGCCGTCGGTCGTGCAGCAGCAGGCCCGGCAGGCCGGGCTGGCGGTGGTGGAGGATTACCGTTTCGGTCAGGACTATGCGGGCACGCTGGCATGCTGGCTGCAGCGTTTCGAGGACGTCCTGCCACAGGTGCGAGCACTTGGCTATCCGGAGCGCTTCATCCGCCTGTGGCGCTTCTATCTGGCGTACTGCGAGGCCGGGTTCCGGGCGGACAGTCTCGATGTGCACCACTATCTGCTGAGCCATGCAGACTGAAACGATGAGGGCGCCGGCAATGCGGCCGCCAGCCGAGGTGCTGGAGGCCTTGGTCCGGGCCTATGAGCAGCTCTCGCCGCTGCGCATGCCGGCGCTGCTGGCATGCTATGCCCCCGATGCGTGCTTCAAGGACCCGTTCAATGAGGTTCAGGGGCATGCGGCCATCGAGCGCATCTTCAGGCACATGTTCAAGCAGGTGGTGCAACCCCGCTTCAAGGTGCATACCCGGCTGCTGCAGGGCGATCAGGCCATGCTGGGCTGGTATTTCAGCTTTCGCAGCGGGGGGCGCGAGCTTGTGGTGCGCGGTGTGAGTCACCTGCGCTTCGATGCGCAGGGGCGGGTGTGCAGTCATCGTGACTACTGGGATACGGCCGAGGAGTTGTATGCCCGCTTTGCGCTGATCGGCCCCGTGATGCGCTGGCTCGCCCGACGTCTTTCGGCGGGTTGAGCGCGCATTCAGGGGGCGTTTGCTGTCCTGCCTGGGTCACACTGCATGCGCGAGCAGGCCGCGCATTTTCTGCATGGCGCGGGCCTCGATCTGGCGGATGCGTTCGGCCGACACGCCGTACTCTGCAGCGAGTTCATGCAGGGTCGCGCTTTCGCCCTCTGCCAGCCAGCGCCGCTGCACGATGTTGCGGCTGCGCTCGTCCAGACTGTCGAGTGCTTGATGCAGGCCCACGTCCTGCAAATGGGCCAACTGCGCACGCTCCAGCACTTCGGAAGGCTCTGCGTGAGGGTCGGGCAGATAGGCGATGGGTGCAAAGCGCTCGTCTTCGTCCTCGCGGTCCCCCTCCAGCGGCATGTCGCGCCCGCCCAGGCGGGTTTCCATCTCGACCACTTCCTCGGGCTTGACGCCCAGATGCGTGGCCACCGCCTGCACCTCTTCAGGGTTCAGGGTGCGGGTGTCGCTCTTGAGGCTGCGCAGGTTGAAGAACAGCTTGCGCTGTGCCTTGGTGGTCGCAATCTTCACCAGCCGCCAGTTGCGAATGATGTATTCGTGAATCTCTGCCTTGATCCAGTGAATCGCGAATGACACCAGCCGCACACCACGCGACGGGTCGAAGCGCTTCACCGCCTTCATCAGGCCAATGTTGCCTTCCTGTATCAGGTCCGCGTGCGGCAGGCCATAACCCAGATAACCACGGGCAATTGCCACCACCACGCGCAGGTGCGACATGACGAGCCTGCGCGCGGCCTCCACATCGCCATTATTGTGCAATCGGGTGGCCAGGTCGTGTTCTTCCTTTTCCGTCAGTAACGGAATGCGGTTGACCGCATGAATGTACTGATCGATGCTGCCGGCCGTGGTCGGCGTCGGAAACGAAAGGGCATGGGACATGTGTCTGCTTCCTCCTTGAGGAAAATTCTAGCACTCTGCGGGTGAGAGTGCTAAATGTGCAAACGGGTTCCCGAGTGGCGATGCAACGGGGGCTGTGTGACGGAGCTCAGTGACTGGAGGGCGGTTCAGCGAAAACCTCATCAAGCGCTTTCGCGTCGAGTACGGCTTCGGACCAGACGGCCAGTTCGGTTTCGCTGGCCGAATTCAGGCGCTGGCCGACCCAGGCAGGCAACTCGCCGAAGCGCCGGCTCAACAAGCGAGCCAGCAAACGGGCCTCACCCTCCATCCGTCCCTCCATCCGTCCCTCCATCCGTCCCGTGGCCATGTAGGATTCGGCCCATTGCTCCATTCTTTGCGACAGCATGACGCGTAGCTCCTTCAAGTCATCCAGTTCGGGCAGCAGGATGGGGTATTTCTTGTTGCGCTTCAAGACTGCGCGCAGCCAGATGGCGATGAGTCGGCGCAAAACGCGGTACTCCTCCGACTGGGTCGCCTGCAAAATGGTGTCCAGTGCTGCTTTGAACTTGTCGGGTGAGAGAGGTTGCTCCAGCCGGAAGATGCCTGCGGCAACGTTGTGTGGCAGGCCGGCAAGCATCTCTGGCGGATATGCGCCCTCGTCGATCAGGACATAGCGCATCTGTGGCTGCAGTGCTGCGAGAAAGCCCGGCAGCTTGGGCAGGAGTTCGGACAGTGTCGTGGGGGCACGCCATCGCGGCTCGCCGTTGTAGAGTACGATGGGCAGCACCGGCGGCAGCAGCCCGTCCGGACCGAGTTGTTTCTGGCGGATGAGGTCCTGATACAGCAGCCCGACATACACCATCACCCGCAGCGCCATGAAGCGCTCGTCGGTGCTCTGGAATTCGATCAACAGGTACAGATACAGCCAGTCCTCTCCGCTCTTGACGCGCCACACCACGTCGTCCTCGCGCTGGCGCATGTCCTCGGTGACGTACTGACCGCTGACGCGCTCCAGCGTGGAAAAATCAAGCTGGTGCAGCCACGGCTCGTCGATGAAGCCCTGCACCAGATCGCGCACCATGAGCTTGTCGGAGAACAGCAGCTTGTAACCGGTGTCGTGTTCGTGGGCCATAGGTGGTGAGTATTCCGTAATCGTTCAGGGGGCGTGGGGTGTCGGCTGGCATGGTGCGCGCATGAAATTCCGTGCCCTCGCGCATGCAGTGGGGCGACTGCGCCTGTCTCCGGCTGCGCTGCGAGCGGGTATTTTCACAGGGCGTGGGGCACTGGCACAGTTTTCCGTAAGGACGTATGCTTGCGCAGTTGGAGGTCCTGTTGCTCTCATGCAACACTTTTGCCCGAAATGCCGGGGGAAACGTGATTTTGGGTTGCGTGCCGCTTGTCGCGTTTGCACAATGGCTCCAACTTCTCAATTGAGAGGTAAGTCGGGCCGACCAACTGTCGGTTTCAACTTCAAACTAGAGGAGAAATTCATGCAGAAGAAACTTATCGCTCTGGCTGTTGCCGGTCTGGTCTCGGCTCCGGCTTTTGCTCAGTCGAACGTTACGATTTACGGTCTGATCGACATGACTGTGGCGCACACCACCGACAGCATGTCGGGTGCATCCAGCCGCACCGGTCTGGATTCGAGCTCCAACAGCCCGATGTCCGGTTCCCGCATCGGTTTCCGTGGCGTGGAAGATCTGGGCAACGGCCTGAAGGCTTCCTTCGTGATCGAAGGCGGCGTTGCTGCTGATACCGGCACCTCCGCTCAGGGCGGTCGTACTTGGGGTCGTCAGTCCTTCGTGGCCCTGTCGGGTGGTTTCGGTACCGTTGCTGCCGGTCGCCAGTACAGCCCGCAGTTCTCCATGCTGGGCAAGATCGATCCGTTCGGTCTGGGTTCCTACGGTGACATCGCTTACTCCGGTGTGTACAACATCACCGCCGGTGGTCGTATCGACAACCTGCTCGCCTACGTTTCTCCCAGCATGTCCGGCTTCCAGGTTGTGGCCGGTTACTCGGGCAGCGCTGCCGGCAACGAGACCGGTCAGAATGGCGATGCTCGCGTTTACGCAATCAACCCGACCTACACCAATGGTCCGATCTTCGTTGGCCTGAACTACCACGTAGTTGACGTGAAGGGCGCCTCCGAAGACAACAAGGTCTGGGATCTGGGCGGTACCTACGATTTCGGCATGGTCAAGCTGGCAGCAGTGTATGGCCAGGACAAAGTTAACAACGCCTTCGACCTGCGTCGCTGGATGGTGGGTGCCACTGTTCCCGTCGGCCAGGCTGGCGCTGTGAAGCTGTCCTATCAGAGCGCTGAAGACAAGGAAATGTCTGGCGACAACGAGTCCAACAAGTGGGCAATTGGCTATGAGCACAAGCTCTCCAAGCGCACCAACCTGCACGCCACCTACGGCGCACTGGACGACAACGATCTGGGCTACTCGATCGAGCGTGACTACGAGACCGGCTTCGCTGTTGGTCTGCGCCACACCTTCTAATCTGTCCCCTCGACAGGTTTGAAAGCAAAACGGGAGCTGCAGCTCCCGTTTTGCCGTATACGGAGGCATGCACCGGTCGTGCTTGGCGCTATCCTCAGGTCGAAGGGCCTGTTTCAGCAGGGGGCGAACGGCATGTGGCGCAACACACGGGGTGTTCCGCCGTTGCACGAACTCAATGGCCGCCGGGCGGGTGTCCGAAGATGGCGTCGAGGCTGCCGGCGTCGAGCACGGCCTCGGACCAGGCTTCCAGCTCCTGTTCGGTGGCGTGATTCAAACGCTGTGCGGCCCAGTCCGGCAATAGGCCGAAGCGGCGCGTGAGTTGGCGTGCAAGAATGCGTGCCTGCCCTTCGAGCCGGCCCTCCAGCCTTCCTTCCAGCCGGCCTTCGAGCCGGCCTTCGAGCCGGCCTTTCTGCAATCCCTTGTGCAACCCTTGTTGCTCGCCTTTGGCGATGAAGCCTTCGGCCCATTGTTCGATGCGTTGCGACAACATGATGCGTAACTCCTGCAAGTCATCCAGCTCAGGCAGCAGGATGGGGTATTTCCGGTTGCGCTTCAAGACGGCACGCAGCCAGATGGCG
>WPCG01063104.1_pt1 | contig 99924 bp, 80 predicted proteins | sample 5403311 | NCBI WGS metagenome assembly WPCG01 (sample SAMN12869467, study PRJNA574797) | sludge metagenome | isolation source: wastewater treatment of Control | place: China:Beijing | collected 2019-05-17 | reverse complement strand
TCCTTACCGTTTGTGGTCGTTTCGACACCGCCACTTTGGCACATCGATGCCGTCAGGTAACTGGAGGGCTCCCCTCATTGAAGGGCGCCACCTGCCAGTGCCTGAGGCGGGAGGGAGGCGTCCATTACATCTCCTACAGGGTGATCGGCCGCGGCGGGGTGCCGTAGGAGCGGCGCAAGCCGCGAGCTTTTCCGGGCGGCTGCGACGGGCTGTGTCGCCTTCAACCCCTCGCGGCTTGCGCCGCTCCTACGGCGGGAACAGACACCGCGGCGCCCCCCCGGTAGGAGCGGCGCAAGCCGCGAGCTTCCCGGGCGGTTGCGTACGGCCGTGCACAGCGCTCCTCATGCATCGGTTAATATTGCTGCATACCTTCAACCCACAGGGAGTGCCGCAATGTCTCAGGATCAGAACGCGCAGGACCCGCTCGATTTCGTTCGCGGCATGTGGAACAGCATGGGCTTCTCGCTGCCCGGCATGGTCACGCCCACGCTGGATGTCGATGAACTCGACAAGCGCATCGCCGACATGAAGGCGGTCGAGGGCTGGCTGAAGATGAACCTCAACATGCTGCAGATGAGCATCCAGGGCCTCGAGATGCAGCGCGCCGCCATCGCCGCCGTGAAGGCAATGAGCCAGCATGCGGCGGGCAGCGACGCACCGGGCGCGGACAACGCCGCAAACGCAGGCGCCAACCCCTTCGCCGCTGCCGCTGCGATGTGGCCCTGGAACATGATGAACAACGCACAGGCCGACGACGCCCAGGCCGCGGCCGACAGCGCTGCCAAACCCGCGGCCCGGGGCGGCCGCCGCAAGGCGCCCGCCGACAAGTAAGCCGGAACAGCGTCAGATCACGCCCGCTGCACGCAAGCGGGCGCGCTCATCGGCTCCAAGCCCAAGCCCGGCCAGGATCTCATCGGTGTCGGCACCCGCGCGCGCAGGCGCCGGGCTCGCGGCACCCGGCGGCATGCCACCGAGACGGACAGATGGGCCGAACTGGCGCACACCGCCCACCTCCATCACCATGCCGCGCGCGCGCAACTGGGCATTCTCCAGGCTCTCCTCCAGCCTGAGCACCGGCGTCACACAACAATCCACACCGTCGAACAGCGCCACCCAGGCCTGCTGGCTACGACTGCGGAAGATCGCCGCCAGTGCGTCCCGCACCCGCTTGCCGTCTTCGCCGACCGCGAGATGGCCGGGCTTCAGGTCCGGGCGCTCGAGGGCGTCGCACAACATGTGCCAGAACTTCTCTTCCAGTGCCCCCACCGCCATGTGGCGGCCGTCCGCAGTCTCATACACGCCATAGCAGGGCACGCCGCCGTCCAGCAGATCCTCGCCGCGCGGCCGCACATGTCCGTTGGCCAGCACCTCGGCAAGCGGGAAGATCGCGTGCGCGAAGGCCGCATCGGTCATCGACACATCGACATGACGCCCCTGGCCACGCTGGCGCGCATCGAACAAGGCCACCATGATGCCCATCGCCGCCGCCATCGTACCGCCCAGCAGATCGCCGATCTGCAGGTTCGACAACGCGGGCGGACCGCCCGCAACACCGATCTGGTCGAGCACCCCGGCATAGCCGATGTAATTGATGTCATGCCCGGCGCGCTCGGCATACGGACCGGTCTGGCCGTAGCCCGAGATGCTGCACAGGACGATCGCCGGCTTGCGCTCGGCAAGCACCGCATAGCCGAGGCCGAGCCGCTCCATCACCCCGGGCCGAAACCCCTCGACGACGACATCGGCCTCATCGACCAGCCGCAGGAACAGCGCCCTGCCCTCGGCCTGCTTCAGATCCAGGCGCAAGCTGCGCTTGTTGCGGTTGACCACCTGGTAGAAGTAGCTGGTCTCGCCCCCCATCGCACCCATGGTACGGGCATAGTCACCAGCGCCGGTGTCCTCCACCTTGATCACCTCGGCACCGTAGTCGGACAGATGCTGCGTCGCGAGCGGGCCAGGCAGCAAGCGCGTGAGATCCAGGATGCGCACGCCAGCGAGGGGCGCATGCGTGGCGGGAGAATGAGCCGGGTTCATGTATGTATCCGTGATGATGTCTTGACTGGCCGGCATTATGCCAACCGGCGCCGCCCCGACGGCACCCCTCACACGCCTCGCCCGCCCTGTAGGAGCGGCGCAAGCCGCGAGGGGTTGAAGGCGATGAGCGCTGGGCGGTGCGACGAAAAGCTCGCGGCTGGCGCCGCTCCTACGGCACCCCTCAAACGCCTCGCCCCCCGTAGGAGCGGCGCAAGCCGCGAGGGGTTGAAGGCGATGAGCGCTGGCCGGGACAACTAAAAGCTCGCGGCTGGCGCCGCTCCTACGGCACCCCTCACACGCCTCGCGCCCCGTAGGAGCGGCGCAAGCCGCGAGGGGTTGAAGGCGATGAGCGCTGAGCGGTGCGACGAAAAGCTCGCGGCTGGCGCCGCTCCTACGGCACCCCGCACACGCCTCGCGCCCCGTAGGAGCGGCGCGAGCCGCGAGGGGTTGAAGGCGATGGGCGCTGGGCGGTGCGACGAAAAGCTCGCGGCTGGCGCCGCTCCTACGGCACCCCGCACACGCCTCGCGCCCTGTAGGAGCGGCGCGAGCCGCGAGGGGTTGAAGGCGATGAGCGCTGGGCGGGACGGCGACAAGCTCGCGGCTGGCGCCGCTCTGACACGGGGGCTAGCCAACCGTGTCAGTTGTAGACACGCACGTCGTCGATGACCTTGCCGTCGTTGGCGAGCGCGCCGGAGGGCAGGAAGGCGACCTCGCCACGCAGCTTGGTGAGCTCGCGAATGCTGCTGGCCACGGCGGCTGCGAGCGCTTCGCTGCCACCACCGGCCACCTCGCACATGAGGGTCATGCGGTCGTTGAGATCGGGGTTGTCCACCACCAGGCGGGCACGGCGAATCTCGGCGTGGCGGCGCACCACATCGGCGATCTGCCCCGGATGCACGAACATGCCCTTGACCTTGGTCGTCTGGTCGGCGCGCCCCATCCAGCCCTTGATGCGCAGATTGGTGCGTCCGCAAGGCGACGCACCCGGCAGCACGGCCGAAAGGTCGCCGGTACCAAAACGGATCAGCGGGTAATCGGGGTTGAAGGTGGTCACAACGACCTCGCCAACCTCGCCCTCGGGCACCGGATCCCCCGTCCCCGGACGCACGATCTCGAGCAGGATATCCTCGTCGACCACCAGGCCCTCGCGTGCCGGCGTCTCGTAGGCGATCAGGCCGATGTCGGCGGTCGCATACGCCTGGTAGGCCTGGATGCCACGCGCCGCGAAAGCGTCGCGCACGCTCGGCGGAAAGGCTTCACCCGACACGAAGGCCTTGGTGAAGGACGGCCGCAGGCCGGCCTCGTCCGCCTTCTCGAGCAGGATGCGCAGGAAGGACGGCGTGCCCACGTAGGCATTGGGCTGCAGGTCGACAATCGCCGCCAGTTGCTGCTCGGTCTGCCCCACCCCGGCCGGAAACACCGTGCACCCCAGCGCATGGGCGGCCGTCTCCATCATCGAACCGGCAGGCGTGAAGTGGTACGAAAAGGTGTTATGCACCAGGTCGCCCGCGCGGAAGCCCGCCGCGTGCAATGCGCGCGCGAGCCGGTAGTAGTCGGGCCGGGCGCCTTCGGGCTCGTACAAGGGGCCGGGCGAGGCAAACACGCGTCGGCACGCCGCCCCCCAGCCAACCGCCGCAAAGCCGCCGAAGGGCCGCACCGCCTTCTGCTGCTCCAGCAGTTCGGACTTGCGCGTCACCGGCAGCGTCGCCAGGGCCTCGCGGCTGATGATGGTGTCCGGGTCAACATCCTCGAGCAGGCGGGAAAAGGCGGGCGCGCTCGCCCGCGCGTGGGCGATCTGGCCGGGGAGGCGTGCGAGCAGCGCACGCTCGCGAGCGTCCGCGGGCAGCGTTTCGCGATCGTCGTAAAAAGTCATGTCGGCATCCTTGCGCGATCCGGTATGGAGGAAGTGCGTCGCCCGCAGGCTCAGCTCAGCCAGCGCTTGCGGCGGCGATAGTGCTTGATGTCGCGGAAGCTCTTGCGACCCTCGCCGGACAGGCCGAGGTAGAACTCCTTGACGTCCTCGTTGGTCGCCAGGTCCTTGGCTGCGCCTTCCATCACGATGCGTCCATTCTCCATGATGTAGCCGAAGTCGGCATAGCGCAGGGCCACCATGGTGTTCTGTTCGGCGAGCAGGAAGCTCACCCTTTCCTTGGTGTTGAGATCCTTCACGATCTCGAACACTTCTTCCACGATCAGCGGCGCAAGGCCCATCGACGGCTCGTCGAGCAGCACCAGCTTGGGCTTGGCCATCAGCGCACGACCGATCGCGCACATCTGCTGTTCGCCGCCCGAGGTATAGGCCGCCTGGCTGTTGCGGCGCGTCTTCAGGCGTGGGAAATAGTTGTAGACCTTTTCCAGGGTCTCCTCGACCGCGGCCTTGCCGTCGGTGCGGGTATAGGCGCCGGTACGCAGGTTCTCCTCGATGGTCAGGTGGCCGAAGCAGTGGCGGCCCTCCATGACCTGCACCACCCCACGCTTGACGAGATCGGCTGGGGTCAGGGCCTCGACGCGCTCGCCCTTGTACTCCACCGAACCCTTGGTCACGTCGCCGCGCTCGCCCTTGAGCAGGTTGCTGACCGCACGCAACGTGGTCGTCTTGCCGGCGCCGTTGCCACCCAGGAGCGCAACGATGCTGCCCTCCTGCACCGACAGCGAGACACCCTTCAGGACGAGGATCACATGGTTGTAGATCACCTCGATGTTGTTGACGCTGAGGAAGGCTGAATTGGGAGCGTTCATCTTCGATTCCACGGAAAGGCCTCCGCACCCGCAGGTGCGGAGGCACGTTTCAACTTACTGCGCGCACTGCTCGGCGGTACGGCGCTGGATGTTCTTCTCCGCGGCGTACTTGCTCGCCGCGTCGAGCACCATCGGGCGCAGGACCTTGTCGTCGGCCTGGTACCAGTCGGAGCTGAACTCCCACTTGTTGCCGTCCCAGGTGTGGACGCGAACCCACGATGCACCCATGTGGTCGGTGCAGGAGGTCTGCACCGGGCGCATCACGCCGGCAAAGCCCATGCCGTCGAGCTTGTCCTGGTCGAGAGTGAGGTTCTCCAGGCCCCAGCGCACCTGCTCGCCGGTCATGACCTTGCCCTTGCCGTAGCGCTCCTGGGCGGCGGCAACGCCTTCGACCCCCAACATGGCCGAGATCAGGCCGCGCATGTACAGCACGGAACCGACTTCGTCCTTCGGACCGGTGCCCTGGCCCTTGTCATGCACCATGGCGAGGATGTCCTTGACCACCTTGGAGTTCGGCTCTGCACCGTGCTGCAGGGTGAGCGCGCTGTAGCCCTTGGCGCCGGCGCCGACGTCCTTGACGTCCGGCTCGGCACCCGCCCACCACACGCCGAGCATCTTGTCGCGCGGATAGCCGGTGGCCTGCGCTTCCTTGAGCGAGGTCGAGTTCATCACGCCCCAGCCCCACAGCAGCACGTGGTCCGGACGGTCGCGGCGGATCTGCAGCCAGGTCGCCTTCTGCTCCACGCCCGGGTGGGCAACCGGCAGCAGTTGCAGGTCGAAGCCGTGCATCTTGGCGCGCTCCTGCAGCAGCGGGATCGGCTCCTTGCCGAACGGGCTGTCGTGATAGACCAGCGCGATCTTCTTGCCCTTCAGGTTATCGACGCCGCCGTAGGCCTTGCCGATGTGCTGGATGGCGACGTCGGCCGCCACCCAGTAGGTGCCCAGCAGCGGGAAGTTCCAGGTGAACACCGAGCCGTCCTGCGACTCGCTGCGGCCGTAGCCGGCGGTGATCAGCGGGATCTTGTCCACCGGGGCCTTCTCGGTGAGCGCGAAGGTGATGCCGGTCGACAGCGGCTGGAACACCGTCGCGCCCTTGCCCTTCAGGCGCTCGTAGCACTCCACGCCGCGGTCGGTGGCGTAACCCGTCTCGCACTCCTCGAACGACACCTTGACGCCATTGATGCCGCCCTGGGCGTTGACCAGCTTCAGGTAATCGACGTAGCCGTTTGCCCACGGGTTGCCGTTGGCGGCATAGGCGCCGGTGCGATACACCAGGATCGGGAAGTACTGCTCGGCTGCCTGGGCGTGGGCCGCGGGGGTGAACACGGCGGACGACAGGCCCACCGAGGCGATGGCGGCCGCGAGGGCCAGGGAACGGAATTTCATGAGTCTCCTCCTTATTTATGCTTCATGGGCACTGCGAAAAGTGTGCTGCATCAGTGCGGGAACGGCCACAGGCGCAGCTTCTGCTTGGCGATCGACCACAGGCGGGCGAGGCCATGGGGCTCGACGATCAGGAAGAAGATGATCAGCGAACCGAAGATGATGAACTCGGCGTGCGAGATACCGGCAGTCGACACCGTCACCCCCACCAGGCCGCCGAGGAAGGGCAGGAACTGGTTGAGGAAGATCGGCAGGATCACGATGAAGGCGGCGCCGAAGAAGCTGCCCATGATCGAGCCCATGCCGCCGATGATGACCATGAACAGCAACTGGAACGAGCGATCGACCGAGAACGCCGCCGGCTCCCACGAACCCAGGTGCACGAAGCCCCACAGCGCACCCGCCACACCGATGAAGAACGAGCTCACCGCGAACGCCGACAGCTTGGCGTACATCGGGCGGATGCCGATCACCTCGGCGGCCACGTCCATGTCGCGGATCGCCATCCACTGGCGGCCGATGCTGGCGCGGGTCATGTTCTTGGCCAGCAGCGCGAACACCACCACGAAGATCAGGCAGAACAGGTACTTCTCCACCGGCGTGTTGATCACCCAGCCGAAGGCTTCGAGCTTGGCCACCGACACCGAGCCCGAGGCCGAGTTGTTGGTAAACCAGCCGATGCGCAGGAAGGCCCAGTCGCACAGGAACTGCGCGGCCAGCGTCGCCACTGCCAGGTACAGGCCGCGCACCCGCAGGCTGGGGATGCCGAACAGGATGCCGAAGCCCGCTGCCGCCACACCGCCGAGCAGCATCGCCAGCACCAGCGGCATGCCATCGACCCGCACCATGAAGTTATAGGCTGCGTAGGCACCGATCGCCATGAAGGCACCCGCCCCCAGGGTGATCTGGCCGCAGTAACCCACCAGCAGGTTCACCCCCAGCGCCGCCAGCGCCAGCACCAGGAAGGGGATGAGCACCGCGCGGAACAGGTACTCGTCGGCGAGGAAAGGCACGCCGATGGCTGCGAAGGCGATCAGACCGAGGACGAACCACTTGTCCTGGGCGATCGTGAAGATCTGCTGGTCGGCCAGGTAGCTCGTCTTGAACTGGCCATTCTCACGATAAATCACTGTTCTATCTCCCCGTCAGACGCGGTTGATGATCTTTTCGCCGAACAGACCCTGGGGCCGGAACAGCAGCACGATGAGTGCCATCACGTAGGCGAACCAGATTTCGATGCCGCCGCCGACGTAGGGTCCGAGATAGACCTCGGACAGCTTCTCGCCGACACCGATGATCAGGCCGCCGACGATCGCACCCGGCACCGAAGTCAGGCCGCCGAGGATCACCACCGGCAGCGCACGCAGCGCCACGGTGACGAGGGAGAACTGCACGCCCATCTTCGAGCCCCAGATGATGCCCGCCACCAGCGCCACCAGGCCGGCCACGCACCACACGATCACCCAGGTCTTGTTGAGCGGGATGCCCACCGACTGCGCCGCCTGGTGGTCATCGGCCACCGCACGCAGCGCCCGGCCCACCGAGGTCTTCTGGAAGAAGACGGTCAGGCCGCCGACCAGCACCGCCGCCAGCAGCGCAGCGATGAAGTCTTCCTTGTTGATCATGACGCCGCCTTCGATGAGGCCCTCGAACATGATCACCGGGTCCTTCGGCATGCCGACGTTGATCGAGTAGATCTCGCTGCCGAAGAAGGTCTGGCCCAGGCCCTCGAGCACGTAGGCGATACCCAGGGTCACCATCAGCAGGGTCGCCCCTTCCTGGTTGACCAGCTTGCGCAGCACGAAGCGCTCGACCGTCCACGCCACCACGAACATCACGATACCCGCACCGATGATGCCGATCACGTTGGCCAGGAACAGGCTGTCGCCGCCCAGCGCCGCGTTCGACCACTCGGAAAAGCGCGCCATCGCCAGCGCGGCGACCAGCACCATCGCCCCCTGGGCAAAGTTGAACACCCCGGAAGCCTTGAAGATGAGCACGAAGCCCAGCGCGACCAGCGAATACAGCATGCCGGTCATCAGGCCGCCCAACATCGTTTCGATAAAGAATCCCATGTCCCGCTCCGCTCAGTGACCGCTGCCCAGATAGGCGTTGATGACGTCCTGGTTGTTGCGCACCTCGTCGGGCGTGCCGTCACCGATCTTCTTGCCGTAGTCGAGGACGACCACGCGGTCCGAAATGTCCATCACCACCCCCATGTCGTGCTCGATGAGCACGATCGTGGTGCCGAACTGGTCGCTGATGTCGAGGATGAAGCGGCACATGTCCTGCTTCTCCTCCACGTTCATGCCCGCCATCGGCTCATCCAGGAGCAGGATCTCCGGCTCCATCGCCAGCGCGCGGCCGAGGTCGACGCGCTTTTGCAGGCCGTAGGGCAGCGCCCCCACCGCGGTCTTGCGGATGTGCTGGATCTCGAGGAAGTCGACGATCTCCTCGACCTTCTCGCGGTGTGCGATCTCCTCGTTGCGCGCTGCGCCGATCCACAGCGCCTGCTGGAAGAGGTTGCACTTCATGCGCAGGTTGCGCCCGGTCATGATGTTGTCGAGCACGCTCATGCCCTTGAACAACGCAATGTTCTGGAAGGTGCGCGCGATACCCTGCTTGGCCGCCATGTGCGGCTCCATCTTCTTGCGCTCCTGGCCGCGGAACATGATCTTGCCTTCCTGGGGGTGGTACACCCCGTTGATCACGTTCAGCATCGAGCTCTTGCCCGCGCCGTTGGGGCCGATGATGGCGCGGACCTCGTGCTCGCGGATGTTGAAGCTGATGTCGGTCAGCGCCTTCACCCCCCCGAAGCGCAGCGAGATGTTCTGCAGGTCGAGGATCACGTCGCCGAACTTGCGGCCGCCCTGGGCGGCGGCAGGTGCGGCATTGCTGGCATTCGTCATTATCTCGTCTCTCCTCACGCGGCCCGCTTGCCGGCCTGCTGCGCGAAGGTCTTGACCTCCTCGATGCGCAGATCGGCAGACACCTTGGCCGTGCGGCCGTCTTCGTACTTGACCTGGGTCTCGATGAACTGGCTCTTCCTGCCTTCGAACATGGCTTCGATCAGCTCACCGTACTTCTCGGCGATGAAGTTGCGCCGCACCTTGCGCGTGCGCGTGAGTTCGCCGTCATCCGCATCGAGCTCCTTGTGCAGGATCAGGAAACGCTTGATCTGCGAGCCGCTCATGTTGGGGTCGCTCGCCAGATCGGCATTGACCTTCTCGATACCGTCGCGGATCAGGTCGTACACCGCCGACTGCTGGGCAAGGTCGGCGTAACCCGAGTAGGCCATGCCCTTCTTCTCGGCCCAGTTGCCCACCGCCTCGAGGTCGATGTTGATGAAGGCGGTGACGAACTCCTTGCCGTTACCGAAGGTGACCGCCTCCTTGATGTGCTGGAAGAACTTGAGCTTGTTCTCGATGTAGTTGGGCGCGAACATCGAGCCGTCGGCCATCTTGCCCACGTCCTTGGCACGGTCGATGATCTTGAGGTGGCCGTCCTCGTCGAAGAAGCCGGCATCGCCGGTCATGAAGTAGCCTTCGGCGTTGATCGACTCGGCCGTAGCGTCCGGGCGCTTGTAGTAGGCCTTGAGCAGCATCGGCCCCTTCACCAGGATCTCGCCGTTTTCGGCGAGCTTGACCTCGACGAAGGGCGCCGGCTTGCCCACCGAGTCCAGCTTGATCTGGCCATCGGGCTGCAGGCACACGTAGGCGCAGGTCTCGGTCTGGCCGTAGAGCTGCTTCAGGTTGATGCCGATCGAACGGTAGAAGCGGAACAGGTCCGGACCGATCGCCGCGCCCGCGGTATAGGCCACGCGGATACGGCTCATGCCGAGCACGTTCTTGAGCGGGCCGTACACCAGCAGATTGCCCAGCCAGTACTGGAAGCGGTCACCGCCCGAGACCGGTTTGCCGTCGAGGATGTCGGCACCACAGCGGCGAGCCACGTCCATGAAATGGTTGAAGACCTTGCGCTTGAGCGCGCTGGCATCCTCCATGCGGATCATCACCTGGGTGAGCAGGTTCTCGAACACGCGCGGCGGTGCGAAGTAGTAGGTGGGCCCGATCTCGCGCAGGTCGTTCATGACCGTCTCGCCCGACTCCGGGCAGTTGATCGTGAAGCCCGCCACCATCGCCTGCGCGAACGAGAACAGGTGGTCGCCCACCCACGCCATCGGCAGGTAGGACAGGATGTCCTCGCGATCGGTGAGCTGATCGAACTGCATGCCACCACGCGCCGCGGCAATGAACGCGCCATGGGTCTGGCACACGCCCTTGGGCTTGCCGGTGGTACCCGAGGTGTACAGCATGATCGAGATGTCGTCGGACGCCCCCTTGTCGATCTCCCCGTTCAGGAAGTCCGACTGGTTGCGGTCGTGGATACGCCCCATCTCCTGCAGCTCATCCAGGCCCATCAGCAGGGTCTGGGTGTAGTGGCGCATGCCGCGCGCATCGTCATAGATCACATGCTCGAGCAGCGGCGCCTCGGGCTGGATCTCGAGCATCTTGTCGACCTGCTCCTGATCCTCGACGATGGCGAACTTGATCTCGGCGTCCTGCAGCACGTAGACCATCTCCTGCGCCACCGCATCCTGGTACATCATCACCGGGATGCCGCCCAGGCACTGGCAGGCCGCAACCGACCAGTACAGACGCGGACGGTTATCGCCAACGATGGCGAGACGGTCGCCACGCTTGAAACCGAGCTGCGCCAGACCGCAGGCGATCGCCCGCACATTCTCGGCCACCTGCGCCCAACTATAGGTCTGCCAGATTCCGTAGGCCTTCTCGCGCATCGCCGGCTGCTGCGGCCGAGCCTTCGCGTGATGCATCAGGTAGCGCGGAAACGTATCCAGCCCACCTGTCGCACCCTGCCCGTGGATATCGGAGCTGCCATTGCCTGCGTCCATTCCACACTCCTCCTTCGGTTTTTGTCCTGTCTGATCCGGCCGCGGGCACCTTGTTATGGTGTATTGCCCGCGGGGCGCGAAGCCGCACCCGTGTCAGTTCAGGATGGAGTGTGACAAGCCACCTTTGCGCAACTGTTTGTGGAATGTACTGAATTGTTGCAGTCGGCCGCCGCCGTGTACAAGCACTGGCCGCGGCGCCGCAGTCAGTGCTGCTCAGCCCGGCAAGGCCAGGCGGTACTGTGACTTGCCGGCGCGCTTGGCTTCGTACATCGCCCCGTCGGCACGGCGCAGCAGTTCGCCGATCTGCGCCGGCGGGCAGTGCGTGAAGGCCACCCCGACGCTAACCCCGATCGTCACCCGCGAGACGCCATCGAGCGCGAAGGGCTGGCCCAGCGCCTCCACCAGCTTGCTGGCGATCAGCCGCGCCGTCGAGATCGCATCGAGCCGCGTCAGCAGCACCACGAACTCGTCGCCGCCCAGGCGCGCCACCACATCGGTCCTGCGCACCACCGCCTCCACGCGTCTCGCCACCAGGGCCAGCAAGGCATCGCCGGCGTGGTGGCCGTGCTCGTCGTTGACCGCCTTGAAACCATCGAGGTCCAGCATCAGCAGAGCAAGGCCGGAGCAATCCTCCTGCCGCGTCACCCACTCGCCATAGGCCTTGTCGACACCGCGGCGATTGAGCAACCCGGTCAGCACGTCGCGCTCGGCCTGGGCCTGGGCCAGCGCCTCGGCACGCCGGCGCTCGGTAACATCGTTCATGATCCCCTGCAGCATGCCGGCCCGGCCTTCGAGCGGATGCAGGACCACATTCACCCAGCGCACACCGCCCAGCGCGACACGGCACTCGAAGTCGCCGCCCTGCACCGGCTCGCCGAGCGCAATCTGGCGCCGCATCTCATCGAAGCGCCGCTCCGGGTCGGCCAGCTGGTCGCCCAGCAGATAGCACTCGGCATGGTCGTCATGGAGCGGCAGGTCGAACATGCGTGCCAGCCACGGATTCCAGTCCGACAGACGGCCATCGGCATCGAGCGTGAACAGACCGGTCTCGGCGTTCTCGAAGATCAGGTGCCACTTGTGCTCCGCCGCCTCATGCAGCGCGCGCGTGCGGCGCTCGCTGGCGATCATCGCGCCCATGCGCTCGATCAAGGCGTTGATGTCGCCCGCCAGGCGGCCGATCTCGTCTCGCCCATGCCCCGTCGGTGTCACCAGACAGGCGCCATGCTCGGCGTCGAGCCGGTGCAGGTCGTCCGACAAGGTACGGATCGGCCGCGTGACGTGGCGGCTCACCACCCAGGCCACACCGCAGGTGATCACGACGACCATGCCCGCCAGCAGCAGGGCGATGAAACGCGAATAGGCACGTGCATCGGCATGCATCGCCGCGTGCTCGGGATGCACCCGCAGCACGCCGACGAGCTCGGCGTCATCAAAGGGCGAGCGCAGCGGCCGGCTCAGCCCGGGCTCGGCCGCCGGCACCTCGCCCCCGGCGGCGGCAAGCTCGCCAGCCTCGCCCTCGATCGCCGCACGAGCGATGCTGCGATTGTGCAAGAGCCCGCTGACCACCTCGCGCGCCAAGTGTTCGTCATGTGCAAAGGCCGCCACGCTGGCCGCGCGCTCCACGGTCAGGAGCTGCTCGCCCAGCTTCGCGTCCAGTCGCGCACGCTCCTCCTTCTCCACCAGGAGTGCGCCGGCCGCACCGACGAGCACACCGACCAAGGCCCCCAGGACGAGGATCAGCACCGTGGCCCGCGAGGCGATGCTGCGCCGCCAGCCCACGGACTGGAACGGCACACTCGAACCTGCGATATTTGGCGCTTTCATCAAAATTAATTCATAACGGCAAATTTATTGACCATTGTCCTGCCGCTCGCAACAGACGAAAATGACCCATGTCACAGGCGGGCACGCAAACCTCAAATTCTGCAGGATTCGCGCTAGACTCACCCGCACCCGATTACCCGAACCGGGCGCCTGCGCGGCGCCCTGCATCCAGGAAAAGCCCTCGATGGAACGCAAGGCCTTCACCAAACCCGTCCATGTCACGACCTGGATGGGCATCTTTCTCGCCCTCGTAGCCGCGCTGGCCGCCGTGCTCGTGCCCCAGCTCAAGCACGCCTTCGTCGCCAACGCCGCCTTCAACGGCGTCATCCTGTTCGTGCTCGCCGTCGGTATCGCGGTCAACCTGCGCCAGGTCTGGCGCCTGCAGCGCGAGGTGCTGTGGATCGAGGACTTCCAGCACGGCGAGGCCGGCCCCGCGCCGGGCGGCCTCAAGCCGGTGCTGCTCGCCCCCATGGCGCGCCTGCTGTCGACCCGCAAGCGCGGCCAGTTCCACCTGTCGCCCACCTCCACCCGCTCCATCCTCGACAGCGTGCAGATCCGCCTCGAAGAACAACGCGACCTGTCGCGCTACCTCATCGGCCTGCTCATCTTCCTCGGCCTGCTCGGCACCTTCTGGGGCCTGCTCGTCACCATCCGCTCGATCGGCGAGATCATCGGCAACATGAGCGTCGGCACCGACCCGGTCGCCATGTTCGAAGCCCTCAAGACCAAGCTCGACGAACCCCTGGGCGGCATGGCGACAAGCTTCTCGACCTCGCTGTTCGGCCTCGCCGGCTCGCTCGTCGTCGGCTTCCTCGACCTGCAGTCCGGCCACGCCCAGAACCGCTTCTACAACGAGCTCGAGGAATGGCTGTCGCACATGACCAAGCTGCCCTCCGGCGTCGGCGCCGAAGGCGAAGGCAACGTGCCCGCCTACGTGCAGGCCCTGCTCGAACAGACCGCCGAGAGCATCGAACGCATGCAGCGCTCGGCGGCGGAGTCCGAACGCGAGCGCCGCGCCACGGCCGAGCACCTGGGCGAGCTCAACAACCAGCTCACGCGCCTCGCCGACCTCATCACCCGCGAATCGCGCGACCTCTCCAACCTGTCGGCCAGCCAGGACGACCTGCGCGCGCTGATCCGCCAGGTGGCCCAGCAACCGGCGCAGGGCGCGCAGTTCTCCGAAGACCTGCGTGCCGAGCTGCGCCTGCTGTCGCGCACCATCGGCGCCGCCCTCGGCAGCCAGGGCGGCAACCGGGCGGAATGACGACATGGCCTTGCTGACCCGCCGCCGCCGGCCGATGGACTTCTGGCCCGGCTTCGTAGACGCCCTCGCCTCGCTACTGATGGTGATGGTGTTCGTGATCCTGATCTTCGTCATCGGCCAGTTCGTGCTCGCCGACGCCGTCAGCGGCCGCGACCGCGCGCTCGAACGCCTCAACGCAGAACTCGCCACCCTTGCCCAGACCTTGAGCCTGGAGCAATCGGCGCGCGCGCGCGCCGATCTCAAGGTGGGCGAGCTCAGCGCCTCGCTCGCCAGCACCGAAGCCGAGCGCGAAGCCCTGTCCACCGAGCTGTTCGCCGCGCGCGACGAGCTTCATGCGGCCCAGGACGACGCCAAGGCCCAGCGCGAGGAGGCCGCTCGCCTCACGACCGACATTGCCGCCCTGCAGCGTCTCAAGGCCGAGCTCGAAGCCGAGGCCGCACGCCTTGCCAGCGCGCTCGACACTTCCGAGCGCGGCCTCAAGGAACAGCAGGAGATGTCCGCCGCCGCGATCGCCCAGGTCGAACTGCTCAACCGCCAGCTTGTCGCCGTGCGCGAGCAGCTCGAACAGCTCAATGCCGCGCTCGCCTCGGCCGAGGCCGCCACTCGCGACAAGGATCTCAAGATCGAGGAACTCGGCCGCGAGCTCAACCTGGCCCTGGCTGCACGCGTGCAGGAACTGGCACGCTACCGCTCGGAGTTCTTCGGCCGCCTGCAGGCCGTGCTCGGCAGCCGCAAGGACATCCAGATCGTCGGCGACCGTTTCGTGTTCTCCAGCGAGGTGCTGTTCCCCAGCGCCTCCGACGAGGTCAGCGCCGACGGCATGATCCAGCTCACCCGCCTGGCCGAAACGCTCAAGACCCTCGCCAGCGAGATTCCCACCGACCTGCCCTGGGTGTTGCAGGTCGACGGCCACACCGACCGTCGTCCGATCGCCACCGCCCGCTTCCCGTCGAACTGGGAGCTGTCCACCGCGCGTGCGCTCGCCATCGTCAAGTTCCTGCGCAGCCAGGGCATTCCACCGGAACGCCTGGCCGCCACCGGCTACGGCGAGTTCCACCCGCTCGACGCCCGCAGCACCGACGAAGCCTACGCCCGCAACCGCCGCATCGAGCTCAAGCTCACCAGCCGCTGAACCTGCACCGATGGGAGAGGGGCCACGCCCCCTTGCCCATCACCGCAGCGGCAGGCGGAACACCACCCTGACACGCTCATCGATATCGGCGCTCGCCACCGCGGCGAGCGCATGCGGCTCAGCGGCCACACGGTCGACCGCGGCAGCCCCATCCTCGAGCACCCGCGGCGGCTGGGTACGGCCGGAAAAGCGCAGCCGCGCCCAATAGGCATCGACCTCGGCGATCTCCTGGCGCACAAGCTGGCGGTAGAAAGGCGCGCGATACGCATCCACCTCATAGATCGTGGCACGCTCGCCAAAAGGCAGCGCGCGCGTACGCCCGAGAAAGAGGTGCACGACCTGGGTACGCTCGAGCGCCACCACCCCGCTCGCCGGATGTGCGATCACGACCAGTTCGTCCGCGAGCACCGCCCCAGCCAGGGCAAGGGATCCGAACAGCATGGACACAAGACGCCGTGTGATCATGCCGGCGCTCAAAAGACGAAATCCAGCACGACGGTAATCACGCTCACGCCGCGCGGCCCGACGCTGGTACCGCTGCCATCGAGCAGCATCGACGAGCGCTTGGCCTCGATGCGGTCAAGCTGCAGCTTCATTGCCGCATTCGGCATCAGGTCATAGCGCACGCCCACGCCCCAGGAGTACTGGTCGTTTGCAATCAGCCCGGTGGCGAGCGCGTAGGCAGCGCGGATCGGCACAAGCTCGGCCTGGTCGGCGGGCAACGCCAGCGGCCGCGCTCCCGGTGTAAGCATGCCGCGAGAGTAGGTCAGGAATGGCTTCCACGCCCCCGCCCGATAGGCCAGCGTCGACCCCACGCCCCAGCCCTCGAAGCCCGGAAAGCGGTTCATGCTCGCATCGACCCCGAGCAGCTGGGCCGACCAGGGGCCATGCCGCCAGGTCACGCCGAGCCCGACATAGCTCAGGTTGCTGTTGCGCCCCTCCATCTCCGCGGCCCTGGCGCCCGCCTGCGCAGCAAGCTCGGGCGGCAGCAAGGGCGCGATCTCACGCAGCGCACCGGCCAGGCGCGGCGTCAAGCCGTCACCCGGCGTGCGCACCTGGCCCCAGGCCAGCCGCATCGCCAGGGCGGTCGACTCCCACTGCAGCGTCGCCCCCAGGGTCGTCGACGCTTCGCGGCGGAACAGGTAGCCGCCCCGGTAATCCTCGCCGCGCGTGCGTCCGCCATAAAGCTTCAGGCTCAGTTCGCCCTCGCCGACGACGGTGCTGGCGCGCAGATCAACGCCATCGAAACGGTCGAAGCTAAGCTGCCCGTACAGGTCGGTATAAGGGCGCACCGTGGTGTAGGCATAGCCGACATGCGGCGAATCGCCATCCAGGTAAATGTCCACCCCAAGTCGGCCGGCGCGCAACTCCAGGCCGGGTGTCGGCGAATACTTGACGAAGCCCCAGCTCAGGCGCGGCGCCCAATCCCCTTTGCCATCCTTGCGCACCACGACCTGCGCCATCGATGACCAGCGTGCGTCGACCCGTACATCGGCCTGCACCCCCAGCACGGAATCGATCCCGGTCTCGAGCCGTCCCGCCTGCGCACCCTCGCGCTGGTCTGCGCGGGCGCGGAACTGGGTATCCTGCGCATCGTGATAGCTCGCTGCCAGGGTGCCAAAGCCGCTCAAGCGCAAGCCCGTTCCGGCCCCTGCCGCGTCCTCCTGTGCGGCCGGGCTCGCCGCCCCCCAGCACAACAGGCCCACCGCCACCCAGGCCCGCACCCCCCGTCCGCGCATGAATGCTCCTTGCTCGAGCCCCCTCATTTGCCCGCCGCCTCCAGATCCTTCACCACCACCGACAAGGCCTCGGTCGAGATCAGCACTTCGACGAGCGAAAGCACCAGCGATAGCGCCAGGGTAAGGATGCTGGCGCCGAACAGCAGCTTGCCCGGCACCTGCGCGTCGAGAAACAGCGCGAACATCGACAATGCACACAGCAAGAAGCTGAACACGCCGAAACCCTGCATGTACTGAGTCAGCGCAATGCGGCGCTTGAGCCCTGGCAACTGGCGCTGCACCAATTCCGCCCCGCGGTCGGCCGAGGCACCAAGCTGGCGCACGACCTGGGCAAGCGTCAGAAAACGGTTGGTATAGGCCAGCAGGAGCAGCGAAATGGCAGGAAACAGCAAGGCGGGCGTCGTGAGGTTCATGCTTGGTCTGGTAAACGTGACTGCGACAGGGGTCCAACCCCCATTCTAGCCCTCGCACACGCCCCAAAAGCAGATCGCCGCGGCATTACTGCCGCGGCGATCTGCTTTGATGCAACTGGGATCAGCGCATGCGCCGACGATTCACCGCGCCCAGAGCGAACAGCGCCATGCCCATCAGCAACAGGGTGGGGGGTGCAGGCACCGGGGTCGGCTGGTCGCCACAACCGCTCGTGCAACCGCCCGCGTAGGCTTCGGTCACGATGGTCACATAACGCCCGGGGAAAGTACCCGAATCGTTGATCGACAGATAGCCCGTCGGCACCGAGGTGAAGCCGCTGTGCGACGACGTGCCCCAGTTGCTCAGGCCCGCGGTGGTCAGGCCTTCATTGACCGGGAAGCCGGCCGTCGCCGCCGGAATGACCACGCGCTCTTCCTGGAAGTACGCCGTCGTACCGGCCAGTTCGGCCGCCAGGAAGGAGTTGGCGTTCGACCACCACTGGCTGCCCGAGCCAGACCAGCCGTCGGCCAGCGACACGATGCCCAGACCGGTGCCGCTGCCGGCCCAGTTGACCGCATTGATCAGGAAGCCGCGCGGGCCGTCGTCAACTGCGCCCGGGCCGTTGATGTAGTGCCAGTCGGCATCCTGGCCCGACAGGAAGGTGCGCGTGCCGCGCGCCGCCTCGATCTCGGACTTGGCGCCAAGCAGGCGGGTGGCGTCGAAGCCCATCCCGAAAACCTGGCTCGAGCCGATGACCAGCACATCATAGGCGCTGAAGGTGGGCGTGGGGTCGGACGAGTTCCACAGGGTGAAATTCCAGCTCAGGCTGCCATCACCGGCCGGATCGTAGCTTGCGGCACCCGCGGCCAGGTTGGTCATCTGCGCGTTGTAGGGCGCATCCTGGCCGTACCACAGGACGTTGATGGTGGCCGAATGCGCGATGGGCGCAACGCCGATTGCAGCGACGCAGGCCGCGGCGGAAAGAAGATGCTTCAGGGACATGAAAGGACCTCATGGGCTTGTTCAAGGAGCTGCTGCACCCCTCCAAGCAATCCGCATGCCAACACTACAAGCCACTGTTTTATTGCGATTTTCTTACCAACGCCAGGACTGCCTGTAAAAAGAGCCGACACCTTGCCCCCCGGCGGCAGCGCCACCGGCCCCACGCCGGCCCCACTCCGCTCATCCTGCCGGCGCAAAAAAAACGGCGCCGAAGCGCCGGATCCCACAAAGGGAGAGGGAGGGAGCGGGTTGCCTTACATGCTGCGGCGGTACTGGCCGCCGACCTTGTAGAGGGCATCGGTGATCTGGCCCAGCGAGCAGTAGCGCACCGCGTCGACCAGCACCTCGAACACGTTGGTGTTGGCGATCACGGCCTGCTGCAGCTTGGCCTGCCACTTCGGCGCCTCGGCCTTGTTGCGGGCATGGAAGTCGGCCAGACGCTTCAACTGGCCCTGCTTTTCTTCCTCGGTCGAGCGCGCGAGCTCGATCTCCTGCTGGGCCTGACCCTTCGGGTTGAGGAAGGTGTTCACGCCGATGATCGGGTAGGAGCCGTCGTGCTTCTTGTGCTCGTAATAGAGCGACTCCTCCTGGATCTTGCCGCGCTGGTAGCCGGTCTCCATCGCGCCCAGCACGCCGCCGCGGCTGGCGATGGCCTCGAACTCCTTGAGCACCGCCTCTTCGACGAGGTCGGTGAGCTCGTCGATGATGAAGGCGCCCTGGTTCGGGTTCTCGTTCTTGGCCAGGCCCCACTCGCGGTTGATGATGAGCTGGATCGCCATCGCGCGGCGCACGGACTCTTCGGTCGGCGTGGTGATCGCCTCGTCGTAGGCGTTGGTGTGCAGCGAGTTGCAGTTGTCGTAGATCGCAATCAGCGCCTGCAGCGTGGTACGGATGTCGTTGAAATCCATTTCCTGCGCGTGCAGCGAGCGGCCCGAGGTCTGCACGTGGTACTTCAGCTTCTGGCTGCGCTCATTGGCGCCGTACTTGTTCTTCATCGCCACCGCCCAGATGCGGCGGGCCACGCGGCCGATCACCGAGTATTCGGGGTCCATGCCGTTGCTGAAGAAGAAGGACAGGTTGGGCGCGAAGTCGTCGATGTGCATGCCGCGCGCGAGGTACGACTCCACGTAGGTGAAGCCGTTCGACAGCGTGAAGGCGAGCTGGCTGATCGGGTTCGCGCCGGCCTCGGCGATGTGGTAGCCCGAGATCGACACCGAATAGAAGTTCTGCACCTTGTTATGGACGAAGTACTCCTGGATGTCGCCCATCATCTTGAGCGCGAACTCGGTGCTGAAGATGCAGGTGTTCTGGCCCTGGTCTTCCTTCAGGATGTCGGCCTGCACGGTGCCGCGCACGGTCGACAGCGTCCAGGCCTTGATCTTGGCGTACTCGTCCTCGGTCGGGTCGCGGCCGTTGTCGGCCTTGAACTTGGCGACCTGCTGGTCGAGCGCGGTATTGAAGAAGAAAGCCAGGATGATCGGCGCCGGGCCGTTGATCGTCATCGACACCGAGGTTGTCGGCGCGCACAGGTCGAAGCCGTCGTACAGCACCTTCATGTCGTCGAGCGTGGCGATGGACACGCCCGAGTTGCCGATCTTGCCGTAGATGTCCGGACGCGGGTCGGGGTCGCAGCCGTACAGCGTCACCGAGTCGAAGGCGGTCGACAGGCGGTGCGCCGGCATGCCCTCGGAGACCCGCTTGAAGCGGCGGTTGGTACGGAAGGCGTCACCCTCGCCCGCGAACATGCGGGTCGGGTCCTCGCCCTCGCGCTTGAACGCGAACACACCGGCGGTGTAGGGGAAGGAGCCGGGAACGTTCTCCTTCATCAGGAACTTGAGCGTCTCGCCCTCGTCCTCGAAGTTGGGCAGCGCCACCTTGCGGATCTTGCTACCGGCCAGCGAGGTGTGGGTGAGCTGGGTGCGGATCTCCTTGTCGCGGATCTTCACCACGTACTCGTCGGCGGCGTACAGCGCCTTCTCGGTCGGCCACTGCTCGAGCAGCTTCTTCGCCTGCGGGGTGAGCTCGCCGTCCTTCCAGTTGATGAGTTCGTCAAACGAACCCGCGTCCTTGCCGCACTGCTCGAACAGCCCCTTGGCGATCTTCAGCGACTGGCGCTCACGTGCCACGCGGGCCTGCTGCTCGACGTGCTTGTGGTAACCGCGGACGGTGTCGGCGATCTCGGCCAGGTAGCGGGTGCGGTCGGCGGGGACGATGGCGCGGCCTTCCGACGACGCCTTCACGCTCACCACCGGCAGCTTGCTCTTGGCGACCTTCAGGCCCTTGCCCACCAGCGCCGGCAGCATGGCCTGGTAGAGCGCGGTGACGCCGTCGTCGTTGAAGCGCGCCGCCATGGTACCGAACACCGGCATCTCTTCCGGGCGCTGGCCGAACAGCTCGCGGTTGCGCTGGTACTGCTTGGCGACGTCGCGCAGCGCGTCGAGCGCGCCCTTGCGGTCGAACTTGTTGATCGCCACGAAATCGGCGAAGTCGAGCATGTCGATCTTCTCGAGCTGGCTGGCGGCGCCGAACTCGGGGGTCATCACGTACAGCGACAGATCGACGAAGGGCACGATCGCAGCGTTGCCCTGGCCGATGCCGGAGGTCTCGACCACCACCAGGTCGAAGCCCGCCAGCTTGCATGCGGCGATGACTTCGGGCAACGCGGCCGACACTTCCGAGCCGGTGTCGCGGGTGGCGAGCGAGCGCATGTAGATGTTGTCGTGCTCGATCGCGTTCATGCGGATGCGGTCGCCCAGCAGCGCGCCGCCGGTACGCTTGCGCGAGGGGTCGATCGACACGATCGCGAGCTTGAGCTTGTCGTCCTGGTCGAGACGGAAGCGGCGCACCAGTTCGTCGGTGAGCGAGGACTTGCCCGCGCCGCCGGTGCCCGTGATGCCCAGCGTCGGCACCTTGGTCTTGGCCGCCGCCTCGATCAGCGCCTTCTTGACGTCGTCGCCGTAGCCGCCGTTCTCCAGCGCGGTGATGATCTGCGCCAGCGCACGGCGATCGCCGGCGGCGAGCGCCTTCAGCACCGCGTCGGCCTTCTGTGGCGCGGCCTTGGTGATGTCCATGTCGCAGCGCTCGACCACGCTGTTGATCATGCCCTGCAGGCCCATCTTGGCGCCGTCTTCGGGCGAGAAGATGTGGGTGACGCCGTACTCGTGCAGCTCCTTGATCTCGGCCGGCACGATCACACCGCCGCCGCCGCCGAACACCTTGATGTGCTCGCCGCCGTTGGCCTTGAGCAGGTCGATCATGTACTTGAAGAACTCGACGTGGCCGCCCTGGTAGCTGGTGATGGCGATGCCCTGCACGTCTTCCTGCAGCGCGGCATTGACGATCTCGCCCACGGAGCGGTTATGCCCCAGGTGGATGACCTCGGAGCCGGTCGACTGCAGGATGCGGCGCATGATGTTGATCGAGGCATCGTGGCCGTCGAACAGGGCCGCGGCGGTGACGAAGCGCACCTTGTTCTTCGGCTTGTAGGGCGACAGCTTGTGCGCAACGCTGAGGTCGGTCATTTCGGTCATCTCCAGGTTGGATGAGATCTAACCCTGCAATCTTAGAAGCCCGACACCGCCATTGCCATTGCGCTTGCCGACGCTAATCGTGCAAAATCCGCCAACAACACCCCCACCGCGCACCGCCCCCCGTAGGAGCGGCGCAAGCCGCGAGGGGTTGAAGGCGATGAGCGATCGGCGGACCAACCAAAAGCTCGCGGCTGGCGCCGCTCCTACAGCAGGCCACGGCGCGCCTTCCCCGTAGGAGCGGCGCAAGCCGCGAGGGTTGAAGGCGACTCGCCCATGGCAATAACGATTCTGTGCACTCGAACAACCATGCCCGACACCGCCCCCCACTCCACGCTGCCCCCACGCCTGCGCCGCGGCCGCGCCACGGTAGCGCCCGGCTTCGTCAGCGGCATGCTCGCCGGCTACGTGCGCCGCGGCCACGACCCGGCGCCCCTGCTCTGCCGTGCCGGCATCGACCTTGCAGATACAGCCAGCCGCATTCCCGTCGAACGCTACGCGCTGCTCTACAACCTGTGCATCGAAGCGCTCGACGACGAAGCCTTCGGCCTGCTCCCACAGCCGATGCCGCCGGGCAGCTTCGAATTCCTCTGCCGCGCCATGCTGGGCGCACCAACGCTCGACAAGGCGCTCGGGCGGGCAATCCGCTTTCTGCGCATCGTACTGCCGGGCTTTCGCGTCGAACTGCAGCGTGACGGCGCGCAGGCAAGGCTCCTGATCGACGACGAAGGCCGGCTCGGCCCCCTGGCCGACGACCCCGCCCGCGTGTTCGCGTACGAATGGCTGCTGCGCCTGCTGCATGGCGTGGCAAGCTGGTTCGTCGGCCGCGGCCTCGCCCTCGACGCCGTTCGCTTTCCCTACCCGCGGCCGGCGCACGCCGACGACTACGCGCTGGTCTACACCGAACACTCCAGCTTCGACGCCGAACACCTGGTCGCCGAACTGCAGGCCAACCTGCTCGACCTCCCCCTGCGCCGCGACGAGGCCGCGCTCGCCAGCTTCCTCGACGGCGCGCCGGGCAAGATCACCACCCTCTATCGCCGCGACCGCGAGATGGTGTTCCGCGTCCGCGACCTGCTGCGCGACGCCCTGCCCCACAGCCTGTCGCTGGAAGAGGCGGCCGCCCGCCTGCACCTGTCGCCGCGCACGCTGCACCGTCGCCTCGAGGAAGAGGGCTCGAGCTTCCGCGCCATCAAGGACGCCACCCGGCGCGACATCGCCTATGCGCGGCTAACCAAGACCGCCCAGCCCATCGCCCACATCGCCGCCGAACTCGGCTACGCCGACCCCTCCACCTTCTACCGCGCCTTCGTATCGTGGTCGGGCGTGTCACCCGAGCGGTTCCGGCTGCAGCTTGCGCAGGCGGAAAAGACAACGTGACGTTGACGTAAGCGTCAATTCTTGGCCAAACTGCACGGCTGCGCGCCAAGCGAGGGCGGCAGACAAGAAGCTCGCGGCTGGCGCCGCTCCTACCGCAAACCCAAGGCGCGTCTCCCCCTGTAGGAGCGGCGCCAGCCGCGAGGGGTTGAAGGCGATGGGCGTGGGTGGGTGCGACGAAAAGCTCGCGGCTGGCGCCGCTCCTACGGCAAACCCAACGCGCGTCTCCCCGCTGTAGGAGCGGCGCCAGCCGCGAGGGGTTGAAGGCGATGGGCCGGGGTGGGTGCGACGAAAGGCTCGCGGCTGGCGCCGCTCCTACGGCAAACCCACGGCGCGTCTCCCCGCTGTAGGAGCGGCACCAGCCGCGAGGGGTTGAAGGCGACGGGCGTGGGTGGGTGCGACGAAAAGCTCGCGGCTCGCGCCGCTCCTACGGCAAACCCAACGCGCGTCTCCCCGCTGTAGGAGCGGCACCAGCCGCGAGGGGTTGAAGGCGACGGGCGGGGGTGGGTGCGACGAAAAGCTCGCGGCTGGCGCCGCTCCTACGGGCGCACCGGACAGGGCGCACGGGCACGCGCCATGCAGCAGCCTGTCGCGGCGCACGGCCGATTGTGCAAACATCGCGTGACAGCAACCACGACGGAGAGCGACACAGCATGGTGAAGGCCGACGAGGAGAGCATCACCTATTCCGCGCTGTCGCCCGAACAGCGCCGGCGCTACGACCTGCTGCTCGCCGGGCTCGACCTGCTCGACCAGGCGATCGCGGTGTTCGACGCCACCCCCAAGCTCGTCACCTGGAACAAGGCGCTGCTGCGCCTGCTCGACTTCCCCGAGTCCATGGTGCGCGTGGGCACGCCCTTCGAAGACTTCGTGCGCTTCAATGCCGAGCGCGGCGAGTACGGCCAGGGCGACATCGACACCCTCATCCGCGAACGCGTCGCCGCTGCACGCAGCTTCCAGCCGCACTACGTCGAGCGCGCACGACCCAACGGCCGCATCCTCGCCGTCCGCGGCGTCCCCATCCCCAACCTCGGCTTCGTGTCGCTGTGGACCGACATCACCGAGCAACGCCGCTACGAAGGCGTGATGGAGCAGCAGAACGTACGCCTCGAGGAGCGCGTGCGCGAGCGCACCGCCGAACTCGAGGCCGCCAACAAACGCCTCGCCCGCGCCAACATCGAGATCGACGATATCGCCGAGGCCCTGCGCCGCAGCGAAAACCGCCTGCAGCTCATCATCGACTCCATCCCCGCCCTCATCGCCTACGTCGACCGCGGCGAGATCTACCGCTTCGCCAACAAGGGCTACGCCGACTGGTTCGGCCTGGGCAAGGACGAGATCATCGGCCGCAGCATCCACGAGGTCTTCGGCGAGGACAGCTATACCCAGATCGTCCCCCACCTCGCCCGCGCCCTCGACGGTGAGCGCGTCACCTACGAGTACGCCCGCCGCCTCGCCGATGGCCGCACCGTGCACGCGCGCAGCGTGGTCGTCCCCGAAGCCGACGCCGACGGCACCACGGTCGGCTTCTTCGTGCTGTCGATCGACATCACCGAACAGAAAGCCCACCAGGCCGCACTCATCCAGGCGCAGAAGATGGAAGCCGTCGGCCAACTCACGGGCGGGCTCGCGCACGACTTCAACAACCTGCTCACCATCATCATCGGCAACCTGTCGGTGCTCAACGAACGCATCGGCGGCGGCGCCGGCTCCGAGTACGTCGCCCCCTCGCTGCAGGCCGCGCGCCGGGGCGCCGAACTCATCCGCCGCCTGCTCACCTTCTCGCGCCGCCAGTCGCTCGAGCCGACCTCGGTCGAGGTCAGCGCCCTCGTGCACAACATGACCCACCTGCTGGTGCGCACCCTCGGCGAAACCGTGCGGGTGCGCCTGCGCCTGCCCAGCGACCCGCTGTACGCCCTGGTCGACCCGCACCAGCTCGAGAACGCCATCCTCAACCTCGCCATCAATGCGCGCGACGCCATGCCCGAAGGCGGCGAGCTCACCATCACCGTCAAGCGCCGCACCCTCGAAGGCACCCTCGCCCAGGTCGGCGAGCTCGCCCCCGGCGCCTACGTACAGATCGACGTCTCCGACACCGGCGCCGGTATCGAGCCCGCCGTACTGCAGCGCGTGTTCGAGCCCTTCTTCACCACGAAACCTTTTGGTGGCGGCAGCGGTCTCGGCTTGTCGATGGTGTATGGCTTTGTCCGCCAGTCCGGCGGCAACATCCGCATCCGCAGCACCCCTGGCGCGGGCACGCATGTACGCTTCGTGCTGCCCACGGCCGAGGCCACCCCGGCCGAGAACCGCAAGGCAGCCGAGCCGCCGGCCGCGCAGCCGGTGCTCGACGGTCCGGTGCTGCTGGTCGAAGACGAACCCGAAGTGCGCAAGGTGATCCGCATGCAACTCACCGCCAACGGCTACCCGGTGATCGAAGCCAGCAATGGCGTCGAGGCCCTGGAGCTGCTGGAGAACATCGACGACATTGCCCTGCTCGTCAGCGACACCGTCATGCCCGGCGGCATCGGCGGGCGCGAGCTCGCCCAGCGCGCCCGCGCGCTGCGCCCCGGGCTGCCGATCCTGCTCGTCACCGGCTACGCCAGCGAACGCGCCATCACCGGTGTCGCCCCCGCCGACGTACCCACGCTGCGCAAGCCTTTCGACCAGGCTACCCTGGCCGCAGCACTCGCCAACCTGCTCGCACCGCAGCCCGCCCCCACAGCGCCCCAACCGGAGCACGGCCAAACATGCCCCTGACCGCGACCGACGCCAACACGCCCGTCATCATGGTGCTCGAGGACGACCCCGAGATCGCCCGCCTCATCTGCATGAGCCTGGGCGAATACGGGTTCCGCTGCGAACACGTCAGCACCGGCCAGCAGCTGCTGGCGCGCGCACGCCGCAGCGCCCCCGACCTGTGCATCGTCGACCTCGGCCTGCCCGACATGGACGGCATGCAGGTCGTGCGCGAACTGCAGGACGGCAGCCCATGCGCGGTGCTCATCCTCACCGGCCGCAACGACGTCACCGACCGCGTGCTCGGGCTCGAGCTCGGTGCCGACGACTACATCGTCAAGCCCTTCGAACCGCGTGAGCTGGTCGCCCGCGTGCGTTCCATCCTGCGCCGCTACCAACGCGCAGCCGCCCCCGAGACCCCCACCGAGCGCACCATCGCCCGCTTCGCCGACTGGACCTTCGACGCGAGCCGCCACGCCCTCAGCGCCCCGGACGGGCGCGAAATCAGCCTCTCCGCCGCCGAAGCCAGCCTGCTCGCCACCCTGCTGCGGCGGCCCAACAAGATCCTGTCGCGCGAGCAACTGCTCGGCGAACGCGACGTCGACCCTTTCGACCGCAGCATCGACGTGCGCATCTCCCGCCTGCGCCGCAAGCTCGACGACGACCCGCACAACCCGCGCCTCATCAAGACCGTGTACGGCGCCGGCTACCTCTTCTCCGCCCAGGTCGCCTGGTCCTGATGCAGGCGCCGCGCCTACGGGGAAAGCGCGCCGCGGCCTGCTGTAGGAGCGGCGCCAGCCGCGAGCTTTTCGGGTCCCGCCCAACCCCCATCGCCTTCAACCCCTCGCGGCTGGCGCCGCTCCTACGGGGAAAGCGCGCCGCGGCCTGCTGTAGGAGCGGCGCCAGCCGCGAGCTTTTTCGGGTTCCGCCCAACCCCCATCGCCTTCAACCCCTCGCGGCTTGCGCCGCTCCTACGGGGAAAGCGCGCCGCGGCCTGCTGTAGGCGCATGTGGGGTGGATTTGTTGCGACTTCCTCTATAATTATGAATTCTTAACTCAACACCTCACTGGAGGCATCATGTCGCAGCGCCCCTTCAAGATCCTCGGTATCCAGCAGATCGCCATCGGCGGCCCGAGCAAGGACAAACTCAAGACGCTGTGGGTCGACATGCTTGGCCTGGAGGTCACCGGCAACTTCGTGTCCGAACGCGAGAACGTGGACGAAGACATCTGCGCGATGGGTGCAGGCCCGTTCAAGGTCGAGGTCGACCTGATGCAGCCGCTGGATCCCGAGAAGAAGCCGGCGGTGCACACCACCCCGCTCAACCACGTCGGCCTGTGGGTGGACGACCTGCCCAAGGCGGTGGAATGGCTCAGCGCCAACGGCGTGCGCTTCGCGCCCGGCGGCATCCGCCGGGGTGCGGCCGGCTTCGACATTACCTTCCTGCACCCCAAGGGCAACGACGAGTTCCCGATCGGTGGCGAGGGCGTGCTCATCGAACTGGTGCAGGCGCCGCCCGAAGTCGTGGACGCCTTCGCGCGCCTGGCAGGCTGACCACGGCCCTGGGGGCGCGCGGCGCGCCCCCGTGCGGCTTCCGGCGTTGCGAGATTGATCGCCGATATGGAATCGATACCGACAAATCCGTAAAGTCGGCGATCCTCGTGTCGATAACTGCAAGACACATCCGCTGAAGATGGTCTCGGACATCGCAGCCAAAGCCCGCTACTCGCCGCAAAAAAAGGACCGCAGATGGAACCCGTCAGCCGCCCATCAAGTTCGATCGCCAGCCGCCTTGGCCTGATCGTCGCCCTTCCACTCATCGTCATCATCGTGCTGGCCGTCATGCTCGGACAATCGGCGCTCGAGCGCTCGCGTTCGGCCGAAACCACCGCGCAACTGTCGGGGCTCAGTGCCGCCATCAGCGAACTGGTGCACCGGCTGCAGATCGAGCGCGGCTCGACCGCGGGCTTCATCAGCTCCTCGGGCTCCCAGATGCGTGACGTCCTGCCCGGCTTCCAGCGCGACACCGACACCGCCCTCGCGCAGTTCCGCAGCCGGCACCAGCAGACCATCACCGCCGACACGCCGACCGCCCAGAAGCAGGTCGCCGACGTCGAAAGCCAGCTCGCCCAACTCGCCGACATCCGCAGGCAGGCGCAACAACTGAGCATCGCCATCGGCGAGAGCACGCGCTACTACACCGCCACCATCGACAACCTCATCCAGCTCGCCGCGGGGGCCGCGCATTACAACTCCGACCCCTTGATCGGGCAGCGCTCCACTGCGCTCGAAGCGCTCATCCGCGCCAAGGAAGCCGCAGGCCAGGAACGCGCGCTCACCACCGCCGCCTTCAGCGCCGACTGGGTCACACCCGAGCAGCACCGCACCATCAGCGAACGCATCAACCGCCAGCGCGCCTTCTTCGAGCTGTTCGGCTCGGTCGCGGGCAGCGACGCCCGGGCCGTGCTCAAGCAGATCGAGGCTTCGCCCGAACTCGAAGCCGTCAAGCGCATGCGCGATGTCATGACGGAGCGCATGACATATGGCGAATTCGGCATCAAGGGCGCCGACTGGTTCGCGACCAGCACCGCCTACATCGACCGCCTCTATGCCCTGGAGCGCCAGGTCAACGGCGAGATCGCCAAGCTCGCAGGCGAACTGGTCGACAGCAGCACGCGCACCCTCTACATCACCATCGGCCTGTCGGTACTGGCCATTGGCGCCACGCTGGTGGTGTCGGCCCTGCTCGGGCGCAGCATCAGCCGCCCGCTCAGCCAGGCCGTGCGCATCGCCGAGCAGGTTTCCAGCGAAAAGGACTTCACCCGCAGCATCCCGGTCGAAGGCGTGACCGAAGTGCAGCGCACCGCCCAAGCGTTCAACAACCTCATCGGCACCTTCCGCCACATCCTGTCCGAAGCGCGCACGTCCAGTGAGGGGGTGTCGTCCGCGGCGGCGTCCATCTCGGCATCGAGCACCCAGCTCAGCCGCAGCGCCGACATCCAGGCCGAATCGGCCGCCACCGTGGCCGCTGCCGCCACCGAAGTCTCGAGCAGCGTCAGCGAGACGGCCACGCGCGCCGCCACGGCTGCCGAACTGGTCGACAAGGCCTCGGCCGACACGCACTCGGCGCTGGACATCATGCAAGAGATGGTCGGCCGCGTGGAGCAAGCCGCCAGCCAGGTCACCGCGTCGCAGGGCGACGTTCAATCGCTGGCTGCCAGCTCCAAGCAGATCGGCGGCATCGTCGGCGTCATCCGCGAGATCGCCGAGCAGACCAACCTGCTCGCCCTCAACGCCGCCATCGAGGCCGCGCGTGCAGGCGAGCAAGGCCGCGGCTTCGCGGTCGTCGCCGACGAAGTGCGCAAGCTCGCCGAACGCACCGCCTCGTCGACCCGCGAGATCAGCACCCTCATCCACGAGATCCAGCAACACGTCGACAGCACCGTCGACTCGATGCAGGCCGCGGGCGTCAACGTCAGCGGCAGCCTCGAGCTCGTATCGCGCACCGAAGCCGCGCTACGCAGCATCGGCGACAGCTCCGAGCGCGTCGCACAGAGCGTGCAGGGCATGGCCCACACCATCCGTGAGCAGGACATCGCCATCCAGCAGGTCGCATCCAACGCCGAGCGCATCGCCGCCATGACCGAAGAAAACAGCGGCGCCGCACGCACCAGCTCGGACACGGCCGAAGAGCTCGCCCGCGTCGCAAGCGCGCTGTCGAGCCTTGTGGGGCGCTTCCGCACCTGACACCGAGGTCGCGGCACAAGGCTGGCAAGCCGCCCCCGAGTGTCGGTTTTTTTTACACCGGGGGCATAAGCACCCCCATCAAACCGAATCATCCATATAACAATCAATAACTTGCATTTCTGGCATCCGACTTGCTTTGTTGCCACAGCGATTAAGCTCACGCTTGGCACCACCCAGCCAGGCGCAATCTCTTAACCGGTTCAACAACCGATTAAAAGGACCCAGACAATGAAGAAATACGCCCTTCTCGCCGCGACCGCCGCCCTCACCGCCGTGTCGACCGGCGCCTCGGCCGCCTACGTCAGCAACGTCCAGTCGCTGGCTGGCGACTTCGCCATCAGCGGCTTCGCCGACGGCACCCCGCTGACCTACAACGTGGCGCTCACCGGCCTGTCCGGCAGCCTGTCGCTGGCCGCTGGCCCGTCGGGCAGCTACACCGTCAGCGTCGGCCCCGGCCTCGCCGGCGGCACCGGCTACGCCGAAGCCACCTTCTTCGACGGCCCTGGCGGTACCGTCAGCCGCACGATCAGCTCGAACGTCCAGGTGTTCTCGGGCGACCTCAACGTCTCCGGCCTCACCCCGGGCGTGTATCCGTTCATGTTCGGCACGGGAGCCATCCTCGCCCCGATCACCTTCGGCTTCAGCGGCAGCTATGACGGCGCCACCACCATGGGCGTGCTCGGCCTGCTCAACGGCCTGCTCGGCACCTCGTTCAGCGACCCCACCGGCGCTGGCACCGTCGCCATCACCGGCACCATCACCGACACCAGCGTGACCATGTCCATCACCGAAACGGCCTCCGGCTGGGACGGCGCTGGCGTGCTGCTGGCTGCTGCCGACTACGCTGCCTTCCTGCAGGGCCGTCCGGACTCGCAGGCCGAGCGCATCGCTTACATGCAGAGCCCCACCTACAACCTGACCGACGGCAGCTTCGCCATGCGTAACATCGCCGTCACCGCCGTGCCCGAGCCCGCTTCGCTGGCGCTGCTCGGCCTCGGTCTGGCTGGCCTGGGTGTGATGCGCCGCCGCAAGCAAGCTGCCTGATCTTTCGGTCACGCCGCACCAGCCGACGCCCTCGCAAGGGGGCGTCGGCTTTTTTCTTATAATGCCGCCATGTTCGAAAAGATCCTCACCCTCTGCACCGGCAACATCTGTCGCAGCCCGCTCGCCGAGGCTGTGCTACGCCAGCGCCTGGCCGATCGTGGCCGCACGGCCACCGTCGCCTCTGCCGGCACCGGCGCCCTGGTCGGCCACGCTGCAGACGCCGACACCCAGGCCATCGCGCTTGCCCGCGGTATCGACCTCTCCGCCCACCGCGCCCGTCAACTCACCCCCGAGATCAGCCGCTGGGCCGACATCATCCTGGTGATGGAAAAACACCACCTCGAATACGCCACCCACCTCGACCCCACCGCACGCGGCAAGCTCTTCCTGCTGGGGCACTGGTCCAAGGTCGAAGTCCCCGACCCCTACCGCCTCAGCCAGGACCACCACGCCCTGGCCTGCGACATCATCTGCGCAGCCACCGACGACTGGCTCGCCCGCCTGTAAACCCCGTTGAAAAGCTCGCGGCTGGCGCCGCTCCTACGGCAAACCCAACGCGCGCCGCCCCCCGTAGGCGCGGCGCAAGCCGCGAGGGGTTGAAGGCGACGGGGGCCGGTGGGCGGCCGTTGAAAAGCTCGCGGCTGGCGCCGCTCCTACAGCGAACCCAACGCGCGTCGCCCCCCGTAGGAGCGGCGCAAGCCGCGAGGGGTTGAAGGCGACGGACGTAGCTGGGCGGCCGTTGAAAAGCTCGCGGCTGACGCCGCGCCTACGGCAAACCCAACGCGCGTCGCCATCGACTGGCCCCGATTCCTGGGCGCCATGCGAAAATGTCGGTCGAACATCTCTCCATCAGGTGACCGCGCTTGAACGGCCTCAAGGATTTCCTGCACCTCCTGCAGCACTCCTTCCGCAACCTGCTCCCCATCGTCATCGTCGTCGCCTTCTTCCAGGCCATCGTCTTGCAGACGGTGCCGGATGGCCTGGGGTCGATGGTTGCGGGCCTGCTGGTGGTGGTGGTGGGCGTGGCCCTGTTCCTGCAAGGGCTGGAGCTGGGCATCTTCCCGATCGGCAAGAACCTCTCCAACGCCTTTGCCAAACGCGGCTCCCTGCCACTGCTGATGGCGTTCGGGTTCGCGCTCGGCTTCTCCGCGGTGATCGCCGAGCCAGCGCTGATCGCCGTCGCCAGCCAGGCCGAAACGATCAGCGCCGGGCGAGTCGACGGATTCACCCTGCGCCTACTGGTGGCGACATCGGTCGGCGCGGTGGTTGCGCTCGGCGTGGTGCGCACCATCCTCGGCCATTCGCTGCACTGGTACATGATCATCGGCTACCTGCTGGTGGTCACCGTCACCTTCTTTGCCCCCGAGGAAATCGTCGGCCTCGCCTATGACTCGGGCGGGGTCACCACCAATATCGTCACCGTGCCCCTGATCGCCTCGCTCGGCATCGGCCTGGCGGTATCGATCCGCGGCCGCAACGCGCTCGCACACGGCTTTGGCCTGGTCGCGCTGGCGGTGATGGTGCCGATGATCTCGGTGCAGCTCTACGGCATCTTCGTCTACAGCCTCAGCACCGCCCCCGCGCTCGCCGCCGCGCAGCCCGCGGCCGGCATCGCACAGGCCGCTGCGGCCGCAATTCCCGAGCCCGCCGGCATGCTCGGCGCACTCACCGGCATGCTCGTCGACCTGCTCACCATGTTCCGCGACGTGGCGCCGATCATCGTCGTCATCCTGTTCTTCCAGTACGGCGTGATCCGCAAGCCGATCGCCCACCTGCACAAGGTCGTGGGCGGCTTCGTCATGGTCATCGTCGGCCTCTATGCCTTCGTGATCGGGCTCAAGCTCGGGCTCTTCCCGGTCGGGCGCGCCATGGCGGAACAGCTCGTCGCCCTCGACACCTACACCTGGGTATACCTGTTCGCACTGTCGATCGGCTTTGCCACCACCATGGCCGAGCCCGCGCTGATCGCCATCGGCCAGAAGGCCGAAGAAGCCGGCAAGGGGCGGCTCAACGCCAACCACATCCGCATCCTGGTCGCCATCGGCGTGGCCATCGGCATCACCATCGGCGTGCATCGCATCATCACCGGCGACTCGATCCACTACTACATCATGGGCGGCTACGCCCTGGTCATTGCGCTGACCTGGCTGGCGCCCAAGTACATCGTCCCCCTCGCCTTCGACCTCGGCGGCGTCACCACGTCCGAGGTGACCGTACCGCTCGTCACTGCGCTGGGCATCGGCCTGGCCACCAACATCGAGGGGCGCAACGTGCTCATCGACGGCTTCGGCCTCATCGCGTTTGCCTCGATCTTTCCCATCGTAACCGTGATGCTCTATGCTCTTTACGCCGAGCGGTTCAAGCCGACAGGAGAAAAAACGTGAAGTTCTCGGTACTTGTCGCGATCCTCGCCGAGGATCTCGAAGAACAGGCGATCGACATCGCCAAGCGCTCCGGCGCAGGCGGCGTCACACTGCTGGACGGGCGCGGCATCGGCGCCACGGAAAAGAAGACCTTCTTCGGCCTTACCTACGAGGGTAGCCAGTCCGTACTGGTGATGGTGCTCGAGAAGAAGCTCTCGCTCTCCGTGCTCAAGAACCTCAGTCGCGAGCTCGACCTCAAGAACAGCAGCCGTGGCGTGGTGTTCACCATCCCGCTCGAGCACATCGCCGGCATCGACATGCGCCAGATCCAGCAGTTCGAAGAGCACATCAAGCACGACATCTAGGAGCCCCCATGCTGGTCAAGGACATCATGTTGCGCGAAGTGGTGACGGTATCGCCCTTCGCAACCATCCGCGAAGCCATGCGGGCGATGAAGCAGAACAAGGTCAAGTCGCTGGTGGTCGAGAAGCGCGACGCCCATGACGCCTACGGCATCATCACCTACACCAACATCCTCAAGACGATCGTCGCCGAAGAGGGGGACATCGACCTCGTCAATGTCTACGACATCTGCGCCAAGCCAGCGCTGACCATCTCGCGCGAGCTCGACGTCAAGCACGCCGCCCGCCTCATGGTCAATATCGGCGTCCGCCGCCTGCTGGTCACCTCGTCCAACGAGCTCGCCGGCATCGTCACCATGTCCGACATCGTCGGCGCCATCCTCAAGCTCGCCGACGAAGAAGCCTGATCGGCCCGAAAAGCTCGCGGCTGGCGCCGCCCCTACAGCAAACCCAACGCGCGTTGCCCCCCTGTAGGAGCGGCGCGAGCCGCGAGGGGTTGAAGGCGATGGGGGTGGGCGGGCCGATGAAAAGCTCGCGGCTGGCGCCGCGCCTACAGCAAACCCAACGCGCGTCGCCCCCTGTAGGAGCGGCGCAAGCCGCGAGGGGTTAAAGGCGATGGGGATGGGCGGGCGGTTGATTAAAGGCTCGCGGCTGGCGCCGCTCCTACGGCAGGCCCAACGCGCGTCGCCCCCCTGTAGGAGCGGCGCGAGCCGCGAGGGGTTGAAGGCGACGGGGGGGCGGGCGGTTGATTAAAGGCTCGCGGCTGGCGCCGCTCCTACAGCAAGCCCAGCGCGTCGCGAGGGGGCGTTGGGGCTGGCTTTAACAGGCACTTCATATCGCGCAGGGACACTGCGGGGTGTCATTCCCAGTCCATTCGAGGTCCCTCATGAATCACACCGTCATCCCGGCCGTTGCCGTCCTCGCGGGCGCGCTTGCGCTTGCAGGTTGCATCAGCGATTCGGATACACCCAAGCCCGACTTCCCGCTCGCAATCCTGCACATCAACGACCACCACTCCAATCTCGACGAAGCCAGCGCCACGCTGCGCCTGGCCACCGACGCCAGCGGCACGCGCAGCAACGTCACCGTCGGCATGGGCGGTTTTCCGCGCGTGGTGACGGCGATCAACGAGTTGGCCACGCGCCACGGCAATGTCCTCAAGCTGCACGCGGGCGACGCCATTACCGGCACGCTCTACTACACCCTCACCGAAGGCAAGTCCGATGCCGACCTGATGAACGAGGTGTGCTTCGACGCCATGGCAGTGGGCAACCACGAATTCGACGCGGGTGACGCCGGTCTGCGCAGCTTCATCGACGACCTGTGGGCGAGCCCCACCTGCCGCACGCCGCTGCTGTCGGCCAACCTGTCGCTGCGCGCGGGCTCGCCGATCGGCAGCGACGGCGTACGCCCCGCCGTGGTGATCGAGCGTGGCGGCGAGCGCATCGGCATCATCGGCCTCACCATCGCCGACAAGACCCAGAACGCATCGCGCCCCGACCCCGGCACCCGCCTGCTCGACGAACGCGAGGCCGCCCAGCGCGAAATCGACCGCCTGCACGCGCAAGGCATCGACAAGATCGTGCTGCTCACCCACATGGGCTATGCACAGGACCAGGCCCTGGCTGCACAGCTGTCGGGCGTCGACGTCATCGTCGGCGGCGACTCGCACAGCCTGCTTGGCGACGACAGCCTGCGCGACTACGGCCTGTCGCCGGTCGGCGCCTACCCCACGGTCGCCGCCGACAAGGACGGCAACACCGTCTGCATCGCCCAGGCCTGGCAGTACAGCGCCGTCGTCGGCGAACTGGAAGTCGTCTTCGACGGCCGCGGCAAGGTCAAGTCCTGCGGCGGCCAGCCCCATGTCCTCATCGGCAGCACGCTGGGCACGCTCAGCGGCGACGCCCTCACCTTCGCCCAGGCCGACCTCGCCCGCCAGCCCGCGCTGCGCGTCACCGCGCCCAACGCCCAGGCTGCCAGCGTGCTCGCCGACTACACCCGCCAGGTGACCGACTTCGGCGCCGAGGCCGTCGCCAACGCGCAAACCAACCTCTGCCTGCGCCGCGTGCCCGGCACCGCCCGCGACGGCTCGCGCTCGCGCCTCGCCGGCTGCAACGACGACCCCCATGTCATCGCCCACGGCGGCGACGTCCAGCAACTCGTCGCCGAAGCCTTCCTGCGCCAGGGCCAGCGCTTTGGCGGCGCCGACATTTCGCTGCAGAACGGCGGTGGCGTACGCGTCGACCTCGCCATGGGCACGGTCACGGTGGGCAACATCTACACCGTGCTGCCGTTCAAGAACACGCTGGTCGCACTCGACATGAGCGGCGCCGAGATCCGCGCCGCGCTCGAAGACGCCATGCAGAGCGTGGTCGCCGGCAACACCGGCTCCTACCCCTACGCCGGCGCGCTGCGCTGGCAGGTCGACCTGCGCCAGCCGCGCGGCAGCCGCATCAGCGCCCTGGAGCACCGCAACGCTGGCGGCAGCTGGGTCGCGCTCGACGACAGCGCCCGCTACCGGGTGATCACCAACGACTTCATCGCCGACGGCCAGGACGGCTACACCACGCTGGGCACCATCAGCGGCGAGCGTCGCACCGACACCTTCCTCGCCTACGCCGACGCCTTCCTGCGCTACGCGCTGGACAACCCCGTGCTCGCCCGCCCGGCCACGGCAGACTTCAGCACCCAGGTGTTCATCGACACCCCCTGAGCGCAGGCCTCGCTCAGCCCGCAGCACCGCATGGGGCCGGACCTCGACCACGGGGCCGGCCCCATGCCCTACGCCCGCACGCCCGCACTCCCCCCAGGCTTGCTGCTAAGGAATTTCCCTTATATCGCTAAAGATGGCACTTCTGCAGACGATAAATTGGAGCATCATCCACCTGCTGCGCGTTCAACTTCGGCACCCAGGGGTACCCAGCGCGCGGGACCAACCTGACAGCATTCCGGAGCCATCATGCGTTCGATCAAGTTCATGATTGTGGGCCTGCTGCTGACGGTGATCGCGCTCACCGCAGCGGTACTCTCCACGGCCTCCTTCTTCCAGCTGCGCGGCCAACTCGTCGGCGCCATGGAAGAATCCACCCGGCTCGCGGCAAACAGCTACGCCGGGCGGATCGCCGAATGGGTGGACACCCGCCGGCGCATGATCGAAGCGCTCGTCCCCATTGCCGTTGACCCCGACGCCCTCACCTTCTTCCAGCGTGCCGCCGAAGGCCTGGCGCTGGACCTGGTCTATGCGGGCTACCCCGACAAGCGCACGGTGTTCTCGACGCCGCAGAACCTGCCGCCCACCTACGACCCCACCGCACGGCCCTGGTACCAGGGCGCCGTCGCCAAGGGCGGCACCATCCTCACCGCCCCCTACGCCGACGCCTCCACCGGCGACCTCATCATCAGCTTTGCCACACCCGTGCGCAGCGGCAGCAGCGTCGCCGCCGTCGTCGCCGCCGACGTCTCCATCCGCAACGTGGTCGACAACGTCCTCTCGGTGCGGCTGCAGGGCGGCTACGCCATGCTCGTGGCGCACGACGGCACCATCATCGCCCACCCCGACGCCAAGCTCGCGCTCAAGAACATCAGCGAGGTCTCATCCGCACTCGCCGCCAACGCCGCACGCCTGGCGAGCGCGCCGGCCGCTCCCATCGAAGCCGCCGTGGGCGGCCAGGACAGCTATGTCACCTGGCAACCGGTCACCGGCACCGACTGGTCGCTCGTCCTCGTCATCGACCGCGCCGTGGTCGCCGAACCGCTCGGCGCGCTGCTGGCCAAGAGCGTGGGCATCGTCATCGCCGTCGCTCTCGTCCTCGGCGGCATCGCCATCGTGGTGCTGCAGCGCATCCTCGGCGGCCTGTCCAAGATCCGCGACGCCATGCGCTCGATCGCCGGCGGCGGCGGCGACCTCACCCGGCGCATCTCGGTCGACGGCAACAACGAAGTCGGCGAAACCGCCTCCGCCTTCAATGAATTCATGACCGGCCTGCGCACCACCTTCAATGCCCTGAACGCCGACGCCACCCGCCTCGTCGCCGGCGTCAAGGAGCTCAACGACCGCGTCGACAGCGTCGCCAAGGAATCGGAAGGCCTCTCCGACATCTCCGCCAGCAACGCCGCCACCGTCGAAGAGATCACCGTCAGCATCGCCCACATCGCCGACAACACCGCCGACGCCGAAAAGCTCGCCGCCGAAACCGGCAAGCTCACCCAGCAGACGGTAGGCCAGGTCATGGCCATCGCAGGCGAAATCGCCACCTCGGCCGGCCAGGTCAAGGACATGGCGGGCGTACTCGAAGGCCTGGCGCGGCGCTCGACCGAGATCGAAGGCATCGTCAACGTCATCCGCGAAATCGCCGACCAGACCAACCTGCTCGCGCTCAACGCCGCCATCGAAGCCGCCCGCGCCGGCGAGCAGGGGCGCGGCTTTGCCGTCGTCGCCGACGAAGTACGCAAGCTCGCCGACCGCACCGGCATCGCCACGCTCGAGATCTCGCAGAAGCTGGGCATCATCCGCAACGAGACCGACGGCGCGGTTCAGCGCATGCACAACACCGTCAGCTCGGTCGAGCACAGCGTCGACCGCAGCGAAGAAGCCAGCCGCCTGGTCGAGGAGATCCGCGGCAAGATCGCCAACGTCTCCGAGCGCATGTCCGAAATCGCCCTCACCATCGCCGAACAGCGCAGCGCCACCACCGCCATGGCGCAAAGCACCGAAGGCATCAGCAGCCGCGTCAGCGAAACCGACATCGCCATCCAGGCCATCCGCGAAACCCTGCACCAGCTCTCCGAAACCGCCCAACGCACCGACACCGTCCTCGGCCGCTTCCACACCTGACGCCCCCCAACCGCAGCAACACCCCCGCACGAGCATCGGCGTCCTGTAGGAGCGGCGCCAGCCGCGAGCCTTTCCGGGCGGCTACGACGAGCCCCGTCGCCTTCAACCCCTCGCGGCTCGCGCCGCTCCTACGGGGAGAAATGCGCGCTGGCCTTGCTGTAGGAGCGGCGCCAGCCGCGAGCCTTTCCGCGCGGCTGCGATGGGCCCCGTCGCCTTCAACCCCTCGCGGCTGGCGCCGCTCCTACGGGGAGAAATGCGCGCTGGCCTTGCTGTAGGAGCGGCGCCAGCCGCGAGCCCTTCCGGGCGGCTGCGATGGGCCCCGTCGCCTTCAACCCCTCGCGGCTCGCGCCGCTCCTACGGGGAGAGATGCGCGCTGGCCTTGCTGTAGGAGCGGCGCAAGCCGCGAGTCTTTTGGGGCGGTGGCGATGGGGCGCGTCGCCTTCAACCCCTCGCGGCTGGCGCCGCTCCTACGGGGGGGAGACCCGCGGCGGGGGGGGCTTGCTGTAGGAGCGGCGCAAGCCGCGAGCTTTTTGGGGCGGTATCGATAAGGCGTGTCGCCTTCAACCCCTCGCGGCTGACGCCGCTCCTAAGGGGGAGACCCGCGGCGGTTCGGTTTGCTGTAGGAGCGGCGCAAGCCGCGAGGCTTGTTGAAGCGGACGCCAGCCAGCAGCCACACTACCCGCGTCGTTCACCCGTCGATAACTCCAAAGGCATCGGATCGGGCGAGTCGCCACGCAGCGAGAGGTGTTCAAGAGGAAAACGCCGGAAGGCGCGCACGAAGCCATAAGACACCTCGTCCTCCAGCCTTACACTGCCGCGGGCATCGATACCGGCCGCCCGAATCAGATCAACCAGCGCCTGTACGCTCTTGCCCACGGACGGGAGCGCGTCCCCACGAAATGTCGGCACCAGTGCGAGCAGGTCCAGCGTGTAACGCTCGCCCTCCAGCAGCTCACGATCAGGATTCAAGCGCGCATAAAGCCCCGACACATCGGGCGAAAGACGGGCGTGCAGCTTCTTCTGCTTGCTGCGGGTGGCGTCGAGAAGGCTGTTGAAATCGTCCGGAAAGGCAGCACGCACATAGCGTTGAGCCAACCAGGTGACCAGCAGGTCGAGGTCCGCCTGCAGGACCACGCGCGTATCATCCGGCATGCGGTCGGCCAGCACCGCGCGGTCGACAAAGAGCCGGTCCCACGGCAAGAACTGAAACCAGACCTCGTTGCCCTCCTGCCGAATCGGCATGTGCAAACAGCGAGGATGTTTCCCGGCAGCGCAGTGTCCCCGTCGTTTCAGGGCGGCATCGTCCTCGGCCCGCAATCCGACAAGGATCTCCGCGTACGGCTCGCCCTGAAGCGATTCATGCGTCAGATCGCAGGATTGGCTCACCACCAGGCCGATCAAATCTCCTGCGGGCTCCCCCTCAAGGTAACGCGCGCCCAGCAACGCGTGATCGTCGCAGCGCAAAACGCTGCCCTGCTGCCAGCCTCTATCCGCAACCTGCCTCCCAAGCGCCGCCATCGATCAACGGCCCTCAGCGAAAAGGGTCGGCAAAGGTGCGCCTGGCCGCCATCTCGCGCTCCATCGCAAGACGGCCGCCCGCAAACTGAATCGCGGCCAGATCCAGTGGGTCGGCACGCAGCAGGTCGAACAGGCTCTTCTCGTAGATCACCGGTGCGGTCATCGCCGTACCCGGCACACCAAACCCCGACCGCTCCCAATCGAGCGCAGCGCGACGCAGCATGTGAATACGGGCCAGCTTCGCCGGCCGGGGTGCCGCACCATCGCGCCACGCATAAACAGTCGGTCGGGTCACAGGGCCGCAAATCTCGGCGATCTGCGCCGTATTCAATCCGAACACGCGCGCAATCAGATCAAGATCAGCCGCCACACCCAAGCCTGTCCGGGCCGGGTCACGCGCCAGATCCGGGCGCGGAAGCGACGGAAGAACGCGCAGCCTGTCGGCCCCGCCCGATGGATCCGAGAAGAAGCACATCACGACCCCGCCGCTCGGCCGGGTGACGACAGTCGCCCTTCCAAGCTCGGCTCCGCCGGCAACCAACGCCAGAAACCCCCGCGGCGCGCCTGCAAACCCGCTTCGCATCAGTTCCATCGCTGTGTCCTCGCGAACTCCGTCGTCACTTTCCAAAAAGCCTCTCGGGCCGGCTCGTGCAGCCGGTCGAGCCGACTGCGCGCGGCATCGACATCGAAGGGCACGCCTTCGGCCTCTGCCACTTCCCAGTAATGATCAAAATCCAGCACCGCGACGAGCCGATCGTTGGGCACCTCGACCTTAAGCGGCAGATCGAACTGCCCCAGCAAGTCGGGCATCATGCCCAGCCCGTGCACACCGGCCAGCGCCCGCACCACGAGCGCCCCTGCCGTGGTCTGCACCACCGTCTCGCTCAAGTGCCGCATGACCGTTTCGCCGTCGGCGGCCAAGGGCGAAAACGGCAGCAAGGGCGCCGCGACATAGTGCTCCAGCAATTCATCCGGCATCGGTACGACGGCGTCATTGTAGCGCAGCCCCACCCGATGCAAGCTCGGCGGGCGCAGGGTTTCAACCAACGCCTCCACCACAGCCAGGCAATCTTTCGCAAACCCCTCGAAGCGCGGGTACATCGTCGTGGCGTAGGCAATCCGATCCACCTCCAGGTGCACTGCCGCCCCTGCCTCCGGCGCCCGCCAGATCACATACGGCGCCGGCATGATCGTGACCCCCGCGTCGCCAAGCTGCACTTGCTGCGCCACGCCCTCGGTCACGTCCGTAAAGCGTCGCGCCATCCGCTCCTTGAGCGCCACCAACGCAGCCGGCTCGAACGCCACCCGCCCGAAGCGGAACTCCGCCAGCACCAAGGTCAGCGGCTGCCGTTCAAGCTTCGGATAGCCCCCATCGCGCACCATGTCACCCTCCCCTCTACGAAGCGCTTCTATACACAAAACTATACACACTTCGACCAAACTTGCCGGGAGAGTTCTTCCAACCCCTCGCGGCTGGCGCCGCTCCTACGGGGGAAGACCCGCGGCGGGGGGGTTTGCTGTAGGAGCGGCGCAAGCCGCGAGCTTTTCATCGAGCACACCAGGCCGCGTCGCCTTCAACATCTCGCGGCTGGTGCCGCTCCTACGGTGCGACCCAGGCGCCTGGGTTGCGGTAGGCGCGGCGCAAGCCGCGCGCTTTTTGGGGGCTTAGCTGCGGCCGACGCTGTAATACGCCCAGCCGTCGGCCTTGAGGCGGTCGGGGTGGTAGAGGTTGCGGCCATCCACGATCACGCGCGCGCTCAGGCGGCCTTGCATCTCGTCGAAGTCGGGCGCGCGGAACTGCTGCCATTCGGTGCAGATCGCCAGTGCGTCGGCGCCTTCAAGCGCCGCGTACTTGTTGGCCGCCAGGGTGAAGTCGTCGCGCTCGCCGTAGATGCGGCGGGTCTCTTCCATCGCCACCGGGTCAAACGCCTGCACGCGCGCACCCGCGGCCCACAGCGCCTCGATCAGCGTACGGCTGGGGGCTTCGCGCATGTCGTCGGTGTTGGGCTTGAAAGCCAGGCCCCACACCGCCACCGTCTTGCCGGCCAGCTTGTCCGCACCGCCAAAGTGGCGCGCCAGCTTGGCAAACAGCACACCCTTCTGGCGGTTGTTCACCGCCTCCACCGCCTTGAGCAGCGGCGCCTCGTAGCCGATCTGGTCGGCCGTGCGCCCCAGCGCCTGCACATCCTTCGGGAAGCAGCTGCCACCGTAGCCGCAACCCGGGTAGATGAAGTGGTAGCCAATGCGCGGATCCGCGCCGATGCCCTTGCGCACCTCCTCGATGTCCGCACCCAGGATCTCGGCCATGTTCGCCAGCTCGTTCATGAAGCTGATCTTGGTCGCCAGCATCGCGTTGGCCGCGTACTTGGTCAGCTCGGCGCTGCGCACGTCCATGAACATGGTGCGCTCATGGTTGCGGTTGAAGGGCTCGTACAGCTCGCGCATCAGCGCGCGCGCCTTGTCCGAATCGGTACCGATGATGATGCGGTCGGGCTTGAGGAAGTCGCCCACCGCCGCCCCTTCCTTGAGGAATTCCGGGTTCGACACCACGTCGTAGGGCTGCGCCACCCCGCGCTCGGCCAGCACCGCCGCCACGCGCTCGCGCACCTTGTCGGCCGTGCCCACCGGCACCGTCGACTTGTTGATCAGCACCTTGTAGCCCGCCATGTTGCGCGCCACGCTCTCGGCGACCGCCAGCACGTACTGCAGATCGGCCGAACCGTCCTCGTCCGGCGGCGTACCCACGGCAATGAACTGCACCTGCGCATGCGCCACCCCGCGCGCCACGTCGGTGGTAAAGGCCAGGCGCCCCTCACCCACGTTGCGCGCCACGATCGCATCCAGCCCCGGCTCCCAGATCGGCAGCTCGCCCTGGTTGAGGCGGTCGATCTTGCGCTGATCGATATCCACGCACACCACGTTATGGCCCACCTCGGCCAGGCAGGCCCCCGTTACCAGGCCAACGTAGCCCGTACCAAAAATCGTCAGCTTCATACAACCTCCAATGACATCAAACCCATCACACGCACGCCCAAGCACGCGCGCCAAAATTCAATACGCCCCACCGCCACCGGAGCCGCCACCGCCGCCGGGCACTGTAGGAGCGGCGCAAGCCGCGAGCCTTTCATCGGCCCAACCCGGGCCACGTCGCCTTCAAACCCTCGCGGCTCGCGCCGCTCCTACAAGGGACGGACACCGCGGCGGGGTGCTGTAGGAGCGGCGCAAGCCGCGAGCCCTTCTCCGGCCCAACCCGGGCCGCGTCGCCTTCAAACCCTCGCGGCTCGCGCCGCTCCCACAAGGGGCGGACACCGCCGCCGGGCACTGTAGGAGCGGCGCAAGCCGCGAGTTTTTCATCGGTCCAGCGCAGGCCGCGTCGCCTTCAAAACCTCGCGGCTTGCGCCGCTCCTACGGGGGGCGCAAGCCGCGGGCCTTCAAAACAAAAAACTCACCTTCCGCCCAGCACTTCCTCATACACCCCGATCGTCCGCTCGATCACGATACGTTCGTCGAACTCCCGCAGCGCGGTCTCGCGCGCTGCTGCGCCCAAACGCGCGCGCAGCGCCGGGTCGTCGTGCAAACGCGCAATTGCGCGCGCCAGCGCCTCAGCATCGCGCGCCGGCACCAGCAAGCCGTCGATCTCATTCGTGACGACCTCGCGGCAGCCTGGCACGTCCGTGGTCACCAGCGGCAGACCGCTGGCACCGGCCTCGATCAGCCCCTTGGGCAAACCCTCGCGGTAGCTCGGCAGAATCACCGCATCCACACTTGCGAACAGGCCAGGCATATCGTCCACATGGCCAAGCCACTGCACCAGGCCATCCCGCTCCCAACCGCGCACGTCCACCTCGGGCACAGCCGCGGGGTTACCGGGATCGGGGTCGCCAGCAAGCAGGAAAACGATGTCGCGCTTTTCCGCACGCAACATGCGCGCCGCCTCGACGTACTCCGCCACCCCTTTGTCCCACAGCAGGCGCGCGGGCAACACGACCCGCAGCGGCCCAGCCTGACCACGGCTGGCGCCAGGCGCGAAACGGCTGCAATTGACACCGGAGCCCATGATCAGTCGAATCCGCGACGGGTCGACCAAGCCAGCCTGATTGAACAGCGCCACGTCGTCGGGGTTCTGCAAGATCAGACGCGCCTGGGGGCCATCCAGCGCCAGCCGCATCAGCCCACGCACCACCGGGCGCAGCACGCGCGCCTTGGCATCGTTGCTGGTGAAGACGTAGCCCATCCCGGCCACCGCATTCACGCGCGCTGCCACACCAGCAAGGCGCGAAGCCAGCGAGCCATACACCGCGCACTTGATCGTGAAGCCATGCACCAGGTCGACCCTTTCGCGCTGGATCAACCCTTTCAGCCACAGCACCAGCGCCGCCTCGCGCAGCGGATTGAGGCTGCGCCGCTCCATCGGCGCCGCCACCCAGCGAAAGCCGAGATCCTGCAGGCGCTCGCCATAAGGCCCTGGGGGCGACACCAGCAACACGTCGTAACCCGCATCGCGCAACGCCAGCGCCAGCGAACGGCGGAAGTTGTACAAATACCAATCCGTATTGGCGAACAGCAGAACCTTTGCCATATTCTCGATTAGACCTATATGACTCTCAAAGCATCAAGGGCAAACGAGTCGTTTCAGGGCTGAAGCATAACTCCGCCCCCATGCGTCATCATCGAAATGTTCAAGAGCATACCTCTGCGCCTCAGAAACAATACTCTCGACCTTAACAGCCCCCGTTAGAAAACTAGCGAATAGATTCGCCCACGGCTGACATTCCTCAGTGGAAAGGACCCATCCCGTCTGCCCATGCGCAACAATCGAAGGCATACCGCCCGCGTCGCCAACTGCTACAGGGCATCCGATATACATCGCTTCCTGAACAGTATTTGGAACACCCTCATCCTTAGAAGGCAATACTAATAAATCGGCTTTCACCATCAATGCAGGCACTTCACTCTGCCACCCGAGAAACTCCACATTCTGCGTTAAGCCAAGGTCTTCAACTCGACGGACAACCATGTCTTTATAGTCCGCCTCATGGACCCCTCCAGCGAGCGCGAGCACTACTTTTCTCGAACCCCACGCATCGCGATAGCTATCTCTAAGCACAGCAAGAGCCTCAACCATGAGAAGCTGATTCTTTCTCTCGCAGACCGTTCCAACATGCAATAACGTAAAGTCGCCTTTTGAATTAGTCGACCGGAGCCTTCGCCCCATAACGTACTTATCCAACTTGTTCAGTTGAATCCCAGGCACACTCGCGATGAACTTACTCTCGTTCGACTGAACATCATTGAGACGAAAAATTCTCTTCTCAGCCTTCGGATACTGAAGCACCACGCTCTTAGAGACCCTCAAAGCGGCCCTCTGCAGTGCCCCGACAACACCATGCGACGGAACCTCATAATCGACATCCCATACTATTGGTCGCCTTGAGAAGTAAGCACCAACACCCGCAAATGCGAACGTCTTAGAAGATCTAAACCAAATTACTTGAGGACGATACTTCAGAACCTTAAAGAGAAATTGAGCGTTATGAAAAACCAAGGCCAATGCCACCCGCACTCTCTTTAATACCCCCCCTTTAAGCAACTGCTTATTGCGCTCTCTTAGAATCGAAGCAGTTCTTAAGCAAACGGTCTTGATGCCAAGCCTGTGCGCCTCCCGATAAAGGTCCGTCTCAGGGTCTCCAACAACATAAGGCTCCACACCATGCCTGGAGAGCACCTGACATAGCGTGAGTATTCGGCGAGGAGCACCAGTCAAGCCACCAGGAGTACTTAAGTATAAAAAAACTTTCACATCACGGACCATTCAATTCGTCTTCTTGAAAATCCAGATCACCAAGTGCCGTCTTCGCTCTGAAGCCAATGCTGCCCGAACCAACGATCAACGATCTTTGACTCAAACCGAACAAAACCCGAACCCGGAGCAAAGGTTAACTCACCAAAGTAGACTCTCCCATCCAGGTTATAAAGATCAAGTCTCGCGTAATTAAATACAGTGGAAACTTTAATGCAAGCATCAAGCATTAAATCGTAATTCGCCGGACGAGCAATCGCCGTATGAATCGAAGGAATTCCTCGCCCTTTTCTTATATTCAACCAATTCAAGTCAGAATCGAAAAAAGATCGCGTATGGACTCCATTCCGATCAAAGTGAACCTCTAGAATTACACATGGCGACTCACCATTCACTCGCCTAAAGACATGGAACTTATAATCATCTGGAACTCGCCCCCGCGAGTCGCAAAGATCAAGCTCCGCAATCACCTTTGGCTTGATCTCACCATACCACCACTCCCCCTTCTTAGCCCCAAATGAGGCTCCACCAAGCAATCTTTGGTAATCCGCACAAATTCGAATCAACCTTTCTCTCGAATCATCTCTCTCAACGAAGTAAATACCTCCTGAGCCATCAGTGCGTTTGAGAACAAATCTCTCGTACCTGCCTTGCAAATCAACCAATTGATCGACCGTTGGCAAATCAAATACAGCCAGCGTGGGAACAACGAACTCCTCACCTAGAAGGTCACCAATCAGCTTTTTTGCTTCCAACTTATCTGAGAAACCAATGTAACGGCGATCTCGGCTCCACAGCTTACGCGCGTTCACTTTCTCATTAAACGTAACGGGAAATCTGAAATTAGCTATATAGCCAAGATTAAGCGCCCGAATAATGGCTCTCGGGTACGGAGGAACTCTGTACAGAACCTCCTTGATCATTTCTCGCAGACGCACCCCTATCACTCCTGACCCCGATCAGTTTTTGAAAATCTTGGCAGACCACCAAACAATAGAGCGGCCAGCGGAACCAGCGCCATTGCCCTTATCCAGGTATTCAAAGACTCTGTATTTGGAACGAGATAGAACAAACTAAGAACTAAGAAAATTAACGATAAAGCTCCACGATGCCGCGTGTATGCGCTATGGAAGCTAGACAGAAGAACTCCAACAACGAACATACCAACCACGACGCCAACATACCCGAAGTTCAAGTAGAGCTCTCCGACATTACCCGGCGGGACTGCTAGGTCATCTCGCTCAAAGATGTATGAGGCCGTCTCAAAGCCGCCACCTCTGGGCTTATCCTCCCAAAGCGCACGAGGAACAGGAGCAGCTATGAAAGAAAGATACGTACTTCCAAACAAATAGTCCCTCTCACTCGGAACCCGGCCAAGAATTCCGAGCTCCCCTGAGAAGCCAACAGTCCTGTGCCCCAGCTCGCTTAGGGCAATTCGCATGGACTCACCAAGGCCAACACTCAACTGAACATCAGACACACTTGAAACTCCTCTCTGTGCCTTCCGATACTCAGCTCCGACACCTAAAAAGATTAAGAGCGCCAACCCCGCAAACAGAATCTTTCCGTAGTGCATCCTTCCATTCTTTGCGTAGGATACGATCAAACTCATTGCCAACGCATTGACTACAAAGGACCTCGAACCTGTTGCAAGGTAGACAAGAGCGGTAGTCAGTATTATTGATAAAGCGAAAATAGAGAGTGATGCGAGATCTCGCCCACGAATTGCGAGATATAGAAGACTAGCAACCACACCAAACCGCAGAATCATTACGTAGTGCGCCCCCACCTGCATGGAGTAACGATCTGCACGCTCCATACCCCTTTCGATGAGCAGGCGACCCAGCCCACCCGCAGCGTTAGCGTACAAAAGGAAGCCTGCAACACAGACAAGAAGAACTAATACTTGCGCAATATCGACCCTCCGCCGATCAGTAAAACTCCAGATCAACGAAGAATCAAACTTAAATTTATACCGAAGACCCGCATAGAAGAATATCAGCGCACCAGCAGTTAGAAGAAACTTCTTCAGCATCAAGTCTTCAAAATCACTGGGACCAAAATCACGCAATGCATAATGGTAGTCAAACCCCGTCAAGAGAACGGGAACAGCGGGCACAAGATCCCTAACCAAGACGTGCCAGAGAACAAAAAACACAAGTGGTGACAGGAACAGAAGCTTATCGCTCTCAAGAGAGAGCAACCCGATCATGAAGATACAAAGAGCAATGTAAGCGAGAAAAATAACTAGACTCGCCTGCCCTCCTACTAGAGGAAAGGCGGCGAGCGAAATAAGAACAAGCGCTGCAACAACCAGCGTCGGAACACCTACTTGAGACTGTCTAAGCATAGGAAAGCACTCAACACATCAGCGGATGTGACTCAAGCAAGCCCCAAATAAATCTAGGACAAGTCACGGATTAGTCTTCTAGACTTGACATAAAGACAGAGAGCAACGCTCGCACGCGCTCCTACAATCACACCGAGGGCCCCAGCTAAATGTGCGTAAGGAACCAAGAGCAAAGCCAAGCAGAAAAATACGACTGAGACCGACAGATAACAGTTTCGTGCAAGCTGATCATGCCCACGAACGATGAGAAGATTCTGTCCATAGATCATACTTACAGTCAAAAAGAATGTGCTAAGCAATACCCACTGTGTTGCGGAGACAACTGCACCTTGCGCTGCAGGAAAAAGTAACTCAACGGCGTACTGCGCTACCAGCACCCCCACCAAAACTAAGGCAGCTGAAACCGCCGAAAGGTACTTCGCAAAAATACCGTGATGCTGTGGATTCTTCGCAACATGCGGCATAAAAACAAAAGACACAATTCGACTTAATGTCGACAACCCATCACCGAATACCATTGCAATCTTCAACGCACCCGCTGCAGCAGGAAGCCCAACTCCATTAAGAAGAATCATCGTGAAGTTGTTATATAGATTAGGAAGAAACTGAACCAAGAACGCATCAAAGCTCTTTGATGCAAATACAAGAACTCCAGACAACTTCCAGTTGAAGCCAATGCGATCATGCCAGACCACAACATAAAGCGCTGCAACCAAAACAAACAACCCGCTTCCAAATTGAATCACGTTCACCAAATAGTACTCATCGGGCACCGTTATTAACACGTAAATAAAAAGAAGATAAAGGAGTTTAGACACCCCCTTCAGCAAAGCCACCGCACGAATTCGCTCCATTCCCTGAAAGTACCAAATCGGCAAAAATCCTTGCGCCGCCCCAGACAGCAGTGCCGTTTGATACAGGAATCTATTTTCAGCCTCCTTTACAAAAAAAATAACCCCCGTAAAGAACACAGAAAAAAGAACTATAAATAGTATAGATTGACTTATATATATGTACGAAAAAGCATGCCTCAAGCTTTCCAAAGAACCCCTCGACGCTGCAACATCTCTAACGCCCGTCAAATTAAATCCAAACTGGATTAACGTACTAAAGATTACTCCGAGAGCTAATGATGCCGCTATGTGCCCGAAATTTTCCAGACCAACGACATGCACTAAATACGGCGTCACTATTAGAGGCGCAAGGGAATCAACGCCCTTCAATAGCGACATGTACCCCAAATTCTTTGAGAACCTAACTAGAAGCCCTCGCCCCCCTGACCCTTTACTGCTCATTTTTATACAGGCAAACGATTAAAAATCAGCGATGAATGCTTCACAAGAACGCCCTCTTTTAACGATCAACACACAATCCAACTAAGCCAGCTCGCACTGCTGAACATACCAAGGCATTGCTATCTTCAAGCCAGCGGAGACGCTATAGGCAGGTGAATAACCGAGAAGTGATTTCGCCTTATCTATTGACGCTTGAGAGTGACGCACATCACCTGCACGATAATCACGCCTTACGGGATCGAGAATATAACTAACCCCCAGAGTAGAAAGACTCATACGTATTAATGCGAAGAGAGCATTCAAGCTGGTTCGATCGCCAACTGCCACGTTGTAAACCTGGTTCTGTGCTGCAGGGTCGGCAGTGGTTGCAGCCAAGAGATTGGCCTGCACTGCGTTTTCGACGAAGCAGAAGTCTCTACTGGTCTCGCCGTCACCATTTATATAAACCTTGTCCCCTTGGATCATAGCCGCAGTCCATTTTGGAATTACAGCAGCATACGCTCCATTTGGATCCTGCCTCTTTCCGAATACATTGAAATAACGTAGTCCGACACACGCGAGCCCGTAGTGCCGTGCAAAGACCTCGGCGTACAACTCGTTTACGTACTTCGTTACCGCATACGGCGACAGAGGCTTGCCGATGACATCCTCCACTTTGGGCAGTGCCGGATGGTCGCCATAGGTGGAGCTGCTGGCAGCGTAGGTAAAACTGCTCACCTTGGCATCACGCGCCGCCACCATCATGTTCAGGAAGCCATCGATATTGGTGGCGTTGCTGGTGATCGGATCGTCGAGGCTACGCGGCACCGAGCCGAGCGCGGCCTGATGGAGCACGTAGTCGACACCCTCGCAGGCGCGACGGCAGTCTTCCAGATGCCGAATGTCGCCCTCAATGAAGCTGAAGCGCGCCCACTGCTCGGCACTGACCAGGCCTTGCACCTCGTCAAGGTTGCGCTGGTGGCCGGTGGCGAAGTTGTCCAGCCCGACCACGCGTTGGTCGAGCTCGAGCAGGGTTTCGAGCAAGTTGGAGCCGATGAAGCCGGCTACGCCGGTAACGAGCCAGGTCTTCGGGTTCTTGGGGAGGTCGATGCAGAGTTGGTCGTAGCGGGTCATGGGGCCGGTTGTGGGGGCTAGGGGGGATCGCGGCTGGCGCCGCTCCTACAGGGGTGGGTGCGGCTTGGTGGTTCTGTTGTAGGAGCGGCGCCAACTGCGAGGTTCTTGGGGCGGTTGGGGTGGGCGGTGGCGCCTTTAAAGGCTCGCGGCTGGCGCCGCTCCTACAGGGGGGGTGCGGGGGTTAGAGGCGGAGGTCGGCGGCGTTGCGGGGGAGCACGTACTTGAGGTCGTAAATGACGTGTTCCTTCTTGCCGAGGGCGCGGATGGCGTCGGCGCCCATGGCCTTGAACTGCTCATGCGCCACGCCGACGATAACGGCGTCGTAGGCGCCCTGCTTGGGCGCATCGATGGGGGTAAGGCCGTATTCGTGCTGGGCTTCGGCCACGTCCACCCAGGGGTCATATACGTCGGCCTGGATGTTGTACTCGCCCAGCTCCTTGACGATGTCGACGATGCGGGTGTTGCGCAGATCCGGGCAGTTCTCCTTGAAGGTGAGGCCCATGACCAGCACGCGCGCGCCTTCGACGGTGATGCGGCGCTTGAGCATGGCCTTGACGAGCTGCGACACCACGTAGGCGCCCATGCCATCGTTGAGGCGGCGGCCGGCGAGGATGATCTCGGGGTGGTAGCCGATGGATTGCGCCTTGTGGGTGAGGTAGTACGGATCCACGCCGATGCAGTGGCCGCCGACCAGGCCGGGGCGGAAGGGCAGGAAGTTCCACTTGCTGCCGGCGGCCTGCAGCACGGCCTCGGTGTCGATACCCATCTTGTTGAAGATGATGGCCAGCTCGTTGATGAGGGCGATGTTGACGTCGCGCTGGGTGTTCTCGATGACCTTGGCGGCCTCGGCCACCTTGATGCTCTCGGCCTTGTGGGTGCCGACGACGATGATCTGGCGGTAGAGCTGGTCGACCAGCTCGGCCACTTCGGGCGTGGAGCCGGCGGTGACCTTCTTGATGGTGGAGACGCGGTGTTCCTTGTCGCCCGGGTTGATGCGCTCGGGGCTGTAGCCGGCGTAGAAGTCGACGTTGAACTTGAGGCCGGACACCTTCTCCAGCACCGGCACGCAGTCTTCTTCGGTGGCGCCGGGGTAGACGGTGGATTCGTAGATGACGATGTCGCCCTTCTTGAGCACCTTGCCGATGGTCTCGCTGGCCTTGACCAGGGGGGTGAGGTCGGGCTGCTTGTGCTCGTCGATGGGGGTGGGGACGGTGACGATGAAGGTGTTGCAGGCGGCCAGGTCCTGCAGGCTGGCGGTGTAGCTGAGGCCGGTGGCTTCGGCGAGCTCTTCGTCCGAGACTTCGAGCGTGGCGTCGTGGCCGCTGCGCAGGGCGTCGATGCGGGCCTGGTTGATGTCGAAGCCGACAACGCTGCGCTGCTTGGCGAATTCCACGGCGAGCGGCAGGCCGACGTAGCCCAGGCCGATGATGGCGAGTTTGATGGAGTCCAGGGTATGCGTAGTCATGATGGTAGGCGTGTTACGGATTGAAGGAGTTTGAATGCGGTGTGTTTCGAGACGATGGTAAGCAGGCTGCAGTGCGGCAGGCGGTGTCGGCAACGGGGCCGTCAGCGCAGCTCGCGCGCCAAGTCGGCTCTTGGGGCTGCAGCGTCATTGTGCCCTTGGGGATGGGCGCGCTGGTTGACCTGCTCGTCGACGATGCGGCCGTTTTGCACATAGGTGAATGACTCTTCCAGCAGTTCGCACCGGCCCACGCGGCGTTCGCCGCGGCGCTCGTCGGCGTGCGGGGTGCGGTGCTCGGCGCGGCGCTCGTTGGCGGGGTCGCGGGTGACATAGCCGCGCACGAAGGCGTTGCGGTCAGGGCGCATGACGCGCTGCAGCAGGCGCATGTAGAGGCTCTGGTAGGCGAGCGGGGCGATGTCTTCGTCCACCACGATCTGCACCACGGCGTAGCGGCGGCCGGCATGCTCGGGGTCGCCACGGTATTCGTACAGGCGGGTGCGGAAGACGGTGTTGTCCTTGAGTTCGGGGGCGACCAGGGCGTTGATCTGCTCCACATGCTCGAGGCTGGAATTGCCGAAGAACACGCCGCAGTTGAGCGCCGGGGTGAGGTGCAGGCTGCGGTGCAGGCGGCGCAGCATGGGCACGAAGCGCCACGGCCGGGCGGTAAAGCGCAGATACACCGCAAACACAGCGACAAAGCCGGCAAACATGAGCGCGTCGGGCACGCCCAGCCAGGCACCGAGCAGGCCGAACAGGCCCAGGCCCAGGTGCAGGCTACCGATGATGGTGACGGTGTGCTCGACCCGGAAGCCGGCGCGCTGCAGCAGGTGGTGCAGGTGGTGGCGGTCTGGGCTGAAGGGCGACTTGCCCAGCCACACGCGCCGGGCCATGACGGCCAGGGTGTCGATGAGCGGCACGGCAAACATCCACAGCGCCACCACCGGGGGCACCAGGGGCTGCTCGCCCTGGGTGATGTCGATGAGCTGCCAGGCGATGAGCAGGCCCAACATCATGCTGCCGTTGTCGCCCATGAAGACGCGGGCGCGGTGCTGGCTGCCGAAGCGCAGGTTGAACCACAGGAAGCCGGCCACGCCACCGAGCAAGGCCATGGCCAGCAGGTGGCCGCTGCCGTCGCCCGCACCCAGGGTGACGAGCGCGACCAGGGCAAGCGTGCCGGCAGCCACGGTGCCGGACAGGCCGTCGATGCCGTCGACCATGTTGAGGGCGTTGATGCAGCCGACCACGCCGAACACGGTGAAGGGCACGGCGATGATGCCGAGCGACAGCGCGCCGATGAGCAAGGGGTCGCCGAGGTCGACGAGCACGATGCCGCCGCCGTAGACCATGAGCAGAGCCAGCCCGGCCTGGATGACGAGGCGGATGCGGGCGCTGAGCTTCCAGCGGTCGTCAGCGAGGCCCACGCCCCACATGACCAGCGCGCACACTGCAAGCGAGGCCCAGGCCAGGGACTGCGCGGGCAGCAGCCACAGCAGCATGCCCACGGCCAGCAGCAGCGCAGCGAGCACGCCAAAGCCACCCACGAAGGGGGTGCTGTGCACATGCTGCTTGTGTTCGCCCGGGTGGTCGATGAGACCGACATGGGGCGCGAGGCGCAGCATGCCGCGGATGACGGCGGCAGACAGCGCCGTGGCCAGGATGAGTGTTAACAGGCCCCACATGGTGATACCTCGCTCAAAAAACGTTGTGCCTTGGTGGCACGGCGGGCAGCGGCTGGTAAGGCGGCTACCGCATTGCAGCAATTCATTGGGCATGTGCCCGGGGCGCAGCTTACCTCGCCGGCTAGCGCGCCCCTGAAGGAGCGGCGCGAGCCGCGAGTTTTTTGGGCCCTGCGGCGAGGGCCAATGGTTTCAAAAGCTCGCGGCTGGCGCCGCTCCTACAGCGAACCCCACCGGCGCGGTTGGTCGCGTTGCAGGGGCGGCTCAAGCCGCGAGATTTTGGTCAACAAATCCGGCGGCAGTCAGGACTTGTACTTGTATTGATAGTGGTAGCCCTCGTAACCGAAGCGGTGACGTTGGCGGCGGGTGTCGAAACCATTGAAGACGAAGCCCTTGACCGCGGCGCCGCCGTGTTCGAAGCGCTTGACGGCCTGTTCCAGCTCGCGGATCGGGTGGCGGCCAGCGCGGGCGACGAGCAGCGTGGCGCCGACCATGCGGCCGATGATGGCGGCGTCGGACACGGCCAGGATGGGGGGGGCGTCGACCAGCAGCACGTCGCAACGGTCTTCGAGCGCTGCGAGCATGTTGGCAAACTGCGGGTGCATGAGCAGTTCGGACGGGTTGGGCGGGATGAGGCCGGTGGTGACCATGTGCAGGTTCTCTACCGCCGTGGGCTTGACGATGACCTCGAGCGTGGCCTTGCCCATGATGTAGTCCGACACACCGAGGCCGCGCGGCACGCCAAAGGCCTTGTTGATGTGGCCCTTGCGCAAGTCGGCATCGACGATGATGACGCGCTTGCCGGCCTGGGCGAGTACGGCACCGAGGTTTTTGGTGACGAAGCTCTTGCCGACGCCGGGGGCGGGGCCGGTGATGAGGACGGAGCCGCGCTCGGCGCCGAGCAGGGCAAAGTGGAGCGTGGTGCGCAGGCTGCGCAGGCTTTCCATGGCGTCGTCGTCGGGGTTGACGAGGGCGAGCAGTTCGCCCTTACCGCCCCTGCCGCGCAGGATGCGGCGTTCGATGCCCTCCTCGGCCTTGCTGGCCGGCACGGTGGCGTACACCGGCAGGGCGAGTTCGCGTTCGATGGTCTGCGGGTCTTCCACCACCACGCGCAGGGCGCGGATGGCCCAGACGGTACCGAGCGCGCCGAGCAGGCCGAGCACGCCCGACAGCAGCAGGATGAGGGCCTTGCGCGGGGCGACGGGGAATTGCGCGGTGACGGCCGAGTCGATGACGCGGACGTCGCCCACGGTGCCGGCACGGGCCACGCGCAGCTGCTGGGCGCTGTTGAGCAGGTTGGTGTAGAGGGCGGTGGCAACTTCGACGTCGCGGCGCAGCTGCAGGGCGACCTGCTGGGTTTCGGGCAGGCGCGAGACGTTGCCTTCGAAGCTGGCGCGGCGGTTGCGCAGGCGACTGATCTGGGCGTCGACAGCGATGACCTGGGGGTGCTCGGAGGTGAAGCGCTGGCGCAGTTCTTCGCGCTTTTGCTGGAGGGCGACGATTTCGTTGTCGGCTTCGACCACCGAGCGCAGCACGGACTGCGTCTCGAGGGTGAGGTCGACCGAGCCGCGCGACTGGCGGTATTCGTTGTAGGCGGCCTCGGCGGTGTCGAGCTGGCCCTTGAGCTCGGGGAGCTGGGCTTCGAGGAAGGCGAGCGTGGATTCTGCCTCGGCCGAGCGGTACTCGACGTTCTGGCGCACGTAGGCGTTGAGGACTTCGTTGAGGATGGATTCGGCCAGGGCGCGGTCGGGGCCGCTGAAGGCGGCTTCGATGACGTTGGACTGGCGGGCGCGTTCGCGCACCTCGAGGTTTTCGCGCAGGGCGGCGATGGCGCTGGTGTGGGCGATGCGGCTGAGGATGAAGCGGGTGTCGGGGCGGGCGACGAGTTCGGCGACGAAGACGCTGACGTGCTCGGCGCTGGCGGGCTCGCCTACGCGGCCGCTGACGAGCAGGGTGCCGGCGTCGTCGAACACGCTGTAGCTGCCGTTGTCGCCCGCGACGAGGGTGAGCGGTTCGCCCATGAGGTAGGGGGCGACTTCGAGGCTTTGCACGGCGATGCGCTCGCCGCCCCAGGCGTAGCCGGACAGGCCGAACAGCGGCGCGGCGGGCTCGACCCCGGCATGGCGGCGGGCGAGCGCGCGGCCAAAGACCGGCAAGTGATGCGGCTGGGCGCGTACGGTGAGGTTGAGGCGGTCGACGACGCGACCGAGGATCATGCGCGAGCGCAGGATCTCGAGTTCGGCGGCGACGGAGGTGGTGTCGCCGAGCACGGCTTCGACGTCGCGCAGCGCGGCGAGGCCGCCCTTGGCGCTCTTCTTGTCTTCGACCTGGACGAGGGCGTCGGCGCGGTAGATGGGGGTGGAGACGAAGGCAACGACCCCGCCCACCAGCACGGCAAAGGTACCGATGGCGAGGATGAGCCACTTGTATTCGAGCAGCACGGCGATGATTTCGCCGAGGTTGATGAAGTCGTCGTTACCGCGCGCGGCGGCGCTGCGGGTGTTGGGGCCGGCTTCGGGCTGGGCGGTGGTGGCGGGATCGCGGCGCAACGGGGTCTTCCTGTCGTATTTGGGTTGATGCGGTGGTCACGGTGACGGCACCGTGCGCGCGGCACGGCGGCGGCCCGCACGCGGCGGGCCGGCCCAGGCCTTACTGGCGGCCGCCGAACAGCGGGTAGCGCACGTCGCTGGTGAAGTTGAGCATCTGCGAGGTGGGCAGGATGTTGCTGACGACACGGTTCCAGCGTGCCACCGGGGCGACGTCGACATAGACCACGTCGCGCGGCAGCAGCGGGAAGCTCTCGGCCAGCAACAGGGCGTCGGGGGTGCGGGCGTTGAGGTGGAAGAGCTCGGACGTGCCGTTGTCGCTGCGCATCACGTAGACCCAGGCGGGGTCGGAGGTGACCTGGTTGACGAAGCCGGCGTCGGCCAGGGCTTCGGCCAGGGTGGTGCGGCGCTTGTTCATGACCATGGAGCCGGGGCGCTGCACTTCGCCGAGCACGAACACCTTGTTGCGGCTGCGGTCGAGCACGTTGACGATGTCGCCGGGCTGCAGCAGCACGTTCTGGCTGGTGTCGCCTTCTTCGTACAGGGCCTGGAGGTCGACGCGGTAGGTTTCGCCGTTGCGGGTGAGCAGCACGTTGCCGTGATCGGCGTGTTCGGTGATGCCACCGGCACGGTTGACGGCTTCGACCAGCGTCATGCGGATGTCGTCGATGGCGAGCAGGCCGGGCTTGGCGACTTCGCCGACGAGGTACACGCGCTTGCTGCGGAAAGAGACGATGCGGACGTCGAGCTGGACGTTTTCGATGACCTTGGCGAGGCGCTTGGCGAGCAGTTCGCGCACTTCGCGCGGGGTGAGGCCAGCGACCTTGACCACCCCGGCGTAGGGGAAAAAGATGGTGCCGTCGTCGGCCACCAGGGTGCCGGACTGCTCGGCCGAGCGGTAGGAGCCGGCAGGGATGGTGATTTCGGGGTGGTCCCAGACGATGACGTTGATGATGTCGCCGGGGCCGAGGCGGTAGTCCTGGTGGGTGAGACCGGGATCGGGCGCGGTGTTGTCGCCCCGGGTGGCGGTCTGCCCGCCGGCGTTGCCGGTGCGGAAGCGCGAATCGCCCGACGCCTGGCTGGCCTTGAAGTGCTGGATGATGAGTTCGGCCGTGATAGGGGTGATGCTGACCGTGGCCGGCACCTGCTCACCGCCCTGGGTGACGGGCAACTCGACACGCGATTCGTCGCGCATGAAGCTGCCGCTGACGCCCGGGATGAGCGTGCAGCCACTCAGCGCAGTGGCCGCGGCAACCAGGACAAGCCCGCGCAACGCACCCACGGGGTGTGCGGCAGTCGCGCGGCGGGCTGGCAGGTTGGTGCTGGGTGTGTTCATCGGATACCCCGTCTGTATGTTCTCGGTATGTGGCGGTTGCCCATGCTGCTGCGCCACAGGGCAAGGTGCGTGCATCAACCGAGTGCTTTAGCAAGAAGCACACCTGTCATGCCGCACAGCACAAAAGCCGACATTCTATCAGTGCTTTGGCAGTAGCCTAAGACCGTCATGTTACGGCAATGAAACGCCCTCCGTGACGAACTGTAAAGAATTCCGACACTTTTTTTGATGAGGAAAGGGTATCCCCTTTGCAAACAAAGGCAGACCGGGCATTCAAGCCATTGGCATCGCCAGATGCCAGACGCGCACCCACCGGGTTCCGTAGGCGCGGCGCAAGCCGCGAGGGGTTGGGGCGATGGGCGTGGGTGGGGGTGATGAAAGGCTCGCGGCTAGCGCCGCTCCTACAGCAGACCGTGGCGAGCCTCCCCCGTAGGAGCGGCGCGAGCCGCGAGGGGTTGAAGGCGATGGGCGTGGGCGGGGGCGATGAAAGGCTCGCGGCTTGCGCCGCTCCTACAGCAGACCGTGGCGGGCCTCCCCCGTAGGAGCGGCGCCAGCCGCGAGGGGTTGAAGGCGACGGGCGTGGGTGGGGGCGATGAAAGGCTCGCGGCTTGCGCCGCTCCTACAGCAGACCGTGGCGGGCCTCCCCCGTAGGAGCGGCGCGAGCCGCGAGGGGTTGAAGGCGACGGGCGTGGGTGGGTGTGATGAAAAGCTCGCGGCTGGCGCCGCTCCTACCGGGACGACACGCGCTGCGGCTGGCTCCGCTGTAGGAGCGGCGCGAGCCGCGAGGGGTTGAAGGCGATGAGCGTGGGTGGGTGCGAAAGGGCAATCAGCGGTGAAGCACCGATAGCGCGGCGGGGTTGGCTTCGACGATCTTGAGGAGCGCACGCGCTGGACCGGCGGGGCGAACACGGCGCTGCTCCCAGTTCTGCAGCGTCTTGGGTTTGACACCGATGAGATAGGCGAAACGGGTCTGGCTCAGCCCCGTGCGCTCGCGAATGGCCTTGACGTCTGGCTCGGGGAGCTCTCGCGCGACAACGCCGCCGACTGGCTCTCCACGCATGTGGCGCCCCATGTCACGAACGCTTTCCAGCAGGTCTTCAAAGTGCTTGTCATCCATTGCTCACCTCGGTTTCGATTACCTCAGCCAGACGCCTCAGCTGATCCTTGGTCAGGTCCGCCCTGGCATTCTTGGCGTAGGCGTAGATCAGGTAGCACTGCTCGCGGCTGACCCAGTGGTAATAAATCACACGCGCACCGCCCCGCTTACCACGCCCCAGCAGTGCTACACGAAACTTGCGGAGCCCTCGACCACCGGGAATCAGATCTCCCACTGACGGGTTCTCGAGCAAGACCTGCTGCAACTCCCGAAGCTGTGCGTCCGAGAACAGTGCCTGCGCGCAGCGACTGAAGATGGGGAGTTCTACGAAGACCATGGCGATTGTACGCTAGAAGCGGAGTTAAGGCGGCAGCACATCAGCTGTTGCAGCGCGCAAGCAGGGAGGGTTGGGGGCGATGGGCGGCTCTATAGCCACACGGCATCCCAATGGGGGTACATCCGCACGCTGGGGACCAGGCCTGCGCGCAGGGGGTTGGCGACGACGTAGCGTGCGAGGGCGTGGAGGTCTTCTTCCTTGCGCAGGGCGTGGTCGTGGAAGCCGGCTGCCCATCGGCGCGTTGCGGGGGTCTGCAGGCTTCGGTTGATCGCGGCCGAAGACCCGGCCTTGAAGGCGCCGACGAGGGCCGAGAGGGTGCCGGCTTCGAGGCGCACGAGCCGGTGCAGGTGATCGGGCATGAGCACCCAGGCGAGTGTGGCGGCGTGGCCGAGTTGGTCGGCGCGGCGCAGGTGGGCGATGGTCAGGCGGGCGAGGTGGAAGTCGTCGAAGAGCCGTGCGCGGCGGTGGGTGACGGTGGTGATGAGGAAGACGCGGCCGGGTTCGGAGACGCGGCCGCGGCGCAGGTCGCAGGCGTGCGGAGGCATCGGCGATGCGGGCCCCGTTCAGTTGAATGTCATTGAGCGGGGGATATTAGCGCGGCGCGGGGTTATGCGTTTGGGTTTTTTTGGAAAAGCTCGCGGCGCGCGTCGGCCCGCGTAGGAGCGGCGCAAGCCGCGAGGGGTTGGGGGCGGTGGGGGTGGGTGGGTGCGATGAAAGGCTCGCGGCTGGCGCCGCTCCCACAGGGGCGCCGGCGCGTGTCAGGTGGCGAGCTTTTGGGCGCGGATGGACTGGTATTCGTCTTGCCAGAACCATTTCTCTTCGCCGAAGGCGGGGACGAGTTGGTCGAGCCAGGTGGCTTTGTCGTCGTACTTGGCGAAGAAGGGGCGCTGGACCCAGTCGGGGTTGCGGCCCTGGATGAAGCGCAGCACGAAGACCTTTTCGCCGGCGATCTCGGTCACGCCCTGGATTTCGACCTTGCCGGGGCTGGCGCTCATGCTGGGGCCGCGGGCGGTGCGGGCGAGGCCGGAGACTTGCTGGACGGCTTGCTGGTAGATCTCCCAGGCGCGCACGAGGGGGACTTCGAAGTAGTTGCGGGCGCCGGTGTCGCGTTCGACGAACATGTAGTAGGGAACGATGCCGAGCTTGACTTCCATCTTCCACAGTTTGGCCCATACGGCGGGGTCGTCGTTGATGTGGGCGATGAGCGGGCCTTGGGCGCGGATGACGACGCCGGTGGCGCGCACGCGACGGATGGCGGCCTGGGCGGCGTCGGTGTCGAGTTCCTTCCAGTGGTTGTAGTGCGCCATGAGGGCGACGTGCTTGCCGGATTCGACGAGCTGGGCGAGCAGGCGCATGAGGTCGTCGGCGTCGTCGGCGCCGAGGAAGCGGTGCGGCCAGAAGGTGAGCGCCTTGGAGCCGATGCGGATGGTCTGGATGTGGTCGAACTCGGGTTGCAGGAGGGGTTCGAGGTAGTCGCGCAGGTGGCGCGTCTTCATGACCATGGGGTCGCCGCCGGTGACGAGCAGATCGGTGACTTCGGTGTGCTGGCGCAGGTAGGCGTGCAGCGCGCTGGCTTCGGACGATGCGATGCGCAGGTCCTTGTCGCCGACGAACTGCGCCCAACGGAAGCAGAAGGTGCAGTAGGCGTGACAGGTCTGGCCCTGGCTGGGGAAGAAGAGGACGGTTTCGCGGTACTTGTGCTGCATGCCGTCGAGGCGGTGGCCTTCGTCGTCGACCGGCATGTTCATCTGCATTTGGTCGGCGGGGTGCGGGTTGAGGGCGTGGCGGACTTCGTCGATGGCACGTTCGAGTTCGTCCTTGGGGGCTTCGGCACGCAGCAAGGCGGCGATGCGGTCGTAGTGCTCGGGGGCGAGCATGCCGCGCTGCGGGAAGGTGAGCTGGAAGATGGGGTCGTCGGGGACGTGGCGCCAGTCGATGAGTTCGTCGATGACGTATTGGTTGACGCGGAACGGCAGCACCGAGGAGACGACCTTCATTTCGAAGCGCTGTTCGGGCGAAAGGCGGGCCAGCGGGGCGATGCGGTCGAGGTCGCGCTGGGTGTAGACCTTGAAGGGCACGGGTTCGAACAGGCTGGCGCCGTCGAGGGGCTTGAGGGCGTGGACTTGCGCGTTCATGTGTTGTCCTCCAGTTGTGTCGGGGGCGGTCCCCGTCTTTTTTGGGCTGGCAATGCTACGGCGCAAAGTGAATTGGCGCAAATGTGACTGGAGGACGGGGGATTGGTTCCGTGGGGAAAGGGGCGCGGCGCTTGGTGTTGCGGTAGGAGCGGCGCGAGCCGCGAGGTTTTGGGGCGGCTGCGATGGGCGGGGGTCGCCTTCAGACCCTCGCGGCTGGCGCCGCTCCTACGGGGGGGCGGCGCGAGCCGCGAGGTTTTGGGGGCGTGGGGGTGCAGGCGAAAAAAAGGGCCTGCTTGCGCAGGCCCTCGCCGACAGGCACCCGGGCGCGTGGCCCGGGTCTCCCTCCCCATCGATCAAAACGGTTGTGTGGCGGTGCTCACTCGAATTCGATGATGACTTCGTCGACCGAGAGGCTGGCGCCGGGCTTGGCGACGATCTTCTTGACCTTGCCGTCCTGCTCGGCCTTGAGCACGTTTTCCATCTTCATGGCTTCGATGATGGCGAGCTTTTCGCCGGCCTTGACCTCCTGGCCTTCGGCCACGGCAACTTCGCGCAGCAGGCCGGGCATGGGCGAGAGCAGGAACTTGGAGAGGTCGGGCGGCAGCTTCTCGGGCATCAGCGACAGCAGGTGGGCGGCGCGCACGGTCATGACCATGGGCTCGACCTGCAGGCCGAAGTGGGCGATGCGGTAGCGCAGGCCGCGGCGTTCGATCTGCAGGCAGATCGGGGCGCCGTTGACGGTGCCGGTGAGCAGCAGGTCGCCGAACTTCCAGTCGGAGACGATGTTGTAGGTGCGGCCTTCGTGGGTGACGGCGAGGCCACCTTCGATGGGCTGCGTCTGCACCGGGTACTGCTTGCCGGCCATGACGACGACCCAGTTGGACGCGACCTTGCGGCCGTGGCCGGCGAGCTGGCCTTCGATCTGCACGGCGCGCTCGATGTAGCGGCTGCGGGCGAAGGTGGCGACGGCGGCGAGCAGCGCGGGGTCGTCGTGCGGGACCATGGAGGCGTCGAAGCCCTGCGGGTACTCCTCGGCGATGAAGCCGGTGTTGAAGTTGCCCGAGCAGAAGCGCGGGTGCTGCAGCAGCGCGGCCTGGAAGGGGATGTTGGAGCTGATGCCGCGGATGACGAAGGCGTTGAGGGCGTCGCGCATGCGCTCGATGGCGTCCTGGCGGTCCTTGCCGTGCACGATGAGCTTGGCGATCATCGAGTCGTAGTACATGGAGATTTCGCCGCCTTCGTACACGCCGGTGTCGACGCGCACGCCGTTGCCTTCGGCCGGGGCCTGGAACTTGACCAGGCGGCCGGTGGAGGGCAGGAAGCCGCGGAAGGGGTCTTCGGCGTTGATGCGGCATTCCATCGACCAGCCGTTGATGCCGACGTCGGCCTGGGCGAGCGGGAGCTTTTCGCCGTAGGCGACGCGGATCATCTGCTCGACGAGGTCCAGCCCGGTGATGAGTTCGGTGACCGGGTGCTCGACCTGCAGGCGGGTGTTCATCTCGAGGAAGTAGAACTCCTTGGTGGCGCCGGAGACGACGAACTCGACCGTGCCGGCCGATTCGTAGTTCACCGCGCGTGCCAGGGCAACGGCCTGCTCACCCATGGCACGGCGCATCTCGGGGTCGACGAAGGGGCTGGGGGCTTCTTCGATGACCTTCTGGTGGCGGCGCTGGATGGAGCAGTCGCGCTCGTTGAGGTACACGTAGTTGCCATGCGAGTCGCCGAGCACCTGGATTTCGATGTGGCGGGGCTCGAGGACGTACTTTTCGATGAAGACGCGGTCGTCGCCGAAGGCGTTGCGGGCTTCGTTGACGCAGGAGGCGAAGCCTTCGTGCGCTTCCTTGTCGTTGAAGGCGACGCGCAGGCCCTTGCCGCCACCGCCGGCGGAGGCCTTGATCATGACCGGGTAGCCGATCTTCCTGGCGATCTCGACGGCTTCGTCGGGGCCGGCAATGGCGTCGTTGTAGCCGGGGATGGTGTTGACGCCGGCTTCGATGGCGAGCTTCTTGGACTCGATCTTGTCGCCCATCTTGGCGACCGAGTAGTGCTTCGGGCCGATGAACTTGATGCCTTCTTCTTCCAGGCGGCGCGAGAACTCGGCGTTCTCGGACAGGAAGCCGTAGCCCGGGTGGACGGCCTCGGCGCCGGTCTGCTTGCAGGCGGCGATGATCTTGTCGATGACGAGATAGGACTCTTTGGACGGCGCCGGGCCGATGCAGACGGCTTCGTCGGCCATTTCGACAAAGAGCGCGTCCTTGTCGGCCTCGGAGTGCACGGCGACGGTGGCGATGCCCATCTTGCGGGCGGTCTTGATGACGCGGCTGGCGATTTCTCCGCGGTTTGCGATCAGGATGTTTTTAAACCTGCGTGGTCTCCGCGGTGAAATCGCAACGTGCTTCGCACGCAAGGCGATGTGACTTCGTCGCTGCGCCGCTTCGCGGCTGGTCACCGCGGTTTGCGATCAGGATCTTTTTAAACATTTAACGTATTCCTCGTGCGCGGATCAGAGCGGGATGTTGCCGTGCTTGCGCCACGGGTTCTCGAGCTGCTTGTCCTTGAGCATCGACAGCGAGCGGCAGATGCGCTTGCGGGTTTCGTGCGGCATGATCACGTCGTCGATGAAGCCGCGCGCGCCGGCCACGAAGGGGTTGGCGAAGCGCTGCTTGTACATGGCTTCGCGCTCGGCGATCTTTTCGGGGTCGTTCTTTTCTTCGCGGAAGATGATCTCGACCGCGCCCTTGGGGCCCATGACGGCGATTTCGGCGCTGGGCCAGGCGAAGTTGACGTCGCCGCGCAGGTGCTTGGACGACATGACGTCGTAGGCGCCGCCGTAGGCCTTGCGGGTGATGAGGGTGACCTTGGGCACGGTGCATTCGGCGTAGGCGTAGAGCAGCTTGGCGCCGTGCTTGATGATGCCGCCGTATTCCTGCGCGGTGCCGGGCATGAAGCCGGGGACGTCGACCAGGGTGACGACCGGGATGTTGAAGGCGTCGCAGAAGCGGACGAAGCGCGCGGCCTTGATCGAGCTCTTGATGTCGAGGCAGCCGGCGAGCACCAGCGGCTGGTTGGCGACGATGCCGACCGGGGCGCCTTCCATGCGCGCGAAGCCGATGATGATGTTCTTGGCGTAGTCGGGCTGGAGCTCGAAGAAGTCGCCGTCGTCGACCATCTTGACGATCAGTTCCTTCATGTCATACGGCTGGTTGGCGTTGCTCGGCACGAGGGTGTCGAGCGAGTAGTCGAGGCGGTCGGCGGGGTCGACCGAGGGCACGACCGGCGGCTTGTCGCGGTTGCTGCCGGGGATGTAGCCGACCAGGCGGCGGGTCATCATGAGCGCTTCGACGTCGTTCTCGAAGGCGAGGTCGGCCACGCCGGACTTTGTGGTGTGGGTGACGGCGCCACCGAGCTCTTCGGCGGTGACTTCTTCGTGGGTCACGGTCTTCACGACTTCGGGACCGGTCACGAACATGTAGGACGAGTCCTTGACCATGAAGATGAAGTCGGTCATCGACGGCGAGTACACCGCACCGCCTGCGCAGGGGCCCATGATGAGCGAGATCTGCGGTACGACGCCGGAGGCGAGCACATTGCGCTGGAACACGTCGGCGTAGCCGCCGAGCGAGTCGACGCCTTCCTGGATGCGGGCGCCGCCCGAGTCGTTGAGGCCGATGACCGGGGCGCCGACCTTCATGGCGTGGTCCATGACCTTGCAGATCTTTTCGGCGTGGGTTTCGGACAGCGAGCCGCCGAAGACGGTGAAGTCCTGCGAGAACACGAACACGAGGCGGCCGTTGACGGTGCCGTAGCCGGTGACGACGCCGTCGCCCGGGATGTGGTCGGCGTTCATGCCGAATTCGGCGCAGCGGTGCTCCTTGAACATGTCCCACTCTTCGAAGCTGTCGTCGTCGAGCAGCAGCAGGATGCGTTCGCGGGCGGTCAGCTTGCCCTTGGCGTGCTGGGCGTCGATGCGCTTCTGGCCACCGCCGAGGCGGGCCTTCTCGCGCTTTTCCTCCAGCTGGCGAATGATTTCTTGCATTGATGACCTCCTGTCAGATCTCTGTGTTGCGTCGTGCCGGCCGGGAAAGCCGGTGGGTGTGTGTCAGGCTTGGGACTGAATACGTGTAACGGCAGACTTGCGGTTTCAGCTTTGCAGATGGCCGAGCAGGCGCAGCGCGGCGAGCGAGGGGGTGGTACCGCCCTCTTCCACCGCGCGCGCCAGCGCCGGCAGTTCTTCCTTGACCCGGGGGTGGCTGCGGAAACGGCTGCGCAGCCCGGAGTCGATCATTTCCCACATCCAGGCCAGGGCCTGGTGGCGGCGCTTGGCGTCGAGCTCGCCGGTGGCGGTGAGCGCCTTGCGGTAGTCCATCACCGTGGTCCAGAACTCGGCCACGCCTTCCTTGCGCAGCGCCGACAGGGTGAGCACCGGTACCGTCCAGTTGGGGCTGGCCGGACGCAGCATGTGCAGCGCGGTCTTGATCTGCGACTTGGCGCGCATGGCGGCGGCGGGGTCGATGTCGGCCTTGTTGATGACGATCAGGTCGGCGATCTCCATGATGCCTTTCTTGATCGCCTGCAGGTCGTCGCCCGCGTTGGGCAGCTGCAGCAGGCAGAAGATGTCGGTCATGCCGGCGACGGCGGTTTCGGACTGGCCGACGCCGACGGTCTCGACAATGATGACGTCGAAGCCGGCGGCTTCGCAGACCAGCATGGTTTCGCGCGTTTTCTCGGCCACGCCGCCCAGGCTGCAGGCCGAGGGGCTGGGGCGGATGAAGGCGGCGGTGTTCTGGCTGAGCAGTTCCATGCGCGTCTTGTCGCCGAGGATGGAGCCGCCGGTGACCGAGGACGAGGGGTCGACCGCCAGTACGGCGACGCGCAGCCCCTGCTCGATGAGGTAGAGGCCGAGCGCTTCGATGAAGGTGGATTTGCCCACGCCCGGCACGCCGGAAATGCCCACCCGCATCGCCCCGCCGGTGCTCGGCAGCAGGGCCTCGAGCACGTGGCGGGCCCGCTCCTTGTGGTCCTCGCGCTGGGATTCGATGAGCGTGATGGTCTTGGCGAGCGGCCGCAGCTGCCCCGCCAGAACGCCGTCGACGAGGGCTTTGTCCGTGGGATCGAGGGGGTGGGACGTGGGCGAAAGCATGGTCGGTGGGGTGGTCGTGGCCTTTGCGGTGCGGGTGTGGCGGTTTTTTTGGGGAAAGGCTCGCGGCTGGCGCCGCTCCTACAGGGTTCGGTGATGCTGTAGGAGCGGCGCGAGCCGCGAGGTTTTTTGGGCGGTGTCGCCTTCGACCCCTCGCGGCTGGCGCCGCTCCTACGGTGTGCCGATACGTTTTGTTCAGTTGCTCCGGCGGCAAGGCCGCCGGTGTTCGCCCTTATGCCTTGCGCGCTGCGCGGATCTGCTTGAGCACTTCGCGCGCGGCGGTGGGGATGGGGGTGCCCGGGCCGAAGATGCCCTTGGCGCCGGCGGCGTAGAGCGCGTCGTAGTCCTGTGCGGGGATGACGCCGCCGACGAAGGTGATGATGTCGTCGGCGCCGAGGCGCTTGAGCTCGTTGACGATCTGCGGCACGAGCGTCTTGTGGCCGGCGGCGAGGCTGGAGCAGCCGACGGCGTGGACGTCGTTCTCGACCGCGTGGCGGGCAGCTTCTTCCGGGGTCTGGAAGAGCGGGCCGATGTCGATGTCGAAGCCGAGGTCGGCGAAGGCCGAGGCGACGACCTTGGCGCCGCGGTCGTGGCCGTCCTGGCCGAGCTTGGCGATCATGACGCGCGGGCGGCGGCCTTCTTCGGCGATGAAGGCTTCGATGTCGGCCTTGAGGGCTTTCCAGTCTTCCTGTTCTTCCACGACGGCTCCATAGACGCCGGACACGGCTTGCGGGTTGGCGCGGTAGCGGCCGAAGACCTTTTCGAGCGCGTCGGAGACTTCACCGACGGTGGCGCGCAGGCGGATGGCCTTGACGGTGAGGTCGAGCAGGTTGCCGTCGCCGGTTTCGGCGCACTGGGTGAGGGCGTCGAGCGCGGCCTGCACGGCGGCGGTGTCGCGGTTGGCGCGCACCTGGGCGAGGCGGGCGATCTGCGACTCGCGCACGGCGTGGTTGTCGATGTCGAGGATCTCGATCGGGTCTTCCTTGGCAAGCTTGTACTTGTTGACGCCGACGATGACGTCCTTGCCGGAGTCGATGCGGGCCTGCTTGTCGGCGGCGCATTCCTCGACCTTCATCTTGGCCCAGCCGGATTCGACGGCCTTGGTCATGCCGCCCATGGACTCGATCTCTTCGATCAGCGCCCAGGCCTTGTCGGCCATGTCCTGGGTGAGCTTTTCCATCATGTAGGAGCCGGCCCAGGGGTCGACGACGTTACAGATGTGGGTCTCTTCCTGGATGATGATCTGGGTGTTGCGGGCGATGCGGGCGGAGAACTCGGTGGGCAGGGCGATGGCTTCGTCGAGCGCGTTGGTGTGCAGCGACTGGGTGCCGCCGAACACCGCGGCCATGGCCTCGATGGTGGTGCGCACGACGTTGTTGTACGGATCCTGCTCGGTGAGCGACCAGCCGGAGGTCTGCGAGTGGGTGCGCAGCATCATCGACTTGGGGCTCTTGGGGTTGAACTGCTTCATGATGCGCCACCACAGCAGACGCGCGGCACGCATCTTGGCGATCTCGAGGTAGAAGTTCATGCCCACTGCCCAGAAGAAGGACAGGCGGCCGGCAAAGGTGTCGACGTCCATGCCGCTGGCGATGCCGGTGCGCACGTACTCGAGGCCGTCGGCCAGGGTGAAGGCGAGTTCGATGGCCTGGTTGGCGCCCGCTTCCTGGATGTGGTAGCCCGAGATCGAGATGCTGTTGAACTTGGGCATGTTGGCCGACGTGTACTGGAAGATGTCGGCGATGATCTTCATCGACGGCGTCGGCGGGTAGATGTAGGTGTTGCGGACCATGAACTCCTTGAGGATGTCGTTCTGGATGGTCCCGGAGAGCTTGTCCTGCGACACGCCCTGCTCTTCGGCGGCAATGATGTAGCCGGCGAGGATGGGGAGCACTGCGCCGTTCATGGTCATGGAGACGGAGATCTTGTCGAGCGGGATGCCGTCGAACAGGATCTTCATGTCTTCGACCGAGTCGATGGCCACGCCGGCCTTGCCGACGTCGCCGGTGACACGCGGGTGGTCGGAGTCGTAGCCGCGGTGGGTGGCGAGGTCGAAGGCGACCGACACGCCCTGGCCGCCGGCGGCGAGCGCCTTGCGGTAGAAGGCGTTGGAGGCTTCGGCGGTGGAGAAACCCGCGTACTGGCGGATGGTCCACGGCTTGACGGCGTACATGGTGGGCTGCGGGCCGCGCAGGAAGGGTTCGAAGCCGGGCAGCGTGTCGGCGTGCTTGAGGTCGGCGGTGTCGGCCTTGGTGTATAGCGGCTTGACGACCAGCCCTTCGGGCGTGACCCAGTTGAGCTTGGTGACGTCGCCGCCCGGGGCGTGCTTGGCGGCGGCCTTGTTCCAGGCCTCGATGTCGGCCTGGTTGTAGGTGGGCTCGTTGGACTGGTTGCTTTGCGACATGGGAAACCTCTCTGCTTCGGCAGCTCGCGGAGCTGCTGGACGATATCGGATCAGACACAACCCGCGCCGCGACAAGTGCGGCACGTAGGCGACGAACCGGCCACCCGCAGCCCTGCTGCGGGTGGCCGTCGACGCTTCTGGCGCAACGCGGCCCCCCTTTTGTCACCAGGCTTTGGCCTGGCGCCTCCCTGCCGCGTCGCACACGGGAAGTTGACTTGTTCTACCAGCGGAATAATACTTTATCCATAATTATGAACGCAATGGCCTCTCTAGCCGACGCACGAACAGCCCGCGGCGGGTGTCGTAGGCGTGGCGCTTGGTGTTGCGGTAGGAGCGGCGCGAGCCGCGAGGTTTTGGGGGCGGCTGCGATAGGCGGGGTCGCCTTCAGACCCTCGCGGCTGGCGCCGCTCCTACAAAGGCCATGGCGCATGTTCCGCTGTAGGAGCGGCGCGAGCCGCGAGGTTTTGAAGGCGACGGGGGTCGGACCAGCCGCAATTCGCTCGCGGCCGGCGCTGGTCCTACGGCAAAATCCACTGCGGCGCTTTTGCCCTGTGGGCGCGCCGGCCTTTGCATCTGAGAAGTCGGAGACCGCACAAAGCAACATGAACGCTTCGAGAATCGCGCCCATGGCGCTGTACCAGGAAGTCGCCGAGCGCCTTCGGCAGCGCATCTATTCGCACGAGCTGGCGCCGGGCACCTGGGTGGACGAGCAGGCGCTGGCCGAGCACTACGGCATCTCGCGCACACCACTGCGCGAGGCGCTGAAGGTGCTCGCCTCCGAGGGGCTGGTGACGCTCAAGCCGCGCCGCGGCTGTTACGTGACCGAGATCTCCGAGCGTGACCTCGACGAGGTGTTCAGCGTGATGTCGATGCTCGAGGGCGAGTGCGCACGAGCCTCGGCCATGCGCGCCACCGACGGCGACCTGACGCGCCTGCGCGCGATCCACGCCGACTTGGAGAAGGCGGCGGCGGCGGACGACATCGACGGCTTCTTCGAGGCCAACCAGAACTTCCACCGCAGCCTGCAGGAGATCGCCGACAACCGCTGGTTGCTGCACGTGATCGAAGACCTGCGCAAGGTGATCAAGCTGTCGCGCCACCATTCGCTGTTCTCGGACGGGCGGCTGGAGCAGTCGCTGGAAGAGCACCGCGACATCCTCGGCGCCCTCCTCGCCCGCGACGGCGAGCGTGCCGAGCAGCTCATGCGCCACCACATCCGCAGCGGCCGCGCCGCGCTGGCCCGCATCGCCGTGGCCAAGGCCGACGACGCTCCGCTTGCCGCGCCGGAGACCGAGGCGCAGGCAGAGGCCTGAGCGGCCGTCGGGTTCAGCCTGCGGTCAGGGCGACCGCCGCCGCAAGGTAGAGCTTGATGGCCGACGCGGCCGCAAACAGCCCGATTGCCCAGATGAGCATGCGCTGGTCGCGGCGCGACCATTCGGGGATCTTTGCGCGCTCGAGCTGCGGCTTGAGCTCGCGCGCGATGCTGCGCGTCAGCTTGGTACGCGGCGCTGCAAGCTGGTCCTGCGCGGTCTTGATGGCGCGAAGGTGCCGGTTGAGCGCGATGACCGGGGCGATGAGCAGTAGCCCGCTGAGGACGCTGAGAAGCTCGGCGATGGCGCCGGCAAGCGCAGCCGTCATTTCTTGAGCGTTGCCGGCCTTGCACTGCTGCGCGCCAGCGTCGCCCGGCGCCGGCGCTTGGCAAAGGCTGCGCGCCACTCTCGATCGAGCGCTGCCTTGAAGACGGCGTCTTCGAGTACGCCTGCGAGGGCGTTCCGGAGCGCGCCTGTGGCAAGGTCCTGCGGCGCGTCGTCCGGCACTTCCTCGATCCAGGGCGGAAGGCCTGTGCGGGCACCCGCGCTCGCATCCAGCCGCTGCCCCTGCGGAGCCAGTTCGACCCAGGGCGGGGCTTCGCCCCCCTGCGCTGCCTGACCCGACGCCTGCTCGATCGGCACGATGCTGAACTCGAGGCGATGCCCCAGTTCGGCGAGGATGCGCTCCATCGTGAGCACGCTGATGCCTCGCTTGCCCCAGACGCCGTTCTCGATTCTGCTGAGGTCGGCCTGGTCGATGCCGGTGCGCTCGGACAGCGCTTTTTGCGTCATGCCATGCGCTTCGCGCAAGGTCCGCAGGGCGCGACCGAACGCGAGGTAGCGCTGCGCAGCCTGGTAGCCGGCCTGAAACTCGGGGGTATCGCCGGCGGCCTCGGCAAGCGCCGCGGTGAGGTCATTCGCGCCGCCCTTGCGTGCGGCGGCAACGCGGAAGGTTCGGCCGCCGGTGCGCGTTACCGAATACCTCGTGTCACTCTCGCTCATTCTTCACCCTTCATAGATCCACGCTGCGCGCCCGCGCCAGCCTGACTGCAGCGTCCACGGCACGGGTCTTGTCGCCATGACCCGCGGCTCCCGGCAAGCCAAAACCCGTCATGGCCATGAACACGGGGCGGCCGAAGTCTGCCTGGCACAGCGCTGCCACCAGCCCGCACGCGTCGCTACCCCAGAAAACCCGGTAAAAAACGGTGACGGCTCCGGCCCGGTGCTGTTCGTCGAAGACGCTTTCGATGCCGTAGCTCGCGCCGAGGTAGGGGGCGTTCGGAAACTGCACACCGTCGCAGAGGCTGTCGAACACGGCCGCAAACTGCGACAGCGCGAGCAGGTGGGGGCCGGGACCCAGCCGTGCGATGGCAAGCGCCTCTCTCCTGGCTCGCGGGTGGTGCAGGTCCGTACTGGCGAGCTTCACACGCCCTGCCCCATTATGGTCTTTTTCCCATGAATGACAAGGGCGCCTCGACTCATGGCTCGCTCGTCTCGCTGCGCGTCACCAGGACCTGGTCGATGCGGTAGTTGTCGATGTCGACGACCTCGAACTTGTAGCCCGCATAGACCACGAAGTCGGTGCGCTTGGGGACCTTGCGCAGGCGGTACATGAGGAAGCCGGCGACCGTTTCGTAGTTCTGGAAGCCCTCGAAGACTTCGATGTCGAGCGCCTGCATGACGTCTTCGATCGGGGTGACGCCGTCGATGAGCCAGGAGTTGTCGTCGCGGCGGACGATGAGTTCTTCCTGGAAGGGGCTGACGAGATCCCCCATGACCGTGTTCATGACGTCCTGCAAGGACAGCAGCCCCACGACCAGGGCGTATTCGTTGAGTACGAGCGCGAAGTCTTCCTTGGCGTCGCGAAAGCGCTCGAGGGCTTCGAACAGGCTGAGCGTGTCGGGCAGCATGAGGACCTTGCGCACGATGGGCTGGGTGCGCAGCGAGAGGTCCTGGCCATTGACGATGCGCGGCAGGATGTCCTTGGCGTCGACATAGCCGATGACGCTGTCGATGCCGTCCTCGCACACCGGGAACTTGCCGTGCGGGTGCGCGGAGATCTTGCGCCGGATGCTCTCTTCGGATTCGCTGAGGGTGAGAAAGACGATGCTCTCGCGCGAGGTCATGGCCGAGGGCACGATGCGCGAGTCGAGCTCGAAGACGTTGCTGATGAGGTGCTGCTCCTGGCGCAGCAGCGCGCCAGCCTGGGCGCCGGCATCGGCCATGGCGACGATGTCGTCGGCGGTAATGTCTTCGGTACGCTTGCTCGGCACCTTGAACCAGCGGAACAGGATGTTGGCGAGCCCGTTGAACACCCACACCAGGGGCGCAAAAACCCAGATGCAGGCCTGCATGGGCCGCACCAGGCCGACCGCGATGCGCTCGGGCTCGACCATGGCCAGGCGCTTGGGCATGAGGTCGGCGAACAGCACGAACAGCGAGGTGACGAAGACGAAGGACACCACAAAGCTGAGGGTGTGAAGCCGCGGCCCGTCGTACACCAGGCCGATGGCAGCGGCGACATGGGGCGACAGGGCCTGCTCGCCGACGATACCGCCGAGGATGGCGACGGCATTGAGGCCAATCTGCACGACGGTGAAGAAGTTGCCTGGGTTGTCCTGCAGCGCGAGCACGCGCTGGGCATTGACGTGGCCACCTTCGGCCATGAGGCGGAGCTTGATCTTGCGCGAAGCGGCGAGCGAGATCTCGGACATCGAGAAGAAGGCGCTCGCGATGATGAGCAAAAAGATGATGAACAGATCGTTGGGCAGCACGACGACTCCTTTGGGAGATGACTCTCGGTCAAGAGGCCCCGCCGGAAGGCAAAACCAGGTTGGGTAGGTCGTGAAGTCTATCACCAGCAGCCCACGCCCCCCCTGTAGGAGCGGCGCCAGCCGCGAGGGGTTGAAGGCGATGGGCGTTGGCCGGGTGCGATGAAAGGCTCGCGGCTGGCGCCGCTCCTACAGGAGAGCGCCGCAGCGTGTGTTCCCACCGTAGGAGCGGCGCAAGCCGCGAGGGGTTGGGGGCGATGGGCGTTGGGGGGTGCGATGAAAGGCTCGCGGCTGGCGCCGCGCCTACGGCGGAGCCAACCGCGGCGCGTGTCGCCCCGGTAGGAGCGGCGCAAGCCGCGAGGGGTTGAGGGCGATGGGCGTTGGGCGGGCCCCAAAAAACTCGCGGCTTGCGCCGCTCCTACGGTGGAGCCAGCCGCGGCGCGTGTCGTCCCGGTAGGCGCGGCGCGAGCCGCGAGGGGTTGAGGGCGATGGGCGTTGGGTGGGCCCCAAAAGACTCGCGGCTGGCGCCGCTCCTACGGGAGCGGGGCCAGCCGCGAGGGCTTGGAGCGCGTGCGGCTTAGTGCGCGGCGGCCGTGGCAGCGCCGACGCCGGTCTGGGCGCGCACGTACTGGTCTTCGAAGGCTTCCTTCTCGTCCTTGGCTTCCTGGCTCTTGTCGAGCGTGGAGAACAGCCAGGTCATGAAGAAGGCGATGGGCATCGAGAACAGGGCGGGCTGGGTGTAGGGGAAGATGGCCGACTCGAAGTGCAGCACGTCGACCCACACCGACTTGGACAGCAGCACGAACAGCACCGCGCTGATGAGGCCGGAGTAGCCACCCATGAGGGCGCCGCGCGTGGTGAGGCCCTTCCAGTACATCGACAGGATGAGCACCGGGAAGTTGGCCGATGCGGCAACGCCGAAGGCGAGCGCGACCATGAACGCGATGTTCATCTTCTCGAAGGCCATGCCGAGCAGGATGGCGACGATGCCCAGGCCGATGGTGGCGTACTTGGACACCTTGAGCTCGGTGGCTTCGTTGGCCTTGCCCTTCATGATGACGCGCGAGTAGATGTCGTGCGAGATCGCCGACGCGCCAGCCAGCGCCAGGCCGGCCACCACCGCGAGGATGGTTGCGAAGGCCACTGCGGACAGGAAGCCGAGCAGCAGGTTGCCGCCGACGGCCTGGGCGAGGTGCATGGCGATCATGTTGCCGCCGCCGACGACCTTGCCGCCGATCTCACCACCCTCGAAGAACTGCGGGTTGGTGCCGACGATGAGGATGGCGCACAGACCCATGATGGCGATGACGTTGAAGAAGTAGGCGACGATGCCCGAGGCGTAGAGCACGGACTTGCGCGCTTCCTTGGCGTCGGTGACGGTGAAGAAGCGCATCAGGATGTGCGGCAGGCCGGCGGTACCGAACATCAGGCCCAGGCCGAGCGAGATGGCGGTGATGGGGTCGGCGAGCAGGCTGCCCGGGGACAGCAGCTTGGCGCCCAGCTTGTGCACTTCCATCGCACGGGTGGTGAGCTCGTCGAAGCTGAAGCCGAACTGGCTGAAAGCGAGCACGCCGACGGTGGTGCCGCCGATGAGCAGCATGACGGCCTTGATGATCTGCACCCAGGTGGTGGCGACCATGCCGCCGAAGGTGACGTAGATCATCATGAGCGCGCCGACGACGACGAGCGCGATGTTGTAGTCGAGGCCGAACAGCAGCTTGATGAGCTGGCCGGCGCCGACCATCTGCGCGACGAGGTAGAAGCACACCACGGTGAGCGAGCTGACCGCGGCCATGGTGCGCACCTTGCCCTGGTTGAGGCGGTAGGCGGTGATGTCGGCGAAGGTGAACTTGCCGAGGTTGCGCAGGCGTTCGGCCATCAGGAACAGGATGATGGGCCAGCCGACGAAGAAGGACAGCATGTAGATGTAGGCGTCGACGCCCTGCATGTACATCATGGCGGTGAGGCCGAGCAGCGTGGCCGCGGACATGTAGTCACCAGCAATCGCCAGGCCGTTCTGGAAGCCGGTGATGCCGCCGCCCGCAGTGTAGAAGTCGGCAGTCGACTTGGTGCGGCTGGCCGCCCAGTAGGTGATGCCCAGGGTGAGCACCACGAACACGAAGAACATGCCGATGGCGTGGAAGTTGAGGGCCTGCTTCTCCATCTGGCCCATGTCGCCCTTGGCGAGCGCGAGCGCAGGGAGGGCGAGTACGAGGAGGCCGGCGCCAAGGCGCGACAGGGTGCTTGCGTTCATCACTTCTCCTCCTTCCAGGCCGCCTGGATGATTTCCTTGTTGATGTCGTCGAATTCGCCGTTGGCGCGACGGACATACACCCAGGTGAGCACCCAGAAGAAGACGAACTGGAAGAGACCGGCAACGATGCCGAAGGTGATGTTGCTGCCCTCGGAGAGGCGCATGCCGATGAGCCCGGGCGCGAACGCGACGAGCAGGACGAAGCCATAGAACATGGCCAGAACGATGACCGCGAGGATGCCCGCAAAACGGGTCCGCTTGGCTACCAGCTCCTTGAAGCGTGGGTTGCGCCGAATATGCGCATACATTGAGACAGACACTTCTCCCTCCTCATGGATAAGCAACGTAGAACTGCATTGCCCTCCACCCTCCTTTTTGCCGAGCGCTCCGTCTGACGCGGGGTTATCAGCAGCGGCGGATGATATATCATCCATAAGATCCCATACTACCCCGTATGGAAAATTTTGATCGACGATAGTCAGGCTTGCCGATGAACCCAGGAATCGATTGTGAAATCAGCGCAGGCGTCGCCACCGTGACGCTGAGCAACCCGTCCAAGCTCAATGCGGTGAATGCCGCAATGTGGCGCGGGCTTTCCGCCGCAATGGCGCGCGTTGCGGCCGACGATGGCGTGCGTTGCGTGATTGTGCGTGGCGCGGGCGAGAAGGCCTTCGCCGCCGGCGGCGACATCGAAGAGTTCGTGACCGTGCGTGCGACGGTGGATGACGCGATGCACTACCACGAGGATCTGGTGGCGAGCGCGCTCAACGCGCTGCGCGACTGTGCGGTGCCGACGGTGGCGGCGATCCGCGGTGCGTGCGTGGGCGGCGGGCTGGAGATTGCCGGCTGCTGCGACATCCGTATCGCTGGCGAGTCGTCACGCTTTGGTGCGCCGATCAACCGCCTGGGGTTCTCGATGTACCCGGGGGAGATGGCCGGGCTGCTGGCGCTGGTGGGGCCGGCGGTGGTGCTGGAGATCCTGCTCGAGGGCCGCATCCTGGATGCACGCGAGGCCTTGCAGAAGGGCTTGCTGAGCCGGGTGGTGGATGACGAGCGCGTGTTCGAGGAGGCGGCGCTGAGCGCTGAGCGTATCTGCGCAGGGGCACCGCTGGTGGCGCGCTGGCACAAGCAGTGGGTGCGCCGGCTGATGACCGGCGCGCCGCTGGATGAGGCCGAGCGGCGCGCTGCGTTCGACTTTCTGGCGACCGAGGATTACCGCGAAGGCCTGGATGCTTTCCTGAACAAGCGCGCGCCGGTGTTCAAAGGGCGCTGAGGGGAGCACTCGAGGTGCCCCCCGCGCCGGGTGGGCTCAGGGCCTGCGGGCGCCGGCCTCGCGCAGGGCCTCGGCAAACAGCGCGTCCTTGTCGACCTGCAGCATGGACGGGGCGTCCGGCGGGCAGAGCTCGGCGGGGTCGATGCCGTCGCGGTCCTGGCCGAGTTCGGCAGCCGAGGGCAAGCCTTCGCGGGCGACTTGCAGCCTGGGCAGCAACTGCCCCATGCCGGCGAGGGTGCGCGCCTGGGCGGTGAGGAGGTCGAAGCGGGCGCCGGTGTAGGCCCGGCGAGCCTGGAAGTACTCGTTCTCGGTATCGAGCAGGTCGAGCAGCGTGCGCTGGCCGATGTCGAACTGCTGGCGATAGGCTTCGCGCGCCTTGGCAATGGCCAGCTGGTGCTGGTCGAGGTAGCCGAGCTGCTCGCGCAGGCGGGCGCTGTCGTTGTAGGCGATGGACAGGGTCTGGCGCAGGTCGCGGCAGGCCTTTTCGCGCAGGTCGCGGGACTGGTTGAGCGTTTCTGCCGCTTGGCGGATGCGGGCCTGGTCGGCGCCACCGCGGAACAGGTTGTAGTTGAGCACGACTTCGACCACGCCTTCGCGCGTGCTACCGCTGACGCCGTCGAGGTTGTTGTCGAGCGACTGACGGGCGCGCAAGTCGATACGCGGCTGGTTGGCGCTGCGGCGAGCCTGGACTTCTGCCTGGCCGGCGCGCACGTTCTCGACTGCGGCGTTGATGGCGGGGCTGGAGACGAGCGCGGCACGCACGGCGTCGGAGGCGGTGGCAGGCAGGCCTTCGCTGCCGGCGAGGGTGTCGGGAAGCGCGCTGAGGCGCTCGGCAGGCTCTTCGCCGACCAGGCGCAGGTAGCGCGCGCTGACGTCGTGCAGGTTGCTGACCTCGGTGAGGAGGTTGGATTCGGCAAGCGCGAGGCGGCCGCTGGCCTGCTCGAGGTCTACGCGGCGGCCCACGCCGGCGGCGGCGCGCTCGGCGATCTGGTCGTACACGCGGCGGTGCTCGACGTAGTTGTCCTTGGCCAGCTGCACGAGTTCGCGGTAGCGGAGCACGTCGGCGTAGGTGCGCACCGTGTCGAGCGCGGCAGTTTCGGCCGCATCGACAACTTCGTAGTAGCGGGCGAGACGAGCGTAGCCAAGGCGGGACACTTCACTGCGGGTGAGGAAGCCGTCGTACAGCATCTGGTTGAGCGACAGGGTGGCGCCGCGGCGGGTGTAGCTGTCAACGGCTTCGCGCGGACGGTCGACACGTTCGCGGCCAATGCCGGCGTTGAGGTCGACCTGCGGCAGGTAGCCGCCGCGCGCAACGTCCTGCTCGGCGCCGGCGGCGCGGAAGGCGTGCCAGCGTGCCTGCACGTCGGGGTTGGTGGCGACGACCTTGAGCACGGCATCGCGCAGCGCGTCGGGGACTGGGGCGGAAGCTGCCTGTGCAGTGCCATGCACCGCAAGGAGTGCGATCATGCCGAGCGTGCGGCGAAGAGCTTTGTTGTTCATTTATTAGAACCTTGGTTTCGAACGGAGAGCGATTCGGAGTACGTGCGCATTAGACCCAATCCGGGTCGTGCGTTGTGGGTGGATCGACGGCAATCGGTGACGCAATGCACAAGCCATGCGCATTTACCGGCTCCGGCGTGTCCTGGGTCACGTCGTGGCGCGGCCAGCGCTGTGCCGCATCACGGCCGATCCCGCATAATCGTGAGCACCCGGCCAGCATTATGTCATGCCCCTGACCCTCGTCGCCCTTTCCAGGACGGTTTGTTACCTGCTCGCCATACTGACGCTGGCGGGCGGCTTGTCGCGCGTGCTGGCCGAGGCCGACTTCGAGCACATGGAGCGCATCGCCCTCGCCCGCCACGGCGACGCAGTGGCCGAGCAGGTGCGCGACTGGCGTGCGATGCTGGGCGAGGCGGCGGCGCTGGAGACGGCGGACCAGTTGGCGCGCGTGAATGGGTTCTTCAACCGCCGGGTGCGCTTCGAGGATGACATCGTGGTTTGGCGGCAAGCGGACTACTGGGCGACGCCGCTTGAGATGCTTGCGCGCGGCGCAGGCGATTGCGAGGATTTTGCAATCGCCAAGTACGCCAGCCTGATTGCGCTGGGCATGCCGGCCGAGCGGCTGCGCCTGATCTACGTGCGAGCCCGCATCGGCGGGCCGCAAAGCACGGTGTCGCAAGCTCATATGGTGGTGGGCTATTTCGAATCGGCCGACGCCGAGCCGCTGATCCTGGACAACCTGGTAGGCGAGATTCGCCCGGCCAGCCGCCGCCCCGACCTGTTTCCGATTTTCAGCTTCACCAGCGAAGGCCTGTGGGTACAGGGCGCGAGCACCTCGTCCGCAGACCCGACGGCGCGCCTGTCGCGCTGGCGCAGCGTGCTCGAGCGCATGGCGAGCGAAGGGCTCGAACTGAGAAAATGAAGATCTCTGCAAGGATGCACCCATCATGTCCCTGATCAAGAAGCTGTGGATCGCAACCGTCTGCCTGACCGTGCTCGCCCTGGGAGGAAGCCTGGTCGTGGGCACCCTGTCGGCGCGGGCTTACCTGGTGCAGGCGATGACGGTGAAGAACATCGACAACGCAGGGGCGCTGGCGCTGGCGCTGTCTCATCTGCCGAAGGACCCGGTGAGCATCGAGCTGCAGTTGGCGGCGCGCATGGACACCGGCCACTACCGGCTGATCCGCCTGACCGCGCCCAACGGCGAGACGATCGCCGAGCAGGCGCAAACTGGCGGGGACGAGGTGGCGCCGGCCTGGTTCCGCCAGCTGATCCCGATGCATGCCGGTGCGGGCGTGGCGCAGGTGCAGGATGGCTGGCGCCAGTTCGGCACGCTGCAGGTCGAGAGCCACGACCGCTACGCCTATGAGTCGCTGTGGCGATCGACGCTTGACCTGCTGCTGTGGTTTGCTGCCGGCGGGCTTGTATGCGGTGCGCTGGGCACGGTGTTGCTCAAGCGCATTCTGAGCCCGCTCGACGATGTGGTCGCGCAGGCGAGCGCGATCGGCGAGCGTCGCTTCGTCACCACCGCCGAACCGGGGACGCTGGAGTTCCGCCGCGTGGTGGGGGCGATGAACGCCTTGTCGGGCAGGGTGCGGCAGATGCTGAGTGAGGAGGCCGAGCGCCTGGAGGCGCTGCGCTTCCAGAGCCAGCATGACGCACTGACCTGCCTGATGACCCGTGCCCAGTTCCTGCGCCAGGTGGAGAGCGCCCTGGAGCGTGAGGATGCGCGTGCCGGCGGCACGCTGGCGATCGCGCGCATTGCCAACATGGCTGCGCTGAACCGCCGCCTGGGACGACCGGCGGTCGATGCCCTGCTGCGCACGCTCGGCCATCACCTGCTGCACCTGGCGTCGTCGCAGCCGGGCTGGGAGGCAGGACGACTGAACGGTACCGATTTTGCGCTGCTGGCCTGCGGCGAGGAAGATGCCGCCGCAGTCGCCCAGCGCATGCAGGTGGAGATCGACCGCGCGATCGCCCACGCTGGCGAAGGCGAGCACTTGGAGGTGGCCTTTGCGCTGGGGGCATGCGCGTTTGCACCAGGCACGGCGCTGAAGGCGCTGCTCGCCCATACCGACGGGGCACTGGCGGGGGCCGAGCAGGACGGCGCGCGCATGATCCGCATCGCCGACCCCGACCGGCCGCCCCTGCCGCATACCGACCTGCATGGTTGGCGCTGCGCGATCGAGGATGCCGTGCTGAAGTCGCGGATGATGCTGGCACGCTTCCCGGTGCTGTCGACAGGCGGCGCCGTGTTGCACCAGGAGGCGCCGGTGCGCCTGGAGATGGGTGGCGAGTGGCAGAGCGCGGGCTATTTCATGCCGTGGGCGGCGCGCCTCGGGCTGGTGAGCCGGATCGACGCCGAGGTGGTGCGACGTGCGTTGCTGGACGTGGAGCAGGAACCGTCAGCGCTGGGCATCAACATATCGGCCGAGTCGCTGTGCGATGCAGCCTTCCGCAACCATCTGCAGACGCTGCTCGACAGCCGACCCGAGGCTGCACGCAAGCTGTGGGTCGAGGTGCCGGAATACGGCGTGGTGCAGCATCCTGCGGAGTTCCGCGAGCTGTGCCAGATGCTCAAGCCGCTTGGCTGCCGGATCGGCATCGAACATTGCGGCCGTGAGCTCAAGCGCATCGGTGACTTGCACGACCTGGGCCTGGACTACATCAAGGTGGATGCGTCCATGGTGCGCAGCATCGACACCGAGCCCGGCAACCAGAACGTACTGCGCAGCCTGTGCATGCTGGCGCACAGCATCGGCGTGCAGGTCATTGCCGAGGGCGTGAGCACGGCACAGGAGCAAGCGGCGCTGACACGCCTGGGGGTGGACGGGGTGACCGGACCAGGCGTGCAGGCGCAAGCATGAGCGCCCGGGCCTGCGGACAGCGGGCCAGGGCGCGGCGGACGCGGTAGGTCAGAGCACCTGTCCGTCGGCGTCGTCGAGCAGGTGCAGGCTGCGCATCGAGACCCGTGCGCTGCGCCGTGCGCTGAGCTTCTCCTGGGCCGCGGGCGGCAGGTCGGTAAAGCGGATCACCGCGCGTTCGACGAGCAGGTCGATGAGATCCTCGAGCACGCGGACCATGTGCAGATCCGTCTCGGCGAGCCCGGGGGTGGCGCTGAGCTTGTGCAGGAAGACCCGCAGCTGCGGGTCTTCGGCGTCGACGAGGTGACGGTGGATCGCGTCTTCGGTGACACTGACGGCAACAATATCTCCAGCGGCGTTGCGTTCTACGTAAGGCATGCCTGAGCCTCTTGCGGTGGCCCGCCGGGTTGCGCCGGCAGGCCATTGGGACATGGTCAGTCGGTGATCAACCGGCCGCTGCTGAGCAGGTTCTGGATGATCTGATTGTCGTCGGCCAGGCCGCCCAGCAGGTCGACACCTTCGAGGCGGATGATCTGGTCCGGCCCCGTCATTGCCGCCCCCTGGGTCTTGACCGCGATGACGGTCGTCCCGGCGGCGGAGCCCGCGCCCGGCTCGAAGCTGAAGTCGAGGTAGTCGGCGAGGTTGCCGGCGTCGATGCCCTGATGGGATTCGCCGATCAGCAGGTCGCGCAGGTCGAGCACGTCGCCCTGGCTCACGCTGAAGTCCTTGACCACGTCGACCGCGGGCGCGCTGGTGCTGCCCTGGTCGCCGAACTGCCACTTGAACACGTCGGCTCCGGCACCACCATACAGGGTGTCGTTACCCGCACCGCCGACGAGGACGTCGTTGCCGGCATCGCCGTACAGGGTGTCGTTGCCCTGCCCGCCATACAGCCAGTCGTTACCCGTCCCGCCACGCAGGGTGTCATTGTCGGCACCGCCGAAGATGAGGTCGTCGCCGGCACCGCCGTTGATGGTGTCGTCGCCCGCATAGCCGCGGATGAGATCGTCGCCGCTGGTGCCGTTGAGCGTCTGGCCCGCGCTGGTGCTGTTGGTGACGGTGGAGTCGGTCTGGTTGAAGGTGATGTTGACGGTCTGCTGGCTGACCGCGGTGTCGTCATTCGCGGTCTCACGTGCGATCGCAGTGACGGTGAGCGCCATCGAGCCGGAGAAGCCTGCAGGCGGCATCAGCAGCAGGTTGCCGAGCTCGGCCGCAGTGAAGGTCCAGGTGCCGTCGCCGTTGTCGGTACCCGAGGTGAAGCGGGCGCCGGCAGGAACGCCGGAGACGACGACGGTGAGCACCTCGGACCCGCTCTTGTCAGCCAGTTCGGCAAACACGGGCAGGCGCACAGGCGCACCGTAGGCCGCAGCATCGCCCGGCGCGCCAAAGCGCGGCGCAGACAGCTGCAGCGACGAGTCCTTGAGGCGGTCGCCCCCGTTGAGCACCAGCCACTGGAAGCTGTACTGACCATCGGCGCTGGCGGTGAAGGTGAAGCTGTCGCTGACGCTGCTTTGCGGGAACTTGACCTCGGAGGCGTTGACCAGGATCGACTGCTTGGCGCCGGAGGGATCGGTCACGATGAGCACGACCAGGTCGTTGAAGCCATTCGCAACCTCGGACGCGAGGTTTTCGCCGTTGGTGAAGATGTAGTTCCAGCTCACCGTGGAGCCGGCCGTCATTGCGTGATGCGATTCGGTGACCTTGCCGTCGAGCACGGTGACGTTGCCGTTGTGGGTGACGTTTTCGCCCACTGGATTGAAACGGTTGCTCAGGTAGCCGCTGGGCAGGCCAAGCTCGCGCTCGAGATCCGCCCTCAAGACACCATTGCCGGAGTTGTTGTCGCCCGGCGTGACCACCGTGTCGCTACCACCCGTGGAGATGACGGTGCTGCCGGGCGTGAGGATGAAGATGTCGTTGATGGGCGCGAGGTTGGGCGTGTCGGCGATGGCCTTCACCCCGTTGTCGCTATCCACAGCCGTGTTGCCGGCAAGGTCGGTAACCGTGGCGGTGACCGTAAGCGGACCATCGGTGAGCGCACTGAGGTTGGCCGTGGTGCTGTAGCTGCCGTCGGCATTGACCGTGGTCGTGACCGTCACATCCGGCGTGGCGGGGTCGTTGTCGCTGATGACGAGCGTGACCGTCTGGCCGGGCTCCACACTGGTGGTGGTACCGATGATCGGCACCGCGGTGACATTGGCACTACCGACGTTATTAAGACTGACGGTAATCGCCGCGCTGGTATCGATCAGCGTGCTGTCGCTGTCGCCACTGCCGGCATTGCCGGCGACGTCGGCGTAACTGCCGGCGGGGACTTCGACGGTGACGTTGCCCTCGAAACCAGCCGCCGGAGTCAGATCAGCCGTCCAGCGCGTCGGGTCGGTCGGATCTTGCACCAGGTTCGAGATCGAACCGTTGGTGACGACCACATCGGCAGCTTCAAAGCCCACCGGCGCTTCGCTGAACACGAAGCTGACGGTACCGTCCGGGTTGATCGTGACATTGACGCTCGGCGCGAGCGTGTCGACCGCGGTGCTGTCGCTATCGCCACTGCCGGCGTTGCCGGCCACGTCGGTGTAACTGCCTGCCGGGACTTCAACGGTCACGGTACCTTCAAAGCCCGCGGCCGGGGTCAGATCGGCCGTCCAGCGGGTCGGGTCGGTCGGATCCTGGACCAGGTTGGAAATCGAACCGTTGGTCACAACGACGTCGCTCGACTCAAAGCCCACCGGCGGCTCGCTGAACACGAAGCTAACGGTACCGTCCGGGTTGATCGTGACGTTGACGCTCGGCGCGAGCGTGTCGACTGCCGTACTGTCGCTATCGCCACTGCCGGCATTGCCGGCGACGTCGGTATAGCTACCGGCGGGGACTTCGACGGTCACCGTGCCTTCAAAGCCGGCGGCCGGGGTCAGGTCAGCGGTCCAGCGCGTCGGGTCGGTCGGGTCTTGCACCAGGTTGGAAATCGAACCGTTGGTCACAACAACGTCGCTCGCCTCGAAGCCCACCGGCGCCTCGCTGAACACGAAGCTGACCGTGCCGTTGGGGTTGATGGTGACATTGACGCTCGGTGCGAGCGTGTCAACCACGGTGCTGTCGCTGCCGCCACCGCCCGAATTGCCCGCCGCATCGGTGTAGCTACCGGCGGGAATCTCGACCGTGACCGTACCTTCAAAACCAGCGGCCGGAGTCAGATCAGCCGTCCAGCGCGTCGGGTCGGTCGGATCTTGCACCAGGTTGGAAATCGAACCGTTGGTCACAACGACGTCGCTCGACTCAAAGCCCACCGGCGGCTCGCTGAAGACAATACTGACAGTCCCGTCCGGATTGATCGTCACCACGACGCTCGGAGCCAGGGTGTCGACGGGGGCGCCGTCGTCATCAGCCGCAGCACCCGCCCGCCCATCGACTGCGCCTGCGGTGAACTCGAGACGATCGCCCTCAGCATTGCCATCGACGACCGGCCCCGCACCTTCCAGGTCCTCGCTGATGCGCAGCAGCCGCACGAAGCTGCTGCCTTCGCCCGCGCCGCCGCCAGCCAGGCCGGCTGCCGGGTCCTCGAGCACTTCGCCCAGGTCCTGCCCGGCTTCGATGGCCTGGATGACCTGGGCGATGGTGGCGTCTTCGACAGCGGCTGCACGGGCGTCGGCACGACCGGCCTCGCCCATGTCGGCGGCTACGAGGACGCTGCTGTCTTCGGGGACGAGGGTGGTGGCGCCGTCGGCGTGGGAGAGTTCGACGCGGGCGCCGGGGCCGGTGATGATGACCTCACCTTCGAGGACGGTATCGCCGACCTTGAGCACGCGCAGTTCGCCATCGGCGTTGCGGGCGAGAACCTGACCACTGACGTAGACGACGTTTCCAACCACCTGGGCTTCAGCCATTTCGTTCGCTCTCCGTTATGCGCCGCTTGGCCGCGTGATGCGACCGGGCACCAAGAATCATGATGCTGGCAAGCGTACGGAGGCATCGGCACAGGCGCCATTGTCCAGGTGGACAGGCTGCGAACTACGTCACGCTTGGGCTTGAGCGCCGACGCGGGAGACGAGTAAGGCGAGCTGCAGGCGGTCGGGGACGCCGAGCTTGTCGAAGACCGCCGCCAGGTGCGCCTTGACCGTGCGTTCGGAGATGTCGAGACGCAAGGCGACCTGCTTGTTGGTGAGCCCTTCGGCAACGGCGATCGTCACCTCACGCTCGCGCGGACTGAGCTCATCGAGCGCGGGTGCAGCTGGCGCCTCGGGTGCCTGGGCGAGTTGCGGCGCCAGCCCGGTTATCAAGCGCGCCAATAGATGGGGACCAACCCACAGACCACCATGGCGCACGACGAGCGCCACCTCGTGGAACAAGCCGGCGGCCGCGAATGCATGGCAGTAGCCGCGCGCGCCGCTGTCGAGCGCAAGCAGGGCCTGCTCGTCCGCGGGCAGGGCCGACACGACGACCACGCGCACGCCCCTCGCGGTCAGACTGCGTACCGTGCCGGCCCAATCGTCGAGTTCGACATCGACCCAGACGAGGTCATCCGCAGCCAGTGCCGGCAGCTGTTCGGCGGAACCAAGCACCACCGCACTCGAGAAAGCCTTGCGCCAGGCGTCGAGCGCCCGCGCGCTGGGGCTGATGAAGTATTCGGTCATGCTCAGCGCTCCGTCAGTGCGTTGGCCTTGGCGCGCAGCACGGGTTTGGCGAGGTAGGCGAGCACGCTCTTCTTGCCGGTGAGGATGTCGACGTCGGCGACCATGCCGGGGATGATCGGCATCCCCTCGCCGAGCTCGTTCTGCAGTGTGCGCACGCGCACGATGTAGAAGGCGTTGCCCTTGTCATCGAGCACGGTATCGGCCGAGATGTGCTCGACGACGGCGTCGAGCCCACCGTAGATGGCGAAGTCGTAGGCGCTGAACTTGACCACGGCCGGCTGCTCGGGGCGCAGGAAGCCGATGTCCCTGGGCTTGATGCGCGCCTCGAGCAGCAGAGCGTCGTCGAGCGGGACGATCTCGACCACCTCGCGGCCGGGCTGTACCACGCCGCCCACGGTATTGACGAGCAGGCGCTTGACGGTGCCACGCATCGGCGAGCGGATCTCGGCGTGCTTGACGCGGTCCTCGAGCCCACGGGCGCCCTCGGACAGGCTGCCGAGCTTGCTCATGGTGTCGGAGAGCTCGGCGCGCCACTGGTTGCGCACCGCCAGCTCGACCTCCTGGATCTTGCCTTCGGCTTCGGTGATTGCGGCCTGCACGCGCGAGATCTGCGCCGCAGCCTGGTCGCGCTCGCCGCGCATGCGTGCGACATCGCGCTCGAGACGCAGGATGTCGACGTCGGACACCGCGCCGGAACGTACCAGCGGCCGGGTGACGTCAAGCTCGCGCACCGCAAGATCGAGGCCGCGTGCAGCCTGATCGCGGCGTGCGCGCACTTCGTTGAGTTCCTGCTGTCGCTGGCTGAGCTGCTGGCGGGCAATGGCGATCTGGGCGTTGATACCCTCGCGACTGGTCTCGAACATGCGGCGTTCGTGGGCGACGATGTCGGGGATCTCGCGCTCGAGCTCTGCAGCGACGGCGAACTCGCCGCCGCGCGTGAGCGCCTCCAGGCGGGCTGCCCTGGCCTGCAGCGCCTGCGCGGTGGCGCGGCTTTCGAGCAGGGTCGAGACGAAGCGCGTGGGGTCGATGCGCAACAGCAGCTCGCCGGTGTCGACGACCTGGCCTTCGCGTACGGCGATCTCCTCGACCACACCACCATCGAAGGACTGCACCACCTGCAGCTGCGACGACGGAATGACACGCGCCTCGCCGCGCGTGACCTCATCGAGTTCGGCCAGCGCCGCCCACACGACCAGCGCGACCAGCACGAGGGCGATGATCCAGAGCAGGCCGCGTGCGCGCAGCGGCTCCTGCTGCAGGCGGGCCCAGTCGGCCTCGCCCATCCAGTCATCGGCGCCCGGGCGGTCGCCACGGGCGGCGCTGCGCACCAGGCGGTCGAGCGCACCACCGCCGAGCTGCGTCGAGCCCTGGGACACCTCGCCAACCTTGTCGAACAGGGAACGCTGCATGCGCGGCAACATCAGCCTGCCCTCCCGATACGGCCCTGGCGCAGGGCGTCGACCACCTGGGCCTTGGGCCCGTCGGCGACGATGCGACCGGCGTCGATGACGATGATGCGGTCGACCAGATCGAGCAGCGAGGTTCGGTGCGTGATCACGATCAGCGTCTTGCCGGCGCCGTGCGCGCGCAGCTGCTGCTTGAGCGCCTCCTCGCTGGCGTGGTCCATCGAGGCAGAAGGCTCGTCGAGCAGCAGGATGGGCGGGTCGGCGACCAGCGCACGGGCGATGGCCACGCCCTGGCGCTGCCCGCCGGAGAGCGATTCGCCACGTTCGCCGACGAGCATGCCGTAACCGTGCGGGTGGGCGTCGACGAAGTCGGCGATGCCCGCAATGCGCGCGGCACGCAACACCTTGTCGTCGCCCGCCTCCGGCATGCCGATGACGATGTTGTCACGCAGGGAGCCGTAGAACAGGGTGACATCCTGCGGCACATAGCCGATGTTGCGGCGCAGCTCGGCGGGGTCGAGCTGGCGCAGGTCGATGCCGTCGACCAGCACGGCGCCGCCGGTGGGCTGGTAGAGCCCGAGGATGAGCTTCTCGAGCGTGGTCTTGCCTGAACCGACACGGCCCAGGATACCCACGCGCTCGCCGGTACGGATGGTGAAGGAAACCTCGCGCAGGGCCGGCATTTCGCCCTCGCCGTAGGCGAAGCTGACGTTGCGGAACTCGATGTCGCCGCGCAGCAGCGGACGGCTCAGGAAGCGCTTGTCCTGCGGACGCTCGACCGGGCGCTGCATCAGCTCCTCGAGCGATTCGAAGGCGGTCGCTGCGGAGTGGTACTGCACCAGCAGCCCGGCGACCTGGCCGATCGGCGCCATCGCGCGCGAGGACAGCAGGTAGCAGGCGATGAGGCCGCCCATGGTGAGCTCGCCCTCGCTGATCAGGTAGACGCCGATGATGACTGTCGACAGGCTCACCATCTGCTGCACCCACAGGGCGCCGTTCGAGCTCGTGGCGGCGAGCAGGCGCAGGCGTGCGCCGACGCTTGCGACCAGCGCTGCGCTTTTCTCCCACTTGCCCTGGATGACCGCCTCGGCCCCCATCGCCTTCACCGTCTCCATGCCGACCAGGCCCTCGACCAGGGTGGCGTTACGCTGCGCGCTGGCGCGGTAAGTGGTTTCGGCCAGCGCATGCATGCGGCGCTGGACGGTGAGCGAGTAAAGCAGCAGCAGCGTGATGCCGACGACGAAGGGGATCACCATCGGCCAGCCGATCCAGCCGATGACGATGACGAAGAGCAGCGCGAACGGCAGGTCGATGAAGGCGGTGACCGTCGCCGAGCTGATGAAGTCGCGCACCGACTCGAAGGCGCGCAGGTTGGAGGCGAAGGAGCCGGCCGAGTCGGGCCGGGCCTCCATGCGCAGGCCAAGCACCTTCTCCATGATCACCGCCGACAGCTTGACGTCGGCACGGCTACCGGCAAGATCGACGAAGTAGCCGCGCAGCATGCGCAGCACGAAGTCGCCGCAGATGACGATCATGACGCCAATGGCGAGCGCCCACAGGGTCTCGATGGCATTGTTGGGGACGACGCGGTCATACACGTTCATCGAGAACAAGGGCAGCGCGAGCGCGAACACGTTGATGACCAGCGCCGCGAGCAGCACGTCCCGGTAGAGCGCCCGGTTCTCGGCCATCACGCTCCAGAACCAGTGCCCGGCGCGCGTGCCGCGGACCTCGGGCGTACGCGCGTCGAAGCGGTGGCGCGGGCGCGCGTACAGGGTGACGCCGACATAGCGCGTGCGCAGCTCGGCGAGCGCGATCGTCACCACACTGTCGCCAAGCTCGGGAAACACCACCTCGGCCACGGCGGCGGCTGCGTCCACGCGCATGAGCACGCAGGCCTGGCCGTCCTCGAGCAGCAGCACTGCGGGCAGCAGCGCGGGTTCGACGTGCTCGAGGGCCTGGCGCACGATGCGGCTCGACAGCCCGGCCCGGCTTGCCGCGCGTTCGAACAGCGCCGGGCCGAGCCGCCCGCCCTCGAGCGGCAGGCCGGCGAGCACGGCTTCGCGGGTGACGGACAAGCCATGCGCCTGGGCCACGACCAGCAGGCAAGCGAGCAGTGCATCCGTGCCGCGCGGCGACGGTTCCGGGGTCGATGCCGGCTCAGCGCCTGGCGCCAGGGTGATCGAGGCTTGCTGCACGCAGAAGGTCATCCATGATGAACAATTGGACGCATTCTATGGGCAACCGCCCAAACTGAGTCAAACCCGGGGCTTGCAGCGTTAATTCGGTCACATTGGCGCCTGCTGCTGCGGTTCAGTCCGGCAGCGGCTCGGTGTCGATGTACTCCTCGACCTTCATCCCCCTCAGCTGGTAGCCGGCCACCCCCATGTCGGAATCGATCCGCCCCACCGCCATCACCCCCTCGACCCATACCGGCAGCATGTTGTAGCCGGCCGGTACCGCCTTGTCGGGGATGACGTGGATGAGCTGGTTGGCCGGCGGCGGCGGCACATGCACGCAGGCGCCGAAGTACGGCACGAGCAGGAACTCGCTGATCTGTTCGCCGTTGGTCTCGAGCGGGACGAGAAAGCCGGGGATGCGCACACGCTCGCCGGCAAGCCGCTCGACGACCGGCGCGCGGTCCCACTCCTCGCGGATGCGTTGCAGCACCTCCATGGCGCGCGGGTCGTTGTCGCCGAGCTCGTCGAGGTTAATGTCGGCAAACAGTGCTTCGGGCTTCCAGTCGGCGGGCATCAGCTCATCCCAGCTGAGCTCGCGGAACGGCCCGCTCGCGCTGCCGGCAGGCGCCGCCAGGCGGTCGCCTACCTGGTACTGCGGCGCACCAGCAGCCTGGCTCTGCGCCTGAACCTGCGGCACCGCCGCCAACAGGAGGAAGGAGGCGCCGACCACGGCGCACAGCTTGGATGCAGTCATCGATCGTAGAACCCATTCACATCGTGAGGACGCTCGCCGGCAGTCAGACGCGGATGCTCATGCCGTCGGCAAGCGAATAGCGGTAGGCGCGCAAGGCCGGCACCAGGCTCGCCATCAGGCTGGCCCCCAGCACCGCCGCGAGCAGGCGCCATTCGCCAGAGGTCGGCCAGCCGAGCGTCAGTTGCAGGCCATGATTGGCACTCAACCACGGCGCCAACGCCGCGCTCGCACCATACAGCAGCGCCAGGCCAAGCGCGATACCCGCCAGCGCCAGCATCACGCTCTCGCTTGCAAGCAGCGCGAACACCTGGCGCGGGCTGGCCCCGAGCGCGCGCAGGATGGCGAGCTCGCGGCGACGCTCGCCCAGGCTGGCGACCACGACCGCCACCATGCCGGCCAGCCCCACTGCCACCACCAGCGCCGACACCGCGAGCAGCGCCTTCTCGGCAATGCCGACCAGCCCCCACAGCTCCTGCAGCGTGGCGCCGGGCAGGATGGCGGTGAGCGCCTCGTCGCCATGGCCGTTGATCTGGCGCTGCACGCGGAACACTGCAGTACGGCTGTGCAGGCCGACGAGGGCAGCGGTGACCGATTTGGGCTGGAGATCGAACTTGCGCACATGCTCGGCGGCAATGCGCAGACCGGGGATGGGCGCGCCCCCATGCCAGTCGATGTGAATGGCCTCGATGCCTTCCAGGCTCACCAGCAGCGCACGATCGACCGGCGTGCCGCTGCGCGCCAGGATGCCGACGACGGTGAAGGGCTTGTCGTCGTGGTCGGCAAAGCGCGGGCCGCCCTGCCCGCCCAGCGTGCCGTGGCTGAGCACGATCTGCTGGCCGAGCCGGTAGCCGAAGCGCGCGGCCACTTCGGCACCGAGCACGACCTCGAAGATGCCGGCAACCTCGGCGGGCGCATCGGCAAAGGCACGCCCCTGTTCGAAACGCAGCACGCGCCGGTCGCCATGGCGGTAATGCTCGAAGAAGCCCACGGTGGTGCCGATGACACGGTGGCCGCGATGGGAATCACCAAGCGAGATCGGTACCAGCCAGCTGACCTGCGGCATGGCGGCAATGTGCTCGATGCTCGCCCACGACACGTTGTTGGTGGCGTTGCCGAGGTGAAAGACCGAGTACAACAGCAGCTGTACCGGGCCACTGCGGGCACCGACCACGAGGTCGGTGCCCGAGATGGTCTGCGCAAAGCCGGCGCGGGCGTCGTTGCGCAGGCGCTCGACACCGAGCAGGAGCGCCACCGCGAGCGCCACCGCGATCACCGTGAGGCCGACCGACAGACGGCGGTTGGCGATGCTGCGCAGGCTGAGGCCGAGCACGGTGCTCATGCGCCGCCCTCCGCCGCGCACGCTGCCGAGGCGCGGTTCATGTGGTCGAGTTCGAGCACGCGGTCGAAGTGAGCCGCCAGGCGCTGGTCGTGGCTCACGAAGAGCAAGGCGGCACCGGCTGCTGCGCACTCCTCGAGCAGGAGCGCAATGAAGGCCTGCTGGCGGTCGGCATCGAGCGCGGATGTAGGCTCATCGGCCACCACCAGGCCGGGGCGGCCGATGAGTGCGCGTGCGGCGGCCACGCGCTGCTGCTGGCCGACCGACAGCTGCGCCGCAGGGCGCGCGAGCAGGCCGGGGTCGAGATCGAGCCGCGCTGCCAGGCGTGCTGCCTCGGCCGCCGGCGTGCTGCCAGCGGCCGCCACCCGCGCACGGCGCTGGGGCGAAAAGCGGCAGGCAAGCAGGATGTTGTCGAGGGCGGACAGCCAGGGCAGCAGGTTGAAGAGCTGGAACACGAAGCCGACATGGTCGGCACGGAAGCGGTCGCGCGCACCCGACGACAGCGCCGCCAGCACCTGCCCGGACACCTCGACAGAGCCGGCCTGGGGAAGGATCACGCCGCCGACCAGCGACAGCAGCGTAGTCTTGCCGCTGCCGCTCGGCCCGCGCAGGAAGACGCGCTCGCCGCTGGCGATGTCGAGGCGCTCGATGTCGAGGCAGTCGGCCGGCGCACCCGGCCAGCGATAGCGCAGGCCGGCGAGGCGGACCGCAGGCACGGCGGCTGCGCTCACAGTTTCAGGGCAGCGGCGCCGGGCTTGAGCACCGCCGAACCCTGGCCGCGGCCGGATGCGTGCGCCGCGCGCAACTCGCGCAGGCGCGGGAAGGCGTCGAAGAGGGCGGTGTCGATACGCTCGAGTGCGGCCGGGGCCGAGCACTCGAAGCGGTAGCTGGCGACGAGGTCGGCATGGCCATCATCACCGTGGTCATGATCGTGCTTGTGGTCGTGCTTGTGGTCGTGTTTGTGGCCGTCCGCCTGCTCCCCGCCTTGCGGCCAGGGCGATTCGACGCTGACCTCCCGCAGCGCGCAACCGGCCGCGGTCGATGGTGCGAACAGCGCCCCACCCTCGCGCAGACGCTGCTCGGCAGCAGCCATGGCCTTGCGCTGGGCGGCCGTGCGCGGCGCGTGCTCGAAGCCGACCAGGTTGTCGAGCGGGGTCGTCAGCTCGATCAGCAGTTCGCCACCATCGGTTGCCACGCTCAGGTGGGCAACGCCGTGCTCATGGGCGCCATGGGCATGCTGCGCCTGGGCCAGCGGCGACACTGCCAACAGGGCTGCGCAGCCAAGCGCGGACAAGGTACTGCGGGCGGGGATTCGGGTCATCGTGTTGCGCCTCCGGGCTCGAAAGGTTGTCTGGAACGGGTTTCTGAGGGCAGTTGGTCAATCAAAGGCTCGCGGCTGGCGCCGCTCCTACCGCATGGGCAGGCGCCGCGGGTGCCCCCGTCGGAGCGGCGCAAGCCGCGAGGGGTTGAAGGCGACATGCCCCACGGGTGGTACGAAAAGCTCGCGGCTGGCGCCGCTCCTACGGCGGAACCAGGCGCAGCGCATCTCCCGCCTTGGATGCGCGTGAATGCTACGGGTTCATCTAATGCTACAATGTTGCATCAAATACAGCACCAGATCCAGACCGAAGCGCCCGCAAACCGTTCCGGATACACCATGCCCCAGCACACTGCCCACAGCCACACACCCGTGCCGGCTCGCGAACTGATCGCGGCCCACGGCGGTCGCGTCACACGCACCCGCATCGCGGTCATCGAGGTGCTGCAGGCGGCGAGCCATCCGCTATCGCACGACGAGGTCGCCGCTGCGCTCGACGCGGGCGGCATCGCCCATGACCGGGTCACGCTGTACCGTGCGCTCGAGTGGCTGGTGGAACAGGGCATTGCACGCCGCATCGCCAGCGGCGAGCGCGCCTGGCACTTCGAGATCCGCCGCGGCGACGATCACCGCCATGCACACTTCCACTGCGACCGCTGCGGGCAGGTGCTGTGCCTGGAGGACATCCCCGCGACGGCGAGCGCAGCGCTGCCGGCCGGATTCGAGCTCGACCGCGCCGAGCTGGTACTGCACGGCGCCTGCGCCGACTGCGGCCGCAACGGCGTAGGGGCGCCCTGAACATGCGCCTCGAAGCCCATGTCCACACCCCCCCTGCGGCCATTCCCGGCGGACATGAGCACGCTGCTACCCCCAGGCTCGCCGCCCAACGCGCTGCCGACCGCGGCACGCCTGCCCCCAGCCTGCTCGGCACCAGCCTGGCCACCCGCCTGGGCGTGTGCGCGGGCGCGCTGGCCCTGTTGTGGCTGACCATCCTGTGGGCGCTGCGCTGACATGGACGCCGCGCGCATGCCGATGATCCAGCTCGACAACCTCACCCTGGGCTACGACCGCCACCCCGCGGTGCACCACCTGTCCGGCGAGATCGCCGCCGGCGCGCTGGTGGCGGTGGTCGGCCCCAATGGCGCCGGCAAGTCCACCCTGCTCAAGGGCATTGCGGGCGAGTTGCGCCCGATCGGCGGCCGCATCGTGATGCCCGCCCTGCCCGCGCACGGCCTGGCCTACATGCCGCAGCGCGGCGAGATCGACCACAGCTTCCCGGTGTCGGTGTTCGACGTGGTGGCGATGGGTTTATGGCACGAGGTAGGCGCTTTCGGCGGGTTGTCGCGCCGCCAGCGCGAGCGCGTACGCGATGCGCTGGACGCGGTTGGCCTGACGGGCTTCGAAGCGCGCCCGATCGGCTCGCTGTCAGGCGGCCAGTTGCAGCGCGCGCGCTTTGCGCGCCTCATCCTGCAGGATGCGCCGCTGATCCTGCTCGATGAGCCCTTCGCCGCCATCGACAGCCGCACCGTCGAAGACCTGGTGGCGCTGATCCTGGGTTGGCACGCCGAAGGCCGCACCATCCTCACCGTGGTGCACGACCTCGAACAGGTGCGCCGCTACTTCCCTACCGCCCTGCTGCTGTCGCGCGAGCCGGTGGCCTTCGGTCCCACCGCTCAGGTACTGACGCCCGAGTTGCTGGCGCGCGCGCGCCGCCTGTCGGAAGCCTTCGACGACAACGCTGCGGAGTGCCACATCGAAGCCGTGCCCACGCTGCCCCCGAGCACGGGAGACGGTGCGGCAGCCCCTGGCCACGTGCATGTCCATGATCACGACCATGCCCATGGGCACGACCACAGGCACTGAGCTTACCGACAACGCCCTCGCCCGCATTACGCGCCAGTTCCACCTCGGACCAGACCCGGTACCAACCTGCTTCCTTTCCCCGTGACCGAATTCCTCATCGATCCGTTTACCGATTTTGCCTTCATGCGCCGCGCCCTGGCCGGCTGCCTGGCGCTGGCGCTGGGCGCCACGCCGGTGGGCGTGTTCCTGCTGCTGCGCCGCATGAGCCTGATGGGCGACGCAATGAGCCACGCTATCCTGCCCGGAGCGGCGCTGGGCTACCTCGCCTTTGGTCTCTCGCTCGGCGCGATGACGGTCGGCGGCATCGTCGCCGGACTGGTCGTGGTGCTGGCCGCGGGCCTGGTCACGCGCGCCTCCATCCTCAAGGAGGACGCCAGCCTGGCGGCCTTCTACCTGCTGTCGCTGGCCGCGGGGGTGATGATCGTGTCGCTGCGCGGGCGCAACCTCGACTTGCTGCATGTGCTGTTCGGCTCGGTGCTGGCGCTTGACGATGCCTCGCTGCTGCTGATCGCCGGCATCGCCAGCGTGACCCTGGTGTGCCTGGCGCTGTTGTTCCGCCCGCTGGTGATGGAGTGCTTCGACCCCGCCTTTCTGCGCGGCGTGAGCCGCTGGTCACCGGTGGCGCATTACGGCTTCCTGATGCTGGTGGTGGTGAACCTGGTGAGCGGCTTCCACGCCCTGGGCACGCTGATGGCGGTGGGCATCATGATCCTGCCGTCGGCCGCTGCGCGGCTATGGGCCCGCGGCCTGCCCATGCTGCTGCTGCTTGCGGTGCTGTTCGCCTTCGCCAGCGGCGTGGCCGGGCTGCTGCTGTCCTTCCATGCCGACGTGCCAGCCGGCCCGGCAATCGTGCTGGTGTGCGGCGTGGTCTACTTCATCTCTTTGCTCGCTGCACCCGGTGGCCTGCTCGCCGGCCGCCTGCCGGTGCGCAACCACCTCGAACGCTGAGCGCTGCACGCACAAGGCGCCGCAAGACCCGATGCCCCTTTCCCAGGAGACCCCACGATGAAGCCCCAGCCCACAACCGCCGGACGCCGTCTCGTCCACGCCATCGCCGGCGGCCTGCTTGCCCTTGCCCTCGGTCCGGCACACGGTCAGCAGCCGCTGGACGTCACCGCAAGCTTCAGCATCCTGGGTGATTTCGTGCAGCAGGTCGGCGGCGAGCGCGTCAAGGTGCGCAGCCTGGTGGGCGCGGACGAGGACGCCCACGCCTTCCAGCCCCGCCCCTCGGATGCGCGCGAGATCGGCTCGGCAGCGCTGGTGGTGGTCAATGGCCTGGGCTTCGATGACTGGATGAGCCGCCTGGCGCGCTCGGGCGGCTACAAGGGCACGATCGTGGTTGCCAGCGACGGCGTGGTGACGCTGGAGATGGCCGACGACCATGGCCACGACCACGGTCACAAGCATTCGCACGGCCACAAGCACGGCAGCAAGGCGATCGACCCTCACGCCTGGCAGGACGTGGGCAACGCCCGCCAGTACGTGGCCAACATCGCTGCAGCGCTGACCGCTGCCGACCCCGCGGGCGCGGACACCTACCGCGCCAACGCCGAACGCTACGACGGCGAACTGCGCGCACTCGATGCCGAGTTGCGTGCCGCATTCGAGGCGATTCCGGCCGAGCGCCGCAAGGTCGTGACCTCGCACGACGCCTTCGCCTACTTCGGGCGTGCCTACGGGGTGCGCTTCCTGTCGCCGGTGGGCGTATCGAACAATGCCGAGCCGACGGCCAAGGGCGTTGCCAGGCTCATCCGCCAACTCAAGGCGGAGAACATCCCCGCGGTGTTCATCGAGAATGTCGTCGATGCACGTCTGATCGAGCGCATCCGCGCCGAGAGCGGCGCAAGGATGGGCGGCACGCTCTACTCCGACGCCCTGTCGGGCGCTGGCGGGCCGGCAGCGAGCTATGTGCAGATGATGCGCAGCAACCTGCAGGCGCTGCAGGACGCGCTGCGCGAGACGCCCTGAACCCGGGCCCCCCGGGCGTTCAGGCGAAGATGCTGTGCAGCATCTTCGCGCACAGCACCATCAACAAGCCGGCAAAGATCTTCTTGAGTGTGGCCACCGGCAGGCGGTGCGCCAGACTCGCACCATAGGGTGCGGTGAGCATGCTGACCGTAGCCACCAGAACCAGCGCCGGCAGGTAGATGTAGCCAAGGGTCAGTGCCGGCGTGCCCTCGGCGCCCCAGCCATTGACGAGGTAGCCGATCGTGCCCGAGACGGCGATCGGCAGGCCGATCGCCGCTGAGGTGCCGATCGCGTGCTGCATCTTGACGTTGCACCAGGTCATGAAAGGCACGGACAGCGAACCACCACCGATCGCCACCAAGGCCGAAATGCCGCCGATGCCGACACCTGCGGCGTTCATCCCGGCGACCCCAGGCAGCTCGCGCGCAGGCTTGGGCTTGATGTTCAGCAGCATCTGCACGGCCACGTAGGCGGTGAACAGGGCGAAGAAGATCGCCAGCGGCACGGTATCGGCACGCGACGCGATGAAGGTGCCGCCGAAGGTGCCAAGCAGGATGCCGGGGGTGATCCGGCGCACGATGTCCCAGCGCACCGCACCGTGCGACTGGTGGGCGCGCAAGCTGGAGATGGAGGTCAGCACGATGGCTGCCATCGAGGTTCCGAGCGCCATGTGCACCACGGACTCGTGAGCAAATCCCTGGGCAAGGAATAAGGTGGTGAGCATCGGAACCATCACCGCGCCGCCGCCCACCCCGAGCAGGCCAGCAACGAAGCCCACCACCGCGCCAAGCAGGGGGTAGGCGAGCCACCAGGCATTCACATCCATCGGATTCTCCTTGCCGTTGTTCGCGTCAGGCACGATCGCCGGCCGTTAACGTGAAGAAGGCACGGTGATCGCTCACCGCGCCTTCTCGTGTGGCCCCCCGCCTGTGCCGTCTCCGCCGGGCATCCTGAACCTAGGGTTCAGGGAGGTCGCGTTCCTTCCGCATCAGGATCACCCGGCAAGGGGCGTTCACACAGCGGTATCGATGGTCGGCAACCGAGTCTCTCGACTATTGGTTCAAGGAATCTACGACTTCAACGAACACTGCAGGGGATTGATCTTACGTGCCCGACCAGCCTGCCGACCTGCGCAGAAGCAATTCTGAATCAGACGTCAGAAGAGCTTTTCCTGCTGGGCCAGCACCCCGTCGAGGCGCGCTTTCATGAGTCCGATTCTACGCTTCGTGCCCGGCATGTCAAACCCATTGCCGCGCTGGAACTGCAGGAACTCGTGTGCAAGGTTGAGTGCAGTCATGACCGCTAGCCGCTCGCCCGCGGCGTTGGTCTTGGCGCTAAGTTCACGAAACTTGTCGTCCAGGTAGGCGACCGTGGCGAGCAACTCGTCCTTGCTTTCGGGGGTGCAGGAGACGCGGTATTCCTTCCCGAGCAACATCACATCCAGATGCTCCATCGACATGACCTCAGGCCTCCGGCAGTTTTTCTAGCAAGCTCTCGACACGCTCGGCGGCGAACCTGACCTTGTCGGAGAGCTGGCGGTTGTCGGTCTCCAGCCGCAGGACGCGCCCGCGCAGCTCGGCATTGTCGGCCCGCAGGCGCTCGTGGAGGCTGATCAGTTGCTCGAGTTGGGCTTCGAGCTGGGCGAGTTCTGTATCCATGGCGGCGATGTTAGTGAGCGGGCGATGACGGGTCAATCAGCGCTGGACCTGGGTCACGTCACGCACCGCGCCGGTATCGGCCGAGGTGGTGAGCGCAGCATAGGCCTGCAGCGCCGCCGAGACGACGCGTTCGCGCTTGACCGGCTTCCATGCAGCAGCTCCCTTGGCCTCCATCGCGGCGCGTCTGCGGGCGAGCTCGTCGGCCGTGACCGCGAGGTTGATGCTGCGGTTGGGGATGTCGATCTCGATGATGTCGCCGTCCTCGACGAGGGCGATCGCACCGCCGCAGGCCGCCTCAGGCGAGGCATGGCCGATCGACAGGCCGGAAGTACCGCCGGAGAAGCGGCCGTCGGTGAGCAGCGCGCACTGCGCGCCCAGACCTCGGCTCTTGAGATAGGAGGTGGGGTAGAGCATCTCCTGCATGCCGGGGCCGCCCTTGGGGCCTTCGTAGCGAATCACCACCACGTCGCCAGCCTGCACCTGTTCGCCAAGAATGCCGTCAACTGCGTCGTCCTGGCTTTCGAACACGCGCGCCTTGCCGGTGAACTTCCAGATCGACTCGTCCACGCCGGCGGTCTTCACGATGCAGCCCTTCTCGGCAATGTTGCCGTAGAGCACGGCAAGCCCACCGTCCTGGCTGAAGGCGTTGGCCTTGTCGCGGATGACCCCGCGCGTGCGGTCCATGTCCAGCTCCTTCCAGCGGCGATTCTGCGAGAACGCCACTTGCGTCGGCACCCCGCCCGGCGCAGCGAGGAAAAGCTCGAACACGGAGACGTCATGCGCCTGCAGGATGTCCCAGCGCGACAGGGCGTCGCCCATGGTCTTGCTGTGCACCGTCGGCACGTCGCGATGCAGCAGCCCTGCCCGATCGAGCTCGCCGAGGATGCCCATGATGCCGCCGGCGCGGTGCACGTCTTCGATGTGCACATCGGCCACGGCGGGCGCAACCTTGCACAGGCAGGGGACGCGGCGGCTGATGCGGTCGATGTCCTTCATCGTGAAGTCGATACCCGCTTCGTGCGCGGCTGCCAGGAGGTGCAGCACGGTGTTGGTCGAGCCGCCCATGGCCACGTCGAGACTGATGGCGTTCTCGAAAGCCTTGAAGCTGGCGATGGAGCGCGGCAGCGCCGAGGTGTCGTCCTGTTCGTAATAGCGGCGGGCCAGGTCGACGATGCGGCGGCCGGCTTCCTTGAACAGCTTCTCACGGTCGGCATGGGTGGCGAGCGTGGTGCCGTTGCCGGGCAGCGACAGTCCGAGCGCTTCGGTGAGGCAGTTCATCGAGTTGGCAGTGAACATGCCCGAGCACGAGCCGCAGGTCGGACAGGCAGAGCGCTCGACGGCGTCGACTTCCTCGTCGGAGCAGTTCTTGTCCGCGGCCTTGACCATGGCGTCGACCAGATCGAGGGAGATGACCTTGTTCTCCCACTTCACCTTGCCTGCCTCCATCGGGCCGCCGGAGACGAAGATCACCGGGATATTGAGGCGCAGGGCGGCCATCAGCATGCCCGGGGTGATCTTGTCGCAGTTCGAGATGCACACGAGCGCGTCTGCGGTGTGGGCATTGCACATGTACTCGACGCTGTCGGCGATGAGGTCGCGCGAGGGCAGCGAATACAGCATGCCGCCGTGCCCCATGGCGATGCCGTCATCGACGGCGATGGTGTTGAACTCCTTGGCGACGCCGCCAGCGGCCTCGATCTCGCGCGCAACGAGTTGCCCCAGGTCCTTCAGGTGCACGTGGCCGGGCACGAACTGGGTAAAGCTGTTGGCGATGGCGATGATCGGCTTGCTGAAGTCCTCGTCCTTCATGCCGGTGGCGCGCCACAGGGCGCGGGCTCCCGCCATGTTGCGGCCGGCGGTCGAGGTGCGGGAACGATACTGGGGCATGGCGGCGCTCCGGAAAATCTGCGGTAAAGACGGTGATTCTAACGCGCACCAGCCAGCATGCACATCGTTCGGCACCACGGCAGCGATCCGGCATCGCACTCGCCCGACGCCCGTCGCCTTCAACCCCTCTCGGCTGGCGCCGCTCCTACGGCGGGAACGGACGCCGCGGCGCCCTCCTGTAGGAGATGTAATGGACGCCTCCCTCCCGCCTCAGGCACTGGCAGGTGGCGCCCTTCAATGAGGGGAGCCCTCCAGTTACCTGACGGCATCGATGTGCCAAAGTGGCGGTGTCGAAACGACCACAAACGGTAAGGAG
>WPCG01030874.1_pt1 | contig 102196 bp, 97 predicted proteins | sample 5403311 | NCBI WGS metagenome assembly WPCG01 (sample SAMN12869467, study PRJNA574797) | sludge metagenome | isolation source: wastewater treatment of Control | place: China:Beijing | collected 2019-05-17 | reverse complement strand
GCGCCAGGCAGCCTCACTTCGGCTGACGGTGACGGCTGCACGAATGACGGCAATCCATTCCTGCAGGCTATAAATAAAATGAAAAGTTGCGCTGTTTTTGCATATGACAGCGGGTTCTCATGCTGCCAACGCGGTGCCGGTGGGCCGGTGTTGGCAGCGAGGGCTGACAATCCACTCAGCCAGCGCCCTCATGAATAAGGCGGGGTCAGGGGGTAGACGCCACGACTGCGCTAATCGACAATCAGAAATAACCTATAGTCAACCCCGTATCATTACCACGAGGAGGTCGCAAGACCTCCCTTTTTAACGTAAACGAGGAAACAAAGATGAAAAAGATGATGCTGACACTGTCCGCCCTGGCCATTACCCTGGGCGTAGCGACTCAGGCGAGCGGTAACCGTCTGGCCGAGGAGGGTCGGTTTATGCAAGGGCCCGATGTTATCGATTGTCGCACCCAGGGGAGTTGGTTAGGTGTAGCCGCCGAATGCACTTATGAAGATGCGCCTGTGCGAGAAAGAGTGTTGCTGACCGACAACAGCGTGCTGACCCTAGTCATTCAACGGGTTGTCCAGTGCATAGACGGCATCTGTGAAGATGACGACTACGGTTTCATCGGTCGCGTCCCCAACGACGTCACGATGTTATTCATCCCACTTAACTACTATGTCTGGGGTGAGCGAGATGGTAAACTTGTAGCCTATAAGAGAGGAACCGGACCTGCCCGCGACCAGTTCCCTGCATGGGCCGTAGGTGACCCCAACCAACAAACTACCCGCTTTGATCTCTTCGAAAACCGCTACCGTATCCATAACGTCAGATGTTCTGAAGAGAGTATGGCACGCAACGAGTGTCGGGTCACCATTGGTGATTACCGGGACATTGAAGGTTACAGTCACGAATCTGACTATTTCTCCAGAGAAGAGATTTTAGAGACTTTGAAGTTTGCCGACTTGTCATTCGACATGATTGACTGTTGGGATCATGTTTGTCGTAACCACCGTGGTGATTTTATCGGACTGGACCCGAGATCTGATTTCTGGCAGGATTAAATCGGCTACGAGGACCCTTCGGGGTCCTCTTTTTTTTGGCCAACGTCATCATTTGACAGTAATTAGAGGAGGTACACCATGCCTAAGTTAGCAGAATCGAGGTTTGTTACAGGGCCACGTGACGAGTTAGCGGTCGTTGATGTTTACGAGGTAACGGATAACGCTGTACGTAACCGTGCCGAATCGCTACTGGATGACTTGACTAATCGGTTAGCCCCGCTCTTTACACATGCGGAAACGTGCGCTCAAGCTCTATGTATATTCAGGAGCTACTCATTCAGTGTGAACTTAAGAATAGCTGACATCTTGCAGAGTGGCTTAACGAAGCCATGCGAAAGTCAGTGTCGCACCATGCTTCTCGTTTTTCCAAAACGCCCCACATGCCAACACCCGAGTGCTGGCTACCCACCGGTACCTGTCAAGATGGTTGGAAAGCGCGGCCATGCAGCTTCTGACTGTTGGCCCAGTTGGTAAACCAGACTACCCAAGTCCGAGTTTAGCTAGACCGGGCGGCCTCGGTAACCAAGTGCGAGCCGTCTAATTGCGAGTCGAGCAGTGCGCCGAGAGGCCACGCCTCCCTGATGGCCGTGAACCGCGATCGGCAAGCCGTCGATATCCAGCGTCAGACGGGCAGGACGTTCGCCGTTCTTCAGCGCGGCCAGGGGCCAGATCACCAGCCGCAGCAGGCCCTCGTATATGGCATCGATGTTGTCGTCGCGGCCCAGGCAGGTGAACAGCATGGACAGCGTCACTTGAAAAGGCCGCGCTTGTGCCAACGGCGTCAGCCAGCGCGCGTCACTGCAGGCCAGCTGCCAGAGCGTGTCACGGCGCAGCGTGTCGGTATTGCTGAGGTCGATCCAGCCCATGGCACGCAGCAGCAGAGCGCCGCGGTCGCTGGTGGTGCGGTGGCCGCTCAGCTCGACACGGACAGCGCCGTTGCACAAGGGCGACCAGGTGGATAGGCTTCCACCCATGGCAGATGGCTATATTGAATCATGCTTTTTCAATAAAGCTTTGATTCTGAAAGATAAAGCCACTCTCCCACCTTCTTTTTCAGGCTACATTGATAAGGCTGGCTGATACAGCCCCCCGGCACCTGGCCAGCCAAACTGGTCATTATCAGGCCCGCCCTCAGCGGCTGGTAAGTTGCCAATAGGCGACTCTCCCCCTACTCAGCTGGATCTGGAGCCAAAAGCTTCGAGATAGCCATGCACCAGCCAAGTGGGTAGTACCTTGGGCAGTACATACGGTCTCGCCGGCAAAAAACAAACCATAAGAAATTGTTTTTATTGAAAAATAAGCTTATGATCTATTTTAAGATCCAGAACATTGAATAGGGCAATGGTAAACAAGGCCATCCGGCATGGTCAGATCGAACAGTTTGAGAAGCACTGCGCCGACATCATTGAAAGCGCCATCACCGGAAAGGCTCGAACGTACGGCGGGGAGGATCCAGACCCCACGAAGCAGGAGAAAATGGCCTGATGCAACCCGAACACCAGCTTCAGCAGCTCCTTGACGGCACAGGAGAAAGCGAAATTGTTGAGTTCAAGGAGGCCAAGGGTACCTACAGCTTCGATAAGCTTGGCCGGTATGTCTCGGCGCTGAGCAACGAGGCCAACCTCAAGGGCCTGCCCAGCGCCTGGCTAGTGTTCGGGGTGAAGGATAACCATCGGGTGGTCGGCACCCGCTTCCGCGAGAGTCACAGAGAGCTCCAGTCGCTGAAGAAAGAGATCGCCGACAAGACCACCCACCGCCTGACCTTTATCGAGATCCACGTCGTTCAGCATGAGCATGGCCGGGTGCTGCTGTTCGAGATTCCGGCCGCGCCCCAAGGCATGCCGGTGGCGTGGAACGGCCACTACTACGGGCGTGACGGCGAGTCGCTTGGCCCGCTCTCCATCGACGAGATCGAGAGGATTCGCTACCAGAACCGGCAGCACGACTGGAGTGCGGCGGTCTGCCACGACGCCACCCTCGACGATCTCAGCCAGGACGCCATCGCCCTGGCCCGCGAGGAATTCGCTACCAAGCACCCCCGGCTCGCCGATGACCTGACAGGCTGGGACGACGCCACCTTCCTCAACAAGGCCAGGCTCACCATCCGGGGACAGATCACGCGCACCGCCATCCTGCTGCTGGGCAAGCCGGAAGCCGCCCACTGGCTCAACCCTGCTACCCCCACCATCACCTGGATCCTCAAGGACCGTGACGGACTGGAGCGGGACTACGAACATTTCGGCTGCCCACTACTCATCGGTGCCGAGCAGGTCTACCGCAAGATCCGCAACCTCAAGTACCGCTACATGGCGGATGACAGCCTCTTCCCCGAAGAGGTCGACCAATATGACCCTTTCATCATTCGCGAGGCGCTGAACAATGCCATAGCGCATCAGAACTACGAGCTGGGCGGCAGAGTAACGGTGGTGGAATTCGAAGACGGTCGGCTTTGCTTCAACAACCCCGGCCGCTTCATACCCGGCTCAGTGGAACAGGTCATCCACGCGGATGCGCCGGAGTCACGCTATCGCAACCGTTTCCTCACCGATGCCATGGTCAATCTCAACATGATCGACACCATCGGCAGCGGCATCCGCAAGATGTTCATCATCCAGAAACTGCGCTTCTTTCCCCTGCCGGAGTATGAACTGGACCGGGACCGCGTCCAGGTGACCATCACCGGCCGCGTGGTCGACCTCAATTACGCCAGGAAGCTGGCGGAGCTCCCTAGCCTGACGCTGGACGACATCATCCTGCTCGATCGCGTGCAGAAGCAAAAGCCACTCACGGACGATCAGGCTAGCCATCTCCGGCGCCAGGGGTTGATCGAGGGGCGAAAGCCCAACCTGCATATCTCGGCTCACGTTGCCCGACACAGCGAAGAGAAGGCTAGATATATCCGCAATCGCGGCCTCAGCGATCAGCAGTACAAGCAGATGATATGCAACCTCATAGAACAGTTCGGCGAGGCCAAGAGAAAGGATATCGACGGCTTGCTTCTAGACATCCTGCCAGACATCCTGAGCGATAAGCAGAAGAGCAACAAAGTAAAAAACCTACTACAATCTCTTAAAAATCAAGGTGTTATTGAGCCCATTGGAAAAAGATGGCGAATGTCTAGACGATGATGACTAGACATTTCTAGACATTTCCGGCCAAGCCGGTGCGGTGGGCGCTATCTGCGAAAGAAGGGAAACTAAGCAGGCGCTGAAAGCGAGCCTCGAGCACGACCTGACGAGCCGCTTGCGTGAACAGAATATCACCCTTGACAAAAGCCAAGCCAGACGCCGCTTCAGGTTGTCCATGCAGGAGGGCCTGGGGGTAAGTGCCAGAGTAACTTGCGGCACGGCATGAACAGCACCTGCAGTGCGCCGCGATTTCATGCGATACTTCGCGCTCTGCGACGGCCCATGCCGCTTCATCCAGCTGCCATAACAGGGATGCCGACCATGCCACAGGGTACCCTCTTCATCGTTTCCGCCCCCTCAGGCGCCGGCAAGACCAGCCTGGTGCGCGAGCTGATCGAGAGCCTCGACGGCATCCAGGTGTCGGTATCGCACACCACCCGAGCCATGCGCCCCGGCGAGGTGGACGGCGTCAACTACCACTTCGTGGATGTGCCCGCCTTCGAGGCGATGATCGAGCGCGGCGAGTTCTTCGAGCACGCCCGGGTCTTCGACAACTACTACGGGACCTCCCGCCCGGCGGTACAGGCGGCGCTGGATGCGGGCCAGGATGTCATCCTGGAGATCGACTGGCAGGGGGCCCGCCAGGTGCGCAGCCAGATGCCCGACGCGGTCTCCATCTTTATCCTGCCCCCCTCCCGGGATGAGCTGGAGCGCCGCCTGGCCAGCCGCGGCACCGACGAGCACGCGGTGATCGAACGGCGCATGCGCGACGCGGTGAGCGAGATGTCCCACCACGACGAGTACGACTACCTGGTGGTCAACGACGACTTCACCACCGCCCTGCGCGAGCTGCAGGCCCTGGTGGTCGCCCAGCGGCTGAGCCGCGACCGCGCCAGCCAGTCCTACGCTCCCCTGCTCACGGCGCTGCTGGCCTGAATCCCCGGCGCTGCACCGCAGCGCTTGTCACGGCAAGCGGCGGTCGAGTAATCTATCAGGTCTATCCATAGGTGGAACCCGCCCACGCCCACGGCGTGATCGCGGCCGGGTTCCCGCAAGCTTTTCAGGAAGGCATCCATGGCGCGAGTCACAGTCGAAGATTGTCTGGAAAACGTCGAGAACCGCTTCAAGCTGGTGATGATCTCCACCCAGCGCGCCCGCCAGCTGGCACGCGGCTCCCGCGACGCCCAGCTGCCCTGGGAGAACGACAAGCCCACGGTGATGGCCCTGCGCGAGATCGCCGCCGGCCTGGTCGATTCGAGCGTGCTCGACGAGCCCGTCGAGGCAGCGGTGCGCCCGGTGCGTGAACCTCACTACGGCAGCCTCGCCGAGGAGTGATCCCGACGGCGCCCAGGCGCCGTCTTCCTTCTCAGGACACTCAGGCAGAATCAGGGGCGCGCCGCATGTTCACCATCGATGACCTGGCCGACCGACTCGGCGGCTACCTTCCTCAGGACGAGATCCGGCAGGTCAAGCGCGCCTTCTACTACGCCGAGCAGGCCCACGACGGCCAGCGCCGGCGCTCCGGCGAGCCCTACGTCACCCACCCCCTGGCCGTGGCCAATATCCTCGCCAACATGCACATGGACCATCAGAGCCTGATGGCGGCCATGCTGCATGACGTCATCGAGGATACCGGCGTCAGCAAGGAGGCCCTGGCCGAGCAGTTCGGCAAGCCGGTGGCGGAGCTCGTCGATGGCGTCTCCAAGCTGACCCAGATCGCCTTCGAGGACAAGGCGGTCGCCCAGGCCGAGAACTTCCAGAAGATGGTGCTGGCGATGTCCCGGGATATCCGGGTCATCATCGTCAAGCTCGCCGACCGGCTGCACAATATGCGCACCCTGGGCGCCCTGCGCCCCGAGAAGAAGCGCCGCATCGCCCGGGAGACCCTGGAGATCTACGCCCGCATCGCCAGCCGGCTGGGGATCAACACCATCCGCATCGAGCTGGAGGACCTCTCCTTCCAGGCCCTGCACCCCATGCGCGCCGAGCGCATCAAGCGCGCCGTCTCCAGCGCCCGGGGCCATCGCCGCTCGGCGATTCGCCAGATCCAGGACAACCTGCAGCGAACCCTCGACGACGAGGCGCTTCCGGGCACCGTGGTGGGCCGCCAGAAGCACCTGCTGTCGATCTACAAGAAGATGCGCGACCAGCGCAAGTCCTTCAACGAGATCATGGACGTCTTCGCCTTCCGCATCATCACCGAGGACGTGGACAGCTGCTACCGGATACTGGGCATGGTGCACAACCTCTACAAGCCGGTGCCGGGGCGCTTCAAGGACTATATCGCCATCCCCAAGGCCAACGGCTACCAGAGCCTGCATACCACCCTGTTCGGCGCCGGGGGCATGCCCATCGAGGTGCAGATCCGCACCCGGGAGATGGAGGCCATGGCCAACAACGGCATCGCCGCCCACTGGCTCTACAAGGCGGGCCAGACCCAGCATCCCATCGCCGAGGGCAGCCACGCCCGGGCGCGCTCCTGGATCAAGGGACTGCTGGAGATGCAGCGCCACGCCGGGGATTCCCTGGAGTTCATCGAGCACGTCAAGAACGACCTCTTCCCGGACGATATCTACGTGTTCACGCCCAAGGGCGACATCATGGAGCTGCCCCAGGGCGCCACGGTGATCGACTTCGCCTACAGCGTGCATACCGATATCGGCAACAGCACCATCGCCTGCCGCATCGACCGCCACCTGGCCCCGCTCTCCACCCGGCTGGAGAGCGGCCAGACCCTGGAGATCATCACCGCCCCGGGGGCGCGCCCCAACCTCACCTGGCTCAACTTCGTGGCCACCGCCAAGGCGCGCTCGGCCATTCGCCACGCCCTCAAGCACCAGCAGCATACCGAGGCGGTCCAGCTGGGCCGGCGGCTGCTCAACAAGTCACTGGCGGAGTTCGAGACCAGCCTCGAGGAGCTGCCCGGCGAACCGCTGGCCTCCCTGCTGAAGGAGCTGGGCCTGAAGAACGAGGATGCACTGCTGGAGTCCATCGGACTGGGCGGCCGGGTGGCCCACGTGGTGGCCCGCCGCCTGCTCGACCTGCAGCATGGCGAAGCCGCCCCGGGCAAGGGCGAAGCGCGCGCCCATGGCCCCATCGTGATCAGCGGTGCCGAGGGGATGGTGATCAAGTTCGCCCGCTGCTGCCATCCGCTGCCCGGGGACCCAGTGCTCGGCCATCTATCGGTGGGCAAGGGCATCGTGGTGCACCGCGCCGAGTGCCGCAACCTGGCCGAGCTGAAGGGCGACCCCGACAAGCTGTTCGCCCTGGAGTGGTCCGAGGAGATCGACGAGGACTTTCCGGTGGCGCTGCGCCTGGAGGTGGAGAGCCGCCGCGGCCTGGTGGCCGAGCTGGCCGGCCTGGTCACCGATGCCGACGCCAATATCGAGCGCATCGGCATCGAGGAGCGCGACGCGCGCCTGGCCACCGTCAACCTGACCCTGTCGGTACGCAGCCGCGTGCACCTGGCGCGCATCATCAAGCGGCTGCGCAACCTTTCCCACGTCGGGCGTATCACCCGCCTCGGCAACTGATTCCCCCACCGGCCCGGCCCTGCCCCCAGTGGGCAGCCGGGCCGCTTTTCGTCATCTCGCACCGCAACTCACGACGGAGCACACCATGAGCAACAAGGCCGTGATCAACACCGAGCTGGCGCCCGCCGCCATCGGCCCCTACTCCCAGGCCATCAAGGCAGGCAACACCGTCTATCTCTCCGGCCAGATCCCTCTGGATCCGGCCACCATGGAGATCGTCTCCGAGGACTTCGAGGCCCAGGCCCGCCAGGTCTTCACCAACCTCAAGGCCGTCTGCGAGGAGGCCGCCGGCTCCCTGGGCGAGATCGTCAAGCTCAACCTCTATCTGGTGGACCTGGAGAACTTCGCCCTGGTCAACAAGGTGATGGAGGAGTTCTTCGAGAAGCCCTACCCGGCCCGCGCCGCCGTGGGCGTGAAGGCGCTGCCCAAGGGCGCCCAGTTCGAGGCGGAAGCGGTAATGGTCATCGGTGACTGACAGGGACATGCGGCTCTTTCTGGCGCTGATGCCGCCGCCCTCGCTGCGCGGGCGGCTAGGCGCGCTGGCCGATGCGGCACAGGCCCGCTGCGGCGGGCGGCGCATGCCGGATGAGAGCCTGCACCTGACCCTGGCCTTTCTCGGCGAGGTGGATGATAAGCGGGCCGCCGCGCTGGTCGACTGGGTGAGCCGCCTGGCGGTGCCGCCCGGCGAGTGGCGGCTCAACGCCTGGGGCCGCTTCCAGCGCCCGGGGATCGTCTGGGTGGGCGGCCAGGCGCCGGATCCGGCCCTGGTCACCCTGCACTGTCGTCTATGGGACGAGCTCGAGAGCCAGGGGCTCCAGGGTCGCCCCTCGCGCTACGTACCCCACGTCACCCTGCTGCGCCGCGCCGAGCGGCTCGAGACCGAAGGGCTGCCGACGCCGGCGCTGACCTGGCGCTATAATCGGTTCGAACTGATACAGTCAATTACCGACGCTCGGGGCAGCCGCTACGTCAGCCTGGCGCACTCTCCCGAACGCTGATTCTTCATCGCTAAGCGGGAGCAATGAATGTCTCGTTCCAGGTGCCGAGCCATCACCCTCGGTCTTGCCTTGGCCGCCGCCTTCACGGCCCCTTCGGCAGCCGCCGATCTCACCCTTGCCGCCGGCGCCACCAGCGAGTCCACCGCGGCCGTCCAGGTCACGCTGGATCGCCAGCTGCCTCTGGAGCGCTGGCATGAGCGGCTGTCGCTGCGGCTCGGCGGCGGCCTGCTGCTGCTATCGAGCGAAGAGACGGACGGCAACGCCGCCCTGACCCTGGCACCGGCGCTGCGCTGGACGTTCGCGGGCGACCGGGGGCTGTTCCTTGAAGGCGGCGTCGGCGCGGCCCTCTTCCTCAAGACCCGGGTGGAGGCGCGCCATCTCTCCACCGCCTTCCAGTTCGAGGATCGCCTGGCGATGGGGGTGCCCTGGGCCAGCGGGGAGCTCTCCCTGGCATTGACCCACTACTCCAACGCCGGGATCAAGAGACCGAATGACGGCTTCGAGACCCTGATGCTGGGCTACCGCTTCCCGCTCTGATCCGATCCCCCCTGGCGATCAGGCCTTCTCGGGGAGGAAACCGCCCTCCCTGAGCACCTGGGCGTAACCCTCGCGGTAGCTGGGATAGCGGAACGCGTAGCCGCTGGCCAGCAGGCGGGCGTTGCAGCAGCGCTTGCTGGCACGCCGCCGCAGGGGAGACTGGATGATCTCTGTGGCTTCCACCTTGAGCTGCCTGGCCAACCAGCTCATCACCTCATGCAGCGGGGCCGGCTCGCAGTCGCTGGCCAGGTAGAGCGCCTCGACCTCCTCACCGCCCAGCTCCCGCTCGACCAGATGGGCCAGCACCCCGACGCAGTCGTCGCGGTGGATGCGGTTGCTGTACATGGCAGGGCTCTCCGGGGCGATGCGACCCTCCCTGACCTGGCGGATCAGGCGGTCGCGACCGGGGCCATAGATGCCCGAGAAGCGCACCGACGTGCCGGGCAGGTCGTGGTCGAAGAGCGCCTGCTCCGCCTCGCGGATCAGCGTGCCGGCGAAGCCGGTTGGCTCGGCCGGGCTCGCCTCGTCCACCTCCTCACCGGCCTGCTGGGGGTAGACGCTGGTGGAGGAGACGAAGAAGACCCGCCTTGGCGCCTTCTTGCGGGCGCCGAACTCGGCAAGCACCGCCCTGAGCCCCTCGGCATAGGCGGCCCGGTAGGCCTCCTCCTCGAAGCGGTCGGCGCTGGCCACATAGATCAGCACGTCGGCGTCCGGCAGGGCCGTGAGGGTGGCGGGATCGGTGAGGTCCGCCGCCGCCGCCTCCAGCCCGCTGTCGGCCAGTGCCTGGACGTTGCGGCGCACGCCCACCACCCGCTGGCCCACCGACTTGAGCCTCTGGCCCAGCCCGATACCGATATCCCCACAGCCCAGAATCAGCGTTGTTGTCTTCACCTTTTCCCTGCCCCCTGATAAAAAGTCCCTATTGGATTTTCAAGAGGATGCCTGCAAGGCAACCAAGATGACTCTAACAGAACTGCGCTATATCGTGACACTCGCTCAGGAGCGCCACTTCGGGCGCGCCGCAGAACGCTGCTTCGTCTCCCAGCCAACCCTGTCGGTGGCGGTAAAAAAACTCGAGGAAGAGCTGGGTGTTGCCCTGTTCGAGCGCTCCAAGTCCACCGTCCAGGTCACCCCCCTGGGGGAGAAGATCGTCGAGCAGGCCCAGCGGGTGCTGGAACAGACCAGCGTCATCAAGGAGCTGGCCAGCGCCGGCAAGGACCAGCTGGCCAGCCCCCTGCGGCTGGGTGCCATCTACACCATCGGCCCCTACCTCTTCCCACACCTGGTGCCCGAACTGCGCCGCGGCGCCCCCCAGATGCCCCTCTACATCGAGGAGGGGTTCACCGGCAGCCTGCGCCGCAAGCTGCGCAGCGGCGAGCTGGACGCCATCATCGTGGCGCTGCCCTTCACCGAGACCGACGTGCTCACCAAGGCGCTCTACGAGGAGGAGTTCGAGGTGCTGCTGCCGGCGGACCACCCCATGGCCGGGCGCGAGACGATCCACAAGGAGGAGCTGCTCAAGGAGCGGCTGCTGCTGCTGGGCGAGGGTCACTGCTTCCGTGACCAGATCCTCGAGGCCTGCCCGGCCATCAGCCAGAAGCTGGCCAGCCCCACCAATACGCTGACCGCCGAGGGCGGGTCCCTGGAGACCATCCGCCATATGGTCGCCTCCAAGCTCGGCATCACGGTGCTGCCGCGCTCGGCCATCGGCACCAGCCACTACGAGAGCGGCCTGCTGACCAGCGTGCCCTTCGCGCCGCCGGCCCCCACCCGCACCGTGGCCATCGCCTGGCGCGCCAGCTTCCCGCGCCCCAAGGCGATCGATGCGGTCACCGACGCCATTGCCCGCTGCCGCGAGGCGAGACCCGAGCCGGCATGAACGCACTCGATGCGCCGGTCACGTCGCTCAAGGGCGTCGGCGAAGCGCTGGCGCTGAAGCTCGCCCGGCTGCGCATCGAGAGCGTGGCCGACCTGCTCTTCCATCTGCCGCTGCGCTACCAGGACCGCACCCGCATCACCCCCATCGGCACCCTGCGCGCCGGCCACGAGGCGGTGGTGGAAGGAGAGGTGGTGGCCGCCGAGGTGGTGTGCGGTCGTCGGCGCAGCCTGCTGGTGCGCCTGCGTGACGGCTCGGGGCTGCTCAGCCTGCGCTTCTTCCACTTCTCTCCGGCCCAGCAGCAGCAGTTCCAGCCGGGCGGCTGGCTGCGCTGCTTCGGCGAGGCCCGGGCCGGCGCCACCGGGCTGGAGCTCTACCACCCGGAGTATCGGCTGCTCAAGGCGGATGCGCCCCCGGTGGAGGACCATCTGACCCCCATCTACCCGGCCACGGAGGGGCTCCACCAGAGCCGCCTGCGGGCGCTGATCGAGCAGGCCCTGGGGCTGCTCGACGCCCATCCCGAGGCGCTGCCCGACTGGATCACAGAGGACCTGCGCGGCCGCTTTCGCCTGCCCGAGCTGCACCACTGCCTGCACCTGCTGCATCAGCCCACCCCGGACGTGGACCCCGCCCAGCTCGCCAGCGGCCGGCACCCGGCCAGCCGCCGCCTGGCTCTGGAGGAGCTGCTGGCCCACCGCCTCAGCCTCCAGGAGGTCCGCCTGCGCATCCAGGAGGATGGCGCGCCGGCGCTGCCCAGCGGGCGCAGCCTCCAGGCGCGCTTCCTCACCCAGCTGCCCTTCTCGCTGACCGCCGCCCAGCGCCGCGTGCTCGACGATATTGGCGCCGACCTGGCTCGGGAGGTGCCCATGCTGCGCCTGGTCCAGGGCGACGTGGGCTCCGGCAAGACGGTGGTGGCCGCCATGGCGGCGCTGGCCGCCATCGCCGGCGACTGCCAGGCGGCGATGATGGCCCCCACCGAGATCCTGGCCGAGCAGCACTACCGCGCCTTTCGCTCCTGGTTCGCGCCGCTGGGCATCGAGGTGGCCTGGCTCTCCGGCAAGCTCAAGGGCAAGACGCGCCTGGATACCAAGGCGGCCATCCTTGATGGTCGCGCCCGCATGGTGGTAGGCACCCACGCTCTCTTCCAGGGCGACGTGCACTTCCAGCGCCTGGGGCTCGCCATCGTCGACGAGCAGCACCGCTTCGGCGTGCATCAGCGCCTGGCGCTGCGCGAGAAGGGCGAGGCCGGCGGCCTGACGCCCCATCAGCTGGTGATGACCGCCACCCCCATCCCCCGCACCCTGGCCATGAGCGCCTATGCCGACCTGGACGTCTCGGTGATCGACGAGCTGCCCCCGGGGCGCACCCCGGTCAAGACGGTGGCGATGCCCGACGAGCGCCGCCCCGAGGTGGTGGAGCGCATCCGCCACGCCTGCGCCGAGGGGCGCCAGGCCTACTGGGTCTGTACCCTGATCGAGGAGTCGGAGGCGCTGGAGTGCCAGGCCGCCGAGGCGACCCGGGACGAGCTCACCGAGGCGCTGCCCGGGCTCGCCGTCGGCCTGGTGCACGGACGCATGAAGGCCGCCGAGAAGGCCGCGGTAATGGACGCCTTCAAGGCCGGCGAGCTCGACCTGCTGGTGGCCACCACGGTGATCGAGGTGGGGGTCGACGTGCCCAACGCCAGCCTGATGATCATCGAGAACCCGGAGCGGCTCGGCCTCTCCCAGCTGCATCAGCTGCGCGGCCGGGTCGGCCGGGGCTCCACCGAGAGCTTCTGCGTGCTGCTCTATCACCCGCCGCTGTCGGCCCACTCCAAGGAGCGCCTGGCGGTGATGCGGGAGACCAACGACGGCTTTCGTATCGCCGAGAAGGACCTGGAGCTGCGCGGCCCCGGGGAGGTGCTGGGGACCCGTCAGACGGGCCTGGCCCAGATGAAGATCGCCGACCTGGAGCGGGACGCGGACCTGCTGGAGCGGGTCGCCCCCCTGGCCCAGGCGCTGCTGGCCCTCCATCCGGAGGCGAGCCGGCCGCTGATCCGCCGCTGGCTGGGCGAGGAGGCGGGCCGCTACGGGCAAGTTTAGCGGTAAGAAGGCTTATCGCTTAAAGCTCCGGGCGAAGCCCGGTCAGAGGTGCCTGAGCAGCCTCTGCAGCTTCTGGAGATCGGCGGAGTCACCGACCAGGCGCACGCTGCCTGCCATCATGCCGTCCAGGAAGGCCTGCTGGGTGGGCTTCTTGAGCACCCTGAGCGCGGTGGCCTCGTCCTCGAAGCGCAGCTCCAGGTCGAGGTCCACCGGCAGGCCGCGACCGCTCTGGATGCCCCGCGGTGACATCCGGTAGTGGCGAGCCACGGAGAGATCCTCGGTGGCGATGCCCCAGTCGAGGCCGCGCATCTCGGTCAGCAGCTCACGAAAGCGCGCCTTGCGGCGCAGGGCGCGCTTGAGCAGAAGGGCCAGCAGCCAGAGCATCAGTCGCAGCTTCATGTCGTTGTCGCCACCGCATCCAGGGAGGAGAAAGCATCGCGGCCTGCCGGAGCAGGCCGCAGCTGTGGTAGCCGTGGGCCTACTTGGCCACGGCGTCCTTGAGCCCCTTGCCGGGCTTGAAGGCCACCGTCTTGCTGGCCGGGATGGTCAGCGGCTGGCCGGTCTGGGGGTTCTTGCCGGTACGCGCCGCACGCTCGCGCACGGTGAAGGTGCCGAAACCGATCAGCGACACGTCCTGGCCCTGGGCGACGCTTCCGGTGATCTCGTCGAGGATGACGTTGAGCACCTGGCTCGCCTTGTCCTTGGAAAGATCGGCACGCTCGGCAATCGCCGCGGCGAGTTCTGGCTTACGCATACTGCCCTCCTGGTGTTGGCATTCTCCCCGGGCGCCTGTCGCCGGGGGCTTGTTGTCGAAGATCTAGCCTAGCAATGGCGGCGCAGCCCGCGCCAGCTCAACTTTCCGACGGACACAGGCCCCTGTCAACGCAAATCCGATCAAACGTCCGTCCTCCGCCTCGGCCAGGGCGGTGAAATCCCCCGCCTCCCCCTCGATACGCCAGCGGGCCGGCGGGCGGGTGGGGGGCAGCGCCACCACCGGCAGCAGCGGCGTCTTCACCACCACCGGCCAGGCGCCATAGCTGACCGGCGTGGGCGTGCCGCCCAGGGTCCGGGCCAGGGCCTTGGCACTGGCCTGCAGCGGCTGCACATACATGGCGTTCACGCCATCGACGCAGGCCACGTCGCCCAGGGCGTAGACCCCCGGCGCCGAGGCGGCCAGCCAGCGGTCGACGTGGATCCCGGCGGCGCTGACCGCCAGACCCGCCGCCTCGGCCAGGGCGGTGCGCGGCGCGAGGCCGGTGGCCACCAGCACCAGGTCGGCATCGAGCCGGCTGCCGTCGTCCAGGGCCAGGCCCACCGCGTTCCCGGCCGCCTCCAGGGCGGTCACCCCGACCTCCAGCGCCAGCGCCATGCCGGCCTCCTCGAAGGCCACCCCCAGGGCGCGCCCCAGGGGTTCCGGCAGCAGCCGCGGCAGCGGCGCGGCCTCGGGGGCCACCAGGCTTACCTCGTGGCCGCCGGCCAGCAGGTCGTTGGCAAACTCGCAGCCCACCAGGCCGGCGCCGACGATGGCGATGCGGCCGGGCCGCCCCAGGGCCGCCAGGGCCGCGTGGAAGTCGCGATAGTCGTCCAGGTCGTTGATGGTGAAGACCCGTCCGGCCACGGCCTCGGGTACCGGAAAGGGAATCGCCGGTGCGGCGCCGGTGGCCAGCACCAGCTCGCTCCAGGGCAGCGTCTCCCGACCCACCGTCAGGGTCCGCGACGCGGTATCGATGGCGTCGACCCGGGTATGGGTGCGCGTCACGGCATTGAGCTGCTCGGCCACCTGGAGGGCGCTGCGCGCCGCCAGCCGCTCCGGGGGCAGGCGCTTGGCGAAGCCGGTGGAGAGCAGCGGCTTCGAGTAGTCATCGCCGCTGTCGGCGGTGATCAGGGTGATGGGGCGCTCGGCATCCTGGGCGCGCAGGGCGCGCAGCAGGCCGATGCCCGCCATGCCGGAGCCGATGATGGTCAGGGGAGCGCTCATGGATCTCCTCGGATCAGGAAGGGAGTGCCCCGCATGTTACACTAGCCGCCCCTGAATCGACGCGGAGCCCGACGGTGTCCGACCTGCCGACTTCCGAGACCCGCGCCCCGACGCGCTGGCTGCCCCTGGCCGAGGCCCGCCTCGCCATGAGCCCCGCCTGGCAGCGCTGGGTCGGCTCCCGGGACTCCCTCACCCTGCGCCTCACCGAGGCCGGCGCGCCGCGTCCCTTCCGCGTGCGGCTGCTCGACCAGCGTCTGGACGCGCCGCGCCCGGATGAGGCCCGCGCCCTGGGCATCGCCCCCGGCCAGCGCGCCTGGCTGCGCGAGGTGGCGCTCTGCCTGGGCGAGCGCTCCTGGGTGGTGGCCCGTTCGGTGGCGCCGCTTACGGGCCTGCCCGAGCAGGAGCTGGCCCACCTCGGCGAGCGCTCCCTGGGCTCCTGGCTCTTCCGCCAACCGGACCTGGAACGCGGCGAGATCGAGGCGACCACCGCCCCCGCCGGCTTCCACGAGGCCAGCGGCCCCTGGGGACGCCGCTCGGTGTTCCGCCGCGGCGACTTCCGGGTGCTGGTGCAGGAGTGGTTCCTGGACGCCATGGCGGATGACCTCGGCCTCCCTTCGCGCTAGGCTCTGGGCCTCGTGCCGATAATGAAAACCTTCACGAGGTAGAGATGGACCGTTCCCTGATGCGCCCCAAGGGCCTGGCCCGGGTGCCCGACTTCCTGCAGCTGATGCGCCTCGACCGCCCCATCGGCACCTGGCTGCTGATGTGGCCGACGCTCTGGGCGCTGTGGATCGCCGCCGAAGGCATTCCGGGCCGCGATGTGCTGCTGATCTTCGTTGCCGGCGTCTACGTGATGCGCGCCGCCGGCTGCGTGGTCAACGACTACGCCGACCGCCACTTCGACGGCCACGTCAAGCGCACCCTTAACCGCCCCCTGGCCACCGGCCGGATCAGCGAGGGCGAGGCCCAGGGGCTATTCGCGATCCTGGTCATGGTCGCCTTCGTGCTGGTGCTGTTCACCAACCTCTTTACCATCCTGCTCTCCATCGGCGGCGTCGTGCTGGCCTTCATCTACCCCTTCATGAAGCGCTACACCCACCTGCCCCAGCTCTTCCTGGGCGCCGCCTTCTCCTGGGCCATCCCCATGGCCTTCGGCGCGGTGCTCGGCCGGGTGCCCTTCGAGGCCTGGCTGCTGTTTGCCGCCAACGTCGCCTGGACCGTGGCCTACGACACCCAGTACGCCATGGTCGACCGGGACGACGACCTCAAGATCGGCATCAAGTCCACCGCGGTGCTATTCGGCCGCGCCGACCGGCTGATGATCGGCCTGCTCCAGGGGCTGACCCTGCTGCTGCTGGTCTGGGCCGGTCTCCGCCTGGGGCTGGGCGGCTTCTTCTGGCTGGGCCTGGTCGCCATGGCCGCCACCTTCGTCTGGCAGCAGTGGCTGATCCGCACCCGCGAGCGGGATCCCTGCTTCCGCGCCTTCCTCAACAACCACTGGTCGGGGCTGCTGGTCTTCGCCGGCATCGCCCTGACCCTGTGGCCGGAGCTTGGCGCCTGAGGGCCGTCCGCCGCGTCCGAGCGCGACTGTCACGCCAGTGTCATACTGGCATGGTGAGATCGTCACCGATTCGTCACTGTGCCGAGGCTACCGGATGACCGCCAAGACCGTTCTTATCGTCGATGATGAGGCGCCGATCCGCGAGATGATCGCGGTAGCGCTGGAGATGGCCGACTATCATGTGCTCGAGGCGGACAGCGCCCAGAGCGCCCACGCCCTGATCGTCGACCACCAGCCCGACCTGGTACTGCTGGACTGGATGATGCCAGGCACCAGCGGCATCGAGCTGGCCCGACGCCTCAAGCGCGAGCCCACCACCGCCGAGCTGCCGATCATCATGCTCACCGCCAAGGGCGAGGAGGACAACAAGATCCAGGGGCTCGAGGCCGGCGCCGACGACTACATTACCAAGCCCTTCTCCCCCCGGGAGCTGGTGGCCCGCCTCAAGGCGGTGCTGCGCCGCACGACTCCCCAGGGGGTCGAGGAAGCGGTGGAGGTGGACGGCCTGCTGCTCGACCCGGTCAGCCACCGGGTCAGCGCCAACGGCCGCGCCGTGGAGATGGGGCCCACCGAGTATCGCCTGCTGCAGTTCTTCATGACCCACCAGGAGCGCGCCTACACCCGCAGCCAGCTGCTGGACCAGGTGTGGGGGGGCAACGTCTACGTGGAGGAGCGCACCGTGGACGTGCATATCCGCCGCCTGCGCAAGGCGCTGGGCGAGCGCCACCAGCATCTGGTCCAGACGGTGCGCGGCACCGGCTACCGGTTCTCCGCCAAGGGCTGACGTGGGCCTCTGGAAGCGGGAAGCGTGGCGGCTGCTGCTGCTGGCCGGCAGCGGCCTGGCGGTGGGATGGCTGCTGTCTCATGCCTGGGCCGGCCTGGCCCTGGGGCTCGGTGCCTGTCTCGCCTTCCACCTGCACCAGCTGCGTCGCCTCCACCGCTGGCTGACCCTGACGCCCCAGGCCGAGCCCCCCGCCACCACCGGCATCTGGGGCGACCTCCTCGACCGGCTCTACCGCTACCAGAAGGGCCAGCGCCATACCCAGGAGCGCCTTCTCGGCATCATCAAGCGGGTTCAGGAGTCTTCGGAGGCGATGCGCGACAGCGTGGTGATGCTCGACGGCCATGGCGACATGGAGTGGTGGAACAGCGCCGCCGAACGCATGCTGGGCCTGCGCGCCGCCCACGACCGCGGTCACCACATCACCAACCTGGTGCGGGATCCCCGCTTCATCGACTACTTCCACGCCCGGGATTACCGGGAGCCGCTGACGCTCCCCTCGCCCATCGACGAGCAGATGGTGCTGCAGTTCCAGATCACCCTCTACGGCGACGACGAGCGCCTGCTGATGGCCCGGGACATCACCCGCCTGCACCGCCTGGAGGAGATGCGCCGGGACTTCGTGGCCAACGTCTCCCACGAGCTGCGCACCCCCCTCACCGTGCTGGCCGGCTACCTGGAGACCTACGCCACCTACGCCGACCAGCTGCCGCCGCGCTTCGCCCGGGGAGTCGGTCGGATGCAGGAGCAGACCGTGCGCATGCAGAGCCTGGTCAGCGACCTGCTGCTGCTGTCCAAGCTGGAGATCGAGCGCGGCGGCGCAGACCATGCCCCCCTGGCGATGAGCGCGCTGCTGGCCAGCGTACAGCGGGACGCCGAGGCGCTCAGCGGCGGGCGACACACTCTGGAGGTGGAGCAGAGCGAGGCCCGGGCACTGGTCGGCAGCGAGCAGGAGATCCGTAGCGCCCTCTCCAACCTGGCCTTCAACGCGGTGCGCTATACCCCCGAAGGGAGCCACATCGTGCTGCGCTGGCGGCCCCAGGGCGACGGTGCCTGCCTGGAGGTGGAGGATAACGGCGAGGGCATCGACCCGGTGCACCTGCCGCGGCTGACCGAGCGCTTCTACCGGGTCGACAAGGGGCGCAGCGCCGCCACCGGCGGCACCGGGCTTGGCCTGGCCATCGTCAAGCATGTGCTGCTGCGCCACGATGCCCGCCTGGAGATCGACTCCCGGCCCGGCCAGGGAGCCCGCTTCCGCTGCCTCTTCCCGGCCTCCCGCCTGCTGGAGCCCCAGCTCGTCGAGCAGTGAGCCCGCCTCCGCGCGCAGGCCGATTCACCTGAGGTCATGGTGGTGGCCGTCGGCGGCCCGGCTGCCCCGTTCGGCGCTCTGCACCCAGACCTCCACCTCGACCTCGCCGCGCTCGGCGAACTCCAGCGTCATGGGAAAGCGCTCCCCCAGCCCCAGGGGGGCCACCAGCCCCTCGAGCATCAGATGGTAGCCGCCCTCCGGCCGCATGAGCTGGGTGATGCCCGCCGGCACCTCGATGCGCTCGAGGCGACGCCTCTCCGGCTCGCCCTCTTCGCGCCGCGTCTCGTAGAGCCCCACCGACTCGCTGGCCGGCGTCCTGGCACCGATCAGCACGGCGGGAGTCTCCCCCTCCACCCGGATATCCACATAGGCGGCGGCATGGGGCACCCCGGGCGGCGCCGGGGTGGCGAAAGGATGCACCAGGACGAGATCCTCAAGGACATATTCGTGGGCCTGGGCCAGGCCCGGAAGGGCGAGGCCGGCGGCCAGCAGCAGGGTAACGGACAGGCGCATGGCGGTTGGCTCCTTGTCGGGGTGTCTTCCGAGCATAGCAGCCGTCCCGCGGGGCCCCGTTCAACGCGCTACGGGGCTCTCCAGATCGCGATAGTGCTCGGCCCACATCAGCACCGCGCCGGACACCGCGCCGGGCAGCAGGAAGAGGTTGGCCAGGGGAATCCAGGTCACCAGGGTCACGCAGCCACCGTAGGTGAGGCTCGGCCACCAGCGCGCCGCCAGCCGCCGTCGCATCTCGGCGAAGCTCACCTTGTTGTTGTCCATGGGGTAGTCCAGGTAGGCGATCGCCATCACCCAGGCCGAGAAGAGCGCCCAGAGCAGCGGGGTGGCGAGGTTCACGCCGGGAATCCAGCTGATCAGGAAGAGCAGCAGGGCCCTGGGCAGGATATAGGCCAGCTTGACCAGCTCGCGCCCCAGGGCGTCCACGGCGGTCCTGGCCAGGCCGCGATCATCCAGCGGCGGTCGCCCGGTGGCCACCCGCTCCACCTTGGCCGCCAGGAAGCCGTAGAAGGGAGCGGCGATCAGGTGGGTCACCAGGGTAAAGGTGAAGAAGACGATCACCACCAGGCTGACCAGGAAGAGCGGCCAGATCAGCCACTCCAGCCAGCCAAGCCATCCCGGCACCATGGCCATCCAGCCCTCCAGCCAGCCGCCGAAGTTGGCCAGCACAAAGCGCAGCATGGCGGCGTAGACCAGCAGGTTGATGACGATGGGCACGAAGACATAGCGGCGCAGGCCGCGGGAGTAGGCCAGGCGGGTGCCCCGAGCCAGGGCGGTCACGGCATCGAGCATGGGGCTATCGCGCTCACTCCTTGCGGGTGATCGCCCGCTCGTCCAGGTCGTCGGGGTCGGTGTGGCGGATATCCAGCCCCTTGACCAGATAGACCACGTACTCCGCCAGGTTGTTGGCGTGGTCGCCGATACGCTCCAAGGAGCGCAGGATCCACATCAGGCTGAGGATCGGCGAGATCGAGCGGGCATCCTCCATCATGAAGGTCATCAAGGAGCGCATGGCGCTGCGGTACTCCTCGTCCACCTCCTCGTCCTCGTGGACCAGCTTCAGCGCCAGCTCGGTATCGAAGCGGGCGAAGGAGGTCAGGGCATCGCGCACCATGCGCCGCACATGCTCGCTGATCATGCGCACCTCGACGAAACCGCGGCTGCCGTTGTTGCCCTCGATCAGGTCGGCGGCGTTGCGGGCGATCTTGCTGGCCTCGTCGCCGATGCGCTCCAGATCCGAGGCGGCGCGGATCACCGCCAGCACCAGGCGCAGGTCCGAGGCGGCGGGCTGGCGGCGGGCCAGCACCTGGGTGCACTCGCCGTCGATCTTGATCTGCATGTCGTTGACCGCCCGGTCGTTCTCCACCACCCGGCGGGCCAGGTCGGAGTCGCCGTCGAGCAGCGCCACCACCGCTTCCTGGATCTGCTTCTCCACCAGGCCACCCATGGCCATCAGGTGGGTCTTGAGCTCCTCGAGCTCCTGGTTGAACTGCCGCGAGATATGGCGGCTATGGATATCGCTGGTGATGTCCATGGGGACTCCTCTAGGGGGAACAGGCCTCGGGCCCTGGACCTGCGGTCAGCCCATGCGCCCGGTGATGTAGTTCTCGGTGCGCTCAAGGCGCGGATTGGTGAACAGGCTGTCGGTGGGACCGTACTCCACCAGCTCGCCCTCCTGCAGGAAGGCGGTGTAGTCCGAGACTCGCGCCGCCTGCTGCATGTTGTGGGTGACCAGCACCAGGGTCAGCTGCGACTTCAGGTTGCGGATCAGCTCCTCGATCTTCAGCGTCGAGATCGGGTCCAGCGCCGAGGCCGGCTCGTCGAGCAGCAGCACCTCGGGGCGCACCGCCAGGGTGCGGGCGATCACCAGGCGCTGCTGCTGACCGCCGGAGAGCGTCCAGGCCGAGCTGCCGAGCCGCTCCTTCACCTCGTCCCAGAGCGCCGCCGACTGCAGCGCCCATTCGACGATGTCGTCCATCTGCCGCTTGCGGATGCCGCCCTGCAGCCGCAATCCGAAGGCCACGTTGTCGTAGATCGACATCGGGAAGGGGTTGGGCGCCTGAAACACCATCCCCACCCGCCGGCGCAGCTCCGCCACCTCCACCTCGGGGGCATGAATATCCTGCCCCTCGAGCAGAACCCGACCGCTCAGCCGCACCTCGTCGTTGAGGTCGTGGAGCCGGTTGAGGGCCCTCAGCAGCGTCGACTTGCCGCAGCCGGAGGGGCCGATAAAGGCCGTGACCCGCTGGCGCGGCACCCGCAGCGAGAGGTCGCGCAGGGCCAGTGTCTCGCCGTAGGCAAGGCTCAGCCCCTCGACCTCCAGGCAGCTGGCGGCCGGCTCGAAGTCGATGATCGGTCCGCCGGCGGCAGGCCGCGGCGACGGGAAGACAGACATCGGACTCACACTCCTTCGGGCGCTGCCGCTAGCGACGCGGCAGCACCCCGTGACGCGCCCTCAGATGGTGGCGCAGAAATATTGCAGTCAGGTTAAGCACCAGTATCACCAGCACCAGCAGCAGCGCCGTGGCATAGACCAGCGGCAGCGCCGCCTCCACGTCGCCGCCGTGAAAGGCCACGTCGTAGATGTGATAGCCCAGGTGCATGAACTTCTGTTCAAGATGCAGGAAGGGAAACTCACCGTCCACCGGCACCTGAGGCGCCAGCTTGGCGACCCCCACCAGCATCAGCGGCGCCACCTCGCCGGCGGCCCGGGCGATGGCCAGGATCACCCCGGTCAGCATCGCCGGGGTGGTCATCGGCAGCACCACCCGGGTCAGCATCTCCACCCGGGTGGCCCCCAGGGCCAGGGCCCCCTCCCGCTGGTGGTCCGGCACCCGGGCCAGCCCCTCCTCGGTGGCCACGATCACCACCGGCAGGGTCAGCAGCGCCAGGGTCAGGGAGGCCCACAGCAGCCCCCCGGTGCCGAAGGTGGGCGAAGGGAGCCGGTCGGCGAAGAACCACTCATCCAGGGTGCCGCCGATGCCGTAGACGAAGACCCCGAGCCCGAAGACCCCGTAGACGATGGAGGGCACCCCGGCCAGGTTGCGCACGGCGATGCGTACCAGCCGGGTGAAGCGTCCCTGATGGGCCACCTCGTTGAGATAGATGCCGGCCAGCACGCCGAAGGGGGTCACCACCACCGACATCAGCAGCACCATCAGCACGGTGCCGAAGATCGCCGGCCAGACGCCGCCAGCCGTGTTGGCGGCCCGGGGCCCCTCGGAGAGGAAGCGCCACACGCCCTGCCCCCAGGCGGCCAGCTTCTGAGGCGTCGACATGGCATTGGGCCGCCAGGCGCGCAGCACCTGCTCCAGGGGCTGCTCCAGCTGCCGGCCGTCGACGCTCTCCAGCAGTAGGCGAGTGCCCCCCATGCGCGCCTGGAGCTCGCGGATGCGGGCGTTGGCGGCGCCGAGCTCGGCGACCAGGGCCTCGCTCGTCTCCCGCTCGAGGCGGCGCACCAGCGGCACGACCACCTGGTCACGCAGGCGCTCCCGCTCCCGGCGCAGCGCCTGCAGCTCGTCGAGGCGCGCCTCGAGGGCCTGCCAGGCCGCCTCCCCCTCCACCCGGCCACGCTCCTCCTCCAGCGCCAGCAGGCGCCCCTGGAAGCTACCCCAGCGCGTGCGCTCCAGCACCACCAGGTCCCGGGGGCGGCTCTCGGCGGCGATCTCCTCCAGATCTACCCAGGTCCAGATGGCACCGTCCAGGTCGCGGTTGGCGGTCAGGTAGAGGCGCTCACGCCCGGCCCCGTCCGCGCGGCGCTCCTCCCGCACCGCCTGGCCCGCCAGCAGGCGGCCATCCTCCAGGGCCACCAGGCTGAGCGGCGCCGGCCAGAAGTGCCCCAGGCCGCGCACCGCCAGCAGCAGCACGAGGCCACTGAACATCAGCAGCGACAGGGCCACGCTGCCGGCGGCCAGCCAGGGCCAGGGCCCCTCACCCCGGGGCAGGCGCGCCCATCCGGCGCGCATCATGAGGCCGCCCCCAGGCGGCGATAGCGCCGCCGCAGCCGCGCCCGCACCAGCTCCGCCAGGGTATTGACCAGGAAGGTAAAGGCGAACAGCGCCAGGGCGGCCAGGAAGAGCAGCCGGTAGTGGACACCGCCCGGCACCGCCTCGGGCAGCTCGATGGCGATGGTGGCCGACATGGAGCGCATCCCCTCCAGGGGGCTCAGGGTCATCAGCGCGGTGTTGCCGCTGGCCATCAGCACGATCATGGTCTCGCCCACGGCGCGGCCGGCGCCGATCATCACCGCGCTGAAGACCCCGGGCGCCGCCGCCGGCAGCACCACCCTCCAGAGGCTCTGCCAGCGGGTGGCGCCCAGTGCCTGGGCGCCCTCGCCGAGGCTCGCCGGCACGCCGGTGAGGGCGTCCTCGGCCAGGGCGTAGATGCCGGGAATCACCGCAAAGCCCATGGCCAGGCCGACGATCAGCGCATTGCGGGCGGCATAGTCGAGCCCGAAGCGCGCATCCAGCCAGTGGCGCAGGTCGCCGCCGAACAGCAGCGCCTCGAGGGCGGGGGAGAGCCACAGCGACAGCGCGGCCAGCAGCGCCAGCCAGGGCATCAGCCAGAGCCCGGCCCAGCCCGGCGCCAGGCGGCGCCGCAGGCCCGGAGGCAGCCAGGTCCAGGCCAGGCCGGCCAGCAGCATGCCGGCGGGTAGCAGCAGCGCCAAGGCCAGGGCGCCGGCCAGGTGGCGCTCCACCCAGGGGGCCAGCACCAGGCCGGCCACGAAGCCCACCACCACACCGGGCATCGCCTCCATCATCTCCAGGGTCGGCTTGAGGCGGCTGCGCAGCCGCGGCGGCATGTAGAGCGCCGAGTGGATGGCGGCGCCCAGGGCCAGAGGAATGGCAAACAGCAGCGCCCAGAAGGCCGCCTTCAGGGTGCCCCAGGCCAGGGGCAGCATGCCGTAGGCGGGGGCTTCGCCGGGCAGGGTGCCGGGCTGCCAGCGGGGCTGCCACAGCTCGCGCCAGCCGACGCCCGAGTCCGCCTCGAGAAACAGCGGCGCGACCTCCAGGGCCAGGAAGAGGCCGATGGCGAGCACCGCCACGACCACGCCGATGCCGCCGGCCGTGATCAGCAGGGTCGCCAGGCGGTCCCGCAGGCGCCGCCACCACTGGTGGCGCGGCTGGGCCCTGGGCGGCAAAGGGTCGATCATGGCCGCTCCCGGTCGATCATCGGCAAGGGTGATGACAACACTTTACGACATCCTGATGACAGTTGGGTGACAGCATTACGCCTCGGGTCCGCGCGCCAGCAGGTCCAGCTGCCGCTGCCGGAGGGCTTCCGGCAGCGACACAAAGCCCAGCTCCTCCACGATCGACTGTCCCTCGGGCGAGAGCACCAGCTCGAGGAAGGCCCGCTCCGGCCCGGGCAGGGGCTCCCCCGGTCGTCGGTTGACGTAGAGATAGAGGCTCCGCGCCAGGGGGTAGTCGCCGCTGACCACGGTGGTGGGGCCAGGCGGATGGAGCTCGCCGCTCTCCCCGTCGCGTCGAGGTATCACCCGCACCGAGGGAGTCAGGTGGTTGAGGCCGGCAAAGCCGATCGCCGCCGGCTCCGCCGCCACGGCGGCCACCACGGCGGCGGAGCCGGGGTGCTCGTTGACGTTCAGCCGAAAGCGGCCGCCGCAGAGCCCGTGCAGACGCACCAGGTCGTGGGTCCCGGAGGCCACGTTGCGCCCGTGCAGCACGATGCGTCCGGTCGGCGACGCCAGGCCGAGCTGGGACCAGTCGCTGATGGCCCGCTCGGCTCCACAGCGGCGGTTCTGAGAGAAGATGGCATCCAGCTCGGCCAGGGTCAGGCTCTCCAGCGGATTGTGGCGATGCACCACCACCGCCAGGGCATCCCGGGCCACCTCGAGCTCCAGGGGCGGATAGCCGTGGCGGGCCGTGAACGCCGCCCGCTCGCTCTCGCTCATGGCCCGGGACATGGGCCCCAGCCGGGTGGTACCGGCGATCAGCGCCGTGGGGGCGCTGGCCGACCCGCTGGCCTGCAGCTGCAGCCGCACGGCGGGATAGCGCTCGGTGAGCGCCTCCCCCCAGCGCAGCATCAGCCCCGCCAGGGTATCGGACCCCACCGCCCCCAGGGTACCCACCACCTCGTCGCTGGCGGCCTGGAGGTTTGCCGGCAGGAGCAGCGCCATCACCAGTGCGGCGCCAAACCGCACCAGTCGCCGGCCCAGTGCACCGGGCGGCCGACGCCCGGGCGGACTGTCGCAGCCCGCGGCGCGGCGCTGGTGAGCGGCGGCGACTGCATATACCATGGCCTCCGATTCAGACATCCGTTTGCCTCTTGTCGCATACGGCCACAATAACAAGCCAGGATGATGACAATTTCATGACAGATCTCGATGATATTCCCGCCCCCCAGGGGGAGCTGACCCTCAAGCTGCTGGCCAGCCGGCAGGATACCAACCTTCACGGCGATATCGCCGGCGGCTGGCTGGTCGCCCATATGGACCAGGCCGCCGAGCTCGCCGCCGGTCGCGAGGCCCGGGGCCGCACCGCCACCGTGGCCATCGAGTCCATGGACTTCCTCTGCCCGGTTCGGGTGGGCGCCATGGTCAATATCTACACCGCCGTGCGCGAGATCGGCCACAGCTCGATCCGCATCGACGTCGAGGTGTGGATTCGCCAGCCCCAGGAGCGCGACCCCAGGGAGCTGCACAAGGTCACCGAGGCCAGCTTCGTGATGGTGGCCCTGGACGACAAGGGCCGCATCCGCGCCGTTCACCAGTAGGCCCAACTCTCTCCCGGGGCACCGCCCAGAACGCATCGGGGGCGCCAGCCGGCGCCCCCGATGCGTCGCGTCAGGCGTCTGGATCAGGCACCGACGGCGTCGCGACTCTTGAGGTAGGCGTACTCGCCGATATCGCTGAAGGGCCGCACCAGCTTCTGGAAGGCCAGGTAGGACTCGTACACCCTGGCGGATTCCGGGTCGCCGTCCACCTGGGCCTGGACCACCTCCATGGAGGCCTCATAGAGGGCCTGCATGACGTCCTCCGGGAAGGTGCGCAGCTGGACACCGTGCTCCTCGACCAGGGTCTCCAGGGCCTGGGCGTTGCGGTAGGCAAACTCGCTGATCATGGAGAGGTTGGAGGCCTTGGCCGCCTCGCGCACCACCGCCTTGAGGTCGTCGGGCAGGGCGTTCCAGGCATCCAGGTTGACGGTGCCCTCGAGCACCGCGCTGGGCTCGTTCCACACCGAGGTGTAGTAGTAGTCGGTCACCTGATGCAGGCCCAGGGCCATGTCGTTGTAGGGGCCCACCCAGTCGGCGGCGTCCAGCACCCCGGTCTGCAGGGAGGTGAAGATCTCGGAGGCGGGCATGGTCACCGTGGTGACGCCGATGCGATTCATCGCCTCCCCGGCCAGGCCCGGCAGGCGCAGGCGGATGCCCTGCATATCGGAGAGGGAGTTGATCTCCTTCTTGAACCAGCCCGCCATCTGGGTGCCGGTGTTGCCCACCGCGAAGGGCTTGAGGTTGTGCTTGGCGTAGATCTCGTCCCACAGCTCCTGGCCGCCACCGTGGTAGAGCCAGCCGTTGGTCTCGGTGGTGTTCATGCCGAAGGGGACCGCGGTAAAGAACTGGGAGGCCGCCACCTTGCCGCGCCAGTAGTAGGCGGTGGAGTGGCCCATCTCGGCGGTGCCGGCGGCCACGGCGTCGAAGACCTCCATGGCCGGTACCAGCTCGCCAGCACCGTGAACGCGGATGCGCATGCGCCCGCCGGAGAGCGCCTCGACGCGCTGGGCAAACTCGTTGGCGCCGGTCCCCAGCGCCGGGAAGTTGCGCGGCCAGGAGGTGACCATGTCCCAGGTGATGGTCTCCTGGGCCTGGGCGGTGGAGACGAAGGGGGCGGCGGCGACGCCGGCGGCGCCGGCACCCAGGGTCTTCAGAAAGTTGCGGCGTTGCATGCGGGCATGACTCCGGAAGCTTGTTATATAGGGCCACGGAGCGAGGCTCGGCCGTGGCAGTGTCCACAGGCCAGTATGCGCCAGGGCCGATTTGACCGGCAAGCGGCAAGATTTGACGGGAACGTCAACGGAAATTCGCGCGGCCTCGCGCCTTTCCCTAGAGCGGCGTCAGCTTGGCAAAGCCCAGCACCAGCCACTTGTCGCCCTCGCCCTCGAAGCTGACCTGCACCCGGGCCCGGGGCCCCTCCCCCTCGGCGTTGAGGATCACCCCCTCGCCGAACACCGGGTGGCGCACCCGCTGGCCCAGGGAGAGCGACGGCAGATCGTCGCCGCCGCTCACCTCGGTCTGGCGCAGGCCCCCGGGGCGCGAGGCGGTCACCGGCCGGCTGACCTGGCCGCGCAGGCGCACCTCCTCGAGGTACTCCTCGGGGATCTCGCGCAGGAAGCGCGAGGCGCGCTGGAAGGTCTCCTTGCCGTGAAGCCGGCGGATCTCGGCGTGGGTCAGGTAGAGCTTGTGCATGGCGCGGGTCAGGCCCACGTAGCAGAGCCGGCGCTCCTCCTCCAGGCGCCCCGGCTCCTCCGCCGACATGCGGTGGGGGAAGAGCCCCTCCTCCACCCCGGCGATAAAGACCACCGGAAACTCCAGCCCCTTGGCGGAGTGCAGGGTCATCAGCTGCACGCTGTCCTCGAACTCGTCCGCCTCGTGGTCGCCGGCGTTGAGCGCCGCCTCGGAGAGGAAGGCCTCCAGCGCCGCGCCCCCTTCGCCGGCCTCCGGCGGGTCGAAGGACTCCCCCTGGGTGAAGGCCCGGGCGGCCGTGACCAGCTCCTCCAGGTTCTCGACCCGGGCCTGGCCCTTCTCGCCCTTCTCGCTGCGGTGGTGCTCCACCAGCCCCGAGCGCTCGATGACGTGGTCGATGATCTCGTGCAGCGCCAGCCCGGCGGTGTCGTTGTCGAGACGCTCGATCAGCTCGGCGAAGGCCTGGACGGCGTTGCCGGCGCGCCCCTTGAGGGAGCCGTCGCTCACGCCGTCATGCAGCGCCTGCCACAGCGAGACGCCGCGCTCCCGGGCACCGATACGCAGCAGCTCCACGGTGCGGGTACCGATACCCCGGGCCGGCACGTTGATCACCCGCTCCAGGGAGGCATCGTCGTCGCGGTTGAGCAGCAGGCGCAGGTAGGCCAGGGCGTTCTTGATCTCCAGGCGCTCGTAGAAGCGGTGCCCGCCGTAGATGCGGTAGGGCACCCCCTGGCGAATCAGGGTCTCCTCGATCACCCGGGACTGGGCGTTGGAGCGGTAGAGAACGGCGATATCTCGACGCCGCACGCCCTCCTCGACCCGCTCGCGCAGGGTGTCGACGATAAAGCGCGCCTCGTCCAGGTCGTTGAAGCCCGCGTAGACGGAGATGGGCTCGCCCCGGGCGCCGTCGGTCCACAGCTCCTTGCCCATGCGCTCGGTATTGTGGCTGATCAGGGCGTTGGCGGCTTCGAGGATGGCGCTGGTGGAGCGGTAGTTCTGCTCCAGCCGCACCGTCTTCGTCTGCGGGAACTCCCGCTCGAAGCGGCGGATGTTCTCCACCCGGGCGCCGCGCCAGCCGTAGATCGACTGGTCGTCGTCGCCCACCACCGTCATCGGCGTGCGCATGCCGGAGAGCAGCTTGAGCCAGGCGTACTGCAGGGTGTTGGTGTCCTGAAACTCATCCACCAGCAGGTGGGCGAAGCGCTCCTGATAGTGGGCCAGCAGGGCGGGATTGTCCCGCAGCAGTTCCAGGCTTCTCAGCAGCAGCTCGCCGAAGTCCACCAGGCCGCCGCGCTCGCAGGTGAGCTGGTAGCGCTCGTAGAGCTCCACCATCTGCCCCAGGTAGGCGTCGCCGTGGACGTCGACCTGGTGGGGGCGCAGCCCCTCCTCCTTGCAGCCGGAGATGAAGGAGTGCACCTGGCGCGGCGGGAAGCGCTCGTCGTCGACATTATGCTCCTTGATCAGCCGCTTGATCAGGCGCAGCTGGTCATCGGAGTCGATGATCTGGAAGTGCTGAGGCAGCCGCGCCTCCTGCCAGTGGGTGCGCAGCAGGCGGTGGGCGATGGAGTGGAAGGTGCCCACCCAGACGTGGCGCAGGGAGAGGCCCAGCAGCGCCTCCAGGCGGGTGCGCATCTCCCGGGCCGCCTTGTTGGTGAAGGTCACGGCGAGCACGGCATAGGGGGAGAGCCCCTCGGCCTGCATCAGCCAGGCGATGCGGTGGACCAGCACCCGGGTCTTGCCGGAGCCGGCCCCGGCCAGCACCAGCATATTGCCCTGGGGGGCGCTGACCGCCTCGCGCTGGGCGGTGTTGAGGTGGTCGAGAATCGCCGTGACGTCGTCCATGGAGAGGGCATCGCTGCTCGGAAAATGGGCGCACAGCTTAGCATATCGCCCGCCACTCCTCCTCGGCCTGCCTCGCCGCGCTAGACCTCTTCCTCGGGGTAGCGCAGGGGGATCAGGCTCTTCTTCACCGACTTGAGCTGCTCGGCAAGCTTGGGACCGCGGGTCTTGGCCACGCCCACCGCCAGCACGTCGACCAGCACCAGATGGGCGATGCGCGAGCTCATGGGGGTGTAGATCTCGGTGTCCTCGTGGACATCGATATAGAGCGGCAGGGTGACCTCCTCGGCCAGGGGCGAGCCACTGGGGCAGAGCCCGATCACGGTGGCCCCGGCCTCCTTGGCCAGGCGCACGCTGGCCACCAGGGCCCGGGTGCGGCCGGTCTGGGAGATCGCCACCACCACGTCGCCCTCCTTGAGGGTCACCGCCGACATGTTCTGCATATGGGGGTCGGCGTAGGCGGCGGTGGAGATCTGCAGGCGGAAGAACTTGTGCTGGGCGTCGAAGGCCACCGCACCGGAGGCACCGAAGCCGTAGAACTCCACCCGGTTGGCCATGGCCAGGGCGTTGATCGCCTGGCTCAGCGCCTCGTTATCGAGGCGGTCGCGCACCGAGAGCAGGGTGCCCACGGTGGAGTCGAAGATGCTCTGGGAGAATTCCGCCACCGAGTCGCTGTCGTTCATGGAGAACTGGGCGAACTGGCTGCCGGTCGCCAGCATCTGCGCCAGCTTGAGCTTGAAGTCCTGGAAGCCGTTGCAGCCCAGGGCGCGGCAGAAGCGCACCACCGTGGGTTCGCTGACCTTGGCCTCGGTGGCCAGGTCGACGATGCGCATGTGGATCACTTCCTCGGGGTTGCGCAGCACGAAACGCGCCACCTTCTGCTCGGAGCGGCGGAAGTGCTCCATGCGGCGTCTCATCTCATCGAACAGGGCGCTGCTCACGGGAACTCCTTGGCTTGGGTATCACCGTCGGGCGAGGAACGGTGCGTTGAAAGGATACTGCCTACAGTATGCCCCAAGCGGGCCTCTGTTGTGCAACGCAAGATGTGCGGCAGGGCAGGCGACGCCAAGCGTTGGAATAGCGTTTTTGCTCTGCAGCATGAGCCGTCATCATTCTGAAAGCTGCGTTATAGTAGGAATGTGATGGCTGGAATGACAGTGTCGCAACGTGACACAGGAGAGTCGATCATGCGCAATGTCGAACGGTTAACCTCCCTGAAGAGCGAGCTCCTCGATATCTTCATGAGCATGGAAGTCGTCGAGCACGAGCAGCGCTCCCGCACCGCCGCCCAGCGCAGCCTGAGGGCGCGCCGAGGCATCGAGCTCCACGAGGAGTTCAAGCAGCTCTCCCGGGATATCGCCGAGCTGCCCGAGGACGAGCTCGACGAGATGCACTGAAGCGCCCTCGAGGCAGGACGCTTCCCGGCCCGAACGACGCGAGCCCCGCCGGGGCGGGGCTCGCAGGGGGTATCGTGCTTCCCGCCTAGCGGCCTAGAGCAGGCCGGTGACGAACACCACGATCACCCCGATGGGCGCCACATAGCGCGCCACGACGTGCCACAGCCGCTCCTTGCCGCCGGTAAGGCCAAGCTCGCTGGCGACGCTCTGGCGCTCCAGGCACCAGGCCACGAAGAGGATCGCCCCGAGGCCGGTCAGCGGCAGCAGCACCTTGCTGGTGAAGGTATCCAGCAGGTCGAAGATGTTCAGGCCGAAGATCAGCACCCCATCCCAGACGTTGAAGGACATCAGCGCCGCGATACCCAGCGCCCATACCGCCACGCCGCCGGTCAGGGTCGCCGCCAGCCGGGAGAGGGGCGTGCGCTCCTCCACCAGCTCCACCACCGGCTCCAGCAGGGAGATCGCCGAGGTCAGCGCCGCGAAGGTGAGCAGCAGGAAGAACATCAGGCCGAGGATGGCACCGCCGGTCATGTTGCCGAAGGCCACCGGCAGGTTGACGAAGATCAGGCCGGGGCCGTCGGCCGGGCTCATGCCGTTGGCGAAGACGATGGGGAAGATCGCCATGCCCGCCAGCAGCGCGATCACGGTGTCGAGGATGATCACCGTACGGGCGGTGCCGATCAGGTTGACGTCCTCGCCCAGGTAGGAGCCGTAGGCCATCATGATGCCCATGCCCAGGGAGAGGGTGAAGAAGGCCTGCCCCATGGCGGCCAGCACCACGCCCCCGGTCACCGCGCTCCAGTCGGGGCGGAACATGAAGGCCAGCGCCTCGCCGAAGTGACCGGTGGTCATGCCGTAGCCGACCAGCACGATCAGCAGCAGCACCAGCCCCGGCATCATGGTGCGCACGGCGCCCTCGAGCCCCTTGGTCACACCGCGGGCGACGATGAAGATCACCAGTGCCATGAAGGCGGTGTGCCACAGGGTCAGCATGCCCGGGCTACCCAGCAGGCCACCGAAGAGGGCGCCGATGCCGTCGGCATCCTGGCCGGTGAAGCGGCCGGTGACGGAACCCAGGGTGTAGGAGAGCGACCAGCCCCCGATCACGCTGTAGAAGGAGAGGATCAGGAAGGCAGCCAGCACGCCGCTGGCGCCAACCAGCGCCCAGGCCGGCAGGCGGCCGTTCTGGCGGGCCAGATCCGCCATGGCGTTGATGGGGTTCTCCTGGCCGCGCCGACCGATCAGCCATTCGGCCACCAGGATCGGCAGGCCCACCAGGGCCACGCAGGCCAGGTAGATGAGCACGAAGGCCGCGCCCCCGCTGTCGCCCACCATGTAGGAAAAACGCCAGATATTGCCCAGTCCCACCGCGGAGCCCGCGGCGGCGAGCACGAAGGTCATCTTCGATGACCACTGCGCATGCACGAGTTTAGACATGATTCACCCTGAGTGTACGTGTCGCCATCGGCCGGTCTGGCGCGATGACGGCTTGTGCTTGTCATTGCCACGTCCAGGACGCCATGGATCGCACGGCGTCTTCCAGAGCATGACAGGATCCAGGCAGGATCACTGCCGTGCCGCCCGTCTCCGTCCGGCGAGTTGTTGCACCGAAAGGAGAAGGGACCGTGCGGCGGATACTGGCAGGAATCACGTCTTTACGCGGGAGATCCGGTCAATATCCATGGGGTATGCCGCACAGGGGAATAAAACTATCCGATCAAACGCTCGATGGCCAGCGGCGGCCGGCTCATGGAAACAATTTGCTGCGGTGGGTCATTGCCGGCCTAGAAGAGGGCCGCCTGGGCCTCGCCCGGAAAGTCCGCCAGGGGCGCCAGGGAGAGGGCCTCGGCGAGCCGCGCATGGAGGGATCTTGCCAGCTCCGGGGCCTGGCGGTTATCCGGAGTATGCACCATGAGATAAGGGGTTTTCCCCTGTTTTATCCACAGGGCGAGACGCTGAATCCAGGGCGCAAAGTAGCGCTCGTTGATCGCCGGATCGAGGTGGCCGATAAAGCGCACCAGGGGACGATCCGCCGTGGAAAGCACGTGTAAAGGGCGTCTTGGCTTTTCTCCCTGGGCCTTCAGCAGCCCGGGATGGCCGCTGGCCGGCGTCGAGAAGAGCGGGCGCACGTCGAGCATCACCCGGTCGACGCCGCGACTTATCAACAATCTGTTGAGGGCGATCTCGGCCGCCCCCTTGTGGAAAAACTCGGGGTGGCGCACCTCCACCGCGCAGGGGACCTCTGCCGGCCAGCGGGCCAGCAGGGCCTCGAGGCTGGGGAGCTCATCCGCGCCGAAGTCCCGGGGCAGCTGGACCATCATCGGCCCCAGCCGATCATGGAGCGGGGCGAGCGCCGCGAGGAAGGCGTCGAACTCGGCCTCGATGCCTGCCAGGCGGCGCTCGTGGGTCAGCGCCGCCGGCAGCTTGAAGCAGAAGCGAAACTCCGCTGGCGCCTGGCGGGCCCAGGCGGCCACCGTCTCCGCCCGGGGGGCACCGCTGTAGAAGGTGGTATTGCCCTCCACGCTGCCGAACACCCGGGCGTACTCCTCGAGGCCGCCACCGTGGGGCGGATAGAGGCTGCCGCGCCAGTCGGGGTTGGCCCACATGGGCAGCCCCAGGTAGAGACGCGGCGGCTCGACGATCGAGTTCACTCCACCGTCACGCTCTTGGCCAGGTTGCGGGGCTGGTCCACGTCGGTGCCCTTGAGCACCGCCACATGGTAGCTGAGCAGCTGCAGCGGCAGGGTGTAGAGGATCGGCGCCAGGGCCTCGTGCACCCGGGGCAGGCGCAGCACCCGGACCCCCTCCTCCTCGGTCAGCGCTATCCCCTCGTCGGCGAAGACGAAGAGCTCGCCGCCACGGGCCCGCACCTCCTGGAGGTTCGACTTGAGCTTGTCGAGCAGCTCGTCGTTGGGGGCCACGGAGATGACCGGCATCTCGCTGTCCACCAGCGCCAGGGGGCCGTGCTTGAGCTCACCCGCCGGATAGGCCTCGGCGTGGATATAGGAGATCTCCTTGAGCTTGAGCGCCCCCTCCAGGGCAATGGGGAAGTGCGCCCCGCGGCCCAGGAAGAGGGCGTGATGCTTCTCGGCGAAGGCCATGGAGAGCGCCTCGATCTCCGGATCCAGCGCCAGCACCCGCTCCACCAGCCGCGGCAGGCCGCGCAGGGCCGCCACCAGCTCGGCCTGGACCGCCTCGTCGAGCCCCCTGACCCGCCCCAGCGCCAGGGTGAAGAGCATCAGGGCGGTGAGCTGGGTGGTGAAGGCCTTGGTGGAGGCCACGCCGATCTCGGGGCCGGCCTGGGTCATCAGGGTCAGGTCCGACTCCCGCACCAGGGAGCTGCCCGGCACGTTGCAGATCGCCAGGCTGGCCAGGTAGCCGCGCTCCCGGGCGAAGCGCAGCGCCGCCAGGGTATCGGCGGTCTCGCCGGACTGGGAGAGGGTGACGAAGAGGGTGCCCTCGGGCACCACCACCTGGCGGTAGCGGTACTCCGAGGCGACCTCCACCTGCACCGGCACCCCGGCAAAGCGCTCCAGCCAGTAGCGGGCCACCATGCCGGCGTGATAGCTGGTGCCGCAGGCGATGATATGGATCTGGCGCACCCGGGCGAAGAGCGCCTCGGCGTCGGGGCCGAAGCTCTCCACCAGCGCCGAGCGCTCGCCCAGGCGGCCTTCCAGCGCCGCGGCGATCACCGCCGGCTGCTCATGGATCTCCTTGAGCATGAAGTGGCGGTACTCCCCCTTGCTGGCCGCACCGTCACCGTGCTCGAAGGTCTGCACCTCGCGCTCCACGGGCCGGCCGGCGCCATCGAAGACCTCGATGCGCCCGCCGGCGGAGAGGCGCACCAGGTCGCCCTCCTCCAGGTAGATGAAGCGGTCGGTGACCTGCAGCAGCGCCAGCGGGTCGGAGCCCAGGAAGGCCTCGCCGATGCCCACGCCCACCACCAGCGGGCTGCCCTTGCGGGCGCCGACGATCACATCGGGCTCCGCCGCGCTGACCACGCCCAGCGCATAGGCGCCCTCGAGCCGAGCCAGCACCCGGCGCACGGCGGCCAGCAGGTCGCCGCCCTCGCGGCTCTCCTGATCGAGCAGGTGGGCCACCACCTCGGTATCGGTCTCGGAGGTGAAGGCGTAGCCGGCCGCCGCCAGCTCCTGGCGCAGGGCCTCATGGTTCTCGATGATGCCGTTATGCACCACCGCGAGGCGCTCGCCGGACTGGTGGGGGTGGGCGTTGGCCTCGCTGGGGCGGCCGTGGGTCGCCCAGCGGGTGTGGGCGATGCCGCAGCGCCCCGGCAGCGGCTCGGCCGCCAGGCGCTCGGCCAGGGCCGCCACCTTGCCCACCGCCCGGCGGCGCGAGAGCGCCCCTTCCGGCGAGAGCACCGCCATGCCGGCGGAGTCATAGCCGCGGTATTCCAGGCGCTTCAGGCCCTCGAGCAGGATGCCTTCCACGTTGCGCTCGGCAACGGCACCGACGATGCCACACATGCGATCTCTCCCTAGCTTTTCTTGATGGAACCGCTTTCCTTGGTCGGCCGGGGCCAGTCGGCCCTGCTGACCTGACGCGCCCGGGTGACGGCCAGGGCGTTGTCGGCCACGTCCTTGCTGATGGTGGAACCGGCGCCCACGGTGGCGCCCTGGCCGATGCTGACCGGCGCCACCAGGGCGCTGTTGGAGCCGATGAAGGCGCCGTCGCCGATCTCGGTGCGATGCTTGTGGGCGCCGTCATAGTTGCAGGTGATGGTGCCGGCACCGACGTTGACGTCGCGGCCCAGGCGGGCATCGCCCACATAGCTCAGGTGGTTGATCTTGCTGCCCTCGCCCACCTCGACGTTCTTGGTCTCGACGAAGTTGCCCACCTTGGCGCCCACCGCCAGCCGAGTCCCCGGACGCAGCCGGGCGAAGGGGCCGATGGTGCCGCGACCGGCGATGACCGCTCCCTCGATGACGCTGTGGGGCTCGATCACGGTGCCGGCGCCGATATGGCTGTCGCGGATCACGCAGTGGGCACCGATGCGCACCCCCTCGCCGAGCTCCACCTCGCCCTCGAAGACGCAGCCCACGTCGATCTCCACGTCGTGGCCGCAGCGCAGTCTGCCGCGCACGTCGAGTCGGCTCGGATCGATCAGCGCCACCCCCTCGTTCATCAGCCCCTCGGCGATGGCCAGCTGGTGGGCACGCTCCAGGCGCGCCATCTGCAGGCGGTTGTTGACCCCCTCCACCTCCAGCGGCTCGGCGGGCTGGGTGGTGACGATCTTCACCCCTTCGGCGGCCGCCATGGCGATGATATCGGTGAGGTAGTACTCGCCCTGGGCGTTGTCCGCGGAGAGGCTGGGCAGCCAGCGACGCAGCTGGGCCGCGGTCATGGCCATGATCCCGGTGTTGCACTCGCGGATCGCCCGCTCGGCCTCGCTGGCGTCCTTGTGCTCGACGATGGCCACCGGCTCGCCGTCGGCGTTGCGCAGGATCCGCCCATAGCCGGTGGGGTCATCGAGGGTCACGGTCAGCAGCCCCAGGTGGTGGTCGTCGACCCCCTTCAGCAGCGCCTCCAGGGTCTCCCGGCGAATCAACGGCACGTCGCCGTAGAGCACCAGCACGCGGCCATTGCCCAGCCCCTCCAGGGCCTGGGCCACGGCATGACCGGTGCCCTTCTGCTCCGCCTGCAGCGCAAAGTGCACCCGGCAGTCGGCCAGGGCCTCGCGCACCTTGTCGGCACCGTGCCCCACCACCACGTGGGTGCGCTCGGCGGCAAGCCCCGCGGCGGTATCGATCACGTGGCGCACCATGGCCTTGCCGGCCAGCCGGTGCAGCACCTTGGGTAGGGTCGAGCGCATCCGGGTGCCCTGCCCCGCGGCCAGTATCACGACATCGAGCTGTGTGGTTGGATCAAGCGTCATCAATGACTCCAGTGGACTCCATCTGTGGACTGTCGAACTCGGCTTCCAGGCCGAGCTCCTCGACCAGCGATTCGCCGAAGTATGCCACGAAGGCGGGACTGACGCGGCTCTGCCACTCGTCGCCGTCGCGCACGATCATCATCACCTTGAGGTCCTGCTCCAGGGCCAGGGCCATGCCCGCCTCGTCGCCCAGCACCATCAGCGCCGTGGCCCAGGCGTCGGCCCAGGCGTTAGAGGGGTGCAACACGCTCACCGAGGCCAGGCGGTGGTCGATGGGACGGCCGCTGCGCGGGTCGATGGTGTGGGAGAAGCGCTGCCCCGCCTCCACGAAGTAGTTGCGATAGTCTCCCGAGGTGGCCAGGGAGACATCGCCGATGGGCAGCACATACTGGGCCTCCTGGCGGTCATCCAGCGGCGCCTCGATGCCGATGCGCCAGCGCTCCGCCTCGTCGTCGCCCGCCTCCCTGGCGTTGCGATAGCCCCGGGCGATCAGGTCGCCCCCCAGGTTGACCAGATAGTGCTTGATGCCCTCGCGGTCCAGGAAGGCGGCGACCCGATCCACCGCGTGCCCCTTGGCCACCCCCCCCAGGTCGACCTGAACGTCCCGGGTACGGCTCGCCTGCATGGCAGCGAGGTCCAGGGTCACCGCATCGAACCCCACCACCTGGAGGCGCTCGGCCAGGCTGGCCTCGTCAGGCACCTCCCGGGGTCGCGCCTCGGCGCCGAAGCTCCAGAGATTGACCAGCCCTCCCACCGTGGGGTCAAAGGCGCCATCGCTCTTCTCCGCCACCGCCTGGCTGATCGCCAGCACTTCCATCAGCTCATCGGAGAGCGGCTGCCACTCGTCCAGCGGCGCCTGGTTGAAGACCGAGAGCTCGGAGTCCTCGATATAGATCGACATGGCGACGTCCACCGCCTCGAGCACCTCGAGGATGCCCTCCTCCAGCTCCCGAGCCTCGCCCTGGGTCAGCGGATCGGCGATGGTCACCTGATAGAAGCTGCCGTAGACGCCGCCCTCGAAGCGCACCGGTGAATCGAGGGGCCGGTCGCGCTCCGAGCAGCCGGTCAGCAGCAGCGCAAGCAGGAGAAAGGGAAGGGAAGCCAGGGCTTTCATGATTCGAGCACGCTCCATGAGTGAAGGGGATACGGGACTACCAGAACAGCCACAGCAGCCAGCCGCCCAGCAGCAGACGATAGACCACGAAGGGCTGCATGCCGACCCGTTTGATAAAGGCCAGGAAGAAGTGGATGCAGAGGTAGGCGCTGATGCCGGAGAGGATGGCACCGACAAGCACCGCCGGCCAGTCCACCTGGTGGGCTTCGCGGATCAGGCCAACGACCTCCAGGCCGCCGGCCAGGGCGATCACCGGAATCGAGAGCAGGAAGGAGAAGCGCGCCGCCCCCTCCCGGCTCATGCCCAGCAGCAGCGCGGCGGTGATGGTGATGCCGGAGCGCGAGGTGCCGGGGATCAGCGCCAGGGCCTGGGCGCCACCGATCAGCAGCACGTCCCTGAGCCCGAGCTGGTACTCGCTGCGCCCGCCCCGGCGGCGGCGCCAGTCGGCATAGCCCAGCAGCAGGCCGAAGCCGATCAGGCTCACGCCGATGATCAGCGGCGAGCGCATGCCCAGCGCGACGGCATCCCGGAAGGCGAAGCCGATGATACAGACCGGCAGGGTGGCCAGCAGCACCCACCAGGCCAGCCGGGCATCCTCGTTCACGCCTCTGCCGCCCAGGGAACCGACCCAGCTTGCGGTCATGCGCACGAGCTCATGGCGGAAGTAGAGCACCACCGCCGCCAGGCTGCCGATGTGAAGGGCGACGTCGAAGGCGAGGCCCTGGTCTTCCCAGTCGGTGAGCACCGGCACCAGAATCAGGTGGGCGGAGCTGGAGATCGGCAGGAACTCGGTGAGCCCCTGCACGATGGAAAGCAGGAAGACCTGCAGCCAATCCATGAGCGGTTCCTTGAAAAGCGGGTAAAGAGTCGGGTCAGCAGGCCCGGCACAGCGGGACGGCCAGAGCCCGCCTCAGGATGCCAGGACAAGATGACGATTGGAGAAACGGCCCCTCCGCCTAGAGCCCGGTCAGGATCGCCGTGGCGATGCTGAAGTAGATCACCACCCCCGAGGCGTCGATCAGGGTGGTCACCAGGGGCGCCGAGGCGGTGGCCGGATCCCAGCCCAGCCGGTTGAGCACGAAGGGCAGGCACATGCCGAGCAGGCTGCCGAACAGCACGATGGTCACCATGCTCATGGCCACCACCATGGCCACCGCCTCGCCGCCTCGCATCACCCCGATGGGCGCCACCGCCAGCGCCATGGTCAGGCCCAGGGAGCCGGCCACCAGCAGTTCGCGGCCGAGCAGAGTGCTCCAGTCCTTGACGCCCACATCGCCGGTGGCCATGCCGCGAACCATCAGGGTCGCGGCCTGGGCGCCCGCGTTGCCGCCGCTGCCGATCAGCAGCGGCAGGAAGAACACCAGGGCCACCTGGGCGGCGATGGTGTCCTCGAAGTAGGCGATGCCGGCGCCAGAGAAGAGGTTGGCAAAGACCAGCAGTACCAGCCAGGTCACCCGCTTGCGGTAGAGACTCCACAGCGGCACCCGGCTGACGCCGTCTTCCAGCTGACCGATGGACATCCCCTTATGAAAGTCCTCGGTGGCCTCCTCCTCGGCCACGTCCATGGCGTCATCGTGGGTGACGATGCCCACCAGCCGCTCGTCGGCGTCGAGCACCGGCAGCGCCAGCAGGTCGTAGCGGGCCACCACCCGGGCGACCTCCTCCTGCAGCTCGTCGACCGGAATGCTGATCACATCCCGAATCATGATGTCGTCGACCCGGGCCCCCGGCCGCGCCACCATCAGCTGGCGCAGGGAGAGGGTGCCGGCAAGCCGGCCATCCGGGTCGATGACATAGAGCTGATAGACCGTCTCGGCGTCGGGGGCGGTCTGGCGCACCCGCATCATCGCCTGGGAGACGGTCATGCCGCCGGGAATGGCCACGTAGTCGGTGGTCATGATCGCCCCGGCGGTGCCCTCCTCATAGCTGGAGAGCCGCTTGAGCTCTTCGCGCTCCTGGCGCGCCATGCGCCTCAGAAGCAGCTCGCGGCGGTCTTCATCGAGCAGGTTGAAGAGGTCGGCGCGCTCGTCGGAGCCCATCTCCTCCAGCACCGCGAGCAGCGTTTCGTCGGACATGGCCGTGCTGATCTCGACCTGCTCCTCGCCGGGCAGGTAGCCCAGCACATTGGCGCGCCGCTCCAGGGGCAGGCTGTCGAGCAGCCCCATGGCGACCGGCAGATCGTCATCTTCCTCGAGGATCTCCTCGAGAATCTCGGCAATGTCCGCGGAACGCAGCTCCGGCAGCATCTCGTCGAGGCGTTCACGGGCCTCATCGGCCAGCGCCGCCACCAGCGCTTCCTTCTGCACCTGCAGGGTCTCGTTCAGTGACATGGCATCCTCCTCACAGACAAAAACGCCCCCCGAACCCGGTATTGCACGGGATCGGAGGGCGACTAGAAGGCGCAGCCGGGGATCAGCCCTTACCGGCCTTCTTGCGCAGCTGCTGGATGGTACGCAGCTGTGCCACGGCCTCAGCGAGCTCGGCGGCGGCGCGGGTGTAGTCCAGCTCCGCCGACTTGTCGTTGAATGCCTTCAGCGCATGCTGACGGGCCTCCTCCGCGGAGGCCTCGTCGAGGTCACGAGCGCGGGATGCGGCGTCGGCCAGGATGGTTACCACGTCCGGCTGCACTTCGAGGAAGCCGCCGGAAACGTAGAAGTTCTCTTCCTGTCCACCGTCGTGGATCACGCGAATCGGCCCGGGCTGAAGCTCGGTCAGCAGCGGGGCGTGCCCGGGCAGGATGCCCAGGTCCCCCATGATCCCGGACGCGACGAGCTGCTCGATCTCGCCCGAGAAGATGGCCGCCTCGGCGCTGACGATTTCGCACTTGAAGCTGTTCGCCATAGCGAATCCCCCTGATGGACGGGATTACTTCATCTGGTTGGCTTTCTCGACGGCTTCGTCGATGGAACCGACCATGTAGAAGGCCTGCTCAGGCAGCTCGTCGTACTCGCCGTTGAGGATGCCCTGGAAGCCGCGGATGGTGTCCTTGAGGGACACGTACTTGCCGGGCGACCCGGTGAACACCTCGGCCACGAAGAACGGCTGCGACAGGAAGCGCTGGATCTTACGCGCCCGGGCCACGGTCTGCTTGTCCTCGTCGGACAGCTCGTCCATGCCCAGAATCGCGATGATGTCCTTGAGCTCCTTGTAGCGCTGCAGCACGTTCTGCACGCCGCGAGCGGTGTTGTAGTGCTCCTCACCGACCACCAGCGGGTCCAGCTGACGGGAGGTGGAGTCCAGCGGGTCGATGGCCGGATAGATACCCAGCTCGGCGATGGAGCGCGCCAGTACCACGGTGGCGTCCAGGTGCGAGAAGGTAGTCGCCGGGGACGGGTCGGTCAGGTCATCCGCGGGCACGTAGACGGCCTGCACGGAGGTGATCGAGCCGGTCTTGGTGGAGGTGATGCGCTCCTGGAGCACACCCATCTCCTCGGCCAGGGTCGGCTGGTAACCCACCGCGGAGGGCATGCGGCCCAGCAGTGCGGAGACCTCGGTACCGGCCAGGGTGTAGCGGTAGATGTTGTCGACGAACAGCAGCACGTCACGGCCTTCATCGCGGAACTTCTCGGCGATGGTCAGGCCGGTCAGGGCCACGCGCAGGCGGTTGCCGGGCGGCTCGTTCATCTGACCGTAGACCAGCGATACCTTGTCGATAACGTTGGATTCGGTCATCTCGTGGTAGAAGTCGTTACCCTCACGGGTACGCTCACCCACGCCCGCAAACACCGAGTAGCCGCTGTGCTCGGTGGCGATGTTGCGGATCAGCTCCATCATGTTGACGGTCTTGCCCACGCCGGCGCCGCCGAACAGGCCGACCTTGCCGCCCTTGGCGAACGGGCAGACCAGGTCGATGACCTTGATGCCGGTCTCGAGCAGCTCGTTGGAGGCCGACTGGTCCGCGTAGCTCGGGGCCTTGCGGTGGATCGGCATGCGCTCCTGCTCGCCGATGTCGCCGGCCTCGTCGATGGGGCGGCCCAGGACGTCCATGATGCGGCCCAGGGTCTCCTTGCCCACCGGCACGGAGATGGCAGCACCGGTGTTGATGGTTTCCATGCCGCGCTTCAGGCCCTCGGTGGAGCCCATGGCGATGGTGCGCACCACGCCGTCGCCCAGCTGCTGCTGGACCTCGAGCACGGTCTCGGAGTTCGAGACGTTCAGCGCGTCGTAGACCTTGGGAACGTCGTCCCGCGGAAACTCTACGTCAATCACCGCGCCGATGATTTGTACGATACGTCCGCTCATCTTGCGATCCTCTAAAAAACCTGCAAATGAAGCCTGTGTGCCGGGAGGGCCTCGCCCTCCCCGGCGCTATACGGCGGCGGCGCCCCCGACGATCTCGGAGATCTCCTGGGTGATGGCGGCCTGGCGGGCCTTGTTGTAGACCATCTCCAGGTCGTCGATCAGGCCGCCGGCGTTGTCGGTGGCGTTCTTCATGGCGATCATTCGCGCCGCCTGCTCGCAGGCCGCGTTCTCGACCACCGCCTGGTACACCTGGGATTCGATGAAGCGAACCAGCAGGCTGTCCAGCAGCGCCTTGGCATCCGGCTCATACAGGTAGTCCCAGCTACCGGGACGCTTGTTCTCTTCGTCATGCGTATCCGTGCCCATGTCCGGGGACAGGGGCAGGAGCTGACGGACCACCGGCTTCTGGGTCATGGTGTTGACGAACTCGTTGTACACCACGTACAGGCGGTCCAGGCGCCCCTCGTCATACGCATCCAGCATGACTTTCACGCTACCGATCAGATCCTCGACCTCGGGCGACTCGCCCAGGCCGCTCTTCGCCGCCACGAGGTTGCCCCCGTAGCTGCGGAAGAAGCCGCCGGCCTTGGAGCCGAGCGCACAGAAGTCCAGCTCGGCGCCCTGGTCGCGCTTCTCCATCGAGTCCTTGAGCACGGCCTTGAACAGGTTGACGTTCAGGCCGCCGCACAGGCCGCGATCGGTGGAGACCACGATGTAGCCCACCCGCTTGACCTCGCGATCGACCATGTAGTCGTGCTTGTACTCGGGGTTGGCATCGGCGATATGGGCAACGACGTTGCGGATCTGACGCGCATAGGGCTGGCTGGCCTTCATCAGGTCCTGAGCCTTGCGCATCTTCGACGCAGCAACCATTTCCATGGCGCTGGTGATCTTCTGCGTGTTCTTGATGCTCCCGATCTGGGTGCGAATCTCTTTTGCAGCTGCCATAGCGATCTACTCCGTTCGTGGCCCTCAGACAGTTCCGGGGCCCGCCCGAGGCGGGCGGGCCGCCAGGCTTACCAGCTCTGAGTGGCCTTGAACTTCTCGAGACCCGCCTTGAGGCCGTTCTGGATCTCGTCGTTGTAGTCGCCGGTCTGGTTGATCTTGTCGAGCAGCTCGGCATGCTCGGACTTCATGTACTCGTGCAGGGCACGCTCGAAGTCCAGCACCTTGCTGACGTCAACGTCATCCAGATGGCCCTCGTTGGCCGCGTACAGCGACACGCCCATCTCGGCGACCGAGAGCGGCGAGTACTGCTTCTGCTTCATCAGCTCGGTCACGCGCTGACCGTGCTCCAGCTGCTTGCGGGTCGCTTCGTCCAGGTCGGAGGCGAACTGGGAGAAGGCCGCCAGCTCACGGTACTGGGCGAGCGCCAGGCGCACGCCGCCGCCGAGCTTCTTGATGATCTTGGTCTGGGCCGAACCACCCACGCGGGAGACCGACAGGCCGGCGTTGATGGCCGGACGGATGCCCGAGTTGAACAGGTCGGTCTCCAGGAAGATCTGACCGTCGGTGATGGAGATCACGTTGGTCGGAACGAAGGCGGAGACGTCGCCGCCCTGGGTCTCGATGATCGGCAGCGCGGTCAGCGAGCCGGTCTGGCCCTTCACTTCACCGTTGGTGAACTTCTCGACGTACTCGGCGTTGACACGCGCGGCACGCTCCAGCAGGCGAGAGTGGAGGTAGAAGACGTCACCCGGGTAGGCTTCACGGCCCGGCGGACGACGCAGCAGCAGGGAGACCTGACGGTAGGCCCAGGCCTGCTTGGTGAGGTCGTCATAGACGATCAGGGCGTCTTCGCCGCGGTCGCGGAAGTATTCGCCCATGGTGCAGCCGGCATAGGGAGCCAGGAACTGCATCGGAGCCGGGTCGGCAGCGCCGGCGGCGACCACGATGGTGTGCTCCATGGCGCCATGCTCTTCCAGCTTGCGGACCACGTTGGCGATGGTGGACTGCTTCTGGCCAATGGCGACGTAGATACAGGTGACGCCCTTGCCCTTCTGGTTGATGATGGCATCGATGGCGATCGCCGACTTACCGATCTGGCGGTCACCGATGATCAGCTCACGCTGGCCGCGGCCGATCGGCACCATGGCGTCGATGGACTTGAAGCCGGTCTGGATCGGCTGGTCCACCGACTGACGGGTGATGACGCCCGGGGCGACCTTTTCCACCGCGTCGGTGAGCTTGGCGTTGATGTCGCCCTTGCCGTCGATGGGGTTGCCCAGGGCATCCACCACGCGACCCTTCAGCTCGGGGCCCACCGGCACCTCGAGGATGCGGCCAGTACAGCTGGCGGTCATGCCCTCTTCCAGCTGCAGGTAGTCACCCAGCACCACCGCGCCCACGGAGTCGCGCTCGAGGTTGAGCACCATGCCGTAGATGCCGCCGGGGAATTCGATCATCTCACCGAACATCGCATCCTCGAGCCCGTGGATCTTCACGATGCCGTCGGAGACGCTGACGATGGTGCCCTGGTTACGGGCTTCGGATGCGACGTCAAGCTTTTCGATACGCTGCTTGATGATGTCGCTGATCTCGGAAGGATTCAGTTGCTGCATGCCATGTCCCTCAGACTCAGGCGGTAAGGGCTTCGGCGAGGCGAGTCAATCGACCGCGCACCGAACCGTCGATGACGGTGTCGCCGGCGCGCAGGATCACGCCACCGAGAAGCCTGGGATCCACCTGAGTGGTAATGGAGATTTCGCGATTCAGGCGCTTCTTGAGCGCGCCGGCGAGCTTCTGCTGCTGCTTGGCGTCGAGTTCGAAGGCCGATACCACGGTCACGTCGACACGCTTCTCGTGGTCGGCACGCAGCCGCTCGTACTGGCCGGCGATGGCGGCCAGCGCAGGCAGGCGGCGCTTTTCGGCCAGCTCATCGAGGAAGCGACGCGCCGCGTCGTCCACCTTGATGTCGGCCACTTCGACCAGCAGCGCCACCTTGCGCTCGCTGGAAAGCTTGGGGCTGGCAACGAGCGCCTGGACGTCCCGGCTGGCCATGACCTGGCCCAGGGTGCCCAGCATCTCGGACCAGGCATCCAGCACCTGGTGATCGCGTGCGTACTCGAACGCCGCCTTGGCATAGGGCCGCGCGACGGTAGACAGTTCCGCCATGGATCACCTCCTCACAGTTCGGCCGCAAGCTTGTCGAGCAGCTTGCGATGTGCCTTCTCGTCGATGGAGGCTTCCAGGACACGCTCGGCGCCAGTGACCGCGAGGGTCGAGACCTGGGCGCGAAGCTCTTCCTTGGCGCGATTGATTTCCTGCTCGATCTCGGCGCGGGCGCTGGCGACCAGGCGCTCGCCTTCGGCGCGGGCCTGCTCGCGGGCTTCCTCGACCATCTGGGAAGAGCGCTTGTGGGCCTGCTCGAGAATCTGGGAGGCCTGCTCCTTGGTCTCGCGAAGGGTCTGAGCGGCCTGTTCCTGAGCGAGCTCGAGGTCACGAGAGGCACGGCTTGCCGCGTCGAGGCCATCGGCGATCTTCTTCTGGCGCTCATGGAGCGCGGAACTGATCGGCGGCCACACGTACTTTATGCAGAACCAGACAAAGATCGCGAAGGCGATCGTCTGCCCGATCAGCGTCATGTTGATATTCACAGGACTGTACCTCTGACAGGTTCGTGGCGACCGGTAACAAGCAAACCGAGCGCTGAGCGCTCGGTGCTGTCGTTAACCGGCGACGACGAAGATCAGGTACATCGCGATACCAACGCCGATCATGGGCACGGCGTCGAGGAGACCTGCCATGATGAAGGTACGGGTCTGCAGCTGGTCACCCAGCTCCGGCTGGCGAGCGGTGGACTCGAGCAGCTTGCCGCCCAGCAGGGCGAAGCCGAGGCCGGTAGCCAGGGCGCTGACGCTGATGATGATGGCAGCAGCAATGTAGACGATTTCCATGGTAGTACTCCTGGTAGGTTGAGTTGCAAGGGTTAGTGGATGGTTGAGTTACAAGCGTTGCTCGGGTCTCAGTGATGCTCGTGCGCGGCGCTCAGATACACGATGGACAGCGTCGTGAAGATGAAGGCCTGCAGAGTCACCACCAGGATGTGGAAGATCGCCCACGGCACGTCCAGCAGCCAGATGGCCCAGAAGGGCAGCAGCGCGATCAGGATGAAGATCACCTCGCCGGCGAACATGTTGCCGAAGAGACGCAGACCGAGACTGATCGGCTTGACGATGAGGCCGACCACCTCGAGGATCAGGTTGAACGGGATCAGCGACCAGTGGTTGAAGGGGGTCAGCGAGAGCTCCTTGGCGAAACCGCCCACGCCCTTGACCTTGCAGCTGTAGTAGACGATCAGCAGGAAGACACCGAAGGCCATGCCCAGGGTGGCATTGACGTCGGTGGTCGGCACTATCTTCATGTACTCGAAGCCCAGCTTGCCGAACATCTCGGGGAAGTAGTCCACCGGGATGATCTTGAGGCTGTTCATCAGCAGGATCCACATGAACAGCGTCAGCGCCAGGGGCGCGATGCTGGCGTTCTTGCCGTGGAAGGTGGAGCGGGTCAGGTTCTCGATGAACTCGATGACCATCTCGACGCCGTTCTGCAGCCCGCCGGGGACCCCGGTGGTGGCCATCTTGCCGGCCTTGCGGAACAGCCACAGGAACAGCACGCCCATGGCGATGGACCAGCCCATGGTATCCAGGTGGATCGCCCAGAAACCCATCTCCACCGCCTCGGCAGAGGTGCTGGCCAGGGACCAGCCGTTCTGCGGGTGGTAGCCGAAGGTCAGGTTCTGGAGGTGGTGCTGTATGTAATAGATGGCCGATATTTCGTTATCTGCTGCCATACTGCTTCCTCAGGTTCAGGGGGTCGACCGCTCGCGCGCCAGCCAGGGTGTCAGCCAGTGCATGAGTTGGGCCGCCACATATGCGACAAAGAATAAAGCCGGGTTTGAGGGGGGCGCTGCGACGAACACCACCACGAACAGTGCCACCGTCAAACCGAACTTGCCCATTGCCGCCTGGTAGAGATTGAGCACGTTGACGCGTACTCGCTTGCCTCCCCGGCTACGCAGCCCTCGCCAGACGAAGTAGAGCGACGGCACCAGGCTGACCAGACCACCCAGCAGGGCCGATGCCGCTCCTCCCGGGCCCGCCTGCCAGAGCCCCAGCAGGGCTATCAGCAGGGTTGCCAGCCCCTGGGCCATGAACAGCCGCGTGAAATCCAGCTGTCGGCGTCCTGCAGCGGTTGAGGCTCTGCGCATCGTGTCGACATCCTGACGCTCCGCGGAGCGAGTCATCCTTGCCGCTGCTGCCACGCCCGACATTGAGGCAAACACCGGCGGATTATAGGGAAGGGCTATCGGGGCTTCAACAGAGCGGCTATGGAATTTCCCACTATCTCGCCTCGCTTGCGACCAAAGATGCAGGAATTGTCGACATCCTGGCGGTCGGCCCGGGATTCTAGCGAATATGCTCGAGAATGCCGTCCAGCTCGTCGAGGCTCGCGTAGCGAATGGTGAGCCGCCCCTTGCCGCCACGGCCGTGCTGGATCTTCACCGGCGCGCCCAGCAGCTCACCCAGACGCGTCTCCAGGCGGGCCACGTCGGGGCTCTCCGCGGGCTTCTCGGCCCGCTTCGGTTCGCCAGCGACGAGTCGCTTCACCAGCGCCTCGGTATCGCGCACGGTGAGGTCCTTGTTGACCACCTCGTGGGCCGCCTTGCGCTGCTTGGCGCCGGAGAGCCCCAGCAGGGCCCGGGCATGGCCCATGTCGAGGTCACCGCGCTCCAGCAGGGTCTGCACCTCGGGGTCGAGCGCCAGCAGGCGCAGCAGGTTGGCGACCTGGGCCCGGGACTTGCCCACGGCGTCGGCGACCTGCTGCTGGGTCAGCTCGAACTCCTCCAGCAGCCGCTTCAGCGCCAGCGCCTCTTCCACCGGGTTGAGGTTCTCGCGCTGGATGTTCTCGATCAGGGCCAGGGCCAGGGCGACCTCGTCGCTCACCTCGCGGATCACCGCGGGGATGGTATCCAGTTCGGCGAGCTGGGCGGCGCGCCAGCGCCGCTCACCGGCGATGATCTCGTAGCGCTCCTCGCCCACGGGGCGCACCACGATGGGCTGCATCACCCCCTGGGCACGAATCGAGTCCGCCAGCTCCTCCAGCGCTTCGGGCTGGATATCCCGACGCGGCTGGTACTTGCCCCGGGTCAGCTGACCCAGCGGCAGGCGCTCGAGGCGCTCCTCCGCCTCCGGCGCGGTCGCGGGCGGGGCCGCCATCTCGCCCCCCGCCTCAGGCAGGTCGAGGCTCTCGCGGCGGCGGGCGCCGGCCCCGATCAGGGCATCCAATCCACGTCCCAGGGCGCGTTTACGCGTCATCGACTCTCCCTCATTGCAGGCATTACCGAACAGGGGTTACAGCGACAGGCGCCGAATCAGTTCCTTGGCCAATACCCGATGGGCCTGGCTGCCCCGCGAGAAGCGGGCGTACTTGGTCACCGGCAGGCCGTGGCTGGGCGCCTCGGCGACCCGCACGTTGCGCGGAATGGTGGCCTTGAGCAGGGTGTCGCCGAAGTAGTCGCGCAGCTGCTTGGTGACGTCCCGGGTCAGGCTGTTGCGGGCATCGAACATGGTGCGCAGGATCCCGTAGACCTCGAGCCCGGGGTTCACGCTGTCCTTGATCTGCTCCACGGTATCCAGCAGCGCCGAGAGCCCCTCCAGGGCATAGAACTCGCACTGCAGCGGGATCAGCACGCCGTTCGCGGCGGTCAGGCCGTTGACGGTGAGCATGTTGAGCGACGGCGGACAGTCGATCAGCACCACGTCGTACTCCCCGGCCACATCGGTCAGGGCCTTCTCCAGGCAGCGCTCCCGGCCGGCCTCGCGATCGAGCAGCGCCACCTCGGCGGCGGTCAGGTCGCCATTGCCGGGCAGCAGCGCATAGCCCGCCTCGGGGCAGTCCAGGATCACCTCGGTGGCGCCGCGGTCGCCGAGCAGCACATCCAGCACGCTGCCGTCGAGCTCATGCTTGTCCACGCCGCTGCCCATGGTGGCATGGCCCTGGGGGTCGAGGTCCACCAGCAGCACGCGGCGATCCAGGGCCGCCAGGCTGGCGGCGAGATTGACCGCGGTGGTGGTCTTGCCGACGCCACCCTTCTGGTTGGTCAAGGCGATGATCTTGGTCACGGGCAACTCCGTTGCGGGAAAACGCGGGTTGTCATGGGGCCGACCCGGCGGGCTGTCGCTCCAGCACCACCAGCAGGCGACTGCCGACCTCGAAGGGAACCTCCAGGGCGTGGTGGGCCACCGGCACCACCCCGTCCGGCACCCCGGCCAGCTCCTCCTCCACCGCCGGCCCCTTCATGGCCAGCCACTGCCCACCGGGTGCCACCAGCGGCAGGGTCAGGGAGACGAAATCGCCGAGACTGGCGAAGGCCCGGGAGATCACCTGATCGAAGCGTTCCTCAAAGGCCTCGACCCGCGCCTGCACCGGGGTCACGTTGGTCAGCCCCAGCTCCATGACCGCCTGGCGCTGGAAACGCACCTTCTTGCCGTTGCTGTCGAGCAGGCTGACGGCAAGCTCGGGCCTGAGAATCGCCAGTACCAGACCGGGAAAGCCAGGTCCGGCGCCCACATCGAGCAGGGTCGGCCCCGTCACGAAGGGCAGCACGGCGGCGCTGTCCAGCAGGTGCCGAGCCACCATCTCCTCGGGCGAGCGTACCGCGGTGAGGTTATAGGCGCGGTTCCACTTGTGCAACAGGCCCACCAGCCCGAGCAGCTGGCGGCGCTGCTCGGCATCCACCGCGATCCCCAGGCGTTCGAGCCCCTGGTCGAGGCGCACCTCCACCGCCGTATCGGATACCGTCATGCGCTGGCCGCCCTGTGGTCGTCGAGCAGGCGGCGCTTCTTCAGATGGATCAGCAGGATAGAGACCGCCGCCGGGGTGACCCCGGAAATACGCGAGGCCTGGGCCAGGGTGGCCGGTTTCGCCTCGGCCAGTTTCTGGCGGATCTCATGGGAGAGCCCCTCGACCCGGGAGTAGTCGAGATCCTCCGGCAGGGGCGTCGCCTCGTGCCGCTTGAGCCGGTCGATCTCTTCCTGCTGGCGGTCGATATAGCCCTGGTACTTGGCCTGGATCTGCACCTGCTCCGCCACGGACTCGTCCGTCACCGACTCGCCGTCGATGCCGGGCAGATCGGCCAGGTCCCGATAGCCGAGCTCCGGGCGCTTGAGCAGGTCCATCAGGCTGTACTCCCGGGAGAGCGGCTTGCCGGTCTTCGTCTCGACCGCCATCGCCGCCGCGGTGCCGGGCTGCACCCAGCAGGCACGGAGCCTGGCGCTCTCGCGCTCGATGGCCTCGCGCTTCTCGCCGAAGGCGGCCCAGCGGGTATCGTCCACCAGCCCCAGCTCGCGGCCCGCTTCGGTGAGGCGCAGATCGGCGTTGTCCTCGCGCAGCAGCAGCCGATATTCGGCCCGGGAGGTGAACATCCGGTAGGGCTCCCGGGTGCCCAGGGTGATCAGGTCATCCACCAGCACGCCCAGATAGGCCTCGTCGCGGCGCGGCCACCACGCCTCCAGCCCCTTGGCTCGGCGGGCGGCATTGAGCCCGGCCAGCAGGCCCTGGGCCCCTGCCTCCTCGTAGCCGGTGGTGCCGTTGATCTGCCCCGCGAAGAAGAGGTTGTGGATAAATTTCGTCTCCAGGGAGTGCTTCAGGTCCCGAGGGTCGAAGAAGTCGTACTCGATGGCGTAGCCGGGCCGGGTGATATGGGCGTTCTCCAGCCCCTTGATCGAGCGCACCACCTGGAGCTGGACATCGAAGGGCAGCGAGGTGGAGATGCCGTTGGGGTAGAGCTCATGGGTCTCCAGCCCTTCCGGCTCGATAAAGACCTGGTGGCTCGACTTGTCCGCGAAGCGGTGCACCTTGTCCTCGATGGAGGGGCAGTAGCGCGGCCCGACGCCCTCGATGACGCCGGAGTACATCGGCGAGCGGTCGAGGTTGGCCAGGATGATCTCGTGGGTGCGCTCGTTGGTGTGGGCGATATGGCAGCTCACCTGCCGAGGGTGCTGCTCCCGACGCCCCATGAACGACATCACCGGGGTCGGGGTATCGCCGGGCTGCTCCTCGAGCTGCGAGAAGTCGAGGCTCCTGGCATCCAGCCGCGGGGGGGTGCCGGTCTTGAGGCGGTCGACCCGGAACGGTAGGGCGCGCAGGCGCTCGGCGAGGCGATTGGAGGGTGGGTCTCCGGCGCGGCCGCCGCGGCTCTGCTCCAGGCCGATATGGATCACCCCGCCGAGGAAGGTCCCGGTGCAGAGCACCACGGTTTCGGCAAGGAAGCGAATACCGGTCTCGGTGACCACGCCGCGGACGGTGTCGTTCTCCACGATCAGGTCGCCGGCGGCCTGCTGAAACAGCGTCAGGTTGGGCTGGTTCTCAAGCATGCCGCGAATGGCGGCCTTGTAGCGCACGCGGTCGGCCTGGGCTCGGGTGGCGCGCACCGCCGGGCCCTTGCGGGCGTTGAGCACCCGGAACTGGATGCCACCGAGGTCCGTGGCCACGGCCATGGCACCGCCCAGGGCATCGATCTCCTTGACCAGATGGCTCTTGCCGATCCCGCCGATGGCGGGGTTGCAGGACATCTGCCCCAGGGTCTCGATGTTGTGGGTCAGCAGCAGGGTCTGACAGCCCATGCGGGCGGAGGCCAGGGCGGCTTCGGTTCCCGCGTGGCCACCGCCGATGACGATGACGTCAAAGCGGTCGGGATAATCCAAGGTGCACCTCGTTGGCGCCACGGCGCCGTGTTGCAGACAGGGGGTGAAATCAGCCCGGCAGTATAACCCCCCTGTGGGTAATCGTCAGGGTTTTCCACATGCCTGTCGGTCGGCGAGGGAGCTTCTCCATGCCTATCAATATAAATAGAGAAATATAAAGAGAAGTTCTGCTGTGGTAGTAACTACTGGTGTGGACAAAATCCGTGGATAAGTCAATAAACTCATTTTTTATCAACAGGATGGATTGTTGACCAAGGCGGGGAAAAAGAGCCGGCAGGCTGCGGACAGCCGGGGCTGAGGCTGTGGATGGAATCTCGACTTGCCCACAGCGCCCTTCGCACACGGCTTGTCCACCGCTGGCTACCGCCCTTGTGCCCGTGGCTGTGAACAACCGGCCTTCTTATCCTCGATCGCCTCTGGCATGGGCCCTGCAGCGCGGATTGTCCCTTCCGGAGAAAATTCTATCCACAGGCGAAAAAAAGCCCCTGTCGGCATCGACAGGGGCTTTTTTTCGCCTTGCAGGGGGATTGTCAGTGCTTGAGAACCCTGGCCAGGAAGCTACGGGTACGCTCATCGGTGGGCTGGTCGAAGATCTGCTCCGGCGGCGCCTGCTCGGCGATCTCCCCCTTGTGGATGTAGATCACCCGGTCGGCGACCTCCCGGGCGAAGCCCATCTCATGGGTGACGATGATCATGGTCATACCCTCTCGCGCCAGCTCGCGCATGGCATCGAGGACCTCGCCGATCATCTCTGGGTCCAGCGCCGAGGTGGGCTCGTCGAAGAGCATCAGGCGCGGCTCCATGGCCAGGGCTCGAGCCAGGGCCACACGCTGCTGCTGGCCGCCGGAGAGCTGGCTGGGGTACTTGCGGGCCTGGTCGCTGATGCCGACCCGGGCCAGCAGCCGTTCGGCGGTCTCCAGGGCGTCTGCGCGGCTCCAGCCGCGGACCTTCATGGGCGCCAGGATGACGTTGTCCAGCACGCTGAGGTGAGGAAAGAGGTTGAACTGCTGGAACACCATGCCGACCTCGGTGCGGATGCGCTGGAGGGCGCGTCCGCTCTTGCCGTTGGGGAGCAGTTCATTGCCGTCCACTTCTATCTGCCCGCCCTGGAACTCCTCCAGGCCGTTGATGCAGCGGATCAGCGTCGACTTGCCGGAGCCGCTGGCCCCGATGATCACCACCACCTCGCCGGGCGTGACCGTGAGGTCGATCTCCTTGAGGACATGGAGGCTGCCGAAGTGTTTGTTGACCCTCTCCATGCGCACGATGGGAGCTGTCGAGTTCGCGTTCTGTGTCATGGTGGGGCTCCCTTATTGACCGACCAGGCCGCGCTTCTCGAGCATGCGGAGCAGCAGCGACAGGGTCCAGGTGATGGCCAGGTACATCAGGGCCACCATGAAGTAGACCTCCAGGGCGGTGAAGGTGGTGGCGATATAGATCTGCCCCTGGCGGACCAGCTCGCCCACGCCGATCACCGAGAAGAGCGAGGTGTCCTTGATGCTGATGATGCCCTGGTTGCCCAGGGGAGGAATCATGCGCCGGAAGGCCTGGGGCCAGATCACGTAGCGGAAGGCCTGGGTGCGGGAGAGGCCCAGCGACAGCGCCGCCTCACGCTGGCCGCGCTCGATGGACTGCACGCCGCCGCGTACTACCTCGGAGATGTAGGCGCCGGAGTTGACCGCGATGGCGGCGATGCCGGCGGTGAGGGCGTTGATGGGACCGCCGAGCAGCTGGGGCAGGCCGTAGAAGATGAAGAGCACCTGAACCAGGATGGGGGTGCCGCGGAATACCTCGATATAGAGGATGGCCGGCAGGCGCAGCAGGCGCGACGGGCTGATGCGCATCAGTCCGAAGACGATGCCGATGACAAAGCCGATGGCCAGCCCGCCGAAGGAGATCAGCAGGGTCCAGGGAATGCCCGGCAGCAGGTGGGGTATCGAGCGGAATGCCGCCGCCCAGTCGAATTGAAAGGTCACGTCCACGGGCGTTTCTCCGGGATGGCTGGGAACGAGGCGGGGCCGGGAGGTGCTACCGCCCGGCCCCGCTGGTCAGCTCGCCGCTGGCAGGCGGCGAGAAGTCAGGTCAAGGGCGCTTCACTCCTCGGAGGGCGCCTCGCCGAACCACTTCTCGTAGATCTCGGCATAGGTGCCATCCTCGCGCATCTCGGCCAGGGCCTCGTTGACCGGCTCGACCCACTGGCTGCCCTTGTGGAAGACGATGCCGTACTGCTGGCCCTCGTAGAGCGGACCGACCACCTTGGTACGCCCCTCGCCGCGAGTCTGGGAGAAGTAGGCGACGTTGGGGGCGTCATAGAAGGCCGCATCCACGTTGCGGCCGAGCAGCGCCATGTACATGTCGCTGTTGCCCGGGTAGGGGGTGATGTCGGCGCGATCGCCCAGCTGCTCCTGGAGGAAGTCGTAGCTGGTGGAGCCGATGCGGGTGGCGATGGACATGCCCTCGAGATCCTCGAGGGCCTCGACGCTGTCGTTGTCGGCGCGCACGATGATCTGCAGGCCGGAGTCGTAGTAGGGGTCCGAGAAGTCGACGATCTGGGCGCGCTCCTCGGTGATGGTCACGCCGGCGATGGCGATCTCCTGACTGCCGGTCTGCACGGCGGGAATGATGCCGGCGAACTCCATGGTGGTCAGGTTGATCTCGAAGCCGGCGCGCTCGGCCACCTCGTTGATGATGTCCATGTCGAAGCCGATCATCTCGCCGGTCTCGGGATCCATCATCTCGAAGGGCACGAAGCTTGGGTCGGTGACCACGTTGACGCGGGGCGTATCGGCCAGCGCCGAACCGGCCGCGCCAAGGCCCAGCGCCAGGGCGGCAGCCAGTGCAGTTTGCTTCAGGAAGGGTGATGCACAAGCGGATCTTTTCATGAGATTCCCCGTTATTGAGTCTTTATCTGGTGGGTCTCGCCTCTTCAACCTTGGCGAGAATGCCCCAGAGCGTCAAGTCGGGGGATTTCACGGTTCTCGGCAGCCCGCGGGGCGTCCCTAGACCATGAAGGAGGCGCCGCAGCCGCAGGTGGTGGTGGCATTGGGGTTCTGGACCAGGAAGCGGGCGCCGGCCAGGCCCTCCTCGAAGTCCACGGTGGAACCCACCAGGTACTGGTAGGAGAGCGGGTCCACCACCAGGGCGACGTCGCCGAACTCGATGACGGTATCGTCTTCGGCGACCTCCTCGGCGAAGTCGAAGCCGTACTGGAAGCCGGAGCAGCCGCCACCGGTGACGTAGACGCGCAGCTTGAGCTGGCTGTTGCCCTCCTCCTCGACCAGCGACCGGAGCCTTGCCCGGGCACTGTCGGAGAGCAGCAGGGGGGTGGGAACAAAGGATTCGGCACCGCTCATGGAGAGCTCCCTCGAGGGAAATGGAGAAGTCGACCCGTCATTATCCCCAATCCCCAGCAAAAGGGTCAACTTTTGCCGGGGAGGCGCCCTGTCGAACTGGCCTCAGGGCATCAGCGCTGGAGCCTCGAGGCCGGCGTTCTCGGCGAAGCCGAACATCAGGTTGAGGTTCTGGATCGCCTGGCCGGAGGCGCCCTTGACCAGGTTATCGATCACCGCGAGCACCACCACGGTGTCGCCGTTGCCCGGGCGGTGCACGGCGATGCGGCAGAGATTCGCCCCCTTGACGCTGCGGGTCTCCGGGTGGCTGCCGGCGGGCATGACGTCGACGAAGGGCTCCTCGGCGAAGCGCTGCTCGAAGAGCGCCTGGAGGTCTCCCGGTTCGCCGACGAGACGCCCGTAGAGGGTGGCGTGGATGCCGCGGATCATCGGCGTCAGGTGGGGGACGAAGGTGAGCCCCACCGGCGCGCTGGCGGCATCGCCGAGGCCCTGGCGGATCTCCGGCAGGTGGCGGTGGCCGGCGGCGCCATAGGCCTTCATGGACTCGCTGGCCTCGGCCATCAGCGAGGGCACCTTGGCGCCGCGACCGGCCCCGGTCACCCCGGACTTGCAGTCGGCGATGATATGCCCGGCATCGATCAGCCCCGCCTCCAGCAGCGGCAGCAGGCCGAGCTGCACGGCGGTGGGGTAGCAGCCGGGTACGGCGATCAGCCGCGCCTGGCGGATCCTGTCGCGGTTGACCTCGGGCAGGCCGTAGACCGCCTCCTCCAGCAGGGCCGGGGCGCCATGGGGCTGGCCGTACCACTCGGCCCACTCCTCGGCGTCGCGCAGGCGGAAGTCCGCGGAGAGGTCGATCACCCGGGTGCCGCGCTCGAGCAGATCAAAGGCCAGGGCGTGGGCCACGCCGTGGGGGGTGGCGAAGAAGACGGCGTCGCAGGCGCCCAGGCGTTCGGCATCCGGCTCGCTGAAGGCCAGGGTGTCGTAGTGGCCGCGCAGGTTGGGGTAGATGTCACAGACGCGCACGCCCGCCTCGGAGCGGGAGGTGATGGCCTCCACCTCGACTTCGGGGTGCTGGGCCAGCAGCCTGAGCAGTTCGACGCCGGTATATCCGGTGCCGCCGACGATTCCGACCTTGATCACGTTGACCTCCTTCCGCTTGGCTCTGGGCTGGGCTCGGTTATGACGAATATGATACACAAGAAGGCGGGGGCCGACCCAGCCGGCTCCGTCACTGGTCGAACAGGAATTTCGCCGTGCCGCGTTTCTCACTGCCGGACCTCAGCCTGGAGGGCTTCCGCCAGCGCCTGGCCAGCGTCGATGCCCTGCCCCAGCTCTGCGTGCTGGGCGTGGTGTCGGGGCTGATCACCGGCGGCTTCATGGTGGGCTTCCGGCTGCTGATCGATCTTGGCGCCCTGGCCTTCATGCCCGGCGGCGACCCCGAGGCCTTCGAGGGGCTCTCGCCCCAGGTGCGCTCGGCCCTGCCGATCCTGGCGGTCATCATCGTCGGTATCTTCCTGTGGCGTCAGCCGGAGAAGGCCCGCAAGCTGGGCGTCGGCCATGTGATGGAGCGTCTGACCTACCACCAGGGACGCTTTCCCCTGCGCAACTGGCTCAATCAGTGGTGGGTCGGCGTGGTCACGGTGCTGGGCGGGCTCTCCGCCGGCCGCGAGGGCCCGGCGATCCACCTGGGGGCGGCCGCCTCCAGCGGCCTCGGCCAGCAGCTGCGCCTCCCCCACAACAGCCTGCGGGTGCTGGTGGCCTGCGGCACCGCCGCCGGCATCTCCGCCTCTTTCAATACGCCCATCGCCGGGGTCATCTTCGCCATGGAAGTGGTGATGATGGAGTACACCATCGCCGGCTTCATGCCGGTGATTCTGGCCTCCACCATGGGGGCGGTGGTGGCCCAGCTGGTCTACGGCTCCGATCCGGCCTTCCAGGTGCCCACGGTGAGTCTGGGTTCCCTTTCCAACCTGCCCTGGCTGGTGGTATCGGCGCTGGTGATCGGCCTGCTGGCGGGACTCTTCATCCATCTGGCCCGCAGCGACTGGATTCGCCGGCTGCCGGTCGCGCTGCGGCTGGCGCTGGTGGCGGTGGCGACCGCCGGAGTGGCCTGGTGGTACCCGGAAGTGCAGGGGATCGGCTATGACAGCCTGGAAGCCTCGCTGACCGGCGACCTGGCGGTGGACGTGCTGCTGGCGCTGGTGGCGGCCAAGTTGCTGCTCACGGCGATCACCGTGGCCAGCGGCATTCCCATCGGCATCATCGGCCCGGTGCTGGTGATCGGGGCCGCGGCGGGGGCGCTGATGGGGCTGCTGGGCGGCTGGATCTGGCCAGGGCAGGGCGCCGAGCCGGGCGTCTACGCCATGCTCGGCATGGCGGCGATGATGGGGGCGGTGCTGCAGGCACCGCTGGCGGCGCTGATGGCCCTGCTGGAGCTGACCCATAATCCCAACATCATCCTCCCCGGCATGCTGGCGGTGGTGGTCTCCTGTCTCACCTCGCGCCAGCTCTGCCGCTGCGATGGCTTCTTTATCAGCGCGACCCGACAGGGCCTGCACCCGCTGCAGCAGCCGCTGATGCAGGCGCTCTCCCGGGTGTCGGTGCCGGCGGTGATGGAGCGCAGCCTGGAACGCACGCCGCGCATGGTGACTCGCGAGCGCGCGCGGGCCCTGCTGGCGCGCAACCCGATCTGGATCCTGATCGAGCGCTCCAGTGACGACAAGCCGACGCTGGCGCTCAAGGCGGCGGACCTGGCGCGCTGGCTGATGGAGGCCGAGTCGGCGCCGCCGTCGGATGAGGCCGGCGGCGAGGGCGAAGACGCGGAACTCATCGACCTGCTGGAGATCCCCGGCCTGCGCCTGGAACTGGCGCCCATTCACCTGCAGGCGACCCTCTCCGAGGCCTTCGAGCGGCTCAATGACCAGGCGGTGGATGCCCTCTACGTCGAGCATGGCAACCGCCCGAAACAGAAGCGGATTTCCGGTATCATCACGCGGGGCGCCATCGAGCGGTACTATCGCTTCAGCGAGTGACCCTTGCCGCGGCCCCGCCCCCTGTTCTCAGCCACTCTTCCTGCCAGGAGCGTTCATGTATCTCTGGATCAAGGCACTGCACCTGATTGCCATGGTGACCTGGTTCGCCGCCCTCTTCTATCTGCCGCGCCTCTACGTCTACCACGCCATGGCGCGGGATCGCGGCGAGCAGCAGGCCATCGATCACTTCCTGGTCATGGAGCGCAAGCTCTACCGGGGGATCATGACACCCTCGATGATCGCCGTGCTGCTCTTCGGTGGCTGGATGCTCTACCTGATGCCCTTCTGGCTGAGCCAGGGCTGGCTGCATGCCAAGCTGCTGCTGGTGGCGCTGCTGGTGGCCTACCACCATGTCTGCCTGATCTACCTCAAGCAGCTGCGCGACGGCCGCTGCACCAAGAGCCACGTCTTCTTCCGCTGGTTCAATGAGCTCCCGGTGATTGCCCTGCTGATCATCATCTTCCTCGCCGTGCTCAAGCCCTTCTGATGGCGATGGCCGACGAGGTGTCCCCGCATCTGCCGGCGGTGCTGGTCATGGCGGGGCACGACCCCACCGGCGGTGCCGGCCTGGTCGCCGATGCCGAGGCGATCGCCGCCTGCGGCGGCTGGGCGCTGACCATTCCCACCGCGCTGACGGTGCAGAGCTGTCGTGATGTCCAGCGAGTGGTGCCCTGTGATCCCGATACCATGCGGGCCGCCGCCGAGGCGCTGGACGAGTTCGAGATCGCCGCCATCAAGGTGGGACTGGTGGCCGACCTGGCGACCCTGGATGCGGTAAGCGATATCGTGCGCCGTTTTCCCGGGGTGCCGCTGGTGGTGGATCCGGTGCTGAAGGCCGGCGGTGGGCGAGAGTTATCCACAGCCGAGCTGGTGGATGGTTTTCGGGAGCGGCTGCTGCCCCTTGTGGATATCCTGACCCCCAACCGGACCGAGCTGGCGCGTCTCTCCAGCCTTCCCGGCGAGGATACCGAGCGGGCCGTGGAGCTGATGTCCCTGGGCTGCCAGGCGGTGCTGGTGACCGGGACCGACAGCCCGGCCGCGGGTACGCCGGCCGATCGCGTGGCCCACACCCTGCACACCCCGGATCAGAGCCGCCAGTGGAGCTGGCCACGCCTGGAAGGGCGCTTTCACGGCTCCGGCTGCACCCTGGCCTCCGCCCTGGCGGCGCGCCTGGCGGTCGGGGAGTCCCTGGTAGCGGCCTGCGAGCAGGCGCAGGCCTTTACCTGGCAGACCCTGTCCCACGGCTGGCGCCCCGGCGAGGCCCAGTCGCTGCCGCGTCGACTCTGGCGCCTGCCCATGACCCCGGTCACGTCGTCCGGGAAGCAAGAGGCTGCCGACTGAGCGGGAAGCTGGCCATCGCCACTCCCAGCACCGAGAATAGGGGCATCAGGGTGCCCATCAAATGGTTATCCAGAGAATTATCCACAGCTTGTAAGGACGGAAGACGCCATGACGACATCCGCTGAACTCTTCGAACGGGCCTGCCGCCATATTCCCGGCGGCGTCAACTCACCGGTACGCGCCTTCAAGGGCATGCAGCGTCCCCCGGTCTTCATGGAGCGCGCCCAGGGCGCCTACCTGTTCGACGTGGAGGGCAAGCGCTACGTCGACTATGTGGGGTCCTGGGGACCGATGATCACCGGCCACGCCGACCCGGAGGTGCTGAATGCCGTGCGCGAGCGCCTCGATAGCGGACTCTCTTTCGGCACGCCGACGGCCATCGAAACCACCATGGCCGACCTGATCTGCGAGATGATCCCTTCCATCGAGATGGTGCGCATGACCAGCTCCGGCACCGAGGCCACCATGTCGGCGATTCGACTGGCCCGAGGGGTGACCGGACGCGACAAGATCGTCAAGTTCGAGGGTAACTACCACGGCCACTCCGACTCGCTGCTGGTCAAGGCGGGCTCCGGTGCCCTGACCCACGGCGAGCCGAGCTCCCCCGGCGTGCCGGCCTCCCTGGCCGAGCACACCGTGACGCTCTCCTACAACGATATCGATGCCGTGGAGCAGTGCTTCGAGGAGATCGGTGACCAGATCGCCTGCATCATCGTCGAGCCGGTGGCCGGCAACATGAACTGCATCCCGCCCCAGCCGGGCTTCCTGGAGTGCCTGCGCCGGGTCTGCGATGCCAACGACAGCGTGCTGATCTTCGACGAGGTGATGACCGGCTTCCGGGTGGCCATGGGCGGTGCCCAGGCCCACTATGGCATCCGTCCGGATCTCACCTGCCTGGGCAAGATCGTCGGCGGCGGCATGCCGGTGGGCGCCTTCGGCGGCAGCGAGACGATCATGTCCAACATCTCGCCGCTGGGGCCGGTCTACCAGGCGGGGACGCTTTCCGGCAATCCGCTGGCCATGTCGGCGGGCATCGCCCTGCTGACCAAGCTGCGCCAGCCCGGCTTTCATGACGCCCTGGCCCAGCGGGTCGAGACCCTCTGCCATGGCCTGAAGGAGCGTGCCGATGCGGCCGGCGTCGAGATGATCACCCAGCATGCGGGCGGCATGTTCGGCCTCTTCTTCACCGGCCAGAGCCGCGTCGACAACTTCGCCCAGGCCACCGCCTGCGACGCCGACGCCTTCCGGCGCTTCTTCACCGCCATGCTGGACGAAGGCGTCTACCTGGCCCCCTCCGCCTACGAGGCGGGCTTCATGTCCAGCGCCCATACGCCGGAGGATATCCAGCTGACCCTGGACGCCGCCGAAAAGGCCTTCGTGGTCATGCAGCGGACCTGAGTCCCCTGCTTCGCCACCCACCACCGGGAGACTCGCGATGACGCACCCTGCCGCTGTGCCTGACCGGGCCTGTGACACCAACGAGAGCCTGGAGTCACTGGTCGACTCCCTGGCGGCCTATCACGGGACGGCCCGAGCCGATGACGAGTCGGCCGTCGATCCCTGTGACACCCTGGAGCAGATGGTGCGTGAAGAGCTGGCGGCCATTGGCGAGGGAATACTCGACGAGGAGGAGCGCGGCCGGCTCGACCATCTCGGCGAGTGGCTGCGCCAGGATCTGGTGCGCCTCCAGCCGCTGCTCGACGACCGGCGGGCGCGTCAGCGGAAGAGCTGGGCTCTCGCTCATCCGGCGAGCCGCCTGTGCCACGAGGGGCGCACCCTGCTGGTCAACGCCATCGGGCGCGACCCGGCGGCGCCCGGCTTTGCGCTGCCGGCGGATCCGGCCAGCGATCTTGCCGCCCTGCTGGTAGGGCTCGAGGCAAGGGGGGAGTCGGCGCTGACGCGCCGGGCCCTAGATCGCTACCTGCGCCTGACCGGCGACTACTCCCAGGCGCGTCTGCTGTCGCTCTATGGCACCTGCCACGCCCTGAGCGGTGCCCGGCGAGCCCTGCAGCGGCGCCCGGCGCCCGGCCAGGATCCCGAGCATCCGGCGCGCCTGGCCGAGAGCATGGCCGAGTGTCGTCGTTTCCTGGCGCTGGCGGAGCGCATCGCCGAGTTCCGCTTCCCGCCGCTGGTGATTGCCGTGGGCGTCTCGGGTAGCGGCAAGAGCCGCTTCACCTCGGGGCTGGTGGCAAGGCTGGGAGCGATCCGGGTCTGCTCGGATGCGGAGCGGCGCCGGCTATACGGAGTGCCCCTGGAGGCAAGTCATCCACAGGCGGTGTCGAGGGAGCCCGCTGTGGATATCTTCGATGAGGCCGCCACCGAGCGCACCTACCAGCGCCTGGCCCGCTGTGCCGGGACCCTGCTGGATGCCGGCATCCCGGCCTGCGTCGATGCCACCTGCCTGAAGCGCTGGCAGCGCGACCTGCTGCGACAGCAGGCCGAGGCGCGGGGGCTGCCCTGCCTGGTGGTCAGCTTCGAGGCGGATGAGGCGACGCTTCGGCGGCGGATCGAGAAGCGTGCCGATCGCCAGGGCATCGAGGCCGAGAAGAGCCTGGCGGTACTCGACCGCCAGCTGGCCGAGCGAGAAGCCTTCGGCGATGAAGAGAGGCTGCACCTGGTGCATCTCGATACCACGGCCGACAATGCCGCCGAGACCCTGGTCGACCTCATCGAGGAGCACGTCAAGCTGGGATGAGCATGAGCTCAGCCGGGGCCTCTGTGGTGGCTGGTCTCCCGCCGCCGCCGGCCCAGGTCGGCAGGCGGCGGTATCCCCAGGTTCTGCCTGGCCCAGTTGACCGCCTGGATGCGGTTGTGCACGTCGATCTTGCGGAAGATGTTGTAGAGGTGCGATTTCACGGTGTGTTCGCTGACGAAGAGGCGGTCGGCAATCTCGCCGTTGGAGGCGCCCGAGCCGAGCAGTCCGATGATCTCCAGCTCCCGATGGGTCAGCCCGCAGACGGGACGATAGGAGTTGAGCTGCTGTCGACGCAGGAAGGAGATCATCCGGGTCATCAGCGAGCGTGACATCCAGAGCTCCCCGTCCGCCAGCGACTGGAGCCCCTTGCAGATCATCTCCAGGCTGTCGCTGCGGTAGAAGATGCCCTGAAGGTGCAGGGCCGAGAGGGTCTCGACGGCGTGGTCCTCATCCCGGAGGTTGAAGGCGGCCAGGGATAGCCGCTCGTCCTCCATGGCGCGAGCGTGCCACTTCTGCATCTGATCATCGGAGAGGTGGTCCACATCAAGCAGGACCAGGGTGGGATGGAGCTCTTTCGGCTTCCACTCGCTGCCCGGTGGCAGGACGGCCACCGGGCTTTCGAGCTGATGGTGCAGATAGTCGATGAACAGCTGACACTGCGGATTGCTGGCGGTGACCAGCAGAAGCGAGCGTGATTTTTGCATTCCTGCCCCCCTGAGGAAGCCCCCGCCGGTGGTTGGAAAAGTGGTGATCTACCTTGTCATGAAGCGGGTCAGCCTGAAGTGTTGGACATTCTGTAACAGTTCGTTTGTAACGATTCGGTATAAAGAAAGAACTTTTTATCCTCAAGCCCAAGCAGCCCCGCAGCCTCCCTGCCGAATCAGAGGGTTGCACCCTCGGTCACGGTTGCCCGAAGGCCGCCGGCTTAAGGAAATCAGTCCCTGCCATTAGCCGTGTCATGCAAGGCGCTCCCGGCACCTCCTCCCACAACGTTTCCACGGCTGCTCTGCCGTCCTAGAATGGTAGCCCGTGAATCCCCAGGAAGCTCGACCATGATCCCGACCCCTCTGATTCTCGCCAGCGGTAACGCCGGCAAGCTGCGCGAGTTCCATGAGCTGCTGGCGCCGCTGGGCTTCGATGTTCGGCCCCAGGCGGAGTTTGCCGTGCCCGAGGTGGAGGAGACCGGCCTCACCTTCGTCGAGAACGCCCTGCTCAAGGCGCGAGAGGCCAGCCGCGTCAGCGGCCTGCCGGCACTGGCGGACGACTCCGGCCTGGAAGTCGATGCCCTGAACGGTGCCCCGGGTATCTACTCCGCGCGCTTTGCCGGTGAACCGAAGAGCGACGAGCGCAACAACGCCCTGCTGCTCGAACGCCTTGCCGAGGTGCCGGAGGGCGATCGCCGCGGCCGCTACTGGTGCGTGCTGGTCTATCTGCGCCATGCCGAGGACCCCGTGCCGCTGATCGTGCAGCGCAGCTGGGAAGGCGAGATCCTGGCGCATCCGCGCGGTGAAGGCGGATTCGGCTATGATCCCCTGTTCTGGCTGACCGACCAGGCCATGAGCGTGGCGGAACTGCCGGCCGCCGAGAAGAACCGCCTGAGCCACCGCGGCCGCGCCCTCCAGGCGCTGGTCGAGGCGCTGGGCAGGGCCCAAGGGGCGTGATGATCGCGCTGCCCCCCCTCTCGCTCTATGTGCATGTCCCCTGGTGCGTACGCAAGTGCCCCTACTGCGACTTCAACTCCCATGGCGTCGGCCGCGATGCCGAGCTTCCGGAGGTCGACTACCTGGCCGCGCTGCTGGCCGACCTCGAGGCCGACCTGCCGCTGGCCGCCGGCCGGACGCTGGGCAGCATCTTTATCGGCGGGGGGACGCCGAGCCTCATGTCCGCAGCCTTCTATCGAGACCTGCTGGCCGGGATCGCGGCTCGCCTGCCCATGGCGCGTGATATCGAGATCACCCTGGAGGCCAATCCGGGGACCCTGGAGCGAGGGCGCTTCCACGGCTACCGTGAGGCGGGGATCAACCGCCTGTCGCTGGGGGTGCAGAGCTTCCGGGAGGCTCAGCTGCAGGCCCTGGGCAGGATCCACTCCGGTGATGATGCGATCACCGCGGTGGCCGAGGCCAGGGACGCCGGCTTCGATAACCTCAACCTCGATCTGATGCATGGCCTGCCGGATCAGACGCCGACACTGGCCCTTGAGGATCTGGAGCGGGCCCTCGAGCTCGCCCCCGAGCATCTCTCCTGGTATCAGCTCACCCTGGAGCCCAATACCGAGTTCCATTCCCGGCCACCCCGGCTGCCCAAGGAGGAGGTGCTGTGGGATATCCAGGACCTGGGGCACGAGCGCCTCGAGGCGGCAGGCCTTCGCCGCTACGAGATCTCCGCCTATGCGCTTGCCGGGCGCCGCTCCCGTCACAACCTCAACTACTGGAGTTTCGGGGACTATCTCGGCATCGGAGCGGGAGCCCATGGCAAGCTGAGCGCCGCCGGGGAACCGGGGAGGGCGCTGGCCATCGAGCGGCGCTGGAAGGTCCGCCAGCCGAACTCCTACCTGCGCCGGCGGCATGACCCGCGAGGCTTTGTGGCGGGCCACAGTCGCGTGGAGGAGAGCGAGCTGCCGCTGGAGTTCGCCATGAATGCGCTGCGCCTGGTCGATGGCGTTCCCATGGAGGCCTGGCGCCAGACTACCGGCCTGCCGCCGGAGAGTCTGGCGCCGCGGCTGGCGGAGGCGCGTAAAAAAGGACTTCTCGTGGAAGATACCCAGCGGCTTCAGGCAAGCCCTCAGGGTCTACTATTCTTGAATGAACTGCTGGCGCTGATCGGTCTGGAGTGACCGATTCACAAGACTCATCGCAGCCGTGACACCGATGAACTGCCCGGCAGGGATGCCTACCGGGTCGACCGATGACCGACAGGAGATCTAACCTTATGATCAAACCCATTCGCTTCCTTGTACCGCTTGCCGCCGCCGCCCTGCTGGTGGGCTGCGCCACTACCGATCCCTACAGCGGCCAGACCCAGCGCAGCCAGACCGCCACCGGTGCCGGCATCGGGGCGGCGGTGGGGGCAGCCGCTGGCGCCCTCTCCGGAAGCGGCAGCACCAGCCGCCGCGATCGCGCGCTGGTCGGTGCTGCCGTGGGTGCCGCCGCCGGTGCCGGTATCGGCGCCTATATGGATCGCCAGGAGCAGCAGCTCCGCCAGAGCACCCAGGGTACCGGTATCGAGGTCGATCGCCGCGGTGACGATATCGTGCTCAACATGCCGAGCAGCGTGACCTTCGGCTTCGACTCCAGCGAACTGACCATGAGCGCTCGCAACGCCCTCAATGATGTGGCGTCGATCCTCAATCAGTACACCGATACCCGGGTCAATATCGCCGGCCATACCGACAGCACCGGCAATGCCGACTACAACCAGCGTCTCTCCGAGCGGCGTGCCGAGTCCGTCGGCAACTATCTGGCCCAGTCTGGCGTCTCCCGCAACCGCCTCTATATGACCGGCTATGGCCAGACCCAGCCCGTGGCCAGCAATGCTACCGAGGAGGGCCGCGCTCAGAACCGTCGCGTCGAGATCACGCTGTCCCCCATCGAGAGCCAGTTCCAGTAGGCCTGAGGTTACCGCCACGTGCCAGAATGGGGCCTGCCGCCAGAAGCGGCAGGCCCCTTTTCCTTTCCTTGCCGAGCCAGCAGCCCCCGTCCATGCTTTCCTATCAGCACGCCTACCATGCCGGCAACTTTGCCGATGTCCACAAGCACCTGACCCTCCATGCGGTCATCGATCACTTATTACGTAAGAAATCACCCATTACGTATATTGATACCCATGCGGGTCGAGGCCTCTATCCCCTGGATGCCGCCGAGACCACCCGGCTGCAGGAGTACCGGGAAGGGGTCGCACCGCTATGGTCCGCCCGGGAAACCCGTGAAGGGGGGACGCTGCTGGTGGAGTGGCTGACGGCCCTGGCGGCGGCTCAGCCCGACCCTCGGCGCCTGACCCACTACCCCGGCTCGCCCTGGTGGATGGGGCAGCGGCTGAGGGCCCAGGACCAGCAGTGGCTCTTCGAGCTGCACCCGGGGGAGCATGAGCATCTCAGTCAGCAGCCTTTTCCTGCGGCAGTTCAGCGGATCCATGGCGATGGCTTCAAGGGCCTGCGTGAGCGGTTGCCGGTCAGGACGCCGCGACTCTGCGTGCTGATCGACCCCAGCTACGAGCGCAAGGAGGAGTATCTCGAGGTGGCCGAGACGGTGCTGGCGGCGATGTGCAAGGTGCGCCATGCGGTGGTGCTGGTCTGGTATCCGCTGCTGCCGGCGGGCCGCCACCGGGAGCTGCTCGAGGCGCTGCGCGACGGGGGGCTGCGCAAGGTCTGGTACGGGGAGTTCAGCCGCCGCACGCCGGCCCAGGAGGAGCGGGGGATGTACGGCAGCGGCATGCTGGTGGTCAACCCGCCCTGGGGTCTCGACGAGCGCCTGGCGGAAGCGATGGCCCCGGTAGTGGCGCGTCTCGGCTCACCGGGGAGCTACCGCAGCGGCTGGTGGGTGGAGGAGTAGCCGAAGGAGGGCACGGCTATTTCCCGATGCAGAAGCTGCCGAAGATCTCGCCCAGAAGATCATCGGCGCTGAATTCCCCGGTGATCTCGCCCAGGGCCTGCTGGGCGTCGCGCAGGTCCTCGGCGAGCAGCTCGCCGGCACCGAAACCGGTCAGTTGGGCCTCGCCGTTCTCCAGAGCTTGGCGGGCACGGTCCAGGGCATCGAGGTGGCGGCGTCGTGCCGAGAAGCGCCCCTCGGTGGTCCCGGTATAGCCCATCACCTCCTTGAGGTGCGCCTTGAGGTTATCCACACCCTCCCCGGTATGGGCGGAGAGCCGCACCACCGGGGAGGCTGTGGATAACTCGCTTCCGGCGGGCTCACGGCTGGCGTCGATCTTGTTGCGCACCAGGGTCAGCCGGGAGGGGTCCGGCAGTCGGGCCACGAACTCCGGCCAGATCGCCATGGGGTCGGTGGAGGCGGTGGTCGCGGCGTCCACCAGCAGCAGCACCCGGTCGGCCTTCTCGATCTCCGCCCAGGCGCGAGCCACGCCGATCTGCTCCACGGCGTCCGGAGTGTCGCGAAGTCCCGCGGTGTCGATCACGTGCAGCGGCATGCCGTCGATATGGATGTGCTCGCGCAGCACATCCCGGGTGGTGCCGGCGATGTCGGTGACGATGGCGGTCTCCTGCTCGGTAAGGGCGTTGAGCAGGCTCGACTTGCCGGCATTGGGACGCCCGGCGATCACCACGCTCATCCCCTCGCGCATCAGCGCCCCCTGGCCGGCAGCGGCGCGCACCTCGGCAAGCTCCGCCATGACGCCGGCGAGCCGTTCGGCCACCTTGCCATCGGCCAGGAAGTCGATCTCCTCCTCGGGAAAGTCGATGGCCGCCTCCACATAGACCCTCAGCTCGATGAGCCGCTCCACCAGCGCGGCGACTCGCCGCGAGAAGTCCCCCTGCAGGGAGCGCAGGGCGTTCTCGGCGGCGGCCCGTGAGCTGGCCTCGATCAGGTCGGCGATCGCCTCGGCCTGGGCCAGGTCGAGCTTGTCGTTGAGGAAGGCCCGCTCTGAGAACTCGCCCGGGCGGGCCAGGCGGGCGCCCAGCTCGACGCAGCGCTCCAGCAGCAGGTCCATGATCACCGGCCCGCCGTGGCCCTGCAGCTCCAGCACGTCCTCGCCGGTAAAGGAGCGGGGGCCGGGGAACCAGAGGGCGATGCCCTCGTCGATCATGCCCTCCCTGCCCAGGAAGGGGCCGTAGTGGGCGTGGCGGGGCGTGGGGCAGTGGCCCACCACCGCCTCGGCGATCGACGCGCACAGCGGCCCGGAGAGGCGAATGATGCCGACGCCTCCGCGCCCGGGTGGCGTGGCGAGGGCGGCGATGGTGTCCTGGTCGTGGAGGCTGGCCATGGAAATCTCCTCGTGGTGGCGCTGCCATTGTCCGCATCGGGCCCTGTAAACGCCAGACCCCCGCACGGGGCGGGGGTCCGGAGTGGCTGGGGCGGGTGAAGGCTACTTGGTCTTCATGCCCTTGCCGACGGTGGGGTCATTCTCGATCTTGCGCGTGATGGCGTACTGCTGGGCGATGGAGATGATGTTGTTCACCACCCAGTAGATCACCAGACCGGCCGGGAACCACAGGAAGAAGAAGGTGAAGACGATGGGCAGCATGCGCATGATCTTCGCCTGCATCGGGTCCGGCGGGGTCGGGTTGAGCAGCTGCTGCACGAACATGGAGGCGCCCATCAGGATCGGCAGGATGAAGAAGGGATCCTTCACCGAGAGATCCTGGATCCAGAACATGAAGGGCGCATGGCGCAGCTCCACGGACTCCAGCAGCATCCAGTAGAGGGCGATGAAGACCGGCATCTGCACCAGGATCGGCAGACAGCCCCCCAGAGGATTGATCTTCTCCTTCTGGTAGAACTTCATCATCTCCTGGGACATCTTCTGGCGGTCGTCGCCGTACTGCTCCTTCAGGCGCTGCATCTCGGGGCCGAGCTTGCGCATGCGGGCCATGGACTTGTAGGCCTTGGCGGAGAGCGGCCAGAGGGCCAGCTTGACCACGATGGTCAGCAGCACGATGGACCAGCCCCAGTTGCCGATCAGGCTGTGGATTTGGTCGAGCAGCCAGAACAGCGGGTTGGCGATGAACCAGAGCCAGCCGAAGTCCACGGTCAGGCGCAGGTTGGGCGCCACGGCTTCCAGGTAGTCCTGGACCTTGGGGCCCACGAAGAGAGTCGCGCCCAGCCGCGCCTCGCCCTCGGCGGCGATGGTGGTCACCGGGCCGGCGAAGGCCGCCACGTTGCGGTTCCGGGAGTCGGTGGTGGCATAGAAGAGGTTCTGCTGGTTCTGGGGCGGCGCCCAGGCGGAGACGAAGTAGTGCTGGATGATCGCCACCCAGCCGCCCTGGGCGTCGACGTTGTCAAAGCGGCCGCGCTGGATATCGTCGAAGTCGACCTTCTCGTAGCGGCTCTCCGGGGTGGAGAAGGCCGCGCCGAGGAAGGAGCTCATGCCCAGGGCCACGCCGCTGGAGGGGTCGGGGCTGTTATCCCGGGCCAGCTGGCCGATGAAGCGGGCAGAGACCGGCTCCTCGGTGTTGTTGGCCAGGTAGTAGTGAACGTCAACCGCGTAGCTGCCGCGCTCGAAGCTGAAGCGCTTGATCACGTCGATGCCGTTGACCTCGGCGGTGAGGTCGACCTCGAGACGGCTGTCACCCTCGGCCAGGCGGTACTCGGTGCGCTCCGGTGTGAAGGCGATACGTCCTGCCTGGCCGTCCAGCTGGAGCCCGGAGCGCGCGACGTAGCTGCGCGTCTCGTTGTCGGAGAGCAGCACATAGGGGCGGTCGGAGTTCAGGGTCAGGCGATGCTGGGGCAGGGCCGCGTAGACGATATCGCCGCCCTGGGGGTCGATGCGCAGGTCGAGTACATCGGTCACTACGGCAATCAGGTCGCGGCTGCCGGTGGGGGAATCGGCGCTGCCTGGCATCGCCTGGCTGACGTCGTCCGCCGCGCTGGGCGATGCCGGTACGGCAAGGCCATCCGGGTCGGCGGGCTGGGCCTGGCCATTGTCTGAGCTGCTGGTAAAGGAGGGGGCCTCAGGCTCAGGAGCCACCTGGCCATAGTCCTGATTCCACTGCACGACGATCAGGTAAGCGAGCACCGCCAGGGGGATCAGCAATAGGAGTCGTTTTACGTCCATGAGGGTTCTGCCCGATGGGTGGTGAACTTGCCAGGGGCGGGATGGGAAGTACCCGCCCGAGATAGACAAAAGCCTGCCAGAGGCAGGCTCGATGCCGAACACGGACTGTCGGCGGTGGAATCGGCCGGGGCGAGTGTCGCCATGGCAAGCAGGTGCAGCATGGCAATACCGCCGGTCCGCTCATCCGCTCTGACTGGCGTTCGCACTGGTCGTCCCGTTCTGCGGCTGATCGTCACGCTTCCACCTGGCAGCATCTCGCGCCAGGCGTCGCCACATGCCGTGCAGCTGGCGATGCAGGGTGGCGTTATCCAACTCTCCTACGCCTCGCCTGGCCAGGACCACGATGTCCAGGGCAGGGATCTGCTGTTGCTGGAGACGGATGGACTCACGAACGAGCCGCTTGAGGCGGTTACGGTCGACGGCACGGCGAAGGTTCTTCTTGCTGACCACCAGGCCGAGACGCGGATGTCCCAGCTCATTGGGTATGGCCAGGGCCATGAGCCCCTTGCCGTGAACCTTGAACGCCGCGGCCTCGAAGACCTGACGGTAGTCCCCGGCCGTCAGCAGGCGCAGACGGCGGGGAAATGCCTGACGGGACACCAGGAGTCCGTGATCAGGCGCTCAGGCGCTTGCGACCCTTGGCGCGACGACGGGCCAGGACGGCACGGCCGTTCTTGGTGGCCATGCGAGCACGGAAGCCGTGCACACGCTTACGCTTCAGAACGCTGGGCTGAAAGGTACGTTTCATAACTCATTATTCCCACGTGGTTTTTAGGACGATTGGACAGCTTGGAGGCGTCCGGATCCCGCTCGGGGCCCGGTGATATTCGGCTCAAGACCGGAAATTGTAGTGATATCGCGCTCCGGGTGCAATTTTTCCGTTGCCGGATCCGGGCAACGGCCTCGGTGCCCCCGAGCCTCGCTGCCGGGACAGCGGGAGACTCTGGCCTGCCTTCTACCCTCAGGACGCAACAGTAACTATTTATAGTTCTTTTATAAAACCTGTTATTAATACTGGGGACAGTTACTGTGGATAACTTGACTTTCCATTTCCAGGACAAGGGGATATACAGGTTGAAAGTGTGTGGACGAGCGCTGGAGGCAGCATGGACAGCCTGTGCAGTGAGGGTGGACAAATATTGCTCTGGTCCACAGGCTCCGGGTATCCCCAGAGCTCAAGTGCAGCAGTCCCGAGGGCCCCTCCAGGGTTTTCCACAGCCTTGCGGCCTGGAGGTCGGGGTGTGGATAACCGGCCTTGGGGGAGCTACAATACCCGCCCGTTTTCCAACCGATGGTGAGGTCGCGTGCCACTAGCTCTCTGGCAGCAGTGCCTGGACACCCTTCAGGACGAACTGAACTCGCAGCAGTTCAATACCTGGATCCGCCCGCTGCAGGCGGAAGAGGGAGAGTCCGGCGAGCTGTGTCTGCTGGCGCCCAATCGCTTCGTGCGGGACTGGGTCAGTGACAAGTACGCCAAGCGTATCGGCGAGCTGATGCGTGAGCTTTCGCCTGCCAAGCCTCCCAAGGTGGTGCTGAGCGTGGGCAGCCGGCGCAGCGCGCCTCGGCCGCAGCCTCGCGAGCTGGGCAACCCCGTCTCCGCCGCTCCCCGCCGGCCGGCGGCGCCTGCCGTGCATACCCCTTCTCGAGGCAGTGCTGCCGACGAGCGCGAGGTCGAGGCGCTGCGCGAGGAAGGGGAGGTGCGCCGACCCGGCGGGGAGCGGCAGGTCCAGGTGGAGGGCAGTCTCAAGCACAGCAGCGGCCTCAACCCCAACTTCACCTTCGAGACCTTCGTGGAGGGCAAGTCTAACCAGCTGGCCCGGGCGGCCTCGCGGCAGGTCTCCGAGAACCCCGGCGGCGCCTACAACCCGCTGTTCCTTTATGGCGGGGTGGGCCTGGGCAAGACTCACCTGATGCATGCAGTGGGCAACGCCCTGGCCGGGCGCCGCGAGAACGCCCGGGTCGTCTACCTGCACTCCGAGCGTTTCGTGGCCGATATGGTCAAGGCGCTGCAGCTAAATGCCATCAACGACTTCAAGCGCTTCTACCGCAGCGTCGATGCCCTGCTGATCGATGACATCCAGTTCTTCGCGGGCAAGGAGCGCTCCCAGGAGGAGTTCTTCCATACCTTCAACGCCCTGCTCGAGGGCGGGCAGCAGATGATCCTGACCTCCGATCGCTACCCCAAGGAGATCAGCGGCGTGGAGGAGCGCCTCAAGTCGCGCTTCGGCTGGGGATTGACCGTGGCAATCGAGCCGCCGGAGCTGGAGACGCGGGTGGCGATCCTGATGAAGAAGGCCGACCAGGCCAAGGTGGACCTGCCCCACGATGCCGCCTTCTTCATTGCCCAGAAGATTCGCTCCAACGTGCGCGAGCTGGAGGGGGCCCTGAAGAAGGTGATCGCCGACTCCCATTTCATGGGCAAGCCGATTACCCAGGACTTCATCCGAGAATCCCTCAAGGACCTGCTGGCCCTGCAGGACAAGCAGGTGGGTGTGGATAACATCCAGCGCACCGTGGCGGAGTACTACAAGATCAAGCTGGCCGACCTGCTCTCCAAGCGTCGGTCGCGTTCGGTGGCCCGTCCTCGCCAGGTGGCCATGGCCCTGGCCAAGGAGCTCACCAACCACAGCCTGCCCGAGATCGGTGACGCCTTCGGTGGCCGTGATCACACCACGGTGCTGCACGCCTGCCGCAAGGTGCAGCAGCTCAAGGAAGAGAACGCCGATATCCGCGAGGACTACAAGAATCTGCTGCGCCTGCTGACCAGCTGATCTTTCGAACCAGCTGATGCGCTGGCCTCCGAGTCGCCGTCGGCTTGTGGTTTAATGTCCGCCATGCCGTTCGGCCGGAGCTTCGCCGGCTGCAACCCTTCAGGACAAGATGTGGAGCCGACATGAAATTTTCCATCTCCCGCGAAGCGCTGCTGCGACCGTTGACGCTGGTGGCCGGCGTGGTGGAGCGTCGCCAGACCCTGCCGGTGCTCTCCAACGTGCTGATTCAGGTCAACGGTGACGAGGTCGCCCTGACCGGTACCGACCTGGAAGTGGAGCTGATTGGCCGCACCGTGGCCAGCCAGGTGGATGAGCCGGGCGCCGCCACGGTACCCGCCCGCAAGCTCATGGACATCTGCAAGTCGCTTCCCGATCAGGCCGAGATCCAGCTCTCCCTGGAGGAGGGCAGGGCGGTGCTGCGCAGCGGCCGCTCTCGCTTCACGCTCTCCACTCTGCCCGTGGCGGAGTTCCCGAATATCGAGGACAGCCAGGGCAGCATCGAGCTGAGCCTGCCGCGGGGCGTTCTCAAGCAGCTGATCGATGCCACCTCCTTCGCCATGGCCCAGCAGGATGTGCGCTACTACCTGAACGGCATGCTGCTGGAGCTGCGCTCCGGGCTGGTGCGTGCCGTCGCCACCGATGGGCATCGCCTGGCGGTCTGTTCGCGCCCGGTCGAGATCCAGGTGGAGCCTGCCCAGAAGCTGATCGTGCCGCGCAAGGGGATTCTGGAGCTGGTGCGCCTGCTGGACGACGGCGAGGAGCCGGTCAGTCTGACCCTGGGTGCCAGCCATATTCGTGCCCACACCGGCGACTTCACCTTTACCTCCAAGCTGGTGGATGGCAAGTTCCCCGACTATGAGCGCGTCGTGCCGCGAGGCGGCGACAAGGTGTTTATCGCCGAGCGGGCCGAGCTGCGCCAGGTGCTGTCGCGTACCGCCATCCTCTCCAACGAGAAGTATCGGGGCGTGCGCCTGCACCTGGCAGAGGGCAATCTCAAGGTGATGGCCAACAACCCCGAGCAGGAAGAGGCCGAAGAGAATATCGCCATCGAGTACAGCGGTCCCGGCCTCGAGATCGGCTTCAACGTCGGCTACCTGATCGATGTCCTTAACGCCCTGGACGAGGAGCGCGTGCAGATGACCCTGGCAGACCCCAACAGCAGTGCGCTGATGGAGGAGCCGGGCGGCGGCGACGCCCTCTATGTCGTCATGCCGATGCGCCTCTGATACCCACCGGCGGCACCCGGGTGCCGCCCTGCCTGCCCCTCTTCATGCCACTCGATCGACTCAGCTTTCAGGGTCTGCGTAATCTCCAACTTGTTGATTTTTCACCTTCTTCAAGGATCAACCTGATTACGGGAAGCAACGGCAGCGGCAAGACCAGCCTGCTGGAGGGCATCCATGTCCTGGGCATGGGCCGCTCCTTCCGTACCCGCCATATGCGTCATGTAATCGCCGACGGTGCCGAGGCGCTGGTGCTGCATGGCCGGCTGGCGGGTGACCCCCCGCTGCCCTTCGGGGTGCGCCGTCGTCGCGACGAGAGCGAGCTGGAGATCCGCCTGGCCGGGGAGCGGGTCAACCGCCTGTCGCGGCTGGTGGAGACGCTGCCGCTCCAGCTGATCAATCCCGATGCCTTTCGCCTGCTGGAGGGGCCTCCGGCGGGCCGCCGAGAGTTTCTCGACTGGGGTGTGTTTCACGTGAAACATGATTTCCTCGAGGCCTGGCAGCGGGCCCGACGGGCGCTGAAACATCGGAATGCCCTGCTCAGGCATGGTAGAATGGACGATGCTTCCCTGTCGGCCTGGGAGCTTGAGCTTGTTCACTGGAGCGAGCGAATCGATGCCATGCGCAGCGACTGGTTCGATGCCTTTCTGCCGGTATTCGAGGAGACCCTGGCCGGCCTGATGCCATTGCCTGGCCTGCAGCTTCGCTATTCACGCGGCTGGGACAGGCGCCGCGCGCTGAGTGACGTGCTGCGGCAGGGCAGGGAGGTCGACGGGCAGATGGGGTTTACCCAGCAGGGACCGCAGCGTGCAGACCTTGCCATCAGGCTTAACCGGCGTCCCGCGGTAGAGGTGCTCTCCCGGGGGCAGCAGAAGCTGGTGGTGAGCGCGCTCAAGCTGGCCCAGGGGCGCCTGCTCGAGGCCGCCACCGGGCGGGGCTGCCTCTACCTGATCGACGACCTTCCGGCCGAGTTGGACAGCGCCCATCGCAGGGTGTTCTGTCAGTGGCTGGAAAGCATGCACTGCCAGGCCTTTATCACCAGCGTCGACCACGACGCCCTGGCAGATCTGTGGCAGCCGGCCACTCCCGTCGCGATGTTTCACGTGAAACGTTCGGAACAGGGCGAGGGGCGGCTGGTGCCGCTGGAACGACAGACTTCATGATGGAGCAGTCAATGAGCGAACAGGCCTACGACTCATCGAGCATCAAGGTACTCAAGGGGCTGGATGCCGTACGCAAGCGTCCCGGCATGTACATCGGTGATACCGATGATGGCACGGGCCTGCACCATATGGTGTTCGAGCTGGTGGACAACTCCATCGACGAGGCGCTGGCGGGGTACTGCAGCGAGATTCGGGTGGTGATCCACCCCGACGAGTCGATCACGGTCAGCGACAACGGTCGAGGCATTCCCACCGATATTCACGAGGAGGAGGGGGTCTCGGCGGCGGAAGTGATCATGACGGTGCTCCACGCCGGGGGCAAGTTCGACGACAACTCCTACAAGGTATCGGGAGGCCTCCACGGCGTGGGGGTCTCGGTGGTCAACGCCCTCTCCGAGGAGCTGAAGCTGACCATCTGGCGGGCCGGTGAGGTATTCGAGCAGATCTATCGCCACGGCGTGCCCCAGGCCCCGCTGGCGGTGGTAGGCAAGACCGAGAAGAGCGGTACCCGGGTGCACTTCCAGCCCTCCACCGAGACCTTCGCCAATATCGAGTTCCACTACGATATCCTGGCCAAGCGCCTGCGCGAGCTCTCCTTCCTCAACTCCGGCGTGGCCATTCGCCTGATCGACGAGCGTAGCGGCAAGGAGGAGCTGTTCCACTACGAGGGCGGCCTCAAGGCCTTCGTCGACCACCTCAATACCAACAAGACGGTGCTCAATCCGGTCTTCCACTTCAACGTGGAGCGCGAGGATGGGGTGGGGGTGGAAGTCGCCATGCAGTGGAGCGACTCCTTCAACGAGAACATTTTCTGCTACACCAACAACATCCCCCAGCGGGATGGCGGCGCCCACCTGGCGGGCTTCCGTGCCTCCCTGACCCGTACGCTCAACGCCTATATCGAGGCGGAAGGGCTGCTCAAGAAGTCCAAGATCAACACCGCCGGCGACGATGCCCGGGAGGGCCTGACGGCGATCATCTCGGTCAAGGTCCCGGATCCCAAGTTCTCCTCCCAGACCAAGGACAAGCTGGTCTCCTCCGAGGTCAAGACCGCGGTGGAGCAGGAGATGGGGCGCCTCTTCTCCGACTACCTGATCGAGAAGCCCAACGAGGCGAAGGCGATCGTCAACAAGATGCTCGACGCCGCCCGGGCTCGGGAGGCCGCGCGCAAGGCCCGCGACATGACGCGTCGCAAGGGAGCCCTCGATATTGCCGGCCTGCCCGGGAAGCTGGCCGACTGCCAGGAGAAGGACCCCAGCCTCTCCGAACTCTTCCTGGTGGAGGGTGACTCCGCCGGGGGTAGCGCCAAGCAGGGCCGCGACCGCCGCACCCAGGCGATCCTGCCGCTCAAGGGCAAGATCCTCAACGTCGAGAAGGCCCGCTTCGACAAGATGCTCTCCTCCGCCGAGGTGGGCACCCTGATCACCGCCCTGGGCTGCGGTATCGGGCGCGAGGAGTTCAACCCGGACAAGCTGCGCTACCACTCCATCATCATCATGACCGACGCCGACGTGGATGGCTCCCACATCCGCACCCTGCTGCTGACCTTCTTCTTCCGCCAGATGGCACAGCTGATCGAGCGCGGCCATGTCTTCATCGCCCAGCCGCCGCTCTACAAGGTCAAGCGCGGCAAGCAGGAGCTCTACCTCAAGGATGAGCAGGCGATGACCGACTACCTTACCGCAACGGCGCTGGACGGGGCTCGGCTCTACGTCAACGCCGATGCGCCTGGCATCCGCGGCTCCCAGCTGGAAGGGCTGGTCAACCAGTATCGTGAGGTGATGCGTCGCATCGACCGCCTGTCGCGGGTCTACCCCAACGAGGTGCTGAAAAAGATCGTTCACGCCGCGCGCCTCGATGGCGAGAACAGCCTGCGCGACCGCGGCACCATGCAGAACTGGATCGACTATCTGCAGGAGCAGATGGACGCCCAGGTGGCCTACGAGGGTGGTCCGCGCTACACCTTCCGCCTGGATGAGGATACCGAGCGTAGCCTCTTCCTGCCGGCGGTGACGCTCACCGCCCATGGGGTGACCACCGACTATGTCTGGGGTATCGACTTCTTCACCAGCGCCGACTATCGCGGCATGGCCGAGCTGGGAGAGACCCTCGATGGCCTGCTGGAGGAGGGCGCCCATGTGGCTCGCGGCGAGCGTCAGAAGCGTATCGGTACCTTCTACGAGGCCCTGGAGTGGCTGATGAACGAGGCCCAGCGCGGTCTCTCCATCCAGCGCTACAAGGGGCTGGGCGAGATGAACCCCGAGCAGCTGTGGGAGACCACCATGAATCCGGAGACGCGCCGCATGCTGCGCGTCTCCATCGAGGATGCGGTAGGTGCCGATATGATGTTCAACACCCTGATGGGCGACGAGGTGGAGCCGCGCCGCGACTTTATCGAGCGCAATGCACTGGTCGCCAATCTCGACGTGTGACGCGCACTCATCACCTGCCGCCATGTTTCACGTGAAACATGGCGGCACGGAAACATGGCTAAGGCCAAGGTGTCGATATCAAGCAGAACGCAGAAGGCCCGTCTCGGTTTCGAGATGGGCCTTCTGCTTTTGCCGGCAGTGAGGGGGCTACCGGCGATGGGGCAGGGGGGCGCTCGCGGCGGGTGTGCTGGCCAGCAGCCAGTCGACGAAGGCCGCCAGATCGTCGAAGACGCGTGCTTCGCTATCTTCGGCCGTCAGCTCCGGGTGCTTGGCCAGGGTGCGCTCTCCCTTGCCGGTGCGCACCAGCGCCGGACGACAGCCCATGGGCTCGCCGGCCTGGAGGTCGCGCAGGCTATCGCCCACCATCCAGCTGCCGGCGAGAGACTCCATGCCCAGTGCGCTGCGGATCTGCTCGAGCAGGCCGGGCAGCGGCTTGCGGCAGTCGCAGCCGTCGTCGGGGCCGTGGGGGCAGAAGGCGATATGGGCGACCTCGCCGCCGGCCTTCCTCACCAGGCGGTTCAGCTCTGCGTGCATCTCGGCCAGGGTGGCCTCGTCGTAGTAGCCCCGGGCGATGCCCGACTGGTTGGTGGCCACGGCCACCGTCCAGCCGGCGTGACTCAGGCGGGCGATGGCATCGATGGCGGAGGGGTAGGGCACCCACTCGGCCAGGGATTTTACATAGTCGTCGGAGTCGCGGTTGATGACGCCGTCGCGGTCCAGGATCACCAGTCGGTCGGGGGAGGGCATGGGCACTTCCTTGGTGGCTGCGTTCTGGGCGAGGAGTGTTTCACGTGGAACACTGTCTGCCAAGTCGTGAGGCGTGCATGTTTCACGTGGAACATCGAGGGGGCGGGGCATGAAAAAGGCCGGCAGCTTGCGCTGCCGGCCTTCGTTCCTTCTGCCCGGTGTTACTGCTGCAGCTGGGCGATATCGGCCACTTCCAGGAAGAGGGCGCGCAGGCTGCCCAGCAGGGCCAGGCGGTTGGCACGCACCGCTTCGTCATCGGCCATCACCATGACCTGGTCGAAGAAGGCATCCACCGGCTCGCGCAGATCGGCCAGGGCGTCCAGCGCCTCGGCGTAGCGCGCCTCGGCGAACAGCGGCATGACACGTTCGCGCTGAGCGCCAAGGGCCTCGTGGAGGGCCTTCTCGGCCGCCTCCTGCAGCAGGCGGGTATCCACCTGGGTGCCGGCATCGCCACCCTGCTTGGTCAGGATGTTGGAGACCCGCTTGTTGGCGGCGGCCAGGGCGGCGGCCTCCTCGCGGCCGGCGAAGCCCTGGACGGCGCGCAGGCGGCGGGCGAAGTCCAGTGGCCGGGTGACCGGGCGGGCGCGTACGGCCAGGTAGGCCTCGGCGGAGATGCCCTCATCCTGACCCCAGGCGCGGAAGCGGTCGAGCATGTAGCCCAGCACCTCGTCCACCAGCGACTCGGCATAGGGCAGCTCCTGGTGCTGGGCGGCCGCCAGCTCCAGCAGCTCGCGCAGGTCCAGGTTCAGCTCGCCCTTGATCAGGATGTTGAGGACACCGATGGAGGCGCGACGCAGGGCGAAGGGGTCCTTGGTACCGGTGGGGCGCTGGCCGATACCGAAGATGCCGGTGAGGGTGTCCAGGCGATCGGCCAGGGCCAGGGCCAGGCCGGTGCGGCCGTGGGGAATGGCGTCGGCGGCAAAGCGCGGCAGGTACTGCTCCTCCAGGGCCTGGGCGACTTCGGAGGCCTCGCCGTCATGCTCGGCGTAGTAGCGGCCCATGATGCCCTGCAGCTCGGGGAACTCCAGCACCATCTCGGTGACCAGGTCGCACTTGGCCAGCTCCGCGGCGCGGCGGGCGTGGCCCACGTCGCCGCCGATCTGGCCGGCGATGAAGGCGGCCACGGCGGCGCTGCGGTGGGCCTTGTCGGCCAGGGTGCCGAGCTGCTTCTGGAACACCACGCCGGCGAGCTCGTCGATGCGCGAGGCGAGGGGGCGCTTGCGGTCGGTGTCGTAGAAGAAGGCGGCGTCGGCCAGGCGCGGGCGGATGACCTTCTCGTTGCCCTCGATCACCTGCTGGGGATCCCGGCTCTCGATGTTGGAGATGGTGATGAAGAGCGGCTTGAGCCTGCCTGCGTCATCCAGCAGGTGGAAGTACTTCTGGTTGGCCTTCATGGAGGAGATCAGCGACTCCGCCGGCACCTCCAGGAAGCGCTCGTCGAAGCTGCCGGTCAGGGCCACCGGCCACTCCACCAGGCCGCTCACCTCGACCAGCAGATCCTCGTCGATCACCGCGGTGGCCTCCTGGACCTCCGCCTCGGCCAGCACCTGCTCGCGGATGCGCTCCCGACGGCGGTCGCGGTCGGCCAGCACCCAGGCCTGCTCCAGCGCTTCCAGGTAGTCATCGGCATGGGCCAGCTCGATGGCGGCGGGGGCGTGGAAGCGGTGGCCGTAGGTGGTGCGGCCCGCCGCGAGGCCCAGGGTCTCGGCCTCGACAACGTCGCCGCCATAGAGCATCACCAGCCAGTGCACCGGGCGGGAGAACTCCACCCGCGAGGCGCCCCAGCGCATGTTCTTGGGCACCGGCAGGGCGGCGACCGCCTTCTGCAGGATGGCCGGCAGCAGGGCAGAGGTGGACTCCCCCTGCTGCTGCTCGCGATAGCCGAGCCAGGTGCCCTTGTCGGTCTCCAGGTGGATCAGGTCTTCCACGGCGACGCCGCAGGAGCGGGCGAAGCCCTCGGCGGCTCGGGTGGGCTGGCCATCCTTGAAGGCGGCGGCGAGTGCCGGGCCGCGCTTCTCCACCTCGCGGTCGGGCTGCTTGTTGGCCAGCCCCTCGATCTGTACCGCCAGGCGGCGCGGGGTGGCGTAGGCGCGTACCTCGCCGTGGGCCACCTCGGCGTCGGCGAGCCCGCGGCGCAGGCCGTCGGCCAGGGCGTCGGAGAGGGCGTCGATGGCGTTCGGCGGCAGTTCCTCGACGCCCAGTTCAACCAGTAGGGTATTGGCGGCCATGCTCAAGCGTCTCCCTCGTCGGCAAGCAGTTCCTTCCGCAGGGCCTCGGGAGCCAGCGGGAAGCCGGCGGCCTTGCGGGAGTCGTAGTAGGCGTGGGCCACGTCCCGGGCCATGGTGCGTACGCGCAGGATGAAGCGCTGGCGTTCGGTGACCGAGATGGCGTGGCGGGCGTCGAGCAGGTTGAAGGTGTGGGAGGCCTTGAGCACCTGCTCGTAGGCGGGCAGTGGCAGGCCGGCTTCGAGCAGGCGGCTGCAGTCGCGCTCCTGCTGGTCGAAGGCGCCGAACAGGAAGTCGACGTCGGCATGCTCGAAGTTGTAGGCGGACTGCTCGCGCTCGTTCTGCAGGTAGACGTCGCCGTAGGTGACCCTGGAGCCGTCCGGTGCCACGGTCCAGACCAGGTCGTAGACGCTGTCGACGTTCTGCAGGTACATGGCGATGCGCTCGAGGCCATAGGTGAGCTCGCCGGTGACCGGGTAGCACTCGATCCCGCCGGCCTGCTGGAAGTAGGTGAACTGGGTCACCTCCATGCCGTTGAGCCAGATCTCCCAGCCCAGCCCCCAGGCGCCCAGAGTGGGGGACTCCCAGTTGTCCTCGACGAAGCGGATGTCGTGGACCAGGGGATCCAGGCCGAGATGCTTGAGGGAGCCCAGGTAGAGCTCCTGGAAGTCGGCGGGGGAGGGCTTCATCACCACCTGGAACTGGTAGTAGTGCTGCAGGCGGTTGGGGTTCTCGCCGTAGCGACCGTCGGTGGGGCGGCGCGAGGGCTGCACGTAGGCGGAGTTCCAGGTCTCGGGCCCGATGGCGCGTAGGAAGGTGGCCGGATGGAAGGTGCCGGCGCCGACCTCCATGTCGAGGGGCTGGAGGATCACGCAGCCCTGGTCGGCCCAGTACTGCTGCAGGGCCAGGATCAACCCCTGGAAGGTCGAGACGTCGGGCGCCGGCCCGGAGGTCGGCGCGGATGTCGAGGACGAGAGAGTCATTGCGGAAAGCACCGTTGGCCATGAATTTACAGGGCGTCAAGTATACAATCACCGGAAGATCGGTTATAGGCGCACGGCCCGAGAGAGAGGATATCCCCATGATCGTAGTGACAGGCGGAGCCGGCTTCATCGGCTCCAACCTGGTGAAGGCGCTCAACGAGCGCGGCCGCCATGACGTGATGGTCGTCGACGACCTTTCCGACGGCACCAAGTTCGTCAATCTGGCCGACTGCACCCTGGGTGACTACCTGGACAAGGATGACTTCCGTCGCCGGGTCGAGGCGGAGCTGCGCGGCGAGCCGGCCCGGCTGCCCGAGATCGAGGCGATCTTCCACGAGGGGGCCTGCTCCGACACCACCGAGTGGGACGGCCGCTTCATGCTCGACAACAACTTCGAGTACTCCAAGGTGCTGCTGCACTTCTGCCAGAAGCGCGGCATCCCCTTCCTCTACGCCTCCTCGGCGGCTACCTACGGCGGCAGCGAGGTGTTCGTGGAGGCGCCGGAGCACGAGAAGCCGCTCAACGTCTACGGCTACTCCAAGCTGCTCTTCGACCAGTACGTGCGCGCCCGCTGGGACGAGTTCGAGAGCCAGGTGGTGGGCTTCCGCTACTTCAACGTCTACGGCCCCCGGGAGCAGCACAAGGGCAAGATGGCCAGCGTCGCCTATCACCACCACACCCAGATCCGCGGCGGCGACAGCGTCAAGCTGTTCGGCGCCTGGGACGGCTATGAGGCGGGCATGCAGAGTCGCGACTTCGTCTACGTGGGCGATGTGGTCAGCGTGAACCTCTGGTTCCTCGACAATCCCCAGGTGTCCGGCATCTTCAATCTGGGCAGCGGTCGCGCCGAGCCCTTCAAGGCGATCGGCGAGGCAGTGATCGACTACTACGGCCGCGGTACCATCGAGTACATCGACTTTCCCGACGAGCTCAAGGGGCGCTACCAGAGCTACACCCGTGCCGATATCGGCAGCCTGCGTCGGGCGGGCTACGACCGGGAGTTTCGCACCGTGGCCGAAGGCGTGGGCGAGTACCTGGAGTGGCTGAATGGCTGAGCCGGCCCCTCCGGGAGAAGAGGGCGGGGAGGGCGGGGAGCGGATCCTGGTGGTTGGCCCCTCCTGGGTCGGCGACATGGTGATGGCCCAGAGCCTGCTGATGACGCTCAAGGACCGCCACCTCGGCTGTCACCTCGGCGTGGTGGCCCCGGGCTGGTCGCTGCCGATTCTCGAGCGTATGCCCGAGGTGGACGAGGCGATCGCCCTGGACGTGGGGCACGGCGAGTTCGGCTGGGCGACGCGGCGCGCTGTGGCTCGCACGCTGCGCGGCCGCTTCGATCGCGCCATCGTGCTGCCACGCTCCTGGAAGTCGGCCCTGGTCCCCTTCTTGGCGGGCATTCCCCGCCGTACCGGCTTTACCGGCGAGCAGCGGCTGCTGCTGCTCAATGATCGCCGCCGCCTCGACAAGGCGGTGCTCGACCAGACGGTGAAGCGCTTCGTGGCGCTGGGGCTGCCCGCCGATGAGGCAGCCGGCGGGGGCTTCCCGATTCCACCGCCGCGTCTCGTCGTGGATGACGACAACCTCGCCGAGCTGCGTCGGGCTCACGGGCTCTCGTCACGCCCGGCCATCGGCATGATGCCCGGCGCCGAATATGGCCCCGCCAAGCAGTGGCCGCTCGAGCACTTTCGCACCCTGGCCGAGGCGCTGGTGGCCGAGGGGTTCGAGGTCCGTGTGCTGGGAGGGCCCAAGGATGCCGAGGCCGGCGAGGCGATCGCCCGGGAGCTGGACCATGTCCGCAACCTGTGCGGTCAGACGCGCCTGGCCGATGCCGTGGACCTGCTGGCGGACTGCCGCCAGGTGGTCACCAACGACTCGGGGCTGATGCATGTGGCAGCGGCGACGGGCACCCGGGTGCACGCACTCTACGGCTCCTCGTCGCCGGCCTATACCCCGCCGCTCACCGACAGCGCCGAGATCCATTACCTGGCGCTGGAGTGTTCCCCCTGCTTCCAGCGCACCTGCCCCCTCGGGCATACCCGCTGCCTCGTCGAGCTCTCGCCCGAGCGCCTGCTGACGGCGGTGCTGGCGGCCGAACGGCGTATCGCCGTCGAGGAGTAGCCCGGCGCTACTGGACGCTGGCCGGCACTTCGCCGGTCGCGTCCAGCGGGCTCTCTACCACCTGGGCATCGCGCCTTTCCGGCTCCGCGGGATCCTCGCTGCGGCCCTGGGGCACCAGGCCTTCCCAGAGGCGCTTCTGCAGGGCGTTTTCCTCCCGCATCCGGGCATTGATGCCCTCCAGGCCGTGGGCCTCCACCAGGGTGGCGTGCTCCTCGCCGGCGAGCAGGGAGACGCCGAGTCCGGCCCGGTGGCCGTCGATGCCGAAGCCCATGGCCTCGAGAATGGTCGGGAAGAGGTCCACCATGGACGCTTCGCGGTAGGTACGGACGCCGGCGCCGATGCCGTGCCCCAGCAGCATGAAGGTGTTGTCGCGTTCGCCGGCAATCAGCTGGTCCCACACCGAGACGCGCATGGTCAGATGGTCGCTGGCCACCACCACCAGGGTGTTCTCCAGCAGCCCCTCGGCCTCCAGGCGCTCCACCAGGTCCCGGGCCAGCCAGGCCGAGCACTCCACCGAGTAGAGAATATCCACGCCGTCGAACTCCCCCTGGCGGTCGATACAGGCCTGGGCAGGATAGCCGTTGGGGGCATGGCCGGCGATGGTCAGGTTGACCACGCCCCAGGGGCCGTCGTGCTCGGCGTCCAGACGCTGGATCTCCTCGACGGTGAAGTCGTAGAGGGAGTCGTCGTAGAGCCCCCAGTTGTTCAGGTATTCCGGGTTCTCGAGGCGCTCAGCCAGCTGCTCGCGTCCCAGCACGGTCTCGAAGCCGTGCCCCTCGTAGAAGAGCCCCTTGCCGGCAAAACCGGTGCTGGCACCGCCCAGGTAGCTGAGTCGGTAGCCCTGCTCGCTGAGCAGGTCGCCCAGGCAGTCGACCCCGGGCACCACCTTCTCCAGCGGCGAGAACTGCCGGTCGTGGAGCAGGCCTGCCGGCATCAGCGGCGTGCCGCACTGGCTGGCGATCATGCCGGCCATGGTCCAGCCGGTGTTGTCGAGCTGGCGTACCCCCTCGAAGACATGGCCGCGCTCCCCCAGAAGGTCAAGGTCGGCATAGGCATCGCCGAAGCGCTCCCGGTCTGCATAGGTGCGCTCGATGCTCTCCAGGTAGAGCAGCAGCAGGTTGGGTGGGTTGGAGGGAGTCTCCTCGATCACCGGCGCCACATAGCGGCGGTCCAGCCAGGCGCCGTCGTCGGTGACGATGGCCGCGCCGCGCTGGGTCATGCCGTAGAGCAGAGGGTTGCTGGCCAGCAGCACCAGGGCCAGCAGGCGCTCGCCAAGGCGCCAGCGGTGGTCGACCCGGACCAGCCAGGTGAAGGCGGCCAGCAGGGCGAGCATGCTCAGGCAGTAGAGCGCGGCGGCGACCAGGCGGTCGCTGCCGCCGTGGTCGGAGATGCCCGCCTGGAGGTGGAAGAAGATCGCCCCCAGGTCGACGATGCCGAAGCTGTCGTTGAGGTAGACATAGAGGCCCCACAGGGCCAGCGGCAGCAGCGACCAGGGCCATACCCGGGCCGGCGGTCTCGGCCGATGGGGGGCACCCCAGCGCAGCAGCCAGCCGGCGCCCAGCCAGGCCCCGGCGATCGGCGGCAGGGCCCAGAAGGGCAGCAGGCTGATGGTCACCGCGGCATAGCCGAGGCAGAGGCCGATGGCGAGCAGGGCCCACCAGCGGGGATGGCGCAGCGGAGCAGGCAGTTGATGACCTAGCTGACGACCTAGCATGGTGCAACACCGGTTCAGGGGTGGCCCAACAGCTTATCAAGTCGTGGCGTTCACGACATTGGTCCCGGCATGGCGGTCACCGTACACTGGGCGCCTGCCAAACCTCTGCCAAGGAAACGCCATGTCCATCGCCGCCGTGCTCATCGTCAAGAACGAGCAGGACCACCTGCCTGCCTGCCTGGAGACCCTCGACTGGGTCGACGAGATCGTGGTGGTGGACGCCGGCAGCAGCGACGGGACCCGTGAGATCGCCCGGGAATTTACCGACAAGGTGGCGGTGGAGGACGACTGGCAAGGGTTCGGGGTGCAGAGGCAGCGGGCGGAAGCCCTGGTGGAGAGCGACTGGATCCTGATGGTGGATGCCGACGAGCGGGTGACGCCGGCGCTGCGTGAGAGCCTGCAGGCCGCGGTGGCACAGAATAGCCCGGCGATCTACACCCTGCCGCGTCTCTCCTGGTGCTTCGGCGGCTTCATTCGCCACTCCGGCTGGTACCCCGACCGGGTGGCGCGCCTCTATCCCCGCGGCCGAGCCGGCTACAACGACGCCCTGGTCCACGAGAAGCTGGAAAACCCCGAGGAGCTGCCGGTGCGGCCTCTCGAGGGCGATCTGCTGCACTACACCTACCGCGACCTGCGCCACTACCTCGAGAAGTCGGCCCACTATGCCCAGGCCTGGGCCGAGCAGCGGGCGGCACGTGGCAAGCGCGGCAGCCTCGCCGCGGGCATCGGCCACGGTATCGGCTGCTTCCTGCGCATGTACCTGCTCAAGGCGGGTTTCCTCGACGGTCGTCAGGGGCTGCTGCTGGCGCTGCTCTCGGCCCACTCCACCTTCGCCAAGTACGCCGACCTCTGGGTCAGGACCCGGACGTCACCGCCGCCGGAAGGAGGCACAAGAGATCGCTGACCGCCTCGGCCGCCGCGGGAATGTCGATGGTTGCCATGTCCTGCTCGCCGGCATCCGCGGGCGGGCAGAAGGCGAGGCGGCGCTCGGCGTGGTTGCAGGTCTGCCAGCGCAGGGGGGTGGCGGAGCGGTGGGCCGGGTAGAAGCCGGCGGTGGCGATATCCAGGCAGCCGGCGATATGCAGCGGCCCGGTGGAGCCGGCGACAAAGAGGTCTGCCGCCGCCAGCGTCCGGGCGAAGTCATCCAGGCCGGCCCGCGGCGGCAGGCGATGAACCTCGATGCCGGCCTTGCGCAGCGGGGCCTGGATCGCCGCGGCGGTGGCCTCCTCGCCGGGACCGGCGGTCAGCACCCACTGGGCTCGCCGTGACCCCTGCAGGCGGGCGTCCACCTCCTGCACCAGCCGGGCATAGCGTTCGGGAGCGAGGTTGACCGCCGAGCCGCCGCTGCCTCCGTGGAGGAACACCCAGGGCCGCGCCGGGTCGAGGGCCAGCTCCTCGGCGAGGCGCCGGCGCTGGGCCCGGCGCTCGCCTTCCGGGAGGGGCCACCAGGGCGGCTCGGGGGCGGTACCCGCGGCAAGGCCGAGCTCCGCCAGGAGCGCCTCGGCCAGCTCGATGTTATAGCGGTATTCCGGCTTTTCGGAGCGCGACCTGCGCTGCACCACCCTTCGGTTGTAGAATAGCTGCGCCCACTTGGTGGCGGGCGCCAGGCGCAGCGCAATCCGCGCCCGCCAGCCCAGCCAGCCGATACGCGGCGTGGAGAAGAGCGTGAGCAGCGCGTCGAAGCGTGCCGCCCTCACCTCGGCCAGCAGCCGGCGCTGCTCGGCGCGGGAGGCGCCATCGCCCGGGTCGATCAGCACCTCGTCGACCCAGGGGCAGAGGCGCGCCATGGGCGCCGTATAGGCCGGTACCAGCACGCTCACCCGGGGGGCAGGGCTTGCCGCCTTGAGGCGGGCCAGGGCCGGCCAGGCGAGCATGAAGTCGCCGAGCTTGTCATTGCGAACCACCAGCAGGCGCGGCGCGGCGCCCCGGGCGGTGGAAGTTGCAGTCATCCGGGCTCCCGAGCCCCGAGATACCGAAGGAGTCAGCCTTGTCGCACAAGGTCCTGCATATCTGTCTCTCCAGTGGCTGGGGCGGACTGGAAATGTATCCGTCTCGGATTATACCCGAGCTGGCCCGCCAGGGGTGGCAGGCCCACGGCCTGGCCCTGGCCGGCTCCCGGGTCGCCGAGAGCTTCCGCGAGGCCGGCGTCGAGCCGCTGACCCTGGCCTCGAAGGGGCGGGCGCTGCTGGCGGCAGGGCGCGTGCTGGCCTATCTGAAGGCACACGGGATCGAGGTGATCCACTGCCACAAGTCCAGCGACCTGCGCCTGGGGGCGCTGCTGGCGACCCTGCGGCCATCGCTGCGCCTCTTCTTCACCGACCATATGGGGGTGACACGCCCCAAGAAGGACCCCTACCACCGCTGGGCCTACGGCAAGGTTACCCGGCTCTTCTCCATCAGTGAGGCGACCCGGCAGCGCAACCTGGCGGCCTTCCCGCTGCCCGCCGAGCGCATCCGGCGTCTCTACCTGGGCATCGACCCCGCTCCCTATGCGCCCTGTCTCGACGAGGAGGCGCGCCTTGCGCTGCGCCATGAGCTTTGCGTGCCCGAGGGCGCTGTGGCCATTGGCCTGCCCGGCCGGTTGACGCCGGGCAAGGGCCAGGAGGTGTGGGTCGAGGCGCTGGCTCGCCTGGCCGAGGCTCGGCCCGAGCTTGCCTGGCACGGTGTGCTGATCGGCGGCCTCACGGCACAGGAGGGCAGCGACGAGGCCCATGTGGCGGCGCTGCGCAAGCGTATCGAGGCGCTGGGTCTCGAGGCGCGTATCGCCTTCACCGGCTTTCGCCGCGACCTGGCGCGCCTCTTCGAGGCCCTCGACGTCGTCTGCGTCCCTTCGCGCAACGAGGCCTTCGGCCTGACGGTGATCGAGGCCATGGCCGCCGGCAGGGCGGTGATCGGCAGCGACAGCGGGGCCATTCCCGAACTTCTCGATGTCGAGACGGGACGCCTGGCGCCCCCCGAGGAAGCGGCGGCCTGGGCAGAGGCGCTGGCCGAGCTGGCCGGCGACGCCGAGCTGCGCCGCCGCCTGGGGCAGGCGGCTCGGCGCCGCGTCGAGAAGGACTTTACCCTGGCGGCCCATGTGGCCAGCCTGGTCGAGGAGTACGCTGCGTCCTGAGCTAGCCGCTTCCGTAGCCGCGCCGTATGGAGGCCATGGCATCAGCGGCCCCGAACTTCACCAGGGAGCGCTCGAGGCGCGCCAGGTTGGCGGCCTGCCAGCTGCCCCGCGGGCGCAGCCGGCAGCGATCCAGGTCGATCAGCCACACCTTGCCCTCCTCATCCACCAGCAGGTTGCGGGCGTTGAGGTCCACGTGGTCGAGGCCGGCATCGTGGAAGCGGCGGATGGTGGTGCCGACGCGCCTCAGCAGGTCGTCGTCGGTTTTGTCGGTTTCCAGCCGGCTGGCCAGGGCCCTGGCGCCGGGAATGCGCTCGGTGATCAGGGCGGCCTCGTAGGTGAGGCCGTTGCGGGTGACGGCGGCGGCCACCGGGGTGGGCACCGGCAGGCCGCGCTGGTGGAGGTCGGCGGTGAGGCGCAGCTCCCGGAAGGCGCGGGTGCGCTCCAGGCCGGTCCAAAGGTAGCGCCTGGCGCTTAGCCGGGCGATGAGGCCGCCCCGGCGGTAGGGGCGCAGCACCCACTCGCGGCCGGCGCCGGGGTCCAGGAAGAGGCTCGCGCCGCGGCCGGGAGCCTCGCCGGTGACGCGGCCCCGGGCCCGCCATCCTTCGGGGTCGAAGAGCGATGGCTCGGGGGCGACGGTCCCCTCGGCGTCACATAAACGCGCCGCATCATATAGAATGAAAACCTTTCCCGCTCGATACGTTGCCAACCCCATGAAGCATCCTCTGCCTGCACAACCTCGGCACATCGGCGTGCTGCGACTCTCCGCCCTGGGCGATGTCTGCAACCTGGTACCGACGGTTCGCGCCCTGCAGCGCCAGTGGCCCGAGGCGCGCATCACCTGGATCATCGGCAAGGGCGAGCACAGTCTACTGGCGGGCCTCTCCGGGGTCGAGTTCGTGGTCTACGACAAGGCCTCGGGCCTCGCCGGCATGCGCGCGCTGTGGCGCGAGCTGGCCGATACCCGCTTCGACGTGCTGCTGCACATGCAGCAGGCGCTAAGGGCCAGCGCGCTCTCCCTGGGCCTCAAGGCCGAGGTGAGGGTGGGCTACGACAAGGCCCGGGCCAAGGATGCCCAGCACTGGTTCACCCACCGCCAGCTGGCGCCCCATCCCCGGGCACACGTGCTGGACTCCTTTATGGATTTCGCCCGGCTGCTGGGGGTCGAGGACCTCTCCCCGGCCTGGGACCTGCCGGTGCCCGAGGCGGCCTATGACGAGGCCCGGGCGCTCACCCACGATGCCCCCTACCTGCTGATGAGCCCCTGCGCCAACCCGCGGCTGCGCAACTTCCGCAACTGGTCCGCCGAGGGCTATGCGGCGGTGATCCAGCACGCCTGGCAGCAGCACGGCCTGGCCACGCTGCTGACCGGCGGCGGCAGCACCCAGGAGCGGGAGATGGGCGAGCGGATCCAGTCACTGTGCGAGCCCGGCTCGGTGATCGACGCCATCGGCGGTACCTCGCTGAAGGGGCTGCTGGCGCTGATCGACCGGGCCCGGGCCGTCATCGCTCCGGACTCCGGGCCGGTGCACATGGCCAACGCCCTGGGCACCCCGGTGGTGGGGCTCTATGCCACCACCAACCCCGACCGCGCCGCCCCCTACTGCTGGCGCGACTTCGTGGTCAATCGCTACCCCGATGCCGTACGCACCTACCTGCACAAGGCCCCGGAGGAGATCTCCTGGGGACAGCGGGTGCGCCACCCCGACGCCATGTCGCTGATCCACGCCGAGGATGTGATCGAGCGCCTGGAGGCGGTGCTTGATCACGCCGCCGCCACTCACCCGGAAAGGGAGCTTCCCGACGATGAAACTTGATCTGACCGCCCTGGAACGCTCACGCCTGCTGGTGGTGGGCGATGTCATGCTCGACCGCTACTGGCACGGCGGCACCTCGCGGATCTCCCCGGAGGCGCCGGTGCCGGTGGTGAGGGTGGAGGAGAGCGAGGACCGCCCCGGCGGCGCCGCCAACGTGGCGCTCAACATCGCCTCCCTGGGCGCCCACGCGGCCCTGGCGGGACTGGTGGGCGACGATGACAACGCCGACCGCCTGGCCTCGCGCCTGGAGGGTGCCGGTGTGAGCACTCACTTCGCCCGCAACCCCAGGGTTCCGACCATCACCAAGCTCAGGGTGATGAGCCGCAACCAGCAGCTGATCCGGCTCGACTTCGAGGAGGGGCTCGGCGAGGTGGACACCTCGGGCCTGCTGGCGGAGGTGGAGACGGCCCTGCCCGAGGCGGATCTCGTCATCCTCTCCGACTACGGCAAGGGCACCCTGAACCGGATCGAGGAGCTGATCCGCCTGGTGCGCGCCAGCGGCAAGCGGGTGCTGGTGGACCCCAAGGGCAGCGACTTCCGCCGCTACCGCGGGGCCAGCGTGATTACCCCCAACCTGGCGGAGTTCGAGGCGGTGGTGGGCCACTGCCGCGACGACGCCGAGCTGGCCGAGCGCGGCGAGGCGCTGCGCGCCGAGCTTGCCCTCGAGGCGCTGCTGATCACCCGCAGCGAGAAGGGTATGACCCTGATTCGCGAGGGGCACGAGCCGCTGCACCTGCCGACCCGGGCCCGGGAGGTCTACGACGTCACCGGTGCCGGCGATACCGTGATCGGCGTGCTGGGCCTGGCCCTGGCCGCCGGCCATGGCTTCCCCGAGGCGATGACCCTGGCCAACCTGGCCGCCGGCCTGGTGGTGGCCAAGCCGGGCACCGCCACCCTCTCCATCGCCGAGCTCTATACCGCCCTGCAGGGCGACAAGCTGGCGGAGTTCGGGGTGATCGAGGAGGCGCCGCTGATCGAGGCGGTGCGTGCCGCCCAGGCTCGGGGCGAACGGGTGGTGATGACCAACGGCTGCTTCGACATCCTCCATGCAGGCCACGTGGCCTACCTGGAGCAGGCCCGCAAGCTGGGCGACCGGCTGATCGTGGCGGTCAACGACGACGCCTCCATCGGCCGCCTCAAGGGGCCCAAGCGCCCCATCAATCCCCTGGCGCGGCGCATGCAGGTGCTGGCCGGTCTCGGCGCCGTGGACTGGGTGGTGCCCTTCGCCGAGGATACCCCCCAGCGGTTGATCGAGGCGGTGCTGCCCGATGTCCTGGTCAAGGGCGGCGACTACCGGCCCGAGCAGATCGCAGGCGGTGCGGCGGTGCGCGAGGCGGGCGGCGAGGTGAAGGTGCTGGGCTTCGAGGATGGCGTCTCCACCACGGCGATGATCTCCACCATCCTCGACCGTGAGGCCTGATGGACTGGGCCCGGGGGCTCTACTCGACGGCGCTGTTCGCTCTGGCGCCGCTGATCTGGCGGCGCGTCAGGCGTGAGCATGCGCTTACTGACCCCCGCCGCACGCTTCGCGAGCTGCGCCTGGGGCGCATTCCCCGGACGCCCCCCGGTGAGCCCATGCTGTGGCTGCACTGCGCCTCTGTGGGTGAGGTGCTGGCGGCCCGGCCGCTGATCGAGGCGCTGCTCGAGCGCTACCCCCGGCACCGCCTGACCCTCACCACCATGACCGCCACCGGTGCCGAGCGCGCCCGGGCCCTGGCGGCGGCGCGGAGCGATGATCGCCTCGTCCACCGCTTCATCCCCCTGGACTTTCCCGCCGCCGCGACGCGCTTCGTCACCCGGCTGCGCCCCGAGCTGGCGCTTCTCTTCGAGACCGAGCTGTGGCCCAACCTGCTGGCCGCCTGCCGGCGTCAGGGAGTGCCGGTGGCGGTGGTCAACGGCCGGCTCTCGCCGCGGGCCTTCCACGGCTACCGCCGCCTGCGCCCCCTGATGCGCGAGACCCTGGGCTGCGTCGACTGGCTGGCCGCCAAGTCGAGCGCCGACGCCGAGCGCTTCCAGGCGCTCGGCATGGCGGCAGAACGCTCCACGGTGGTGGGCTCGCTCAAGTTCGATATCGCCATCGATGGCGCGGCGCGGGAGGTGAGTGAGCGCTTGCGTATTCGCCTGGGAGAGCGGCCGGTGTGGGTGGCCGGCTCCACCCACGAGGGCGAGGAGGCGGCGCTGCTGGCCGCCCACGCCCGGCTGCGGGAGCGCTGCCCTGACGCCCTGCTGGTACTGGTGCCGCGCCATCCCCAGCGCTTCGATGCCGTGGCGGCACTCTGCGCTCAGGCGGGCATGCCGGCGGCGCGCCGCTCCCTGGATGAGTGGCCCACGGCCGACACGACGGTCTACCTGGGGGATACCATGGGGGAGCTGCTGGCGCTCTATGGCGCGGGGGATCTCGCCTTCGTGGGGGGCAGCCTGGTGCCGATCGGCGGCCACAACCTGCTGGAGCCGGCCGCCCTCGGCGTGCCGGTGCTCACCGGCCCCGAGCTTGCCAACTTCGAGGAGGTGGCCGAGACGCTGCGCGAGGCCGATGCCCTGGTGGAGGCGGCCGACGAGGCGGCGCTGGCCGCCTCCCTGGCGGCGCTCTTCGCCGACCCCGCCGAGCGGCGCCGGCTCGGCGAGGCGGGCCACGCCGTGGTGGCGGCCAACCGCGGGTCGCTTGAGCGTACCCTGGAGGGCCTGGCGCGGCTGCTGCCGCCGAAGTGAGCAGTCACTTCGGCGGGTAGGGATCAGGCGGGGGTCAGCCGCTCCACGCCCTGCTCGCCGCCCAGCAGCAGCACGTCGGCACCCCGGGCGGCAAAGAGGCCGTTGGTGACCACGCCGACGATGGCGTTGATGCGCGCTTCCATGGCCACCGGGTCGTCGATCATGAAGTCGAAGCAGTCGAGGATCTGGTTGCCGTTGTCGGTCACCACCCCTTCGCGGTAGACCGGATCGGCGCCGAGCTTGACCAGCTCCCGAGCCACATAGGAGCGTGCCATGGGAATGACCTCCACCGGCAGCGGAAACTCGCCCAGCCGCTCGACCTTCTTGGAGGCGTCGGCGATGCAGATGAACCGCTCCGCGCAGGCGGCGACGATCTTCTCCCGGGTCAGGGCTGCGCCGCCGCCCTTGATCATGTGAAGGTGAGCGTTCACTTCGTCGGCGCCGTCGATATAGAAGGGCACGGTGCCCACGCTGTTGAGCTCGAAGACCTCGATACCGTGGCCGCGCAGGCGCTCGGCGCTGGCCTCTGAGCTCGCCACGGCCCCCTTGAAGTCGTCGCGCAGGGCGGCCAGCCGGTCGATGAAGAGGTTGGCGGTGGAGCCGGTGCCGATGCCGAGCACGGTGCCACGCTCGAGCCAGGGCTTGATCTCGTCGATGGCGGCCGCGGCCACGGCGTCCTTCAGCTGATCCTGGGTCAGGCTGGCCTGGGTCATGGTTCGTTCTCCGGTGGGGGGATGGGTGGGCAAGAGGTCGGGCGCCATTATAGGGCAGCGAGGCCCGCCTGCCGATGGCGCCGCTGGACGCCAGGCCGGCCGGGATGCTACCAATAGGGGTTCTCTGCAGCGCAGCAATCGGCTGCCTCCGCCGCGTCACGCCTCTGGGATATCAGGATGCTCGAAGCTACCGTCAAGAAGATTCTCCAGGCCCGGGTCTACGAAGCCGCCCGGGAAACGCCGATCTCTCCGGCGCCCTTCCTCTCCCGTCGCTTCAACAACACCATCCTGATCAAGCGCGAGGACCTGCAGCCGGTCTACTCCTTCAAGATCCGCGGGGCCTACAACAAGATGGCCCAGCTCAGCGAGGCCCAGAAGGCCAAGGGCGTGATCGCCGCCTCCGCCGGCAACCACGCCCAGGGCCTGGCCATGGCGGCCAAGCAGATGGGCGTCAAGGCGGTGATCGTGATGCCGCGCATCACCCCGGAGATCAAGGTGGCGGCGGTGCGCGCCCGGGGCGCCAGGGTGGTGCTCAAGGGGGACGCCTTCGCCGCGGCCGCCGAGCATGCCCAGGAGCTGATCAAGGAGCACGGCTACACCTATATCCCCCCCTTCGACGACATCGACGTGATCGCCGGCCAGGGCACGGTGGCCATGGAGATCCTGCGCCAGCACGGCGGTCGGCTGGACGCCATCTTCGTGCCGGTGGGCGGCGGCGGCCTGATCGCCGGGGTGGCGGCCTATGTGAAGTACCTGCGTCCGGATATCAAGGTGATCGGCGTCGAGGCCGAGGACAGTGCCTGCCTCAAGGCGGCCATGGCGGCCGGGCGGCGGGTCACCCTGGAGCAGGTCGGCGTCTTCGCCGAGGGGGTGGCGGTGGCGCAGATCGGCAAGGTGCCCTTCTCCATCGTCCGCGACCTGATCGACGACGTCATCACCGTCAATACCGACGAGATGTGCGCCGCGGTGAAGGATATCTTCGATGATACCCGGGCGGTCTCCGAGACCTCCGGGGCGCTCTCCCTGGCCGGCCTCAAGAAGTACATCCAGCAGACCGGCGCCGAGGGGCAGACCCTGCTCTGCATCAACTCCGGGGCCAACACCAACTTCGACCGCCTGCAGCATATCGCCGAGCGTACCGAGCTCGGCGAGCAGCGCGAGGCGATCCTGGCGGTGACCATTCCCGAGAAGCCCGGCAGCTTCAAGAAGTTCTGTCGCACCATCGGCAAGCGGATGGTCACCGAGTTTAACTACCGCTACGCGGACCCCGAGAACGCCCATATCTTCGTCGGTGTCCAGGTCAAGCCCGGCGGCGAGGATCGCCAGGGAGTGATCGACCGGCTGCGGGAGGCGGGCTATCCGGTGGAGGACCTCACCGACAACGAGCTGGCCAAGCTGCATATCCGCCACCTGGGCGGCGGCCGGCCCAAGGAGCAGTTCGACGAGGAGGTCTACCGCTTCGAGTTCCCCGAGCGCCCCGGGGCGCTGATGAACTTCCTGACCCACCTGCCCCACGACTGGAACATCTCGCTGTTCCACTACCGCAACCACGGCGCCGCCTACGGCCGGGTGCTGGTGGGCATGCAGGTGCCGGGCGGCGATCGCTCCCACGTGGAGGAGTACTTCGACGAGATCGGCTATCGCTACTGGAAGGAGACGGACAACGCCGCCTATCGGCTCTTCATGGCCTGACCCGGTGTGCCGGCGGGGGGTAAGCGCTGACTCCCGCTGCAGGCCTTGCCCCGCCAGTGTTTCAAAGGGTAAGCGTTGAGCGGAAGCGGTTGTCGTGACTGGCCAATCGCCCTATAGTCCTGCCCAGTCCTGTTCCCTGTGGCATTCCCTACGGAGTCGATAATGAAGCGCAAGCCCGATCTGGTCATGGCACTGGTGCTGCTGTTCTGTGTCGGCGTGGTAGCGACCGGCTATGCCCAGGCGCTGGCCGGCAGCTGAGAGAGAAGCTGAACGCCCTGGCGTCATGACCCGAGAGCCTGCCATTCCACGGGGCGATGCCATCCGGCATCGCCCCGTTCACGTTTGGACGATGCGAGCGTCGCTGGCGATGGCATCCAGCGGCACGTCCCAGGGGGCGACAGGCAGCCGCTCGACCCGCTGACACTCGTGGGCCAGGCCGATCAGCCGCGGTCGGGGGCCCGGCCGGCGAGTGAAGGCCAGGGTGCGGTCGTAGAAGCCCCCCCCCATGCCCATGCGGTTGCCATCATCGTCGAAGCCCACCAGGGGCAACAGGATCAGGTCCAGGGCCCAGGCGGGTAGCCGCCTGGCGCGATGGGCGCCGTGACGGGTCTCGGGCTCGGGGATGCCGTAGCGGTTATTCACCATGGGGGTGGCGGTGTGGTAGTGCACGAACCACAGCCAGTTGCGCGAGAGCGGGCGCAGCACCGGGAGGTGCACGCGAGCCCGGCGGCGTTGGAACCAGCCGATCAGCGGGGAGGGATCGATCTCGCCATCGTTGGGCAGGTAGAGCGCCACGCGGCGGGCACGGCGTACTTCGGGCAGCGCCTTCAGTCGTCGACAGAGGCGCTCGCTGGCCTCACGGCGCTGTCGGGGCGTCAGCTCGCGTCTGCGCCTGCGTAGTTCGCGGCGAAGCTCGCGACGTGAACCGTCGAAGGTATCGAGGGAGAGGGGTGCGGCAGCTGTCGTCATGACGTTGAGCATGGCAGACGAGGTTCCCCAGAGTGCCGCTGTCGTTCTGGCCCTTGAACCCAGTGGTTCAAGGTGGGTGGCCGCAGCCGAACCGTCAGGCTTTCCGACGCGCGGACATGCACACGGGTCCGGCTAGCATATGGCCCCCTGGGTACTGCGCATAGGCTCGAGGGACTATAACGACTGGCAAACACCCCAGGGAACATCTTCATCCTAACAGAGCCTCGCGGGCGGGCCAATGAATTCCGGGGCGGCGTCAGCGCTGGGGGGCATCGGCCAGGGCGCGCTCCAGGCGTGCGCTGAGCTCGTCCAGACTGCGCTCTCCGGCACGCTGGGCATCCAGCGCCTCGAGCAGCTCGTGGGTGATGTTGAGGGCCGCCATGATGGCGATACGCTCGGTGCCCAGCAGCTTGCTCTGGGCCTGGATACCGCTCATGGCGCGATCCAGATAGCGGGCCGCGCGCTCAAGCTTGGCCTGCTGGTCGGGTTCGCAGGCGATCACATAGCTGCGTCCCAGCAGGGTGATGTCGGTGGTCGGACGCGAGGCGTCGGTCATCGAAGGGCTCCGAGTCGGCCTGTGGAGAGCGCTGCCGCGCGCCCCGGTGGCCCGATGCGTTAACATCCATGGCAGGAAAGGTCTTGGACCTCACTATAAGAGAGCCCTTCCGGGGCGGTCAACGCGCCGCTCCCTTCCCGGGGCTCTGCCATGCCCGCTGCCAGTACGGATCTTCCCATGTCACTGATCAACGAACGCCAGGATTTCTCGACCATTGCCGACCTCTTTCTGCTGCATGGCAGCATGCAGTCGCCGGCCTTCCTCGACGGGCGGCTCTGCGCCGGTCTGGCCATGCAGGACCTCTCTGCCGAGGCCTGGCTGGAGGAGGTGTGCCTGGCGCTGGGGGTCGAACAGCCCCGCGACGAGCCCTCCGCCGAACGCTTCCTGGGCTGGCGCCGCCAGACTCTGGATGCGCTCGCCGCCAGCGAGCTGGGCTTCGAGCCCCTGCTCCCCGATGACCTCTTCTCCCTGGCCGAGCGCGCCCAGGGGCTCAAGGAGTGGACGCTCGGCTTCATGGAGGTGATCCAGGACGCCGGTGACGCGCCGCGCAAGGCCTGGTCGCCGGCGCTGCGGGAGGCGGTGGAGGACCTCGAGGGTATCGCCGCCATGGAGACCGACCTGGAGGAGAGCGCCGAGAACGAAGGGGACCTCTTCGCCCTCACCGAGCATGTGCGCATGGCCGCCATGCTGCTCTACACCGAGCAGCACCCCGGCAGGCCCCAGGTCGAGAACGCCGAGAGCGGTACCCGCCACTGATCCTTGCTTCGAGCCCAGCCAGAGGAGCCTGCATGCTGCCCGAGATCCTGACCCGCCCCGCCCCCATCGCCAACGACGAGTACCGTGCCCGGCGTCGCGCCCTGATGGACGCCCTGCCCGCCGACAGCGCCGTGCTGCTGCCCGGCGCCTCCCTGGTCACCCGCTCCCGCGACAGCGAGTTTCCCTTCCGCCAGGACAGCGACTTCCACTACCTGAGCGGCTTTCCCGAGCCCGACGCCCTGCTGCTGCTGCTGCCGGGGCGGGCGGAGGGCGAGTGCGTGCTCTTCTGCCAGGACCGCAATCCGCTGATGGAGGCCTGGACCGGCATTCGCCTGGGGGCCGAGGGGGCGGTGCGCGAGCATGGCGTGGACCAGGCCTTCGAGAACGCCGAGCGTGACGAGCGCCTGGAGGCGCTGCTGGACGGCCGGCACACCCTCTACCTGCCCCTGGACAGCGCCGAGGCGATGGCCATCGCCGAGGAGGTGCGCGGTGCCTTGATGGCCAGGGTGCGCCAGGGGGCCAGGCCCCCGGAGGCGCTGGCCGATCTGCTCCCCTTGATTCACGAGGCGCGGCTGATCAAGAGCGAGGCGGAGCTGGCCCTGCTGCGCCATGCCGCCGAGATCTCCGCCAGGGCTCATAGGCGGGCCATGCGGGCGGCGCGGCCCGGGCTCGCCGAGTATCACCTCCAGGCGGAGCTGGAGCACGAGTTCCGCTGGCAGGGCGGCAGTGGCGCCGCCTACGCCAGCATCGTCGGTGGCGGCGCCAACGCCTGTGTGCTGCACTACATCGAGAACCAGGCCCCCCTGGCGGACGGCGACCTGGTGCTGATCGACGCCGGCGCCGAGTTCGACCTCTATGCCGGCGACATCACCCGCACCTTCCCGGTCAACGGCCGCTTCAGCGAGGCCCAGCGGGCCCTCTATGAGCTGGTGCTGAGGGTGCAGGAGCAGGCCGTGGCGGCGATCCGCCCCGGGGTGACCCTGGTCAGACTCCATGAGGGAGTGGTGCGCGGCCTCACCGAGGGGCTGATCGAGCTGGGGCTGCTCGAGGGCGAGGTGCAGGCGCGTATCGACGACGAGAGCTACCGGCGCTTCTACCTCCACTCCACCTCCCACTGGCTGGGGCTTGATGTCCACGACGTCGGCGCCTATCGGCAGGGCGGTGAGCCGCGTCCCCTGGTGCCAGGCATGGTGCTGACCGTGGAGCCTGGCCTCTACGTTCCCGCCGATGATGACATTCCCGAAGCCTTCCGCGGTATTGGCATCCGCATCGAGGACGATGTGGCGGTCACTGCCGGCGGCCATGAGGTGCTGACGACCGGCGTCCCCAAGCGGGTGAGCGAGATCGAAGCGCTGATGGCGAGGAAATGACCCGGCATGAAGAGCAGTGAGTTTGCATTATGTAAATTACATTATGATTCCTTCGTGGCGGAGATGAGATGAACAGAACCGATAAGCACCCGAGTAGCGCCCCCGCCAGCGTGGATATCGCCATCGTCGGCGGCGGGCTGGTGGGTGCCAGCCTGGCCTGCGCCCTGGCTCCGCTGATCGAGCAGGGGGCACTCTCGGTGGCGGTGATCGAGGCCACGCCGATCCTGGAGCTGGCCAGTGCGCCCTTCCAGCCCAGCTTCGATGCCCGGGCCAGCGCCATCGCGCGAGGCTCGGCGGAGCACTTCACCGCCATGGGGCTCTGGTCCGCCATGGCCGAGCAGGCGGCGCCGATTCGCACCATCCACGTCAGCGAGCGGGGGCGCTTCGGCGCCACCCGGCTGACCGGCGAGGAGCTGGGCGTCGAGGCCCTGGGCCATGTGATTCCCAACGCCTGGATGGGGAGGGTGCTCCATCGGCGTCTGGCCGATCTGCCCATCGCCTGGCACTGCCCGGCCAGGGTCGAGACCATCGCGCCGGTGACGGGCGGGCACCGGCTGAGGCTCTCCGACGGCGGTGAGCTCGAGGCGGGGCTGACGGTGCTGGCGGACGGCGGCCGCTCGGGCCTCAAGGAGCGGCTCGGCATCGCCAGCGACAGCCAGCCCTATGACCAGGTGGCGCTGATCGCCAGCGTGGAGATGAGCCGGCCCCATGGGGGCGTGGCCTTGGAGCGCTTTACCCCGGAGGGGCCCATCGCCCTGCTGCCTCTGGCCGGCAACGCCATGGAGCTGGTCTGGACCCATCCGCTGGGCGCCGAGCAGCGCCGCCTGGCGCTCTCGGACGGCGACTTCCTGGCCGAGCTGCAGCGCGCCTTCGGCGACCGCGCCGGCCGCTTTCGTCGGGTGGGCAGCCGCCACGCCTACCCGCTGAGCCTGGTCACCGCCCGTGAGACCACGCGTCCCGGGCTCGCCGTGCTGGGCAACGCCGCCCACGCCCTGCATCCGGTGGCGGGCCAGGGCTTCAACCTGGCGCTGCGCGGGGTCATGGACCTGGTGGCTGCCCTGGAAGCAGGCCGAGAGCGGGGCGAGGCGCCGGGCAGCCCGGCGCTGCTGGCCGACTTCGAGGCGCGGCGCCGGGCCGACCGGCACAACGTGATCCGCTTCAGCGATGGCCTGGTGCGGCTGTTCGGCATCGACAGCGCCCTGCTCTCCCATGCCCGGGCGGCAGGGCTGATCGGTCTCAACCTGGCGGGTCCGCTGCGACGTGGGCTTGCGCGCCGCGCCATGGGCCTGGAACGCTAGAGGAGAAGGCATGAGTGGAGCAGAGGAGGCGCCCCGGATGAGCACGGGAGCCGAGAAGCGCGGCGAGGCACATGCCGAGGTGGTGATCGTCGGCGCGGGGATGGTGGGCGCCGCCCTGGCCTGCCTGCTGGGCGAGGCGGGGGTCGAGGTGGCCCTGGTGGATGCCCGGGAGGCCCTGCTGGACCCCGAGGCGGTGGGGCGCGGCCAGCCCGCCATGCGGGTCAGCGCCCTGACGCCGGTCTCCCAGCGCCTGCTGGAGAGGCTGGGCGCCTGGGAGTGGATGGCGGCGCGGCGGGTGAGCCCCTACCGCCATATGCAGGTGTGGGACGCCGAGGGCAGCGGGGAGGTGAGCTTCTCCGCGGACCAGGCCGGGGTGCCGATCCTGGGCCATATCGTCGAGAACGACGTGACCCTGGCGGCCCTGGAGCGGCGCCTGAGGGTGCTGCCCTCGGTGCAGCTGGTGCTGGGCGGCCGGGTGGCCGGTCTCGAGGCCGCCGAGGGGGAGGCGCGGCGGGTGCGCCTGGCGGATGGCCGCTGCCTGGCGGCTCCCCTGGTGGTGGCCGCCGACGGCGCCCGCTCGCCGCTGCGTGAGCTTGCCGGCATCGAGACCCGGGAGCGCGACACCGGGCACAGGGCCGTGGTGACCACGGTCAGGGTGGCGTGCGCCCATGGCGAGGTGGCCCGTCAGGCCTTCCTGCCTACCGGCCCGCTCGCCTTCCTGCCGCTCTGCCTGGAGGGGGAGTCCCATTACTGCTCCATCGTCTGGTCCACCTCACCGGAGGAGGCCGAGCGGCTTCAGGGGCTCTCGCCCGAGGCCCTGGGGCAGGCGCTGGCCGCGGCCATCGACCACCGCCTGGGCGAGGTGACGGTAGTGGAGCGCACCGTCGCCTTCCCGCTGGTGCAGCGCCACGCGGAGCGCTATGTGCTGCCGGGGCTGGCGCTGGTGGGGGATGCCGCCCACAGCATCCATCCCCTGGCGGGCCAGGGGGTGAATCTGGGACTCATGGATGCGGCGGTGCTGGCCGAGGAGCTGCTGGCGGCGCGCCGCCGCGGAGTGGGGCTGGGCAACGAGCGCTGGCTGGGCCGCTATGCCCGGCGGCGTCGCGCCGACAACGCCGGGATGCTGGCGCTGATGGACGGCTTTCGCCTGCTCTTCGGGGCGCGCCACCCGGCCCTGGCCCTGGCCCGCAACCTGGGCATGAACGGCGTGGATCGGCTCACGCCCGTGAAGCGCCTGCTGCTGCAGCAGGCGACCGGGCATCGAGGCCGCCTGCCGCTGTCGTGCCGGTAAGGGCCGGGCGGAGCCGGCCTAGCGCCGGCTCAGCACGTTGAGCGCCTTGAGCAGGTTGAGGGCCTCGCCCAGCTGGTAGTCCTCGCGCAGGCGCTCGCTGAGCTCGGCGCGCTCCCGCGGCGCCTCCCGGGAGCGCAGGTGCCCCTCGAGGTCCGCCTCGCGCACCTGGCGTCCGCTCTCGGTCACCTCCACCCGGCCGCGCACCACCTCCACGTCGGGCTCGATGCCCTGAGCCTGGATGGAGCGGCCGTTGGGGGTGTAGTAGAGCGCTGTGGTGAGCTTGAGCCCCTCGCCGTTGCCCAGCGGCATGATCTGCTGCACCGAGCCCTTGCCGAAGCTCTCGGTGCCCATCACCACCGCCCGGCGCTGGTCCTGGAGGGCGCCGGCGACGATCTCCGCCGCCGAGGCGCTGCCGCCGTTGATCAGCACCACCAGCGGCACCTCCGG